>JAAUYD010129057.1_pt1 | contig 26466 bp, 19 predicted proteins | sample 7278101 | NCBI WGS metagenome assembly JAAUYD01 (sample SAMN14350128, study PRJNA611818) | marine sediment metagenome | isolation source: surface marine sediment (0.6m) | place: French Polynesia: Moorea | collected 2018-08
CAGCCGGGTGCTCGGCAGTCCAGATTGCGAAGATCCTTACGGCGACCGCTCGATACCGGTTTTAGAAGGACCAGTTGAGGGACAGCAGAGCGCCGCCCTGGGGTGCCGGGGCGATTCCCAACCGCAGCCCGTCGTCGGGCGGTGGCGGGGGTGCGGCCTGAGCTTTCCAGAAGCGGTACCCTTGCCATAGGGCCAGGCCGACGGAGGTTGCCGCGAAGAGGTTGGCCGTGTCCCTGCCGGCGTAATGCTCGATTCCGGCCAAGTCGCCCTGGTAGCCGTCCCGCTCGATGCGGTTGGAACTGTGCAGGATCCAGTAGTCGAACGCGTAGATGATGGGGTTGGCGATGTTCCAGATCATCAGGCCGCGGATGAATGGGGTGGTCTTGTCGATACAGTCCAACGCCAGAACGATTTCGCCGCTAAGGGCCTGGCCCACCAGTCCGGCACCGTGCAGAACGGCGCCACTGGTATCGTCGTCAGCATCCTCGGTGAAACCCAGCGGCTGGTTGTAGGTGCCGCTCTCCCAATGCAGATCGGTGCCGGTGATGCCTGCCGCCGCTAAATGGGACCCCTCGTGGATGGCGTATGCGGCCAGGATGCCGCCGCCGAAGCCGAGGAGCGTCGCAGCACCTGGGGTGGCATCCCGCCCGGTATGCGCCTCTCCTGAGGGTGCTGTCTCGACGGCAGCCGCCGACGGGCAGGTGAACAGGAGCAGGACCAGCACGATCGCGATGCTGGCGTGAGTCAGCAAAGCGTTGGATGATTGACGGCGCCGGCTTGGAGAGGGGGGCATGGCGTGGTTTCCTGAGGGGTCCCGGAATCAATGCCGTCCGCTGAACGGCGATGCTATCCTCACCTTGAGCAAGGTGGGTGCCAGGAAAAAGCAATGCCCAATTTTGTATATAACCGATTGATATTTTATTTAATATTTTGCGGTACAGCTGGCGCAGCCTTATGGGGCCCCTTTCGTGGCGTCGGTCGTGTTCGCGAATGCGCCCCGGCGGTGTTCGCTATCGCGAACATCGAGATCCAACTACCGCCAAACCCAATTCACCCGCGCCGTCGTTTGCCCGCTGCCTGACCCCTTGGGCCGCTTCAGGACCAGCGCCTACAGGCTGGATATACCGCTTGCGTAAGCCCCTTAATTATGCTAGTTATCCGCTTTAAGTTCCGATGTTTGGCCCCTCAAATCCGCATGTAATTTTCGGCCTGCAGAACGGCACAGCCCGCCCGTTTGGGATCACTGCGGCCGTCGTCACCGAGACGACCACCCTCTGTCCGCGGCGGGGCAAGTCTGCTGTCTCCGCCCCATCCTTCCGGGTGTGCCGGACAGGATTCCCAGATAGCGTAACGGAGCTTTTCCGGGCCGCTTTCGGCGCGCCCAATAACGCCAGTGATGAGTGGTGATCGATGAAGTCCTATGTGATCGACGAGTTGCGATATCAAGATTATGAGAAGCTAAAAGCCTACCTGGATGAGGCCTATGAGCAGGATACCTTGGGGGGACTCTACTGGATGCCCCTACCGGAGGATCAGCTGGGACCCGAGCAGGTGGGCCACGACGACTGCCGTCCCTTCTATCTGGCCCTTGAGTTGATGGAAGATCGCCTCGCCTGTGAACTCCTGGTGCGTACGCGCCAGCGGGTTCGCTGCACTTGCATGCGTTACGCCACGGCAACCCAACGGGAATGGATGATCAGTGTGGTGGATGCGATCCTCGAGAAACTGGCCCTGATCGCCTGACGCCCTTGGGCGCTGTTGCGCCGGCGGCAAGAGCTGCCTTCACCGTCTTGGCCGCTCACAGGAAACGCGTGTGAAAGACTGGATCTACAAGCTGCACACTCTGATCATCGGCATCTGGACTGTGATGGCGACCGCCTGTCTGGGATTGATCGCCATAATCGGCGCCTTTTTCAGCAAGAATGGGAACTTTCCCCATATGATCGCCCAGCTATGGGCGCGCCAGCTACTCTGGGTCGCCGGTATTCGGGTGACCATCCAGGGACTTGAGAACCTGGTACCGGGTCGCTCCTATATCTATATGGCCAACCACCAGAGCAATTACGATATCCCCGTTCTATTGGGCCGTCTGCCGGCCCAATTTCGCTGGCTTGCCAAAGCAGAGCTGTTTAAAATACCCGTATTCGGTCAATCGATGCGCGGATGCGGCTATATCAGCATCGATCGTACCGACCGCAAGCGCGCCTTCGCCAGCCTCGCCCAGGCCGCCGAGACCATTCGTGCAGGCACCTCGGTGATGATATTTCCTGAAGGCACTCGTTCAGTGGACGGCCGGCTGAAGGGATTCAAAAAGGGAGGATTCGTGCTTTCTGTCGATGCGGGCGTGCCCATCGTACCCATCATTCTCAAAGGCACCTTTGAGATCATGCCCAAAGGACGCCTGACGATTCGCCGTCGGCCGGTAACGATGACCATCTGCCCGCCCATCGAAACGGCGGACTATACCCGCAAGACCAAGGATCACCTCATCGAACGGGTGCGCACCGCGATGCTGAACCAGTTGGATGATAGAACCGCAGCAGAGGGGCACCCGTCATGTTGAAATTGATTCCGCTGGGGGGGCTTGGTGAGATCGGCCTCAACATGATGGTGGTGGAGTACGGCGACACCATCTTCATCATCGATGCCGGTTTGATGTTCCCCGAAGCCTACATGTTGGGGGTGGACTACGTTATCCCCGACATGGCCTATATCCACGAGAACGCCAGTCGAATTCGCGGCGTGGTATTGACCCATGCCCACGAGGATCACATCGGTGCGCTACCCTACCTTCTGCGGGAGGTCAATGCGCCGGTTTTCGGGACCCCCTTCACCCTGGGCATCGTTCGCCGCAAGCTTGAGGAGCATGAGCTGATCGGGTCCGCCAGTTTGCATGAGATCACGCCCCGCGAGAAACTCAAGATCGGTCCGTTCGAGCTTGAGTTCATCCGGGTCAACCACAGCGTGGTGGATGGGGTCGGTCTGGCCATCCACACCCCGGTGGGCACCATCGTTCACACGGGTGACTTCAAGATAAACCACACCAATATCGGCGGCATGATGACCGATGTAAGCGCCTTCGCCCGGCTGGGGGAGGAGGGCGTCATGGTGCTGCTCTCCGACTCCACCAACGTGGAGAAGGACGGTTACACGATTGGGGATCAGCAGATCGGCGAAGCGCTGGCCCGGGCGACCGACAGCCGCACAGGGCGGATTGTGGTGGCGGTATTCGCCTCCAACATCGCTCGCATCCAGCAGATCATCGACATCGCCAAGACCAGGGGACGCAAGATCGTCTTCAATGGCCGCAGCATCGAAGACAGCGTCCGCATCGCCGATGAACTGGGCTTTCTCGAGATTCCTGTGGATATGGAAATCGGCATCAACGAGATCGCCGATTACCCGGACGACGAGATCATTATGGTCACCACCGGCAGTCAGGGCGAGCCGATGAGTGCGCTCGCGCGCATGGCCGCCGGGACCCACAAACAGATCAAGATAAAGCGCGACGACACGGTGATCCTCTCCTCCAAGTTCATCCCCGGCAACGAGAAGGCGATCACCAACATCATCAACAACCTCTATCGTCGCGGGGCCGACGTGATCTATGAGAAGATTTCCCAGATTCACGTCTCCGGACACGCCTTTCGGGAAGAGCTCAAGTTGATGCTCAACCTAACCCGCCCCAAATACTTCATTCCCGTGCACGGCGAATACCGCCACCTCGTATTGCACTGCCGTCTGGCGGAGGGTGTGGGCATTCCGCGACGCAATGTGATCCTCACCCAGAACGGTCAGTGCGTCAGCTTCAGCGGTAACGGCGTTAAAAAATACGACCTGGGCTGCACCGGCCGGGTCCTCATCGACGGCAAAGGTGTCGGTGACGTGGGCCGTAGCGTTTTGCGGGAGCGGCGCATGCTGTCGGAAGAGGGGCTGGTGGTGGTCAACATGGCCTTCGATGAGGAGACCGGCATCGTCGTCTACGGGCCCCAGCTGGTATCACGCGGCTTCGTTTTCGAGACCGCCACGGGTCACGTGGTGGAGGACGCCCAATGTGTCATCCTGGAGATCGTCGAGGAGACGCCCCCGGACACACCCGGGCGCATCGAACTGATACGGGCCAAGGTGCAAAGCGCTCTACGGCAGTATTTCTTCTACACCATCGGGCGCAAGCCGATCATCTTGCCCTTTTTCATTGAAACCTGACCCCTTTCAAGCCTGAGAGGCGAAATTCGCAGACGCCATGCGTAAAGAGCTCGCCGGCATATGTCTCTTCTTCCTGGTGGTTTTCACCCTCATCAGCATTCTCTCCTATTCCTCGGAGGATCCCTCGATCTTTCACCACACGGGCGGCGCCGGGCCGGTGGTCAATCTATTCGGCGTTCTCGGCGCCCACGTGGGAGGCCTCCTCATCGGGCTCTTCGGACTGGGCGCATTTTGGGTGCCAGTTCTGCTGCTGTTGGCCAGCCTCAACTTCTTCGGCAAGCATCCGATCAAGGCGATCCTCCCCATTCTGGGTGGCGGCATACTTCTGATACTGGCCACCGGCGGCCTTTTTGCCATTCAGCAGGAGCAGTACCTGTTCTTCGGACAGCGCTTCACCGCCGGCGGCATTCTGGGCAGCCCGCTGAAAGCCTTTCTGCTGCGTTACACCAACGTGGGCGGCGGGGTCTTTATTCTCTGCCTCCTTTGGCTGGTGGGATTTATCCTCTCCACCGGCTTCTCCCTCATCGTCTTCTACGGGCGCCTGCAAGGCTTCATCGACCGTTTTGGCGCCGGTATCAAGACCGTATGGTTGAAGCGCCGCGAACGCCGCAACAAGGCCAAAAAGCGCACCGAAGCGATCAAGCGCCGCAGGACCGAAGGGGAGCGACCGGTGAAGATCAAGGCCCGCGCTCCCAAACCCAAGCCACTCAAGACACCGGTGGCGCCGAAGCAGGATCTGTTTGACTTCATGCACAAAGGGCAGGGGGAAGGCTACCGGCTGCCGTCGATCAATTTTCTGGACGATCCCGAGCCCACCGACACCGCGGCCAATGCCGAAAATCTCCAGATGCAGAGCAAGCTGCTGGAGAAAAAGCTGGAAGATTTCGGCGTGAACGGGCAAGTGGTGGCCGTCTCCCCCGGCCCGGTAGTGACCACCTTCGAGTATGCCCCCGCCCCAGGTGTCAAGATCAATAAAATCGTCAATCTCACCGATGATCTGGCGCTGGCGCTGCGTGCCATCAGCATCCGCATCGTGGCCCCCATCCCTGGCAAAGCCGCCATCGGGATCGAGATCCCCAATCCCGATCGGGAGACGGTCCGCTTCAAGGAGATCGTCACCACCGAGACCTTTCAGAACACCAAATCGGAGCTGACCCTCTGCTTGGGCAAGGATATCATCGGCCACCCCGTAGCCGCCGAGTTGGACAAAATGCCTCATCTGCTCATCGCCGGCGCAACGGGCTCGGGCAAAAGCGTCGCCCTCAACACCATGATTTGCAGCTTCCTCTACAAAGCTACGCCCGAAAGCGTGAAGATGATCATGGTGGATCCCAAGCGGATCGAACTCTCCATGTACGACGGCATCCCCCACCTGATCACCCCGGTGGTGACCGACGTCAAGAAGGCCACCAATGCTCTCTTCTGGGCCGTCAAAGAGATGGAGCGCCGCTACCAACTCCTCAGCGACCACAAGGCGCGCAACATTCGACAATACAATGCCAAGGTGGAAAAGGCCAAAAAGGCCGCCACCAAAGCCGCCGCGAAAGCGGTCAAGACGGGCGTCAAATCCGCGGCTGGCGATTCCGCCGCCCCGGCGGATGCCGCTGCGCAGGCGCCCGCCAATGCCCCACCCTTGGCGGAGCTGGAGCACCTGCCCCTCATCGTCATCATCATCGATGAACTGGCCGACCTGATGATGGTGGCCTCGCGCGACGTGGAGGTGGCCCTCACCCGTCTGGCCCAAATGGCCCGTGCCGCCGGGATCCATCTGATTCTGGCCACGCAGCGACCCTCGGTGGATGTCCTTACCGGGATCATCAAGGCGAACTTCCCCACCCGTCTCAGCTTCCAGGTCTCCTCCAAGACCGATTCGCGCACCATCATCGATACCAACGGGGCCGAGAACCTGCTCGGCATGGGCGACATGCTCTTTCTGCCCCCTGGCGCCGCCAAACTGCAGCGCATTCACGGGGCGTTCATCTCCGAGGCCGAATTGGCCCGGATCACCGAGTTTCTCAAGTCCCAGCAAAAACCCGAATATGTCTCCGAAGTGCTGCAGACGCCCGCCAAGGAGAGCGGTTCCGATGGAGAAAAAGAGTACGACGAGCGCTACGATGATGCCGTCGCTCTGGTCACCAAAACCGGCCAAGCCTCCATTTCCATGATTCAGCGCCATTTGCGCATCGGTTACAATCGCGCCGCCCGGATCGTGGAGATGATGGAAGAGGAGGGCGTGGTGGGACCCTCCGATGGTGTCAAGCCGCGGGAGGTGTTGGCGCGCAACTACGATGACATGCCCTAAACCCGGCGCAGACGCTATGGGACTGGCCGCCTGGCCGGGCTCGGCGGTTGTCCACCGGCTCGCCGGGCCGCTGCACCGAAGGCGGCTCAACACCGATCTGGAGGGAGAGAATGCTGCCAGATGACACCCTCCTGACCGCCACAAAGGGATTCCTCGATCCCGAGGAGGGCGAGGCCCTCTATACCTGCGCGCGGGAGATGGCCGAGTGGGGGCCCTGCCTGGAGATCGGCAGCTATTGCGGCAAGTCCGCCCTTTACTTGGGCGCCGCCTGCAAAGCCGCAGATGGCGTGCTTTTCTCCATCGACCATCACCGTGGGTCGGAGGAGCAGCAGCCAGGGGAGGGTTATTTCGACGCCGAGCTCTACGACTTCAAGGCCTTTCAAATCGACACCTTGCCCTTTTTCCGACGCACGCTAGCCGCGGCGGAATTGACCGAGACCGTCGTCCCCATTGTCTGTGCCTCGGAGGTGGCCGTGCGCGGCTGGCAGACGCCACTGGCCCTTCTCTTCATCGACGGCGGCCACGCGTACGAGACCGTCCGCACCGACTATCGCCTATGGCATCCCCACATCATGCCCGGTGGCCGGCTGCTGTTTCATGATCTCTTCGAGGATCCTGCTGCGGGTGGCCAGGCGCCCTGGGAAGTATATCAAGAGGCATTGAACTCCGGACGATTCCGGCCCATCGGACGTGTGAAAAGCTTGGGTATCCTCGAGTGCAGCCCGTCGATCTAACCCGCATCCGCCAGTGATAACCGGCGCCATCATTCAGAAATGGTAGTTCAATACGAAGGCCGCTCGGTGGGTGTCTGTCCGGATTTCGGGTGTCAGGCGATCACTGCCGCTCACCAGACGATAGGTGTTGACCAGCGCTTTGGTCGCCACCATCCCCAGGAGCAGCTCCTTGCTCATGCCGGTCTCCTCCCGAATCAGGTTGGGGTCGTACATGTTGTCCGTCGAGTGGACGTAGTTTGAGAGCAGGGTGTACCCCACAAAATCCACGGTGGTGAAAAAAAGCAGGGATTTGTTGAAGGTGGTGGGTTTCTCCCGGTAGGAGGAGAGGGCGTACTCGAAGGTCAGGCCCGTCATGCGGTCCCCCCCCACTGCATAGGCCAGTTTGGATTTGTCGGGGATACGGTCGTAGGTGGACAGCCCGAGATAATACTGCCCCTTCTCCTGCTTCAAGAATTGAATTTGATGATTGTCGGCGCCGACCTCGTCGGCGATCACCTGATGACCCAGCTCATGGAAGTAGAGATGGGTCATGTATGCCATGCCGATATCGACCAGATCGCGCCACTCCCATGCGTGGACCGAAGGGTTGGGACCTGTGGCGATGAGAAGCGTGCAGACAATCACGATTCGGACCAACCGGGGGATCCTTCCCGACGAGTGGGGCCCGGGGCTCTTCATCCTACCGCTCCTTCCGAGGCCAGGTGAAGCGGGGGATTGGCCACCATCTTGTTGAGCACCGCGGCCAGACGTGTTTCCACGTCTTCGGCGATGCACAGAAACCGCGGTGCCAGTAGGTGGGCCAAGGAGAGGGTGGCCTCCTCGGCATCTGGCAGGATCACCACCAGACGTCTATCCTGCAGGCGCTTATGGGATCGCAATTGTTCCAGTTCATCCGTGTCGGCGGGCCACAGGACAACAATGTCATCTTTAGTGGCGGGCGATTTGAGATGCTCGAGAAGATCACCGAGGGCCCTGAAGTGGAGCGGAACTTTGGTCAGCTGGGGTATCAGGGTCGTCGTCAGTCGAGGGTCGTTGGGGCCCTCGGTGAAAGCGTAGATGCAGATGTTGATCTCGTGTGCCGACATGGGTTGCCTTTCGGCCGGACGGATGTCCGCGACATTGGTCCGGCGGTGTGAATCGCTGTCGCTCGGACTCTGCTTTCGCAACCGGTATGCCAAGGCACAGGCGGGAGGTATTCGAAATAAAAATGTAAATTATTACAATAGCTTATGAAAATTCTCGGAGGGGTTCGGGTTGGGCGCTGCTACCCATTGCGACCGTCATGTTCGACCGACGGAACAGGGATGTTCGTGATGTGGAACCGCAGCAGCGGCGGGCGACGCAACGACGGTTTTTTCAGCCGGCGTTGGCCTTGCGCTGCGATTTGGAGATCTCGTATTTCTTCAATAGTTCGAAGAGGCGGGTGCGCGAAAGTCCCGAAATACGGCAGGCTTCCTTGCGGCTTCCGCCCGTTAAGCACGTGAGCTTTTCCAGATAGGCCCGCTCCGTCCGTTCCCGAAATGCAGTGATGCTGAGAAAGTTGTCCTTGTCCATGGCATCGAGGTTCAGGTCCACCCCCTGAACAATTGCCGCGTCGGCCGGGGTGTCAGCGCGTCGATCGATGGCCTGGCGCACCATGGCGGCGCGTATATGGACAGGGAGATGCTGGGGATAAAGCGTCGGCGCCTCGCCGGCAATGGAGAACACCTCCTCCAGGGTGTGAAAAAGCTCGCGTACATTTCCAGGCCAGTCGTATTGTTTCAGCGTATCGTAGAAATCGGCGGCGAAGCCTTTGGATTCCGCGGCGTAGATGTCGCAGAGTTTGTTCATGTAATGGTTGCAGAGCGGTTTCAGATCCTCCTTGCGATCGCGCAGCGGGGGGGTGGTGAGGCTGACCCCCCGCAGGCGGAACAGCAGGTCTTCTCGAAAGCCGCCGGCCTTCACCTGATTTACCAGATCGCGGTTGGTCGCGGCGATGAGACGGAAGTCGGCTGTAATTTCGCGGCTGCCCCGCACCTGCCGATAGCGGCGCTCCTGGATCACGCGCAGCAGGGATTTCTGGGCAGCGAGGGGCAATTCACCGATCTCGTCGAGAAAGAGGGTGCCCCCTTCAGCTTGCTTGACCAGACCGTCCCGCTCAGCGTCAGCCCCGGTGTAGGCGCCTTTGACATGGCCGAACAGGGTGCTCTCCACAAGGGACTCGGGCAGGGCGGCACAATCCACCACCACGAAGCGTCGCTTGGCGCGTTCGCTGTTGGAGTGGATGGCGCGGGCGATGAGTTCCTTTCCCGTCCCGGTCTCTCCGCAGATGAGAACGTTGGCCGAACTGGCCGCCGCCTGTGCGACCCGTTCAAGGGTGGCGTTCAGCGCGTAGCTGTTGCCGATGATGGCGTCCCGTCTGAGGTGCGTGGGACTTTGGACCGCCTTGGCGGCGCGGTATTTTAGAGCCCTTTCGATGGTGAGCCGCATGGTCTCCACCGCCGCCGGCTTGAGCAGATAATCCCACGCCCCGCTGTGGATGGCGGTTACGGCCGCCTCCGGATCCCTTTGACCGGAAACGATGATCACGATCGGCTCGGAGGGGCTGCGCAACAATTCCGGCAGGGTGTCGATACCGCTGCCGTCGGGCAGATTGACGTCGAGCAGCACCAGGTCCACCGGCATGCGGGCGGCTTTTTCGGTGCCCTTGGCCAGATTGCCGGCGCTGACGCTTTCATGACCCAGCTGTTGAACCACCTCGCAAAAGAGCCGGTTGGTATCGTGGTCGTCGTCTATGACCAAGACGTAAGCCATCGTCGTTCGTCCTGAAAAGAGAGCGGTTGACTCGAACTTCGGGATATGGGGTTACATGCACTATCGCCGGCCCGGGGCCCTGACTTTAGTTCAACGGGAAACGGCGGGCGTCAAATCCCGCCCTCCTTGCGGAAGTAAAGCACCAGGCTCTTCCCAAGCAGGGGATTGAGCAGCTTCTCCAGACAGCGCGTCAAGGGTGGATGCTGCAGAATGTCCCAGGTGAGCAGGCGTTTGTAGAGGCGGATAATCAGCGGGGCTTCGTTGTCGATCCCCACGAGACATTTCAGCCACCAGTAGGGAGCGTGCAGGCTGTGGGCGTGATGGGCGCCCCTGTAACGGGCGCCGGTGGCGCAAATCTTCTGTATGAGCGCTTTCTTGCGGTAGATGCGCACATGCCCGCCCGTGGTCGAGCGGTACGCTTTCGAGAGCTGCCAGCAGAGCTGCTCGGGCCACCAGCGCGGGACACTGACCACCAGTTGGCAGCCGAATTTTAGCACCCGCAGCAGTTCGGCCATAGCGGCGTCATCGGCGGGGATATGCTCGAGCACCTCGCTGCAGAGCACCAGGTCGAAGCTGTTATCCGGGAAGGGCAGGCGCGTGATGTTTGCTGCCAGCAGCATCCAGCTGCCCCCCTTGTGGGTGCCGAAACCATCGTGCAGATTTAGGCGTTCAGCGGCCGCCCGCAGGTCTGCTGGGTTCAGATCGGCGCCCACCACCCGTGCGCGGCAGCGCTCGTAGAAGGCGCCCACATGTCGGCCCGAACCGCAGCCCATGTCCAATATGCGGAAGCCGTCTGCGACCTCAACGCGGCGGAAATCGATGGTAATCATCGATCACCTCCCGATAGGCGGCGACCGTTTTCTGGGCCGCCCGCTGCCAGGTGAAGTGGGCCTGGACGCGGCGATAGCCGGCATCTCCCAGAGCGGCGGCGCGGCCGGGGTTTTCTGTCAGGGTAGTGATGGCGGCAGCCAGGGCCTCGGCGCTGCGGGGGGGAACCAGGATGCCGGCCTCGCCCACCACCTCGGGCAGGGCGCCTCCGGAGGTGGAGATGACCGGCACCCCGCAGGCCATGGCCTCTCCCGCCGGCAGACCGAAACCCTCGTAGACCGAAGGCACCACGGCCAGGGAAGCGCGGGCGTATTGACGGACGAACTCCCTGTCGCTGATGCGTCCGGTGAAGGTCACCCGCTCGCCAATGCCCAGGCGGCGAATCAGGCGAAGGATGCCGCCCTTTTTTTTGGGCGTGCCGACGACCACCAGGCGCACTGGTTTGGCCGCGGGAAGCAGGGTCAGGGCGTGGAGGAGGTAGTAGAGTCCCTTGAGGGGTGTGTCGGAGCTGTTGGTGACAATCAGGCGCCCCGATTCACGGGCCACGCCCGGCAGGGGCCGGAAGATACAAGTGTCCACGCCGTTGGGGGCGATGCGGAAGCGCTCGGCCGGAATCCGGAATTCGCGCGCAATGTCGTCGCGGGCGCAGGCCGAGACCGTGATGACCCGCGAGAGGCTGGGGGCCACCCGCTTCTGCATCCCGATGAAACTATACCAACGCAAGTGTTTGGCCTTTTTCCACAGGGGTTTGACCGCCCGCACGGCGATATCGCGGTCTACGGTGATGGGATGATGGATGGTGGCCGTGGTGGGCAGCAGCCGGCGCATCGACCGGACCCCGTATGAGAGACTCTGGTTGTCGTGGACGATGTCGAAATCCCCGCGATGGCGCCGTACCCAGCGCAGGGACCGGATACCGAAGGTGAATGGCTCGGGAAACCCCATGGTGGAGACCCCCAGCCATTCGAGAAGGTTCACCGGATCGCTGAGTTCGCGGAGGCTCGGGACACGGAAGGGATCGGCTGGATTGTAAAGGTCCAGACCCGGAATGGGGACGACCGCCACGTCCGGGTCCAGCTGGAGGCTCGGCGGCCCGGCCAGAACCGTCACCCGGTGACCCAGGTCGGTGAGGGCTCGGCTGAGGTGGCGCACATAGACCCCCTGACCCCCGCAGTGGGGGTTGCTGCGGTAGGAGAGCAGGCAGATACGCAGGGGGCGTTGGTCGGCTGGCAGCATGGATCCCTTTCTTGACGGGCGCACTCAATCCACCATCGGCGGCCAAAACACACGGAACCAGCTCCCATACCCTCTTGGCGGCGGCCAAGTCAAGCGTGAGCGCTTTTCCGCGCGTCATGGCCCATAAAAAAAGCGGGGCCCGAAGGCCCCGCTTGGGGTGAGGTGTTGATGTTCAGGAGGTGGATGGTTTACTCAACCAGCTCTCCCTTGATCACTTCCACATCCACGCCGGTGGGCTTTTCCCAGAACTCGCTGTCGGCGAAGATGGTCGCGACCTGTTCGTCCAAGTCTTCGGCGATGGTGGGCGCGGCCACATCAAAGCTCTCCGCTTCGGTGTCGAGGGCCGCCAGCCCGACGATATCGTCGTAGTCGGGATCATCCGCTTCGACCTGCGCCATGCGCAGCTCCTCTTCCCAGCCCTTGAGGACGTATTCTTCACCGTCGCCACCGTCCAGCACCAGGTCGGAGTCGCCACTGTCACGCAGGTTCACCACGGGGCCCCACTCGCCGCTGGCCTCATCGAAGACCCAAGGGAGATGCAGTTCGAAGCCGTCGTAGTCGAAGTTGAAGATGCGGCCTTCGTTGGGGTCGGCCGCTTCGCCGTCGAAGTAGTTAAGGTCGTAAGCTTTCGCGTGCTCATAGCTCAATTGCAGCGGGGCGTCGAAGGGCACGTAATCGCCCTCGAGGTCCTGAAGGATGGTGAGCTTGTTCCACTCCTCGGCACCTGTCCGCCAGGAGTAAAAGACTTCCTGCTCCCATACGAGGTGAGGATCGTTGGCGATGGTTGCCTGGACATCGGCCGCCACCATGGGGCGCAGTTCGCCATAGCTTGTGTCGCCATTGTTAATCTCGGCCGCGGATTGAACCGTATCGCCCTGGTAGAGCAGGAGGGTCTCCTTGTCCCAGCTGTAGTCGGTCCATTGTGCCAATTCCCAGTCCCAGAATTTGAGCGCCAACGCATCCCCGGCAATGGCGTTGAACTCATCGCTGCCCGGTACGACGGTGGTCTCGGCGTGGTAGTAGAGCAGGGTATTGTCGTTGGGGCTCTCCAGGGTGCCCAGGGGGAGGAAGCTCTGCAGGCTCTGGCACCAGGCGCCTTCCCACTCGTTCTCAAATGTGACAAGTTCACCGGCACCATTGCTGTCCAGCTGCCAGTCGGTCGCTTCGCTGCGGACGCCCAGCGTTCTGAAATCACTGCCATTCCAAGAAAAAACCACGTCAAAGCAGGACGCTTCGGTGCATTCCCAGGTGCTCAACTCCACGTTGGTCAGCTGCGCCAGCGTTATGGTCTTCTGCTCGTGTTTGATCAGCTTACCGGCCACCTGCTTGACCTCATACTCGACGCCGTTGTCTTCGCGGATGACGCGGGTGCCGGACGCAACCTCACTATTGTCGTGGCTCCACAGGCCATAATACCCGACGTAGCCGAACTTCCCGCTCTCCTTGAAGCGGATGGGAAAACCGCTGTTCAGCGTGACGGCGTTGCCGTCCATGTCGAAGAGTTTGTAACGATAGACGTTGGAGGTGTAGGCATTTTTGTCGAAGACGTAGAGGTCGTCATCATCATCGGCGACGATGAAGTTCTCGTTGAAAGCGACGCGCAGGTTGGCCTCGTCGTATTGGGGGGTGGCTCCCCAAGTGTGAAAGTTGTCCCAGTCGGGGCTGCGCTCGTATACGCGGGCCTTGCCCACGTTGAAATCCTCGTCGGCTACCACGCGCATCTCGGCCGCCTCGCTGATCTCATAGCCCTGATCGGTGCGGCTGTGGTTCTCGACAAACTCTACGACAGCTTCGCCTTCCGCATTGGAGCCGACTTCCATGCCGATCTTCATGCGGTAGTCACTACCGATCTCCTGGCCGGCCTCGTTGATATCCTTGCCGACGATATAGGCCGTTATGTCACCCATGGGGAAAGCCGCACTGACGCCCTCACGGACCTCGAAACGACCTTTAATACGCTGGGCGTTCTCGCCCACATCGTATGGGGGCTCGTCAAGCCAGAAGTAGACATACATGGGCGCCGTATTGCTGGCCCGGGTAACGTTGACCGTCATCTCCGAGAGGGACTCGCTGGCCGACGCTGCTGCGCCGCCCTGGCTGCCACCTTGCTGACCACCCTCGTCGTCACCAGGGGTGTTGACGAGCGCTACATAGGGTCCCTGGTTGACCATCATATCGTAACCGGTGTCCTTGACCGTTTCGAGGATCTCGTTGACGAGATCCAGCACCTCGGCCACATCCTCGACCCAGACCCGTTTTTCCAGGTTGTCATAGTCGGTGCCGGAATCGGTGTAGAGACGGGCACCGAAGCTCGCCGCCCGCAGGTGGCCCTGCGCCGCATCCCGCTCGGAGGTGTCGGCCTGGGTGAGACTGATGCGATTGGGCAACTGCAGCGCGGCCACATCGGTCCCGCCGCCGCCGGTGGTGGCCCCACCGCCGCCACCGCTGCCGCCACAGGCACTTAGGAAGCTGGCCCCCAACATGGCCAGAATGATAAAGGCGACCTGCCAGAGGCGTTGGGAATAGCGGAGAGCCGCACGGCCTCGCTGATGGCTGACCCTGTTCTGGATGATTCGGTTCATAGTGCGCATGCATTTACTCCTGCTTCTAACGGTTAACATGTAAAATCCGGGAAACCCTGCCGGGACGGCATTTATCGTTGATGTGGGGTCAGCAAAGAGGATGCCATCGGCTGAATTGAACGGTCTTGTTTCCGTTATGCTATTGATGTCGGTTGGTTGCATCAGTAACCGCCGTTGCTGACGAAGCACTTTGGTACGGCGCGTGGTGGGATGGGATCGATATTGCGGACCGGTGCGTTCGCTATCCCGAACAAGCTTCTCCTTGCAGGCGCCAAGTGTCTGCGCCCTCAAGGATTAATCTCTCCCTATAGTCAAGTTTGCCTCGGCCAGGCCGATATCCATACCTGATCGCAGGCAGCAGCAACCCCCGCAAACACGAATCTAACCCATTTTCCGCAATGAAGGTGGTCCGATTTCATGGATGGTGCAGCGTCCCAGACCCTTTTGTTTGTTGATGATGAGGATACCATCCTCGACATCGCCGAGGAGTTTTTTACCAATCGCGGTTTCCGTGTCCTGACGGCATCCAACGGACGAGCGGCCGTCGAGGTGCTGGACCGGGAAAAGGTGGATTGCTGCTTTACAGACATCAATATGCCGGAGATGGATGGGCTCGCCCTGGCAGAGCACATCCATGAAAAGGACAACACCCTGCCGGTGGTGGTCATGACCGGTTATCCTTCCCTGGATGCCACGATTCGTACCCTTCAGAACGGGGTGGTGGACTTTCTGGTCAAACCGGTTGATCTTAAACAGATGGAGCTCTGTGTGCATCGCGTATTGCGGGAACGCGACCTTTTTGCCCGTAATTTGATTTTGGCCAAGGAGGCCGAAAGCGCCGCTCGCCTCAAGGAGCTCAATCAGGAACTGCTTTACAAGGTCGAAGAACTCAACATCCTCAATCAGATCATGATGGAGTTCGCGACCATCAGCACCAGCCGCGACGTGTTCAAGCGCGTGGTGGATACAGCCCTCGATCTGTCCCATGGTGACGAGGCCTGCTTTTTCGTCCTCAATGAGAAGGCCCGGCACCCGGTGGCGGTGGCGCGCTCCCTGGGCGGGGAGCAGATGCCCGACACCTGCCTCGGCATACCGGCCTCTCGGCTGGACAAGACGGTCGCGGCCGAGGTCGAGGCCTTTATCGTCACCAACAGTATGGAAGAGAACCCGCTCCTCATCAGCCACAACAATGGCAATGGTCCCTTTCCGGCGAGTATCAGCGCGTTTATGCTGGTACCGTTGATGATCCGTGAAAAGATCTTCGGCAGCCTGGCGGTGGTGGCCACCGATCCCCTCAAGCGTTTTTCAGAGAAGGATCTTTACTACCTCTCCTTTATGACCAACAAAGCGGCCTACGCCATCGAGAATTTGGCCCTGTACGAGAATATCTACGACAACCTCTTTGCCACTTTGTATGCCTTCGTGAAGGCCATCGAAGCGCGCGATCCGTATACCGAGCAGCACTCCAATCGGGTGACCAGCCTGGCCATCGCCGTGGCGCGCGCCATGGGGTTGAGCAGCGAAGAGGTAGACATTCTCAACGTGGCCGGTCGTCTACACGACATCGGAAAGATCGGTATTCGGGACGAGATCCTGCTCAAACCCGGGCGCCTCACCAACGAGGAGTACGACATCATCAAGCTGCACCCCATCATCGGGGCCGACATTGTCGCCCAGATGGGGCTCTGGGATCGGGAGAAACAGATCATCCGGGCCCATCACGAGCGTTTCGATGGTGGCGGTTACCCCGATGGCTTGGCCGGTGAGAAGATTCCGCTTTTGGGCCGCATCCTATCGGTGGCCGATGTGTACGATGCCATTGCATCCGACCGCGCCTACCGCAGCGCCATGCCGGAAGAGAAGATCCTGGGCATCATGTATGGTGGTGCCGGTTCTCAGTTCGATCCCCAGGTGATCGAGGTCTTTCGCCGTTTGTACGAAGATGGCACCATCCGCAAGATCTCCGAGGAGTACCTCCAGGAGCCGGAGGCCACCTCCACTGCTGCCTGACCAACGGCGCACTTCTCCGAAACAAACCAAGGTATCGTGCGCGCCGTCACGGCGCACGCCCTCCTTTTGGCGCATGGGACGCTGGGTCGCTGAGGCTGCCTGCCGCGGCGGGCGCGGGGTGTCGGATCACCCTGCTGGCGCCAGTCGTGATGAAGCCGCCACCACCAGCGATGTGTTCGGACAGCCCCTGAACCCCCGCCAAGTTTGACGGCCGACCGCCTACCGATGTTCACAAGGCGGACGGTGCTATCGCCTATCCGTCCCTCGACGCACCACCGCTGCGACCCTCTTGCCAACAACGGCGAACTATGGTTGGATACCGCGTCTATGAATGAATGGGTCGAACCAACAAGCCTCACCGAGAGCGTCAAGCGTGCCTTGGTGCTGCGAAACTGTACCCTCTTGCTGGTGGTGGTCGCCCTGGTGGCGCTGGAGATGCGTTTCGACTGGGCCGAGCGCCTGCTGGGCGCCTACTTGGTCACCACCAACAACCACCGGCCTGAATCGGGTGCCATCTGGGAGGTGGGCCATCAGACCTCCGCCGCTCGCGAAGCCCTCGAGGCCTTGGTGAACGAGCGTCAGTCCCTTCAGAGCCAGGCTGAGGAAGCGGTATCCCTGGCGGAGATTTTCGGCCAATTGGCCCAGCGGGATAGCCTGATGCTCTCGGCCGACCAGTTCCTGAGGCTCTATCGTGCCCTGCCCGACGCCCTGCGCCGAGAGGTGGCCTCGCCCTATCATCTGCTCACCTTGGTTCATCAGGGGCGCTGGGAACGAACCTTTTTCCAAAAACAGGGCGCGACGATCGCCCTCCATCTGCTGGACGGCCATAACACGGTCCTCAGCACCCTGACCATCAGCGATACCGTACAAGAATATATCGATCGCGGCGAGGTCGCCGTCGCCGGCCGACTCACCTCCCTCTCCGACTTTGCCCGCCAGATCTATCCGGCAAACCGTTTTTTTCAGGTGCTGGAGTCCCTTCCCGAGGCTGTCCAGCGCGGTATTCTGCCCCAGCCCGAGTCCCTGCTGGCATCGCCGGACCGCATTCTGCGGGTCGGCATCTCCAGTGAGGCTTATGACGGTACCCTGACCCTTGGCTTCGAACGTGAAGGGAGCGACGGGCCGCGGGTCATCTTGGTTCAGGGGCGCGAATGGGATGTGTGGCAGCTGGCGCGCCGGCTCAATGACAGCGGCGGGATCACGGCGCCGGAGATGCGGTTCGATCAGGGTGGCGGAGGAGGTCAGCAATGACCGCCATGGGCCTATGGCGCCGTCTCCGGGTGGTGGTTTACGCTGTGATGGCCCTGAGCGGTGCGGTCGCTCTATTCGGAGTGATCCTCTTTTACGGGGTCCTGCGGGACCTGCCACGCCTGCCCGAGCCCCTCAGCCGCATCATCGAGACACCCGCCACTGAGATTTATGCCGCCAACGGTGAACGCCTCATCTCACTGGGGGGGCGCCAATACGTTCCCCTGCACCGGGTTTCCCGCAGCTTCATCCAGGCCATCCTGGCCACCGAGGATCACCGCTTCTGGGACCACCGTGGGGTCGACAAACTGCGCACACTTAAAGCGCTCTGGGTAACCTTTTTCCAGCCTGGCCGGGTTCAGGGGGCCTCCACAATCACCCAGCAACTGGCCAAGAATCTCTTCTTCAGCTTCGAACAGACCTGGTCGCGTAAATTCCGGGAACTGCTGGTGGCCCTGCAGATCGAGGCCCAGTTCAGCAAGGAGGAGATTCTCGAGGCCTACATCAATCAGATCCCCTTCGGCGTGGGGGCCTATGGCATCGAACGCGCTGCCGACCTTTTCTTCGCCAAACCGGCCAGCGGCCTCACGCTATCAGAAGCGGCCCTTCTGGCGGGACTGCCCAAATCCCCCACTCGCTACAACCCCTTTCGTCATATCGAACGCGCCAAGCAGCGGCAGCGGGTCGTTCTCCAGCGCCTTGTCGCGGTAAAAGCCATCAGCTCTGAGGAGGCCGATCAAGCGGCGGCAGTTCCCCTTGAATTCAACCCGCGACGGCCCGCTCGCCTGAGGGGGAGTTATCCCCTCGATTTCGTCCTCCAGCAGCTGGCGAAGCGCTACGGTGACGAAGTGGTCTACCACGGCGGTCTCAAGGTCACCACCACCTTGGATCCCCGGCTGCAGCAGATTGCCGAGAGCGTCGTCAGGGAGGAGCTCACAGCGCTTGAGGGCCGTTTGAAAAAGGAGGCCACCAAGCCGGCGGACCCCGCCGAGACGCTGCAGGGCGCCCTTGTGGCCATAGAGGCCCATTCGGGCGGGATCAAGGCCATGGTGGGGGGGCGGGATTACGCCGAAACCGAATTCAATCGTGCCGTCCACAGTGCGCGCCAGCCGGGATCGGGCTTCAAGCCCTTTCTTTACTACGCCGCCTTCGAAAACCTGAACCTTACGCCCGCCTCTGTGTTCGAAGACCGCGCGGTACGGATCCCCATAAAAGGCGCCCCGGATTGGCGGCCCAAGAACTTCGAGCGCGAATACCACGGCCCCATGGTGCTCAAGCACGCCTTCACCGAGTCGGTCAACACCGTTGCCGCCCAACTGGTGGCCCAGGTGGGTGCCGATGCCGTGGTGGAGGTGGCCCGCCGTTGCGGCATCCATGCACCCCTCAAGCCGGTCTACTCGCTCGCGCTCGGCACATCTGAGGTGAGTCCTCTGGAAATGGCGGCCAGTTTTGCCACCTTCGCCACCGGCGGCATCCGCTACGCACCTTTCATCATCTGGCGGGTGGAGGATGCCTTCGGGCGGGTTCTCGAGGAGCGAATTGTCGAGCGCGAACGGGTCCTGGACCCCGAGGTCTGCTACCAAGTCCTGGACATGATGACGGGCGTCATCGAGCACGGCACCGGCCAACAGATTCGGCAGATGGGCTTTGACCGTGAGGCCGCCGGGAAGACCGGCACTACCAACGGTTACCGTGACGCGTGGTTCACTGGCTTCACGGCCAACCTGAGTACCGCCGTGTGGGTAGGCTATGACCGCAGCCGCGGGATGCGCGCGGCCAGTGGTGTCGGTATCACCGGCGGTCGCGGTGCTGCGCCCATCTGGACCCGGTTCATGAAGTCCGCTACTGCCGGGGAGCCCCCGCGGCGCTTCGCCAAACCCAACGGCATCACGGTGATGTCGGTAAATCCGCGCACCGGACGCAAATCCGGGTTCTTCAGCCGCGAACGGCTGCCGGTCGCCCTGCGGTCGGGCCAGGAGGAAGGCTAATCATGCTATCTCACGCCTTGCGTCATCTGGCCCTGCGCCTATGGCTGACGGTGGTCGTGGGGGGGTTGGGCAGCCTGGCGTTGGTGCCCCTGCTACAGGCACTGATGGGGTTGGATTGGGTGGCCTTGCCGGTCTTCGGCTTCCTCGGGCTCGTGTTTTTGGGTATCGGCTGGGTACTCAACGCCTGGGCATCCCATTTGGTTGAGCGCCTGCGCGCCGAGGCTGCTATCTGGGAACGGGCCGGCATGCGCCGCGAAGCCACCCAGCGCTATCAGGCGCTCGTAGGCGTGGTGGACAGTTTCCTATTGTCGCCGGGTCGCCGTCGGCAGATGCTGGCCAAACTATTGCCCAAGCTGACCCGTTTTCACCTGGACCAGGATAGGCCGGGGCCGGTACTGGATCGACTTTTACGGGCCCATTTAGAGATCCATCCAGGGGATGCCGCTATGGCGGTAAAATGGCTGCGGATTCAGATCGGCCGTCAAGATCCGCCCCCTTGGACCCATGAGCTGGCCCAGCAGATCGGCGAGGCCTCGTCGGATTCCGCGGATGTCACAGCCCTGCTGGTGCGTTTCTACCTCGCCAATGGCCGCAGCGATCACGCCGCCATCGATACCTACCGGCGCTGCTGGCGGTCGGTGCCTGACTTTCGCACCGCCAAGGCCGTGGCACTGGCCCAGTTGCTCAGTATGGAGGGTCATCGCAATCTCTGGGCCCTGGACGTTTACTTGACCGCCTGGTCCCAGGGCGCCCCTCAAGATCAGCTCGCCGCCGCTATCCGGCGCTGTGTGGCCGTCATCCGGCCAACCGAAGAGGGCCGCCCGCTTCTCGAGCAGGCGCGAGCGCTGCTGGGCCGGCAATTGCCCGCTTCCCAACCGCCGCCAGCGGCCCCCCCCAGAGTGTCGCAGCCATCTGACGAAGAGCGCCTCGATCCCTTCACCCTGGGAAGCGAGGCTGTCGCGCCTCAGGCGCCTTCGTCGGACGATACGGCGGCGGCATACCGCTACCGTCGCCGGCCGCGCTCGAGACCCGCAACGGAAACTTGGATCGCCCGGACCCGACGAGAGCTGGGCAGTCGTCTACTGGCCATTGGCCCCGGACTACGGCGAACGGGGCAATGGGCCCTCATCCAACTCCGCAGCACCTGGGGCAAGACGGCGGGCTTTGGGATTCTGGCCCTGGCCCTGATTGTACTGATCTCCAACACAGTGCAGCACCTGCAGCCTAGCCCCTCCGCACCGCCCCCCCCTGAGCCGGCCGCCGCGCCTGCGGTAACCGACCCCTTCACCATTCAGGTGGCCGCCTATCTCAAAGCAGAGGATGCCAGACGATATGCCGAGCGGTTAAAGGCCAATGGGCTCGATGCCTACTGGACAGAGGCGGTGGGGGCCAGTCGCAACTGGTATCAGGTCCGCATCGACCATTTCGCCACCAAGGCCGCAGCCCGTAAATTCGGACAGGATCTGAAAGCGAAAGGCCTCATCAACGATTTCTATGTGGCCAACTATCGTCCACCCCAGCTGCCCGGGAAGAATTAGCCTACCGCGGACAGCGCCAATTGCGGCATCGGCGGACACCCCTCTGGCCGGTCCGGCTTTCCTTGCCAAGGATGATGAAAAGCCCTACAATCCGATGGTAACGATCTCATCCATCCCACCCCATCAGCGAAAGGAACGCCACCATGGATAAAAAAGATGTCATGGCCATTGCAGAAGGTCTGCGCCTCATCGAACAGGGAGTTGAAACGATCCAAGGTGTCATGCGGGAGAAAAAGATCAAATCGATCAAAGACATTGCCGAAGAGCTGATCCCCTTTTTCAAGGCGGATGACGACAGCCTCTCGGAATCCGTCATCAAGCACCTGGGGAAGTAAGCGGTGCTTCGCATGGGGAGCCGGGACACCGGCAAACCGCCGTTTGGTGCGCCCATATGCGAAACAAATTCGCCCCCGCCAGCGCAACTGGTCCGGGCACTGACGGGGGCTTTGACCGTCATCTCTCAACGGATCGCTGTGTCACGCGAACCCCATTACGCATAATCCTTCCGCAACTGCTTCTTGTTGATCTTCCCAACGCTGGTCTTGGCGATGGATTGAACCAGCTCAAACCGCTCCGGCACACCATATTTGGGGATGACGCCGCGCTCGGCGAATGCCATGACGTGAGCGCGGATGGCATCGGCATCGACCGCCGCGTCGGCGTTGGCCACCACCAGCGCCAATGGGCGTTCGCCCCATTTTGGATCGGCCACGCCGATAACGGCCACTTCACTCACCGCCGGATGCTGGCTGATGATATCCTCCAACTCAAGTGAAGAGATCCACTCGCCACCGGTTTTAATGACGTCCTTGAGGCGATCGGTGATTTGTAGATACCCTTCACTGTCAATGGTGCCGATATCACCCGTGTGCAGCCAGCCATCGTTCCACAGCTCTTCACTCCGTTCGGGATCCTTCAAGTAGCCCTGGGTCAGCCAGGGGGCGCGCACCACCACTTCACCGGCGGTTTGTCCGTCGTGGGGTTGGGGGGCGCCCTCGCTGTTCACGATCTCCAGGAGAACATTGGGCACCGGCAGGCCCGTCTTGCAGCGCACTGTCACTTGCTCCTCCTGGCGCCAGGAGCGCATCTCAGGTTTGAGGTTGGCCACGGTAAGAAGGGGGCAGGTCTCCGACATGCCGTAGGCCGAATAGATATTGATGTTGTGCTTGAGGGCGGCCTGGCAGAGCCCCTTGGATAGCGCCGAGCCGCCGATGACGACCTTCCATCGGGAGAGATCGAGTTTTTCGATCACCGGGCTCGACACCAGCATATGGATGATGGTGGGGACACAGTGAGAGAAGGTCACCCCCTCCCCCACGATAAGTTTTAGCAGCATCTCGGGTTCGTAGCGACCGGGATAGATCTGCTTGTTGCCCAACATGGTGAAAAGGTAGGGCATCCCCCAGGCATGCACGTGAAACATGGGCGTGATGGGCATGTAGATATCGCCCGAGTTGATCATCGCTTGAGAATCATAGGCGCACAGCCCCGACATGAGACCATAGGTGTGCAGTACGATCTGACGATGGCTGAAATAGACCCCTTTGGGCAGGCCGGTGGTGCCGGTTGTATAGAAGGTGGTGGCCACGGCGTTCTCGTCGAAATCGGGGAAGTCGAAACCGGCGTCGTTCGCTTCGAGAAGCGCCTCGTATTCGCCGTCGATCTTCACCGCGGTGTCGGGAATCGCGCCTTCGTCGTTGAGAACCACGATCTTTTTAACCGTCTTGAATTGGTCTTTGATCGCCTCCAGCATGGGCAGGAAATCGACGTTGACCAGGAGAACGTCGTCCTCGGCATGGTTGATGGTGTAGATCAGTTGCTCCTGGCTGAGACGGATGTTGATGGTGTGCAGCACCGCCCCCATCATGGGCACTGCGAAGAAGCTCTCCAGATAGCGGTGGCTGTCGTAGTCCATCATCGCAACGGTGTCGCCGGCGCCGACGCCCAAAGCGCTGAGCGCGTTGGCCAGTTGGCCGATCCGGCGGTTGAGGTCTGTGTAAGTGTAGCGCAGAAGATCGCGGTAGACGATCTCCTGACTGGGGGCATAATTGAGGGGCGTCTTAAGCAGGTTTTTGATCAAAAGGGGATAGGCGTACGCGGAAGGGGTGGCTTGAATACGTTTTACCGGCATGGGGCCTCCTTTGGTCATCTGGGTGGGGCCGCCCGCGGTCGCGCAGGCGGCGGATTGGCTCTCAGTTTCAGGCAGGATCGGTTCCACGGCCATGATGGCCAATATCCTGTAACCGATATTCTACCGGACGATCCAGCCCTTTGCGATGCGCTGTTCCCGGACACTGCCGGTGCCATCGATATGGCTCAATCTCGCTTCCAAATCCATGCGGTGAATGAACCCGGTTCAATATCTGCGTGCTTGGGCGTTCGTCGCAGCAGCTCTGCTCAAGGCGTCAGCCCCAGGCGGTTGGCAATCTCTTCCACCTGGCACAAGACGGCGGGATCGTCGGGGGTCTGGGCGGTATAGGCGTCCGGATCGATGCCACGCAGGAGCAGTTTGGTTCGCAGGGCCAAAGCCCGGTGGGGTGCTCCGGTAGAGTGGAATCGCAGGATGCGGTCCAGCGCCGCTTTGGTGCGACCGCGGGTCGCCGGAGGATTGGCGGTCTTGCTCAAGGCAGCCGTGTCGATCCCCAATTCGCCCGCCAGGCGCTGGATCTGATCCAGGGTGTGCGCATCGACCATTCGATCCGAATCCTCATCACCCGGGTGGATGCCCTTCAGGCGCAGCTGTTGGCGCAGGCGTCTCGCCAGGCTTGGCGTTTCGCCATGGCGCTGCTGGATGATGGCATCGAGCAGCCGACGGAGCTCGGCAACGGTGCGATGGGGGCGCTGAACGGGCAGGCGGACCCCGGTTTTGCGGGCCATCCGCTCCAGTCGGGCCACGATTTGGGGATCGTCCGGAGATTCCGCCCCATAGTGGTCCGGATCGATGCCATGTTGCCGGAAGGCGGCCTTAATTTGCGGGACATTGCCGGGCTTATTCTGGCTGCGGCTTTCGATGATGGCCTGGATGATGGCGTGGGACCGCCCGCGACTGGTCGCTACAGAGCGCTTGGGTCTATCTGCTGAAATGGTCTCGGATGGCGCTTTGTGTGCTTTTAACAGCGTAACCACCTGGGTCCTGAACCGGTGACGGGCCTCCGCTTTCGGGATACGGTCGCAAAGCTGATTGAGAAAGGTGCGCGCCTGGGCCAGGTGGATGTGGCGGCCATCCTCACTTAGCTGGCGGATCAGCTGGAGCATTTCGTTGTTGGCGCCGGATTGGCCGCCCATGGCCAATCCGAAATGATGCTGGATCTGTGCCATCGTGCGGTTGGGCAGCCAGGGGCCTTGATCCGGCAGGGGTGCAATCATGCCTTGGGTGCAGAGCCGTTCTAATCCCTGGCGGGCATCGGCCAGGGAGATCCCCAGTTCGGCAGCGATCTGTGCCACCGAGCGGTTCTCCTCCACCGCGAAGAAGAGCGCATACAGGACCCCGTTCAATGCGAAGGAGCCCTCTTTCTGGCGAAGGGTTTTACGGAACCGCAGTTTGGCGAAGTCGGGTGAGAGAAATACCATGGAACGTCACTCCAGAGAGACGCAACGCCGGTTATAGCTGACCGTTTGTGATGGTATGCGGGGAAACCAGGACCGCGTGGCCCGAATTGAGGTAATTGGGACCACTATAGTGAGCTGCCATGCAAAATGCAAGGGGGCGCCGCATGGGCGTCGATCCGATTTGTTATCCTTGTCCTAAAGAATGCCGCTTGTTGGCCGATAGGTCTATTAAATCCAAATGTTTACCAGCCGTGCCGACCACATGCTGGCTTGCATCCCCAAAGAGGACAATGGTCCCCGACTTGATGGGCTCACGCTCCCCACGCCACCGGCCCACGGGACTTCTAAAACCGCCGGGATCGGCGATACTGTGTTCAACCTTCATGGTAATACCAATCGAAGTTCAGACCCACTACCGCATTTCAACAGGAGCAAACCATGAATCTCAAAGACTTCAAGATACGCACGAAATTGGTCCTCTTCGGCGTTGTCGCCACCGTCATTCCGCTGTTGGTCATAATGGGCACGATGCTGAAACAGAATCGCACCATTATCCGGATGGGTGAAACAGAGAGTTTGAAATTGGCTTACGCCGATCTGGATCACATCGTTGAAAACCTCTACACTTTGGCGGAATCCCACCAGGAAGTGACCCAGAAGAACATCAACTCGGCCCTGAATGTCGCCCGGGACCTGGTCACCAAGGCCGGCGGGATCTCTTTTTCCGATGTCACCCAGGATTGGCGCGCCATCAACCAGTACAACAAGCAGGCGCGACAGGTTGCGCTACCCCAAATGCTGGTCGGCGACCAGTGGTTGGGACAGGTCGCTTCCCCTGATGCGCCCGCGCTCCTGGTGGACGAAGTGATGCAGTTGGTCGATGTGACCTGCACCATCTTTCAACGGATGAATCCTGCCGGTGACATGCTGCGGGTGGCCACCAATGTGATCAAAAAAGATGGGCAGCGCGCCATCGGCACTTACATTCCCGCGACGAATCCCAACGGCAGCCCGAACCCGGTCGTGTCGGCCGTTCTGCAGGGGCAGACCTTCCGCGGCCGTGCCTATGTGGTCAACGCCTGGTACATTACCGCCTATGAGCCGATTTACGACGCCGCGCAGAATGTCGTCGGTGTCCTCTATGTTGGGATTCCCCAGGAAAATGTGAAAAGCCTGCGTCAGGCCATTATGGGGATGAAGATCGGAAAGACGGGCTTTGTCACGGTGTTGGACAGCTCGGGCAAGTATGTGGTCTCCCAAGATGGCCAAGCGGATGGCAAGGAGATTATGACCCAGCTGGATGCCGACGGCACCGCCTACATCCGGGAACGCATTCAGGCCGCGACGGCCCTGTCGCCCCATGAAATCGGTCATCAGCGCTTCGGGCTTTCGGAAGCCGCGGGCGGTGGTGCCACCCTTCGCGATGCACGCTTTGTCTACTACAAACCCTGG
>JAAUYD010230976.1_pt1 | contig 26465 bp, 31 predicted proteins | sample 7278101 | NCBI WGS metagenome assembly JAAUYD01 (sample SAMN14350128, study PRJNA611818) | marine sediment metagenome | isolation source: surface marine sediment (0.6m) | place: French Polynesia: Moorea | collected 2018-08
GGGAGATCCTTTACCCGGCATAAAAATAGCAAAAATCGCGACATTTGCCCTTAACCGAATGCCATTGGGCAAAGGGGGCCGGGGGGATTTCGTCTTTTCCCCTGGCATTGCGATGTGACAAAATCCCCCTAACCCCCTTTTTCAAGGGGGAATTTGATATCTTCACCTAACAAATTTCGTTTGACATGGCACTAGTTACTTGCCGCTTCTTCTACTGCTGCGATGACCTGGGCTGGGGTGAGAATTTCTGGGATGGGATCGGTGGCGGTAACGAGGCCGGTTTTCAGGTCGATCACCGCGGTAAACGGCATGGCGTGTAATGTGTTGAACGCAGGGTGCGTACCAGACCAAATATTGCCGCCAAACCCGTTCATATGGGCTGGATCCTGTAAGTGAACCGCGGCTTCTGCGTTCGTATAGGGCGTCATGTCGGGTTTTGGATACCCTACAAAAAAGAGCCCGCCTTTTGCCTGAACCTCGGAAACAATCCCTCTTAAGGCACCAAACTGGTCCTCGCAAAGCGGTCAGTTGTCCGTGCCCAGGAGCAGGACCAGGGATTCCTTGTCAGATTTGCACAGCGCCAGCAAATCGATGTCCACATCTGTATGCTCATCTGGGTCGAGGACGCCGTTGTCATTTTGGTCAACCCAGGCTGTTTGCTGCCATCGCGCCACAGTGCCGCCGTTGACCAGGTAGTTTTCCGGATCGTTCCACACAATCGTGTCGCAGTTGTCCGCATGCGTATCTGAGTCACTGCTTTCCGAGTCAGTGGCCGCATCTGAATCCGCATCAGCATCGACGGCATCATCGCCGTCGCACCCGACTTGGTTAAAAGTGGCAGCAGCGAGCAGGGTGAAAAAAACCAACATGCCCCACTGTATGTCCGCAATCCGCATGCTTCTACTCCTTCATGTCCATTGTGCCGCTGTCAGGCCCGGCGTCGATGTCGTGATGGTCATGGTCCGGGGACTCGGGTGTATCCCAATCCACAGGCTGCCAGTAGTCAAACTCTTTTTGGGGCTCGCAGCTGAGCGCCAATGAAGACAAGATCAGCACGCCCGCACAAAGAATCCAGTGGTTTAGAGGGGGGGGTATTTTCATGTTCTTCCATTCCATTCGGTCATCTCAATCCAGGCACACCTCGACGCAGCCGGCTTCAACTTCGATCTCTTCAATTTCAATATCCTCGAACGCTTCGTCAGCATCGAATGTCTTGGCTTGGAGATCCGAAGCTTGTTCGATGTCCACCGGGCTGAGCAGCGGTCCAGTTCTTTGGGGTTGGCTTAGCCGCAATGTGAGGTCTCCGAGTCGTTGTTGCTCCTCGGGCGCGCCAGGGATGGGCGCGCTGCCCTGAACCACCCGAACCACCTGTCCCAATGCTAGGGTGAATCGTTTTTTAACTGGCTTTGGTGGCGGCATGGGCTGGGTAGGCGCGGCCACCTCTGGTTTCAATTTCTTAGCCGGTTTCTTTTTGGCGCGTTTTGGGGGTGACAGGGGCTGGGATGGTTCAGCTGGTTTTGGTGGTGGGGGCGGCATCATGACATCCAGGAAGGCTTCGCCAGTGTTCAATTGGGATTCCAGTGAAACAATATATCCGATATCGCCTTTGATAACGGACAGTTGGGCTGACTTTGCGGTCAGTACTACGCCGCCAAGATCTAATACTGCCGGGGTCGATCCCACAGTAAGGCGACATCCACCGCCTGCGATAGCCGTCATCAGTGGCCCGTCGGTCTTTTTGGATATGACATAGAATGCCGCGCCCTCGAGCGCTGTGATTAACGCGGTTCCCCCAACCACCGCAGAAGCACCATCCCCACCTGCGCGATATGCAGGCGGCTGGGAGCGCTGAGGGCTCGATGCGGTGGCTTGAACAGCGGGATCCTGGGTTTCCAGTGTAAACCCCGCATCGTTCGCCAGGGGGCTTGGAACGTGCACAATACCGCCGGCCAGGACCCCCAATGGATGGCTCAACAGACCTATTAAAACGCCAACGAAAATGCCTCTTGCGAGCATGATATCAATTCCTTTTAAAAACGTTGTCTTAGCTCGAGCATCACCACGTCCTGCTCATATGAATATCTCGGCGCGGCCAGTCCGTTTACCACCTGGATGTGGGATGTTTCACCCGTCACCGGGTCGGTTTGTTCGGTCGACTCAAGCCACCGCGGGGCCGGTGCGTCGTCTATGTTGGATGACCGCTGATGATGCTTATAGGTCAATGCAACCTCAGCCCCTTTCCAGGCCGCGACCTGGAGCTCGCCGCCGACCTCCCATTCCAGATCCCGTCGGGTCAAGTCGTAGTATTCCTTTTCGAAATAGGCATTGAGCAGATCGGCGAGAAGCTCTTGATTTGCCTCGTAATTTGCCTGTAGGGCCTGGATTGTTTCTATTAATGCCTCGTCCATGCCCTCGGTGTGGATGGTGTCCATATCTGTCGTAAGATCCACATCCACGTATTGGGGTCTAAATGAATTTTTCTGATTTTGTCTGGCGTTCATGTACCAGTTGTACTTTAGCTTGCCACTGATAAGCGCGGTGAGGCGCGGTACAGGTGTTCGCCAGCGCAGGGCAGTCTCCAATTCTGGCAGGAACCTGTCGTATTTGATGACTTTGGGATCGTGGTACGACCGATCATAGCGCGCACCGGCCGTGATTTTGAGCTGGAATTCCCGATTATGAAAATAGCGGGTGTGGTGCAGGCGCAGCCGGTATCTCGAGGTGCTGCGATCCCGGTCGATGTAGTTGGGGCGGCCTTCGATTTTCAACCGTATGCTGTACAGCGCATCCCGGGTCCTTGCAAATGACCACCAGATCTTGCCGCCCACTGCCCAACTGATAAGGCGAAAGGGGTCTTCTTCTCGGTAGAAATGACCCAGGTCGTCCTTAATGGGTGGATGGTCCAGGTACTGCAGTTCTCCATCCAGGCCTATTTTGAGCTCGTGCTCAAAGATATTGCCCCAGGTCTTGGCGAGATAAGCGGCCTGACCGATGAAGACAGTGGTGTTGAAGTCCTGCGGGCTGAATTCATCGGAAAGCGAGGCTTCCTGAACATCAGTCGCGCCACCAGAAGATGGGTTCTTTTTCTTATCCTCAAATTCGTGCCAATTTTGCTCGCGATAGGCAGTAACGATCGCTTGTAAGGCACCTTTCTTAAGGTTTTTACCGTAGATCAAATCTCCGCGGAACACGCTTTGCAGCACTGGCTCGGCATCTGTCTCCACTGCATCGAGGAACGCAGACGAGGGGTGGGTGTTGATGCCCAGGGATCCGCTCACCCGACCCGACACCCCCTCGCTTTTGCGAAACGCGCTCCACGATTCTAGTACATCAGTAGCTGCCCCGGCCCACGCGTCGTCCTGGCCTGTTTGTGCGGTTTTTAGCAGCGCCACCCCCTGGGGTTGACGCCCTTGGCGCTTGGCGATGATCGCCTCGTAATAATCGCAGCGCTGCAGCAAGTGCTGGGGCAGGTCAGGCCGGGCCAGGGTGAAGTGCTCCAAGGCTGCGTCGTCTTCACCGGTTTTAAACAGGGCATAGGCATAGTAGTACCTGAGCAGGGCCCGGTCCGCATCTGCGGTCGCGTTGGGAATGGCCTGGAGCAGGTGTTCGATGGCCCATTCATAGTCCTGCTTTTTGAGCAGAAACGCAGCGAGCGCTGCCCGGGCGCGAATATCCTCCGGCGCCAGTATCACGGCCGAGCCCAGGGCGCGCTTGACATCTTCTTTGATACCCTTGGCCTCGGCCAGCTCGGCCCAGGCCAGGCAGGCATCGGCCATGCCATCTGAGGCCATGCAGGTGGCTTTGAACAGTGGATATGCCGCGGCCTCGTCCCCCTTGGCTCGCGCTGCCAGGGCAAGCTGGTATTGGATGGGTGCGTCCCCGGCATCTGCTGAAGCCTCTTGCGAGTAAAATCCAAAGGCCAGCAACAGTAGAATGAGACTGAAATAGATCTTCATCGTTGACTGCTCTCGACTCCTTGTTGTCGGGTCAGGTTTGTAAATTCCCCCTTGCAAAAGGGGGTTAGGGGGATTTTGTCGCCCCGTCGCGCAATCGGGAAAAACGAAATCCCCCGTCCCCCCTTTTTTAAAGGGGGAGTTCTTTTTTCCGACATTTTGAGATTCACATAGCAATAGATCAAAGGCTACTGCCTTACTTCTGATTGATGGCCTGCATTTCGGCGATCACGTCTAGCTGTAGGGGCTGCCCGCCGTCGTCCGGTACGTTGTATTCGTCTCCTTTTTCTCCGGCAACCACGCGCATGGTCGCTGTTTCGATGACGTAGACAATCGGAAAGCGCCTCAAAAACCGGGTCTGCACGCCACCGCCATCCCCATGGGAGTCGAATATATCCAGGTTCGTATCTTCGATGCGCCAGCCACCGCGCCAGCCAAAGGTATCCATCATCTCACTTGTTTCTTTTGCTTCGAGTATCTGCTCCAACACGACGTCGAAAAAGAATAGGCCGATAAGCTCGCCATTTGCTTGGCGAATCTGATCCTGCCTATTTGCTAGCGCCACGAACCGTGGCGATGCGGGTACTCAAAACGATCATGTTTGGCCGGTTTGTTCGCCGCAGTAGGAACCCACGACCAGGGCGAGGGATTTAATCCTGTCTCTCTGGCAATAGACGTCCCGGTAGAGGTCCAACGTCGTGAGCTCGACAGTACCATCGCAATCCCGGTCGTAGTACGCCTTGAACTGCATGTTTGGCACCACGGCGTCCATATCCCAAATCTCCTGCTCTGGATAGGGCCCACAAACAGCTTCATCGATGGGCTCGGTATCGTCGATACAGACGTAATTGGGCATGTCAGACCCGGATTCCGTGTCCTCGGTTCCGGTATCGCCCCCTGTGTCCCATGGATCGTCGGTCGCTGCACTGTCGTCGTCATCTGCACACCCCATAAGTGAGCAAACGGCAACCACCAACACGAGCCAGACCAGCACCTGTTTATTCATTCTATGTCTCTCCTTTGCGACTTTACTAGTATTAGTATAGATATTCATCCACCGCCGCCTCTAGTTCTGGCCACCCCCCTTCGACGGGCCTGCCGCAGATCACAATGCCCGGTGTCCCCAAGAGATCCAGGTCTGTGCCCTGTTTCTTGTCCCACAAGATACGACTCATAGTCTCGTCTGAATTCGCAGTATTGCTATAGGCGGCCATATCCAACTTCAGGATATCCCTTGCAAAGGCCTCGATATCCTCGGGTTGGTACAGCTGAGGTGGTATCTGCCGAAGTGCATCGAAAATCATATCGTGAATCTGCCAAAACCCGGCTGGGTCTTGCTCATGAACCGCAATCGTCGCCGCATGGAGTCGCATCGCGGTCTCGTGCTCATAGAGTGGGAAGTGATGAAAGTAAAACAGTACCCGCTCGCGTATATCTTCGCGGCGTACCAGTATTTCACTTAGGGATTCGGAGAGCTTGGCGCAATTGGCACAGCGGAAATACGAAAAGATCTCCACCACCAGGTCCGGGTACACCTCTCCGCCCTCATATGGACTCAGGCTGTTGTTAATGGGTTGCTCTGATCCGGGTGGACACAGGGGTGCAGGGCCAGCCCCAGAAACGCCGGGATCAAAACCGTCGATGCGCCATGGGGCGGTTTCAAACTCGGGATCCCGACATCCCGTCGCAAAAAGATAAATCAGTATAAGTACTGAGATGCCCAAGTTATCGTAAGTTTTCGTGAATATGCTCATAGTCTACTAATTTCCTATACAATAACCCCAGCTGTCAACCCATGCTTTCTTACGGTGCATTCTTCTCCCATAAGTATATCTGATAGGTTAGAGATGGTCGGTGATACAGGTCTCAGCGTCCTCGAGTTTGTCACCGCAAAGAGACTTGATTACTTTCATTGTGGTCAGATCGATCAGCGTATATAGGCCACATCCGATGAGAATCTCGGTTACCTCATAATCTGTAAAGACGATCTCCTTTGGCTCGGTGCGCACGCCCAAATGATCGTAGCCCTGACAATGATTCTCAAGATACATGGCAGACGTGGCCGGCTTGATCACTTCGACAATGACCACGCCGTCGTCTTCGTATTTGTCGGCCATGGCTGCAAGGTCAGGCACCTCTTGGGCAGCGCTCCCGCACCCGTCGACGTTGAGCTTGATGAGCAGTAGCCGATTTTCTTTGGCAAACTCACACACCTCAATTTGATCGTCATTTTGGTCGAAGAACAGATAGTTGCGAATCACTTCCCCTTCTTCGAAGTTGTTGGCTGAGGTGGGGTAGTTTTCGCACATATCAAAGTTCGTATCGGTGTTCGTATCGGTGTCCGTATCCGTATCGGTGTCTGTGTCAGTGTCGGTATCCGTGTCAGTGTCGGTATCCGTATCCGTGTCAGTGTCGGTATCCGTATCAGTATCAGTGTCGGTATCCGTGTCCGCGTCCGAATCTGAATCTGAATCAGTATCTGAATCGGTATCGCTGTTCGAATCGTCAGGGGGATCTGCATCGTCCCCTGTACATGCGCCCATGGCGCAGATTATTCCCAGCAGACCGAGTGCCCCCAACAGGCAAGTCAGTTCCCTTGTCTTTTCGTTTCGAACAATACTCATTTTCCGATTATCCTTTCACTAAAGAGTAGAGATCCTTAAGAAGGCTGCGTTTTCTGTCCAATCTGTTCTAAAGTCCGGTTCTGAAAATCTTTGGACCCATGCGTTTATTATCTCATATTTATGCATGCCTTCTGCACGCATTACAAGGAAATTCCACAAAAATCGGTAAATTCGTCAAAACCTCTTATTGTATTCTGATAATATGTCCGCTTTCAGTGCTGGATTCAAATCTGGTTATTTGATAGACAGGAGACAGTTTTGTGGGCGGCATTCTTTAGTGCGGTCCGGCCGAAAAAGTCAGAAACATGCCCCAAACAACAACACTTTTTCCGGCGAGTCGAGAGTTATTTCGACTCATAAGAGCGATCGCAGATAGCCGCGAGGCCGAGGGCAAGATTCGCGATGTGGAAATCGGTCGCCTCGTCGGGTTTGAAAGCGCGCGCACCAGTCGCTGGAAGCACGGTCAGATCGCCGTGGTTGATGCGGCGCGGCTGCTCGCCCTGTCCCAGGCGTTTGATGTTGATATATCAATTCTCTCTCAAGTGGCAGCCGGGTATCTATCGGCTGCCGAGGCCATGCGAATACTGGGTAACGAAGACAAGTTGATCCGATTCCTAGCTGAACAAGTCGTGTTGCCGACCGATTACCAGGTGATGTCGATCACTGGCGGCGGGGGTACCATGTGCCGGGTGATCCGAAGGTCAGCCGGGCACTACCATCGGCGGACCAAGCGGCTCAGCAGCGATGTCCGCGATACCGAAGAAGATGAGCCCTGTATTCTGCTCGCCGATAATGACCGCAGCGCTATCGAGGTGTTTCGCAATCTCACCGGCCCTGACACTGGGATTACCGGCGTTGTTTCCCAATCATCCACAGCAGCCCTGGTGGTCGCGGGCCGCCTTCGACCCCGGCTCATTATCTTCGACCTGTTCTTGGGCGGTGTGGATGGATTTTCAGCTGTGCGTAGTATGACCTCAGACGAGGGCACGCAGGCATCAGAAGTGGTGGCCACGAGTCTCTCTCTGACCCCAGAGATCATTCGAACAGCGCTCGGTTCTGGTGCGACTGAGGTACTCCAGCGCCCGCTGCGCTCCCGAATTCTGAGTCGCCTGATAAGTCGAGTGCGCCAGCAGCCCTGAATGGGGATAATATTAGTCCATGCAGATCTCGATGCAGTCGGCTTCGATCTCCACTTCGATGTCCTCGATTTCAACCTCAGCTGTGGCGTCCTCACCAGCGGCGTGCGCGATTGCCGTGTCAGCTGGATCCTCTATGTCCTCGGGTACCAATTCAATCGAACCGGGACGGTCGCTGAGGCGCAAGGCCAGATTCTTGAGATGCGCGGCCTCGGCCTGGTTGACTATCCTGGGATCGGCATCCCCCTTTAAGCGCAGGGTTTCCTTTGATTTCAACGAGATAGGTGCCGGCGCAGGGGGGGCTGCGGCATCTGTATCAATGCCAGATACCTCTGTAGCTTGGGTGGCTGGGGGAGACGGCACCACAGTTGGGACAATGGTTGCCGTGCCTTGGGGCAGCAAGGCCACCACATGGACGAGCCAGCTGCCTTCGAAGCGGGTCAGGAGGAGCTCTACCCCGATCGCGTGGAGTGTAAACGCATCTATTAAAAGTAAAACCCCTTTGGAGCCGGCTTGCACGCGAACCCCACCGCCTTCCAAACTGATCTTTGGTCGATCGTCACTGCTCGTGATCCGCACCCGGGTGTTGACTGCTGCAGTGATCACCGCAGCCCTGTCCACGACCATCCGTGCTCCGTCATGACCAGTGGCGGTGAGCCGCACCACACCCGGATCAGTGGGTTCTTGCCCAGAGGGATTGGTGACAAACACGGCTGCGGCGTCAATTGGGCTGGGCACATGGACGACCGCTGCCAGGGCAGGTCCGGTCCCAAATAGAACCACCATGAGTGTCACTACGAATCGCTTTATTGCAGCTATCCATTCTTGTCGAAGCATGGTTCCACCCTTTTTAGCAACCCTGAAAGGCGTTAAAAAGCTACGCGCATTTCAGTTTACACTCAAACCATTTGCTACTCAATGGATTAAGGTATTGGGATATCTGTACAGCAAGGGCATCATCTGCTACTGACCAAACGGTTCATACGAGGTGATTTCAATGTCTGACATTCGCGTAAGGTTTGCGCCCTCTCCGACAGGTGTGCTGCACCTGGGTGGTGCGAGGACAGCGCTGTTCAATTGGCTCTGGGCCCGCCACAACGGCGGAAAATTCCTGCTTCGCATCGAGGATACGGATCGACAGAGATCCACAGCGGCCTCGACCCGGGCCATTACAGATGCCCTGGCGTGGTTGGGCATGGATTGGGACGAGGATCCGGTGTTCCAATCCCAGCGCCTCAGCGCGCATAAAGCCGCCCTTGACACGCTCATCGAACAGCAGCGGGTCTACAAATGCTACTGTACGCCCGAGGATCGGGCGGCCATGCGCGAGCAGGCGATCAAAGCCGGGCGCACCACACAATACGACGGGCGATGCGACGGGAAGCCGGATGACCCGGACAAACCGTTTGTCTGGCGCTTTCGTATGCCCACGTCCGGTGAGACTGTCTTTGATGATCTGGTCATGGGCCGTATTGTCACGGCGAATGAGGAGCTCGAAGACCTGGTCATCGCCCGCTCAGACGGATCTCCCCTGTACAACTTTGCCGTGGTCGTGGATGACGCAGCCATGGGGATCACCCAAGTCATCCGCGGCAAGGATCACCTGACCAACACGCCTAAGCAGATCCGTATTTACGAGGGCCTCGGCCTAAAGGTGCCTGCGTTTGGCCATCTGCCCCTGATCCTCGGTTTGTCAAAACGCCTGCGATCCGCGGGTATCGAATCGTATCGCGAACAGGGCTATCTCCCAGAGGCGGTGAACAATTACATCGTCCGGCTGGGGTGGTCCCACGGCGACCAGGAGATCTTTTCGCCAGAGGCGCTGGTAGCAGCCTTTGATTTAGGGGACGTCAATCGATCAGAGGGCACGCTCAACTTGGAAAAAATGACCTGGACCAACCACCAGCACATCCAGGCCTGCGACAGCACACGGCTCGCGCGCCTAACCGCGCCTTTTTTGGAAGCCCTCGGCATTGCCGTAGACCCAGGAGATCCCAAGCTAACCGGGGCAATTGCATCTCGACGCACCAAGTCTAAAACATTGAGAGAGTTGGCCGACGGTATTTGTTTTTACTTTTTGCAAGATGCAGCGGTCCCACTCGATGAAAAGGCAGTGGCCAAGCACTTGACAGACGATGCAAAGGCCCATCTCGAGGCGTTGGCCTCGGCATTGGAGGGGCTGGAACCGTGGTCTGAGGACTCCGTAAGCGATGCGATCAAGGCATTTTGTACCCAACGCAGTATCAAGCTCAAGCACGTGGCCCAGCCCTGCCGCGTGGCCCTGACCGGATCTGAAACCGGGCCTGGGCTGTTTGAAATGATGGCAGTCTTGGGACGCGACGCCACGATAACCCGTCTGCGACGGGCCGCTCAGGAGCAGTGAGGCTTGCTTTCCGAGCTCCATCCCCGGCGGTTTTTCTTGGACACATGGCGCACCTTGGATGCCGAATCCACAGCCTACCGCGCTGGAAACCCATCCAACCACACGGCTGACGCAGTGATCGCTGCGTATATTTTCTCTGTGGTCGCCGTTTCCCTGGTACTCCAAGGGGCGCTGGGCGATGACCGCACCTTTTCGGCGATCATCCGGTTTATCGACACGCCATCGAACCGGGAAGCCCACCCCATTGCATACGCGATGGTCGAGTGGTTGCGACCGGACCAAGGCAGTTTAAGCAGATACTTACACCTCACCGGGACCTATCGATTGGTCGAGCTGTGTTACTGGGCGGCCTGGCGTGTTTTTGGATTTCTCATTATCCCACTCTTGGCCATGGCGCCTTTTGCCACACTGCGAAGACAGTCCATGGGCCTTACCCTGCGCGGGTTTTCTCAACATATAGGCATTTACTGCGTGCTGTTCGGCATTGTTATCGTGCCCGTGTTCATTGTCTCGTTTTGGGAGTCCTTTAACAGTTATTATCCGTTCTACGCCAATGCCCACCGGTCTGTTTTCGACTTTGTCGTGTGGGAGTCCTTTTATATCGCCCAGTTTTTCTCCCTTGAGTTTTTCTTTCGGGGATTCATGATACTGCCCTTGCGCCGCGCCATGGGATCCTCAGCCATTTTCGCCATGACCGTGCCATACGTCATGATTCATATCGGAAAGCCCCTTATCGAATGTTTTGCCGCGGTGATCGCGGGGATCGTGCTCGGCACCTTGGCCCTGCGCACCCGATCCATCTGGGGAGGGATTTTGATTCACGTCGGTGTGGCCCTGTTCATGGATGTACTGTGCATCTGGCAACGCCACTTTTAGAGGAAAGAAATACCATGCTAAACCAATTGAAGATTCAAAATTTCAAGGGATGGAAAGATACCGGCACCATTCGCATGGCACCAATTTCCCTATTCTTCGGTGCCAATAGCTCAGGCAAATCCAGCATTGGCCAATTTTTAATGATGCTGAAACAGACCGTCGAATCGTCGGATCGGAAAGCCGTTTTCTACCCTGGTGGGAAGAATTCGGCCATCCAGCTCGGAACATATCAAGAGATGGTTTTTCGACGTGATCCAATGAACAAGGTCGCGTTTGAATATAGTTGGCCGCTGCCGAAAAGCTTGAGCATTAAGGACCCGATAACAAAACAAGAATTTGAAGGAAACGAATTGACTTTTCAAGCAGAGGTCGGATCGAGTGACAGGAATCCGCACACCCCGGTTCTCAATTATTTTAGGTACGAGTTGAAGCAGGGTGATGCACCCAACTTATCAATCGGCATGCAGCATAAATTTCAAACGAAATCCGAGTATGAGGTCCATGCTGAGAAATATTCTCTTAAAAGGCAGAGAGGACGTGCCTGGTCCCCCGGCACTCCTGTGCGCTTCTACGGATTTCCTGAGGAAGTGGTCGCCTACCACCAAAACGCTGAATTTGTGCAGGATCTAAACCTGCAACACGAAAAGATGTTTCGGTCTTTGTCATACCTAGGCCCCCTTCGTACCAAGGCCGAAAGGCTCTACTCGTGGACAGGCATTCATCCCGAGAGTGTTGGATTTGCAGGTGAACACGCAGTCGCAGCCATATTGGCTTCACGCAGCAGAAAGATTAGTCTTCTCAGACCAGGAGCCAAAAGAGCATCGCCAGCCAAACCCTTCGAGGAAGTTATAGCGTCAAAGCTCAAAGAAATGGGGCTTATTGAAGAATTCAGGGTCAACCCCATATCTATGCAACGGCAGGAATACGAAGTCAAGGTCCGCACTAGGGGTTCGAGGGATTGGGTGGACCTGCCCGATGTCGGCTTTGGCATATCTCAGGTGTTGCCCGTGTTGGTGCAGTGCTTCTATGCTCCTGCAGGGTCGATCATTCTGATGGAGCAACCGGAGATCCACCTGCACCCGAGCGCTCAGTCAGCTTTGGCCGATGTGATGATTGATGTGATCAACTCCAAGGAGAACGGACTGGATAGAAATATTCAGTTGGTAATAGAGACGCATTCGGAACATTTCTTGAGGAGGTTGCAGCGGCGAATTGCTGAGGACGCTGTTTCAAAAGAGAAAGTATCGGCCTACTTCGCGGATATCACCAAAATGCCTGCAAAGCTCGAGCCTCTTGATATTGATCTGTTCGGCAATATTCAGAATTGGCCTGAGTATTTTTTTGGAGATGAAATGGGAGATATCACCGAGCAGGCCAAGGCAGCAATGGAAAAAAGGATGCACCAGAATACCGAAATATCAGAGGCATCCGAATGAGCTTGCCCGACAAATGTGTGGTGGATACGAATGTCCCAATGACAGCCAATCTTGCCCGCTCTCCGAACGATATCCCTCAAGAATTGACTGGCTGTGTTTTAGCCTGCGTTAAGGCAGTAGAGCACGTTATTCGAACGCGCGGTTTGGTCATGGATGCCGGGGATGAAATTTTCGATGAATACCGGCAAGCGCTTTCTATGAAGGGGCAGCCCGGCGTGGGCGACCGTTTCATGAAATGGGTTCACGATAACCGGTGGCGGCTATCCGATTCTGACAGGGTAAAAATTATAAAAAGCAACAGTTCATACAAGGAATTTCCCAGGCATGAAGGGTTGAATGATTTCGACCATTCAGATCGCAAATTTGTCGCCACCGCAAACGCGCATCCTCAAAAACCACAGATTCTTCAGGCGACAGACAGCAAGTGGTGGGGATGGAAAGATGCGTTAAGGGAGGTTGGCATTACCGTCCATTTTCTTTGCTCAGAATATGCTAAAGCCAAGTATGCGGAGAAGATGGGTCTGTGATTCGATGTCTTTGATGCCCAATTAGGCTTTTTTGCCACCATAGAGCATTGGGTTGGCTCATGCTTGTAGAGCGTTGTAACATTACCCAAAGAAAAACACTTGCGTTTAACGTGTTACACAAGCCAGGAGGAAGCTCGAATGATACAGATTACCGACGAGGCCAGAACAGAAATAAAACGGGTGCTCGCAGAAAAAGCGCCTGGACCGGGCAAGGTGCTCCGCGTCTACGTGGCGGGCCACGGTTGAGGTGGACCCAGTTTGGGTATGGCTCTGGATGAGCCCGCGAACGAGGACGAGATTTACAAAGACCAAGGATTTGAGGTTGTCATCGACAAAAGCCTACTCTCAGAGCTCGGTGGTGTGGTGATAGACTTCCAAACCAGCCGGTGGATGGGGTCTGGATTCAGCATCATACCCACCCAACGCGCCGCCGGGGCCTGCTGTTAGGAATACCGGGCATTTCCTCCCCTTTGTCCTGGTTGGATGTCGCAAGAACGACACAGTAAAATTCCATGACCTACCCCTAAATTTGAACCCATACATCTGTTATTATATCGACTCCATTTCAAATAAAAGATATTATTTTCGATAGGTTAGAGACGAGACAGGCGTCACAGCAGAAATATCAATCCCACTCGGCACAGTCCTTGCAATTACACCATTATTGTAATGATGTTGGGAGATAGCAATGAAAGGTCTTATTTGCTTATTCGCGATCGCGCTGACAATAGGGGCGTGTGGCGAAGACGGGGATGACGGAGAGACTGGGGAGCTCGGGCGCGGCACCTTTTACTACGAGTGCGTGAGTGAACTGCATGATGCGGCCTGTGGCGGCACGGCGAACCCGCCTGCGTTCCCCAGTGCCATCGCAGTCGGCGCCTGGTTTGATATGACGTTCATTCGGAAGTCCGACGACGGTGGTGCCTCGTTGCGGGTTATTGAGGGCTCTGGAAACCACATCGCAGGGGAGGCAGGGGCATTGTCGATGCAGCGGTCGGGGTATACGGCGCTTTTAGCCGTGGCCGGCGCCACCGAGGCTGTCGACATCGTTCACGTGTTCGGCCAAATACCGGCTCGCCTGGCAGTTGTTGCGACAAAGGATGTTGGATCGATCACACAGTACCATGACTTGAATCGGGTTACACTGCAAGTAGGCGATATTCTTCAGTTAAGAGCGATCGTTGAGGACAGTCTCGGCCGGACCCTGGCCGGTGTGTTGCGATACGACTGGACCATCGTTGAGGGTGAGATTGCGACCTTGGCCATGAACACGGGAATGAGCGTGATTCGAGTGCAAGGGATGAAAGAGGGTACGACCGAGCTCATCATTCAGACCGGAAACATTGTTCGACAGATACCAATAGAGGTCACCCCAGGCGATGTGGATGGCGGCATAGATACTGACTTGGACAGCGGCCCTGACGAGGATGCTGGGACGGGAGAAGACCGGATAGTTGATGTCTCGACTGGGGTAGCAAGATGAAAATTTCAGCATCTGTTTTAATCGGCGTTTTGTTGTCGGCCTTGATGCTGACCTTGGCCTGCAATCCAGAATACAAACACCTCGCGTTTACCGAGCTATCCCATCCCCCCTCAGCCATCAGCCTCGTCTCAGATCGCATCGAGATCGGTGCTGGCATCGGCATCATGGTCGAGGCAACGCCCAAGAGCGGCAACTCAGAACCCTATGGAAAGCGGGATAAGGTCGAGCTCCAATCGGAAAACTCAGATGTCTTTCGGGTGGTTGCCGGGCAAAAGCGACGCGAGTTCGCGCTTATCGGCATATCGCCTGGAGAGACCCGGCTGCGCGTTATCATCGAAGGATCCCACGTCGACGATATTCGCGTTATCGTTAAATAGCCCTATTCGCCGATGATTTTCACCAGGGCGCGCTTGCGCCGGCGCCCATCAAATTCGGCATAGAAAACCTGCTCCCACGGCCCAAGATCCAGTGCCCCGTCAGTAATGGCCACGACCACCTGGCGACCCATGATCTGTCGCTTGAGGTGGGCATCGCCATTGTCCTCTCCAGTGCGGTTATGGCGGTACTGACTGGTGGGCGCGTGGGGAGCGAGCCGTTCCAACCAGTCGTCGTAGTCCCGCAACAGTCCGGATTCGTCATCGTTGATGTACACGCTGGCCGTGATGTGCATGGCGTTCACCAGGCAAAGGCCCTGTTGAACGCCGCTTTTCCGCACGGCCTGTGCCACCTTGTCCGTGATATTGATGTACTCTCTCCGTTCGCGCGTCTCGAACCAGAGTTCCTCTCGATGGGATTTCATGTCCTCACCTCTCTTTTCTGGTCAAACGGTTCCTATGAGATTATTCGCGATGCGACGTTTCTGCATCATACCGTTGTGGGGCGGCGTTTCAACCGCGATTTAGCGCCAATTATCCCTTTGATTGGATCAGACGCTGCAGGTTTTTGATGCGGCCGTACAGGTTCTTTTGATCCGGGGCGTAGCGCTCGTATGCGTCTACCAACTCATCAGTTCGTCCGAGCAGGGCCGCTGTTTTCTCGAGGCTCGTCAGGAATTTCACATTGGTGAAGTTTTCGGTCAGGGCCAAGAGAAATAGCTCAAAGGCCATGTCGTGGGCGTGTAAGCGAAAGCAGATCCACGCGAGCTGTGCGAGCACGCGCTCGGATAGGGAATCTTTTTTCGACTGGACAAACGATCTGGCGAGCTTGCCTTTGCCGGTTGTGAGCAGCCCCTCGATGTATTGGGGCAATATGGCCTCTGGGATTTCCTGATCCAAATCCGACAGCATGTCGACTTCGCCAATGACGTCTGCTGTATCCATTTGGTGCGCCCTGAGCCGCGCTTCTTGTTCCTTGATGCGTTCGTGGTTCGGATATACCTTCAAGTAGGCGGTCACCTGTTCGAGTGCGCGGTCGTAATCCTTTTTCCGTTCGTAGAGCCACGCCAAATCCGAGCGACAGTGGGGATGATTCGGTGCGATGTCTAGAAGTATCGGTTCCGCAGCGTCCAGGTGTCCGAGCTGGGTCAGGGTCCTGGCCAACCAGTGGTTTGACCGCCAATGGGGATATAACCGCTTGCTCTCTTCGAAATGCTGCAGCGCTGCCTTATAATTTTTTTGTCGATAGGCCAATTTACCGGCGAGGAAACGGACGCGGGCCGAGGTGGGGAACCGCTGTAACGCCTGTTCGCTAAACCGCTGTGCCCGGTCCCATTGCTGGGATGCCAAGAGGATTTCGAACTCGAATCCGCACGTCTCTACCGAGACGGGGTCTTCTATTTTCAGGCGGTCGAGTATCCTCTCTGCCTCGCGGGTATTTTTGCGTTGCAAGGCTTGCCGCAGGCTTCGCGTCAAGGCAATTTTTACTGATCGGTCCACAAACGCGCCTCTTGTAATGGCAGTTAGGAACGCTCCCTAAACGCGGGTCGGTTCGTCGATAAAGACGGCTTCGATGCCGAAGCGCTCTTCCAGTTCCCGGCCGACAGCGCGGACACCGACGGTCTCGGATTGGTAGTGCCCGAGGTAGAGGACGTTGATATGCCCTTCGAGGGCGAGGTGGTGATCTTCGTGTTTTCCTTCTCCTGTTACCAGGCAGTCCATCCCCAGCTCTATGGCTTCCGGCAACGTGCCCGACCCCCCGCCAGAGACAATTGCCACGGTGCCAATCGCTTCCGGGCCAAACGGAAGGGTGAGAGGCACGGCCTTAATTGTCCTCTGCCACACCTGGGCCAGCGCGTCGATGCCCAGTGGTTGGGGCAAGCGACCGGCAACCCCGAGGGTTACCCCGTGATAGCGTCCAAAGGGCTCTGGTGATTCAAGTGAGACCATTTGTGCCAACCCAGCGTTGTTGCCCAATTCTGGATGGGCATCTAGGGGGAGATGGGCCGCGTACAAACCAATACCCGTCTCCACCAGAAACCGGATATGCTCATAGGTGCGGCCTGTTACGGCGCGAATCCCACCTCCCCAAATGATACCGTGGTGCGCGATGATCAGTTCACAGCCCAGATCTGCTGCACGGCGATACACGGCAAGGGCCGCATCGGTTGCCAAGCCCACGCGTCGCACCTGATCGACCCCCTGGACTTGCAACCCGTTGGCTGAGGCATCGTCGATATGTTCGATATTCAATCGCTCGTTTAAGTACTTGACGAGTACATCTCGTTTTACCATCTCATTCCCTCTAACTAGTCCGTCCGAATACCTGTTTTCAACCTTATCCTGTAGTGGGGTTTATCCCCACGGTGAAAAACCATGTAATTCTAGGTCGTTCCATCTGCGGGGATAAACCCCGCAGCTACATTTTGCTCAAAAATACCCTATTTCGGGACGGGAACTAACTAATGTTTCCGACACCTTGTACCATTTCCCGTCAGTCAGCTTGGGTTTCTTCCAGTGCTTCTATGTGTTCGCGCACTGCTGTTGCTTCGGTTTCCAGGTCTTTTAGGTAACCCTGCAATTGGTCGATTTGCTCCTCGCGCGTGGTGAACCGCCGCCTAAAGTGGCTGTCTCCAAGGCCCCTGTGGCCACTGCACTCGCATTGACACCTGCACCTACGCCTGCACCGACATCTGTTGTGGCTGCCGCGGTCGCAGTCGCAGTGACACCGGCATCGGGACCCATGCCGACGATGGGCGTGACGCTGGTGATGGTGCCTGAATTCCCTGTCGTGTTTTGGTTCGTGGCAATCGCAACTCATGGTCTCTCTCCTCTCCTATTGCTCGTAGTGCTACTCTAGCCCGGATTTTCACCGAGCACCAAGAAACAAACCTGCGCGTAGGGTTGATTTAAGTATGGAGAGGGGTTTGTTTTGCCCAGGGAGCTATTCGCATGTTTCGTCGCAAGTGCCGTCTAAAAGATCGTCGCACTCGGCATCCATGACACAGTCAACACAGTCATCGCAGTCATCTTCTCCGTCTTCGCAGGTCAGTTCCCATTCCGCAAGAACCGCTTCAGCTTCTTCTGCACCGTATGCCTCTTCGAGACATTCTTCGATTTTTTCATTTGCGTCCTCGGTATTGTGGCATGCTGAGACAGCCATGGTGATTGCAAAAAGGGCGATAAGGATTGAGGTAAAGCGTTTCATTGTTATGTCCTTTCCGTACTTGCGTACATCTGTTTGGATCAAGGGACCCGCCGCTTCAGCAGAACCGATCCCTTTTCCGCATCATCGCGGATTTATTTGATTTTCTTTGTGGCCACGTAACGATAGAGCAGTCAATGCAGCGAACATGCCAAGTCTATGCTAGGCCTGAAATCAATGAGGAATTTCCTGCTCGACCCATGAATGTATCAAAAGAACCACACTTTTTGTGGTTCAAAAGACCACGGGAACCCCGCCTCCCCAGGCGTGTGTTGCAAAAAGAGCCATTTGGCCAAGAATGCTGGATCTTGACAAACCATATTTATGGTTTTATGGTTTTATTGGATTCGAAATGGGATGCGATGAAAACAACAGTTGAATTGTCAGATGCTATTTATCGTCAGGTCAAAGCGCGTGCGTCACTAAAAGGGCAAACGATGAAGGCTTTTTTCATTGAAGCGCTAAAAGAAAAACTACACCAGGAAAGCAATCTTGCAAGCGGACAGCCCGGTTGGATGCGGGTATTTGGCAAGGCCTCTGAGTCTTCAATTGCAGAGGTGCAGGCCATCATTGACGAGGCGTTTTCAAAAATAGACGTCGATGACTGGCAATGATTCTGGATACGAACGCCGTTTCTGCTTTGTTTGCAGGTGATAGTGGCATCAAGAGACATCTCATGGGTGGCCACAAGCATCACCTCCCCTTAATCGTTTGCGGGGAATACCGATTCGGCTTGCTAAATTCATCGAAAGAGGTTCTTTTGACATCCTTATTAGAATCCCTTGAAAAAGAATCCTATCTTCTCTCTCTTGATGTCCAGACATCGAAGCACTATGCTCACATTCGGCAACAACTTAAAACCTGCGGAACGCCAATCCCGGAAAACGACATTTGGATTGCAGCCTTGGCAGCTCAATATGCGCTTCCCATCCTCAGCAACGACAAACACTTCGATTACGTGCACGACATCAAACGCATAGATTGGTGAAAGGGTTTCTTAGTTCAAAAGCCAAAACCAATGGCGATAGCGATCAGTGCTGCAGCGGCAATGCCTGCGACGAGTGCGATTTTTTTTGCCCGGGCCACCACGTCTTGGTCGTAGCTTATCTGCGCGCGTTCGATCAGGGCGATGGTCCTTTTGGCTTCTGCAGTGGCATAGATGGCAGTGGCCGCGCTTTTTTTCAGATCTGCCAGGGCGGGATTGTCCACGTTCTGGGACACAATCTGCTGCCCCACAGCGGTCCATGCGGCTGTTACTTTTTCAGTCTCACTCTCGACTTGTCGCGCTACTTCACTGTCGAGATTTGAAAAATCTTTTGCAAGGCGTTTTAAGTCGTTGGTCAGCGCGCTGATTTTCTCCAGTTTTTCGCTGAGCCTCCCTCGGATTTCGCCGAGCCGCGTCTCAACAGCTGCGATGGGTTCGGCAAATACAGCCAGGGACTCCTCGATTTTAAGGATTTGGCCCATGGTCGCGGTGCGCCTGTCCTCTAGGGCGCCGATATCAATCTCAAGCTTTTGCCGCTCTGCTGGTGTAAAATTTGGGTCGGCCAGACGGTCCCGTCGTTTTTTAATGAGGTCGTCTGCGTTCCTCAGCTCGATTTGGGCGCGTTTCAATTTGGCTTCGACCCGCTTTCTGTCTGTTTGGATGCCGGTGAGCTCCTCTATTACGTCGCGCTCCTGTTCCCGTATGGGCTGGGCTTCAGCTTCGATCTGCTTGAGTTCAGCCTCAATGGGTTTCATGGTTGCTTGGTGTTCAGAAGCCAAGCTCAGGCGCCTGCGTTCGTGAGATTTGAGCTCTGCGTCGGCGAGCAGTGCCTTAGACATCAATGGATCGAGAACAGGGTCTGTTAAGCCAAGGGCATGTCCCTTTCGGCCGAGCTCGGTACACTGGATGTGCATCGCTGACGTTGTGGTTTGCCCTTCCTGCTCGGCCTCTTGCAACTGTTTTTTCAGCTCAGCCAAGCGCTTGCGCACGCGGAACCAGTACTTGACCGTGCCGACGACCCCGTTCCCTGGCGGGCCGAACCCGGCCATTTCTCGCACATGGAGTTCATCGGTTGCGCTACTGGCAGGCCCGGGCATGTCCATGAACTGGGAAGCCAAATCCCCATCCACATCCAAATCGAGCCCAGAGGAAGGTTGGGCGTGTCCCACCTGCCCGGGCAGGGGCGAAGCGGTTGCAGGGGCGTCCAATTCAAGACCAGAGGCGTGAACCGGCGAGACAGAGGGCCCGACATCTGACGTTGAATCAGGCGGAATGGGTGCCTGGGGCGTGGGTTCGGTATCTTCTGGAATGGGTGACGGGCCTACCCCGGTCGGCCTGCGGGGATCGGCGAGGTCGCCTTTGCAATGGGGACACGGTCCCTGTGTTCGCGCAGACGGTCGGTTACAATGGGGGCAATAGATCATCTCTCACTCAAATAGCATTTAGCTAAAAAGAAAGATTACCCCACGCATCCCCATTGCGCCATTTTTAAAGAAGAAGGGGTCAAGAAGGCAAGAGGGGGTCCCCCCTTCCTCTAATTCCAGCCTTTTTTAATTATTTCCGACCTTTTTTTTGAGTTATAGGTACTATTATTTAGAGAGAACCTACAATTAAAGAGGTGACTAATGGCAAAAGTGTATTGGGTTGGATTAATAGCGTGGGTTTTAGCGGCAGGTATTCCCGCCTGTGGAGATGACGACGACAGGGGAAACTCGAATTCAGACAGCGATTCGGACAGCGATTCGGACAGCGATTCGGACAGCGACTCGGACAGCGATTCGGACAGCGATTCAGATGGCGATTCGGACAGCGATTCGGACACTGATACAGATGCTGATTCTGACACAGATACGGATAGCGACACGGATACGGATACCGACACGGATACGGATAGTGACACAGATACGGATACCGACACAGATACAGATACCGACACAGATACAGACACCGACACAGATACAGACACCGACACAGATACAGATACGAACGCCGACGAAACAAAATACGCTGTGATCGTTGGTGTTAATAATGGTCTCAGCCTTTGTGATGAAGACGCTACAGATTGGTACAACTATTTCACCGACCATGGCTATCTTCCGGAGAACATTAAAGTATTCGGCGATGCGGGCTCACAAAATTATCCCCAGCACGATGGCGTCGGCACCCCGGCACAGATTCGGGGCGCTCTTGAGGAATTTATCGCCAAAGCCGATTCAGATGACATTATCTCCTTCACAACGTCAGGTCACGGGGCGGGCGGTGGCGGTTCGTCATATCTCAATTATTCCGGCGGAAATATGTATGACACCGAACTAGCCGACATTCTCAAGGACGCGGTCAGTCGAGTATTCGTGTTTATTGATCACTGCTTCTCAGGTGGGTTTGGTCCAGATCTGATGGGACTTCCCAACAGCAGCAATATCTACCTGACCACCACCTGCACCGACGAAGGCTACGGTTGGGATGGTTCGAATAATAACGGCGCGTGGACGTGGCAGTTTTTGGAATGGGGCCTTATTGGACAATACAATGACGAGTCCATCGATAATGAGACCTGTTTTAATGCTGCAGCGGCATCATATAATTACCAGCCCCCAAGTGTGCATGCACCAGAGGAATACGACGGAAACAGCGGCAGCCCCTTTTATCTTTGGGGTGGGAGCAAGACAGTGTTCCCTGCAAACCAGTCTTTCGATATGCCTGTGTCAAAATTTGGAACTTTGGCCGGCACACTCAGCGGCGCCACTCAAATCACGGTTACTACGTACAATGAATTTGATGTCGTAGACACGACCACACTGCGCTCGTCAGACACAGTCGATAACGTTATGACTGCGCTGGGCAAATCCCAACCCATTCTAAACCTCGGGCCCAGATGTATCTTCGACAAAGTCCTCTCCTTTAGAAATGATGCAGACGTTGAGCTAGGAAAGGTGGGCATCTGCTGGTCACCCAAACCGCGCGCGAATTTACCATCCGCATTCATTCCAAGTGGTACAGATAGCCGTCGTTACGGCATCTACATCAAAGACCTTGCCTCTCTTTCGCAAGCTCTCTAAATCAATCTTGTATCAGGAAGCTACTCGACAGTGACTGTTTTGGCTAAGTTGCGGGGTTGGTCCACATCAGTGCCTTTGAAGTCAGCCACATGATAGGCCAAAAGCTGTAGTGGCAACACTGTGATGAGGGGTGCCAGCTCTTCAGGGCATGCTGGAATCTCTATTGTTTCGATGCCCAAGGCGTCAATGTGAGGGCTGTTTTCGGTGACTATCGCAATGACCTTGCCGCCCCGTGCCAATGCCTCTTGCACGTTGCCGAGGATGCGGTCGAACGACGTATCATTCGGCATGACGACGACGACGGGCATGTTCTCGTCGATGAGGGCGATGGGCCCGTGTTTCATCTCTCCGCCAGCATACCCTTCGGCGTGAATGTAGGATATTTCTTTAAGCTTGAGCGCGCCTTCGAGCGCAATTGGAAATGACAGACTGCGCCCCAAAAACAAGAAATCCCGGGCGCCGGCGTAGCGTCGGGCCGTATCGGCCACGACCTCGTCTTTTTTGAGCACCTCCCGCATCATCGCCGGTACTTCGAGTAACGACTCGAGCAGGTCTCGGGCCTTGTCAGGACTCAGCGTGTCCCGTCGACGCCCGAGGTACATCGCGATAAGAAAGAGGGCTGCCAGCTGTGCTGTGAAGCACTTTGTCGAGGCCACCCCGATTTCTGGTCCGGCATGGGTATAGAGCGCTCCGTCACTCATACGGGGAATGGCTGAGTCGAGCACATTAGAGATGGCGAGCACCCGCGCCGCACCTGCTTTCGCTACTTTTAACGCCTCTAGGGTATCGATGGTTTCACCGGACTGGGAGACCCCGACGATGAGGTCGTTCGGATCGACGAGGGGACGGCGCGCGCGATACTCACTGGCGAGCTCGACCTCGGCAGGTACCTGTGCCAGTGATTCGATCCAATATCGGCCGACAAGTGCTGCGTGATACGATGTTCCGCAGGCGAGGAGAACAACGCGCCGAATGCGCCGGGCGCCGATATCGTCCAGGCCTATCAACTCCGATGCCACGTCTCCGGTTTCCACGGACACCCTGCCGCGAAGGGTATCTTCGACGGCTCGCGGCTGTTCGTGGATTTCCTTGAGCATAAAATGCTTAAATCCGCCTTTTTCAGCCTGTACCGGACTCCAGGTGATGGTGCGCGGCTCGCGCGCTACCTCGTCTCCGTCCAGGGTCTCGATGACCGCTCCCTGGGCATCGATGCACGCGATTTCCCGCTCATCGAGAAAGATCACCCGATTTGTATGTTGTAAAATAGCTGGGATGTCAGAGGCCGCAAACATTTCCCCATCTCCTAGGCCTAAGACGAGGGGAGAGGCGTTTTTAGCAACGATAATGCGATCCGGCTCAGCGCTCGATAGTACTGCAATGGCATAGGAGCCCTGAACATCTTTGAGGGAAGCCCGCACAGCCGCCATCAGTGAGCTGGCACCCGGCAACTCCCGCGCGATGAGGTGGGCGAGAATCTCCGTATCTGTCTCCGAAGAAAATTGGGCACCCTCTTGTTCGAGCTGCCGCTTGAGCTCCAGGTGATTTTCCAAAATGCCGTTGTGAACCACTGCGATGCCGTCAACCAAATGGGGATGCGCATTGGTTTCAGAGGGTTTGCCATGGGTTGCCCAGCGGGTGTGTCCGATGCCCACGGTCCCAAGGAGCGGATTGGCTGCAAGTGCTGCATCGAGTTTAGCGAGCTTGCCTTCGGCTCGGATCACCGAGATGCTCTCGGTGCCGTGTACAGCAATACCGGCCGAATCGTATCCCCGGTACTCAAGCCGTTTAAGCGCGTCCAAGATGATATGAGAGCACTGTGCCTCTCCGATATAACAAACAATACCGCACATCCAATTACCTCCCTCAGCCCACCCCAGCAGTTGGTTTCGCTTTAGTTGCCCAAAACCTTGTCGAGTAGTGCGGCTAGGTCCGCCTTGGGCCGAACCCCGACCACAACTTCTTTTACCTCTCCACCGCTGTACAGGGCGATGGTCGGAATGGATCGAATGCCCATCGCACCAGCCACCTGGGGGTTATCGTCAACATTGACTTTGGCGATCACGGCCCGGCCTTCGTAATCGTTGGCAATCTCTTCAAGCACCGGCCCGACCATCCGGCAAGGACCACACCACGGCGCCCAAAAATCCACCAGCACGGGTAGGCTATTCTTTACGACAACGTCTTCAAAATCAGCGTCTGTTACGTGTACCACTTTGTCTCCCATAGGGTCCTCCTATTCTTCTGCACCACCGATAGTTTGGCATACCTACCGACAAGATAGCCAGAAATGGGCATGAGGCAATGGAATATCAGCAGCTGGCTCTGCACTGTGATATAAAGGTAAATGTCTATTAGTATATCGCGTCTTTGGGCGTAAATAAGGAGGTCGCATATGAATTGGACAACATCCCACGCGCACCTTTTTTTGTTCACAACAATATGGGCTCTCTCCTCCTGCAGTATTGGTGGCGGAAGTGGGACCGATAGTGGATCTGATGCTAGTTCAGATTCAGACAGCGATGCTGATTCAGATTCGGACAGCGACGCTGATTCAGACTCAGACTCAGATTCGGACAGCGACGCTGATTCAGACTCAGACTCAGATTCGGACAGCGATACTGATTCAGATTCCGATAGTGATACAGACACGGATACGGATGCAGACACAGACACGGATACGGATGCAGACACAGACACAGACACGGATACGGATACGGATACAGACACGGATACGGGCGAAATAGAGGAATATACTGTGGTGGTTGCTATATCTGATGGCGGTGCAACATCAAAGGAGATTACCTGGCGCGTTCGTTCAAAAGCATCCATCAACTGGGACGACGAGGTCGAGGGGGTGGTCAGCGGTGAGGTCGAGTGGGGCAGTGTAAAGTGGTTTCGCAATTACTACGATGCAGCAACGCTCGCGATCAATCGGGATCTACCGATCTTTCTTCAATTCAACGAATCGCCCGGGTGAGGTGGCTGCCAGGCGTTTGGTACAGACGTATTGGAAAACCCGTTTTTAGTATCTGCGATAGAGTTTTTGTTCGTCCCAGTGGCGATAAATTCAAACACGTCTTCCGGAACGGAGCATGATGTTGAAATTATAGAAATTTTCGGCGAAAGCACGTGGGATTATCCGGTCAACCGCTACGTGGACCCCAACGATGATCCCAGTCCACAAAACAGCCTCGCAGATCGCTTGTACAACAATCGCGATTTTGAAACGCATGTCCAACGGATGGACGACGCCGTAACTGCATACCATGGCTCTGGTGCGCCTTTTTTGGCCGAACCGTATGTCGTCGTCGAAAGACCTAGAAAAAAAATCCTCTACCTTGACAGCGGCCAAACCCAGGTAACCTTCGAAATATCGCCTTACGGACCATCGTCTTCGGTCACTTATGCCTGGTACGTGAACGGCGAAGACCAAAACAACGATAACGCCCCGCTTTCCTATGCATTCATTTTTTAGCGACACGCGACAAATCGAATGGCACTTTGGGTATCGCTCCTCCCACTCTTGCTGCCATTCATCAAACTGATTCAAATTTCCGCGCGTCTCTTAGGTCACAAGAATGTCAATTGTAGAGTCCTGACCCTTTCACCTTTCACCTCTCTTTCAGCTCTCAACTCTTCGCGTCTCATAGCACTCCTCTCGTTTTGGGGTCAGACACTTCCGCTTTCTAATTATTACTAATGTTATACTTTATTTAGGCTAAAAGGAGAATGCAATGGAAAAAAGAAAAATAAATGCTCGCAAAATCACAGAAAAAAATTCCAGTTGATAACCGGGGCAAGATAATTTTGGCCGATTGACTTGGCCGGTTAACTCAGGGGCTTGTGATCCAGACGCTAGCGATAGTGTGTTGGATATACGCTTAGATAGTCGCTGAAGCTTTGAATATCATCATCGAGAGCTGATTCTTGAAGGAGGTTGTAAAGATGAGTGAGCTCCTCAGGGGTGAATTTTTTGACGGGCTGATGGCCAATCAACTCGCCTCGTGTTCTGGGGGACACCTTTAACAACGGATCTCCGTAAATGCCCATCCCCAGGAACCAGCCATCATCAAATTTTCCGTAATTGTTGTACCATAGACGAAACGCCTGTCCCCACGTTTTGCCCTGAGCCAAATACTGGTGAAAACTATGCCCTGAGTGCATCCCACCCACTTTGGTCGATCCCACCGTGGCCAGCCCGTATCCCGTATCCAGCAGGTACGTCATCGCCAACGTATCTCCTTCAACAAAACGAGCAGCACTGCAGTTGAATAGATTGTAAAACGACCCTTTGAGATTCAACGCATCAATCCCCTATTGTTGCCGCTCACAGACCCTGAATATCCCTGAATATTCCCTGAATATTTATCAGTAGAGAGAAGAGGTCCAACTGACTGCGTTAGTGTTCTTTTGTCGGTTAGGCA
>JAAUYD010046727.1_pt1 | contig 26448 bp, 27 predicted proteins | sample 7278101 | NCBI WGS metagenome assembly JAAUYD01 (sample SAMN14350128, study PRJNA611818) | marine sediment metagenome | isolation source: surface marine sediment (0.6m) | place: French Polynesia: Moorea | collected 2018-08
GATTTCTAAGATCGGTACGATTGCAGGATGTATGGTGACAGATGGTAAGATCTTTAGAAACTCCAGAGTGCGCATCATTAGAGAAGGCGTCGTTGTTTTTGATGGCGAATTAGCATCACTAAAGCGCTTTAAAGACGATGTAAAAGAAGTGTCTAAGGGCTATGATTGTGGTATGCAGATCAAGAACTATAATGATATTAAAGAATTAGACATCATTGAAGCTTACCAAGAAGTAGCAGTTAAGAAGACATTGAAGTAATATAGAATTTTTATTAAAAATAGAAACCCGAACATTTTGTTTGGGTTTTTTTATGTTTTACTGAAAGTATTTTAAACTACTTTCGACTTAGCACACTAACACTTAAACAACTTAATTTAATTACAATCAAAATGAAAAAACTACTGATGCTTCTTGCACTTGTAAGTGTAATAGCATGTAAAAAGAAGGATGACACACCTGCAGAAACAAAAACCGAAGAAACCGTTGAGGTGACTGAAAAGGAAATTCCAAAAGTTGATTATGCCAGTTACGGTATGAAAGATGAAGATGCTCCTAAAGGTTTAGAAAAGGGTACAAAAGCCCCTGAAGTGACTCTAACCATTGATGGCAAACAGGTGGCCTTGGCTGACCTATACAAAGAACAACATGTGGCATTGATCTTTTACCGAGGGCATTGGTGTCCTTCATGCAATAAGCATTTATCTGAGTTTGCCACCCGTGCGAAAGAATTAGAAGATAAAGGTGTGAAGCTTATTGCGGTAACACCCGAAGCTCAAGAAGGTGTTGAAAAAACAATAGAAAAGACAAAGGCTAATTTCATTATTACATCTGATTTGGATGGAAGTATTCAAAAAGCGTTTGACGTTGATTATGGTGTCACCGATGGATACGTTAGTAAAGTAACCGAAAAACTAAAAGTTTCGATACCGGAAAATAATGCGAATGGCAAGGCTCAATTACCTGTACCAGCTACCTACCTAATTAATAAAGCAGGTGAAATTATTTTCGCTCATTTTGATCCGAATTATAATAATAGGGCGAGTATTGATGATATTTTAGGAGCTATTTAGTACAAAGGGTAATCCCCAAATGAGAAGAAATATTTTAAAAAAGCCGCCCTAGAGCGGCTTTTTTATTTTATTATGAAAGACTATCCTTTAATCTTTTCAGAAGTAATTGCCTTCGAATTATTTTCTCTGTTGATATCGGCAACCCTGTTTTTCACATCTATTTCTACAGCACGTACCTCTTTTTTAGCAATGAATGTAAACTCCGGTTGTACCCATGACCAATCATTCAATCGTGTTGCTTTTGTTGGTTTGCTGCCATACATCATTCTTAATGGAATATAAAAGTCTTCGGCGGTACCATCTGTATAGGTAACTTTTACATCCAAAGGCATTGGCATGTCACCGATCTTCTGTAAGGTGACTTTAGCTCCATCTATGTTTTTGACAGCATAGTCAATCGTTTTTGTGCTCTGTGTCCAGTAATTCAAATACCAGTCAAGTTGAATCCCAGAGACCTTCTCGGCAACACGTTTGATATCGTTGGGTGTTGGATGTTTGAACTTGAAATCTTCAAAATACTTTTTAATGGTTTTCTTGAGGTTATCTTCACCAATGATATGTCCTAATTGTACTAAGAACAGTTGTCCTTTACTGTAAGCAGAAGCTCCATACGCAAAATTAAAGTTAAATCTATCAGCGTGCATGGTTTGGGGTTCCTCAATGCCAAAACCAACCAACCTATAATAAGTTTTAAATGCTCCTTCATGTGGGTTCTCTTCTCGCTTGTCTAAAACCTCATTCATCGCAAGGTCAGAAATATAAGAGGTAAATCCTTCATCCATCCACTCGTGCTTTTGTTCATTGGTGGCCAAGACAAATTGAAACCAAGTGTGCGCCAATTCATGTGCTGTAACACCTAACAGGCTTCCAAACTTGCGCTCACCGGTAATCAGCGTACACATGGCGTATTCCATACCGCCATCACCACCTTGTATGACAGAATACTGTTTGTATGGATACGGCCCAATATGTTCATTGAAGTAGGCTAATAATTCGGCAGTTTTTGGTTGCAGCTTTTTCCAATTCTCAAGGTACTCTTTTTTTAAGGTCTTCTTATAGAAAAAATGAAGATCAACATCGTTTTCACCTTTTATCTTGTCATGAATGTACTCTGGGTCTGCTGCCCAGGTAAAGTCATGCACATTTGGCGCTTTAAAGTGCCAGGTTAACTTTTTCACCTTCTTTTTATGTTTGACTTCTTTATCTGAATAGCCATGACCAATGTCATCAGGATTTTGAAGATAGCCGCTCCCACCAATGATGAAATTCTTATCAATGGTAATCTTCACATCAAAATTACCCCAAACTCCATGAAATTCCCTGCCGATATAGGAATTCGCATGCCAGCCTTCGAAATCATATTCCGCTATTTTTGGGTACCATTGCGTCATTGATAAAGCCACGCCTTCCTTACTGTTTCTACCTGATCTGCGAATTTGCACGGGTACCTGTCCTTGAAAAGTCATGTCAAATGTAGCAGTTTCACCGGGCGCTATGGGCTTATTCAATACAACCTTAAGAATAGTACCTTTAGTTTCATGCTGTACATCAACACCATCCTGTTTTAACGTTTGTACTTTAATAAATCCTATTTCGTGAGGTTCCAATTCGGCAATTTTGCTTTTAAAAACCGGGCTCTCCTTAGTGCCGATATTCTTTGTCATGCGTGGGTCAGGATCCTCAATATTTTGTAAGCGAATATCCATTTCACTCCCAGGCTGAAACGCATTAAAGAACAGATGATAGAAGACTTTATCCAATGTATCAGGAGAGTTATTTGTATAGACAATTTTTTGGATCCCCGTATAGTTATAGCTCTCTACATTCATATCAATTTCCATAGTGTAATCAACATGTTGCTGCCAATACTTTGTGTTTTGAGCATCTATAGAAACCGAGACAAAAATTAAAATTGCAAATAGTATGTTTTTCATGGGTGTTTTTTAATAGGATTCAATGCCGCAAGATACCAATATCAAGATTGATACCAAAAAAAGCGTATTCAGAGTTAGAACACGCTTTTTTATTTTCCGCTTTAAGCGGCATTATGATTTTTTCGCCAATTTTTCAGCCATTTTCACGGCGTTGTAAGCATTCAGTATCTTTCCAGAAACCGATAAATCTTTAAAAGGAACTTTTTCGGTTTCACTTCCAGGAAGAAGTACTTCGCCATCATATTCAATTCCAGATTCCATTATGATTTTCTTAACCTGACTTGCGGTTAAGGTTGGGTAATATGAGCGGATCAAAGCTGCCACACCCGCTACCTCAGGTGATGCCATAGAAGTACCTTGAATAGATTCATATGAATCTTTTGGGAATGTAGAATAGATTTCTAAGCCGGGTGCAAAAATATCTACATTTTTCTTTCCATAGTTCGAAAACGATGCCACTAATTTTTCATCGTAATGACGTGTCATTGCTCCAACTGTAATGACATTGTTAGCAAATTCGACTAATTTATCTTTAGAATCATTGGGGAAGTTTTCTGCACTATCAATATCGCTTCCATCATTACCGGCTGCATGAACTAACAATACATCTTTTTCAGCAGCATATTTAATAGCGTCATAGACCCACTCAGCGTTTGGTGAATAACTTTTGCCGAAACTCATATTCACCACTTTGGCCCCATTGTCTACGGCATATCGAATGGCCAGTGCAATATCTTTATCATATTCATCGCCATCAGGTACGGCTCTTAACGACATGACTTGTACATTATGTGAAACGCCATTCATACCTATTCCATTATTACGTTTTGCCGCAATAATGCCAGAGACATGTGTTCCGTGACTTTCAGTTTCTTTTGATCCAATTACGAATCCGTTGCCATAACCCTTATCATTAATATCATATGGATTATCACCCGCAACACGTCCATTAAAATCCACTTTATATTGTGCGTTCAACTGGTTGCTATAGTGGTCTACTATTTCGGTGAGTTGCTCTAAAGCGTCTGGTACGGTATCACCACCGTCTAAAATGCGCATGATGATCATTTTACCTTGCATTAGAGTAGGTTCGACTAAAATGATCCCATTGGCCTCATTGACGTTGTATTCTTTTTTACCCAGGCTTGTTGCAATGGTATCATTGGCCTTGGCTATGAAATCCTTTATGGCACTATATTGCAGTACTTGGTTATGTGCATTGGCACTTTTATCATCAACTATTTTTTTAAGTTTTGCATATAACTTAAAGTCAGTCGTATCAGCAGCGGCAATTGTTTCCATGGTTTTTCCTCCGAAACGAGGTGTCCATTTTTTAACGATTCGTGTCAATTCTAACTGCTCTGGGTTGTCTTCACCTATTTTTCCACCGAGGAAATTCCAGCCATGTACGTCATCTATGTATCCATTATCATCGTCGTCTTTTCCATTACCGGCCACCTCATCTTTATTCGTCCAAAGTACCTCTTTCAAATCTTCGTGCTCGATATCAATACCTGAATCGATCACTCCCACAATTACAGTTTTGCCCCTTTTACCGTTCAAAAATTCATATGCTTTTGCCAAGCTCATTCCCGGTACAGAATCTTTGTAAATATCCATATGGGGCCAGGCTCGTATTTCGGCTTCGGTCATGTCCCCTTTTTTAGCGACCATCTGCAGGGTCTCTAGTGCTTCTACGGGGGGTTTAGGTTCTTGGGGGAGTTTAGGGGTAGTTGAAGTTTGAGTTACTGTTTGGGTTGTTCCACAGCTTACTAAAATTAATACAGCAAGACTTGCTGCATATATAGGTCTTAATATCCTCATCATTCTTGTTTTAATTAAATATTTCGTTAAATGTATGTGTGCTTTTTAAACGTATTCCCTTTTCGGTATGTTGCACAGTGCATAACTCATTATGGGCATCATGCTCTAAAAAGAGGTAATATTCGTTATCAGCAGCGTTATTTAAAAATTGTTCTTTTTCATCCAAAGTTAGTAAGGGCCTGGTGTCATAACCCATGATGTAGGGTAATGGTATATGACCTATTGTTGGTAATAAATCGGCCATGAATACAATAGTTTTCCCTTTGTATTGTATATGCGGAAGCATCTGTTTTTCGGTATGACCATCTACAAATAAAATGCCAAAATCCAGTGCTGATCTTTTCAGATGTTCCTTCGAAGTCGGTGAGATAAAATTCAGCTGTCCGCTTTCTTCAATGGGGAGGATATTTTCCTTTAAAAAGGACGCCTTTTCACGGCCATTTGGTTCGATGGCCCATTGCCAATGCGCTTTATTACTCCAGAACTTAGCATTCTTAAAGGCAGGTTGATATCCTGTTTTGTCTTTGTTCCATTCGATGCTTCCACCGCAATGGTCAAAATGCAGATGTGTCAAAAAAACATCGGTGACATCATCACGATGAAATCCGTATTTTGTTAGTGAGCTGTCAAGAGAATCATCTCCGTAAAGGGAGTAGTAGCCGAAGAATTTATCAGATTGCTTATCACCCATTCCATTATCGATTAAAATCAAGCGGTCACCATCTTCTATAAGCATACAGCGCATGCTCATTTCAATCATATTATTACTGTCGGCCGGATTTGTACGTTGCCAGAGCGATTTGGGAACCACACCGAACATTGCACCTCCATCTAGCTTAAAATTCCCTGTTTCTATAGGATAAATCGTCATTTTTTCGCAAAAGTTTACAAATATGCTGAAAATAAGCTAAATAATTGTTAAAGAAAGCAAAAAACCTCATCGAAAAGATGAGGTTTACTAGGAGGCGTCGAGCGGATTCGAACCGCTGTACAAGCTTTTGCAGAGCTCTGCCTAGCCACTCGGCCACGACGCCTTTTCTTAAGGGCTACAAATTTAAGTAAATTAACTTTTCACACAATAAAAAAGCCAATTATTATCGCTTCTTGGACATCTCAATTGTGACCATTGCAACATTACCACCAATGGGTGGATTCAACTTAGAGACTTTAACGATGACTTTCTTTACCAACGGTATTTCTTTCAATATTCGGTCAAGAATTTTATCTGCGACGGTTTCTAATAATTTTGTTCGTATGGCCATTTCTTCTTTTACGATCTTATTTAAATGTACATAGTCTACAGTATCACTTAACCTGTCTGACTTCGCTGATTTAGAAAGATCTGCCCTAACAGCAAGGTCAACACGATATTCCGAACCTATTTTACCTTCTTCATCTAAACAGCCATGATATGCATAAAGGCGAATATTTTTTACTTCTATCAGTCCCATACAAAAAATTGAAAAATGTCCTACTCGATTTTCGAGTAATCCTTAAACTTTTATTCCCTTAACGGCGGAAATCGCTGCAAAGATAGGATTCTTGTCGACACGACCTCAATCAAATCATTTTCTTAATTTTAGCCCAAATATAAGACCATGAAAATTCGTGAACAATTTATTATTTTATCCTTAGTTACGGTGGCATCAATTATTGGGGTTTCTTTTTTATGGAAGTCCATATTATGGAGTTTTGTTCTCGTTGCCCCATTATTTTTTATGGGATGGTACGATGTTTTGCAGCAAAAGCATACCATTCGTCGTAATTTTCCATTGCTCGGAAGGTTTCGTTATGCATTGGAATCAATCCGCCCTGAGATCATGCAATATTTTGTGGAAACCGATACAGAAGGGCGTCCGCTAAACAGAATTTTCAGGTCATTAATTTACCAACGTGCAAAAAAGGTAAATGACACTGCACCTTTTGGTACGCAAATGAATGTTTATCGTTCAGGATATGAATGGATGGATCATTCGATGTACGCTAAAAATAGTCCCAAAGAAATTGGTGAATTTCCCCGAGTCCTCATAGGAGGTAAAGATTGTAAACAACCTTATTCGTCAAGTTTATTAAATATTTCGGCTATGAGTTTTGGTTCCTTGAGCAAAAATGCCGTGATGGCCTTGAATAAGGGAGCTAAAATGGGTGGGTTTGCACATAATACTGGTGAAGGCGGTATCAGTCCCTACCATCTAAAATATGGTGGTGATCTTATTTGGCAGGTCGGAACAGGCTATTTCGGTTGTCGGGATAAAGATGGTAATTTTGATGAAGAAGGCTACAGGCAAAATGCGACCCGACAGGAAGTTAAAATGATAGAGTTAAAGATATCTCAGGGAGCTAAACCAGGTCACGGCGGTATTTTACCTGCAAAAAAGAATACGGAGGAGATCGCAAAAATACGGCATGTGAAACCCGGTATTGCCGTGCATTCACCTCCAGCGCATACTGCGTTTTCGGATGCTGAGGGGCTTTTAAAATTTATAAAAAAATTAAGAGACCTTTCCGACGGAAAACCTGTTGGATTTAAGCTTTGCGTTGGAAAGAAGCAAGAATTTATCGACATCTGTAAAGCCATGTTAAAAACGAGGATCACACCAGACTTTATCAGTGTTGATGGTGGAGAAGGCGGCACCGGGGCGGCACCCGTTGAATTCTCTAATTCTATTGGTATGCCGCTGCGTGAAGGCTTAGTATTCGTGCATGATACCTTGATAGGGTTCGACCTTAAAAAAGAGATTAAAATTATGGCGGCGGGCAAGATTATTACTGGCTTTCATATGGCGCGCGCTATTGCTTTAGGCGCTGATATTTGCTCGAGCGCCAGGGCCATGATGCTATCTATAGGTTGTATCCAGGCACTATTATGCAATAATAACACATGCCCAGTTGGTGTCACCACTCAAAATAAGTCTTTAATGAAAGGTTTGGTAGTCGAAGACAAAGCACCTCGAGCGGCCAACTATCATGAAGAGACTATTCATAGTTTTTTAGAAATGATCGCTGCCTCAGGTTTAGATACTCCTGACGACATAGAACGTAGACATATTAACAAGCGCATGGGTATCAGTAAAGTGGTAAAATATGACGAAATGTATCCTGAAATGGAGGTAGGTTGTTTATTGTCAGAAGCGACCCGGCCTGAAGAATACAAGAAATACTTTACCAAAAAAGAATTGGCAGCTATTGTTTAATAATTGGCATCCTCAGGGTACTTGGCCATAAATCCCTCTGCATCGATAACCATATTCTTACTTCCACAAAAGAAAGGTACCCGTTGATGTAATTCGGTTGGCTTAATATCTAATATTCTCACATAGCCATCTGTAGCTTTACCTCCGGCTTGTTCGGCCAAAAAAGCCATGGGGTTACACTCATAAAGTAAGCGTAACTTACCTTGGGGCCCAACAGAACTGGATGGATAAATATAAATACCTCCTTTAATCATATTCCTGTGAAAGTCAGACACTAAAGAGCCGATATAACGAGCTTTATAAGGTCGATCTCCTTCTTCTTCCTGGCAATATTTTAAATAGTCTTTTACACCTTGCGGAAAATGAACATAATACCCTTCATTGATAGAATAAATTTGACCGTCCTCGGGAAATTTCATATCAGGATGTGAGAGATAAAAAGTTCCTATAGCCGGGTTCAAGGTAAAACCATTCACACCATGCCCCGTTGTATAAACGAGCATTGTAGAAGTACCATAGACAATATAACCTGCGGCTACCTGTTTTTTACCCTCCTGCAAAAAATCTTCTTTTTGAACTGGGGTCCCAACAGGTGTAACACGTCTGTAAATGGAAAAAATGGTTCCTACAGAAACATTTACATCTATGTTTGATGACCCATCCAACGGATCAATTAACACCACGTATTTATTATTATTTTTTTTGTCATTTCCCGAAATGGTCACAAAATCATCTTCTTCTTCGCTGGCTATACCGCAGACAATCTGCCGGTTGGTGAGCTTTTTCATAAAAATCTCGTTCGCATAAACATCGAGCTTTTGTTGATCTTCACCTTGAACGTTGGTGTCACCCGCATCTCCTAATATATCGACCAGCCCAGCTTTATTGACTTCATGGTTGACCACTTTGGCGGCTAATCGAATTGAATTTATGAGTCTTGAAAGTTCTCCTGAAGTGTACTTGAATTGCTTTTGGTTACTAATAATAAATTCACCTAAAGTACTGTGTTTGTGCATAGCAAGTTTACCTGTTGTATTTTTTACAAATATCGTTTTTCTTGTTTAATTAGAACAGCAATTCAACATCTTTTACCAAAGTTTTTTACTTTTGCGGGCGCTAATAAATCTCATTTAAAATGGAATTTTCCATTCGCAAAGGTCACAAAGAAGATATGGAATCTGTTTATAGATTGATCCATGAATTGGCAATTTATGAAAATGAGCCTGATGCAGTTAAAATTTCAGTTGATGACCTCATTAATGATGGCTTTAAAGAGGATCCTGAATTCGAGGTTTTCGTTGCTGAGGTTAAAGGGACCATCGTTGGAATGGCATTGTATTACAAACGCTATTCGACCTGGGAAGGGAAATCGCTGCATTTGGAGGATTTGATTGTCAATAAGGAGTACCGGGGGAAAGGGATAGGAAAAGCTTTATATATTGAAGTCATGAGAACAGCTTATGACAATGATATAAACAGAGTAGAGTGGGAAGTGATCGACTGGAATAAACCGGCTATTAATTTTTATCTGAGCACAGGGGCTACGATGATCGAGAATTGGAATCTTTGTCAAATGAACAGAAAAAATCTAAAAATATTTTTAGACAAACATGAGGGTATTTAAGTTTGGTGGTGCATCAGTTAAGGATGCGGCTAGTGTAAAGAATGTTGCTGAGGTTTTGCAGCAAGTCGGTTTTGAAGATGTATTCTTGGTGGTTTCTGCCATGGGAAAAATGACAAATGCGTTCGAAAAATTAACGCAGGCCTATTGTGAGCAGTCAGAAGACCGCGATATCATATTAAATGAAATAAAGCAATACCATCATAAAATCATCAACGATCTTTTTGAAGATAACAGTAAGCTGGTCTGCAATAAGGTTGAGATCTACTTTGCGCAATTGGAATCTTTTTTCACCGAAAATACTTCAGATAATTATGATTATATCTACGATCAACTGGTAAGTCAGGCTGAATTGATTTCAACTACCATTGTTAGCAAGTATTTGGCAAGTTCAGGTATTGAAAATACATGGATTGATGTGCGCGATTATGTAAAAACGAATACTGACTATCGTGACGCCAGGGTGGATTGGACGAACACAGAAGAAAATATAAAACGCTCCATTATAAAAAACGGGACCTTATATATTACCCAGGGTTTTTTAGGCCGTGCGGAAAATGGACATACAACAACTTTAGGTAGAGAGGGATCGGATTATACCGCGGGTATTTTTGCCTATTGCCTTAATGCTGACAGTGTGAGTATCTGGAAAGATGTTGAAGGTGTTTTAAATGCTGATCCGCGTTATTTTAAAGAGGCAAAATTATTGGAGCAAATCTCCTATACAGAAGCCATTGAATTAGCATTTTATGGTGCCTCAGTTATTCATCCAAAAACCTTACAACCACTTCAAAAAAAGGAGATTCCCCTTTATGTAAAGTCATTCTTACATCCGAAGAATAAAGGAACTTCTGTCAGTAGAGGAGTACATATTCATCCTGAAATGCCATGTTTTATTGTGAAGAAAGACCAAATTTTACTTTCCATTTCTTCCTTGGATTTTTCCTTTATCGTTGAACGAAACATTAGTGAGATATTTAGTCTTTTACATGAGCACAAAATGAAAGTAAACCTTATCCAAAATTCGGCAATTAGCTTTTCAGTATGCCTGGAGGATAAATATCAAAATTTTGATACGCTACTTAAAGAACTGAAAGACAAATTCAAAATAGAGTACTTCAAGGGTGTTTCACTGTATACGATTCGTCATTTTACCAAAGAATCCATTACCCGTATAGAAAAAGATAATGGTGTGCTGCTGAAACAGTTAAACCAAGAAACCGTACAAATTGTGATTGAGTAGATTTTTCTATCTTTGGAAGTCTCAAAAAAGCCAGATGGGTTTAGTATCTGCTAAAGAAATAGCCAAAGTAATCAATGTTGACAAGTATGGGTTTTTAGGAACCTTAGTGGGCTGGGTTTTACTCAAAACACTCCGTATTTCAAGGCTTAATCAAATCTATAATAAGCATAAGAATAAAAAAGACATTACTTTTTTGAATGCGATACTTAATGAAGTTCAGATTCAATTTGAAATACCCGAAGAAGATCTAAAACGCATTCCCAAAGACGGCTCTTTTATTACAGTTTCTAATCATCCTCTGGGAGGTATTGATGGTATATTATTGTTGAAATTATTGGTTGAAAAGCGTCCGGATTTCAAGATTATTGCCAACTTTTTGTTGCATCGTATAGAACCACTCAAACCTTACGTAATGCCGGTAAATCCATTTGAAGACAGAAAGGATGCGCAATCGAGTGTAGCGGGGATTAAAAACGCGTTACTCCATTTGAAAGGCGGTGCACCTCTTGGGATTTTTCCTGCAGGAGAGGTATCTACTTACAAAGACGGTAAATTAATTGTTGATCGCCCTTGGGAAGAAGGAGCCATCAAACTTATTCATAGGGCTCAAGTACCAATTATTCCTATTTATTTTCACGCCAAGAATAGCAGATTGTTCTATTTTCTATCGCGTATTAGCGGAACGCTTCGCACGGCTAAATTACCCTCTGAATTGTTGACTCAAGGAAGCAGAGTAATAAAGGTTCGTATAGGTAAAGCAATTTCGGTAAAAGACCAGGAGGACTATAAGAATGTGGATGATTTTCATGCCTTTATTCGTAAGAAAACGTATATGCTGGCTAATCCGTTTCAGCCGGAAGGCCCACTGATCAAAAAACCAAACCTAAAATTACCAAAGCAGCCGAAAGAAATTATTGGAGCGGTCTCAACGGGCAAGATGGCAGCTGAAGTAGCGGAATTGCGTGAAAACAATGCGCGCTTATTGCAAAGTAAGAATTATGAAGTCTTCTTTGCGCCTAGTGATAAGATCCCGAATATTCTTACTGAAATAGGACGATTGCGTGAAATTACCTTTCGCGAAGTAGGTGAGGGTACAAATAATGCCATTGACCTTGACGAATATGATGGGTATTATCATCACATGTTTTTGTGGGATAATAGTGCTAACATAGTTGTGGGTGCTTACCGCATGGGCCTGGGTGAAACCATTTTTAAAAAATACGGCTTGGAAGGGTTTTATATTAACACGCTGTTTAGACTAGAACCCGAACTCAATAAAATGATGTCTCAAACCATAGAAATGGGAAGGGCTTTTATTATCAAAGAGTATCAGCAAAAACCCATGCCATTGTTTTTACTTTGGAAAGGAATTGTTCATGTAACATTACGTTATCCTCAGCATAAATACTTAATGGGTGGTGTTAGCATCAGCAATCAGTTTTCAAACTTCTCGAAGTCGCTGATGATTGAATTTATGAAATCTCATTATTATGATCCTTACCTGGCACAATATATCCATCCGAAAAAGGAGTACAAGGTTAAACTTAAGGATGCTGATAAAGATTTTGTGTTTGATGAAAGTAAAGCTGACATGATCAAGTTTGATAGGATTATTGAAGAGATAGAACCCGGTAGCTTACGTATGCCTGTGCTGCTTAAAAAATACGTAAAGCAAAATGCCAAGCTCGTAGCCTTTAATGTTGATCCAAAGTTTAATAATGCAGTCGATGGATTAATGTACATACGTATTGCCGACCTGCCGGAAAGCACGGTAAAACCGGTCATGGAAGAATTTCAGGCCGAGTTGGAGCGTAAATTGGTAGAAAACAAAGAGCCTTTGAGTGAAGGCTCTTAAGATCCCTTTAGAACCAGGGTTTTTTGTTCACCTGATAGGTCTGATAGAATTCTTCGTCAGATTTTGTAAGATAGATGATACCTTCTATAAGGCCTATCATCGGAGGAATCCAAACCAGAAAAGCACCAATTAGCAGACACATTAATGCATAGCTTATTACTGTGAACCCTAAAAGAATAGCCCCTTCTTTATTGTATCCTAAAATAAATTTATGAACCCCAAGTGACCCCAGAAGAATGGCTAAAATACCCGCAAGCACTTTTTTGTTTTCACTGCCGCCAAATGTGTCTTTTACGCTATCAGTGAATTCTTTCGCAGTCTCTTTCGCTTCTTCAGCGAAATCACTTGCTTTTTCTTTGGCATTTTCGAATGCTTCTTCGGCTTTGTCACCTAAATCGTTATTGTCTTCAGACATATTTTTTGTTTTAGTGGTTATCTAACAAAACTATAAAATTATCAAACACAAACCTTTAGCTATTAGAAATTTTTGGTTGCATATAATGATTTGTTGTGTATATTGCACTTTTCAAATAAATTATAACACTTTGTATAAAATAAAACATGAAAACTATCCAACAGGCCGTTACCTCCATCATCAATAAAACGCCTTTTATCGAAGAGGCGCTCTATGACAAACTGATCAATGTATCAGCATTAGCCAGAATCATTCAGCCCGAGGTAGAAGCATTATTAAAAAAAGAAGTAAAGGCAGGCGCCATAATGATGGCCATCAACCGTATTTCACCTTCAGAAGTACTACGTGTACGCAAAAATGTACGCAAAATGGCCTTGTCATCGGGTGATTTTATCGTACGGTCTGATTTAAGTGATTATACCTTCAAAAATTCATCTACGTTACTACAGAATATCACACGCCTGCTCGAGAAAATAAAGGATGACAGCGATGTGTTCTTCACAATTTCACAAGGTGTGTTTGAAACAAATATTGTCGCCAGCTCCATTTTAGAAGCACAAATAGAAAAAATTTTTAAAAATGAAACACGACTCTGGTTTCAGTCAGACCTGGCTTCGGTAACAATTAAACTTCCAAAATCTAATATGGAGCAGTCAGGCATTTATTACTTTATTTTAAAGCAACTAGCCTGGGCAAATATTTCTGTACAAGAAGTCATTTCCAGTACGCACGAAATGACAATTGTAGTGAAGGAAACAGATATCAATAAAACATTTTCCATTCTAATGGACATGAAATTGAGCTAATCACTCAAATCGTGTACTTCCGGCTATCGCTTCCTCCAACTCGTTGAGATAGTTCTTTTTGGTTTTCGCATCCCATTTTAAGTGTGTAGTGAATGCTGTAAGTACTGCCTCTTTTGCCTTTTCGATACTTTGTATATCAAAAAACAGGCGTCCTGTTCTGCGCAGGAAAAAATCGAGCGGTGTACACACCATCTCATGCTGTAAACAGAATGCTAGCTCAGCTTCAATAAGTGCAATTTCAATGTCGTTAGTGGTAGTGTTTTCAAGGTTTTTTAATATTGTATCCGTCTGCTTACCATAGTTATGTACCAAATATCCGGCATCAACTTGAGAAAGGCCTAAAGGCGCTATGCGCTTTGTTACAGCCTTGACGTAGGCCTTTACTTCTTTGTAATTTTTAAACAGATGCTCGGTTAACGGGATCTTTTGTGTTGAGACGTCATCAAATTCCTCTTCAAACCGTTTCTTTAATTTTCGGGCAACCATATTAACGATGCGCTCCGCCATTTTTCGATAGCCTGTCAATTTTCCACCGGCGATGGAAATTAATTTGCTGTCAGAATAAAAGATCTCATCTTTCCGCGAAAGCTCAGAGGCAGACTTTCCATCTTCATGGATCAAAGGTCGAAGTCCGGCCCAACTGGATTCTACATCGTCTAAAGTCAATTCAATATCAGGAAACATATTATTAACAGCACTGATCAAATAGGTGGCATCAACAATACTGATATTGATGTCGTCTTTGTCTTTTTCGTAATGAGTATCGGTCGTTCCGAAATAGGTGACTTTTCCCCTGGGTATGGCAAACATCATACGCCCGTCAGGAACGTCAAAATACACCGACTGTTGTACCGGTAATTTCTCATGTGGGACTACGAGGTGAACCCCTTTCGTTAAGTATAAGCGTTTGCCTTTATTTGATTTATTGATGGTTCGCAGCTCATCCACCCAAGGCCCGGCTGCATTGACTACATATTTCGCTTTAATGTCAAAGTCCTCTCCTGATAAGACATCACGCACTTTGGCTCCGACAACGCGCTTCTTCTTGTAGATAAACTCATTGGCCTCTACGTAATTGAGTGTCTTGGCACCATATTTTATGGCTGTCTTTATTATTTCAATGGTCAATCGGGCATCATCTGTGCGGTATTCGGCATAATATCCTGCACCTTTTAAGATACCATTTGGCAGCAAGGGTTCTTTTTTCAAGGCTTCTTTTTTATTGAGCATTTTACGCTTGTCATCGCCTTCTACACTTGCTAAAATATCATAGACCTTTAGGCCGATCGAAGTTAACCAGGTGCCGTAAGAGCCTCCTTCAATAAGGGGTAGAATCATCTTTTCGGGTACCACCAAATGTGGTGCCAGCTCATGGACAATCGCACGTTCTGTACCTACTTCTTTGACCAGCCAAAAGTCAAACTGCTTTAAATAGCGAAGTCCACCATGGATCAATTTTGTTGATTTACTGCTGGTACCTGAGGCGAAGTCGTTTTTTTCTACCAGTGCGACTTTCATTCCGCGTGAAGCGGCATCTAGAGCAATACCGGCACCGGTAATACCACCCCCAATAACGAGGATGTCAAATTCGGTTGTTTTTAAGTCTTTGGTGATTTGTGGTCGATCAAAAAATGAAAAGTTCTGCATATGTCAATCAAATATTCCGGTTGGTAATCCATCGATACTCTCTGTGTTTTTTTCTTGCCAGTAGTCCTCGATGCCTTCGTGCCCTTTGTCCTTCGCCCAGTCATTTAGCTGATTACGTTCGCCCTTGTAGTCGTAAAACGGAATTGACATACCACACGAGGTTTGTACGCTCTCAACTTCGATATCAAAAATTTGTCGTGTACCGGGCATTTCCGGAAATAGGCCGGCTACTGAATCCCAGGCATCATCACCGGGATGAATGGCTTTCCCTTTACCATAAATACGTAAAATATTTGGAGCTCCTTCGAAAGCACAGAACATAATGGTAATTCTGCCATTTTCCAGTAAATGTGCGGCTGTTTCGTTACCACTACCGGTAACGCTGAGCCAGAGAACCCTGTTTTCGCTATGTACCCTGAACGTATCCATACCTTTTGGGGAAAGATTAATGCGCCCATCGTTTTGCGGGGCTGTAGCCACAAAGAATACTTTCTGGGCTTCGATAAATTTCTGGATTCTGCCGGTGATCGCCGGATAAAATTTTGCCATGATTATTTCGCTATAATTCCTCTTTGATTTAACATCTTGACAGGTCTTAAGGCTCTTACTTTTAGACTATTCTTTTTAAATAAAAACGTTTTTTCGTGCAAGATATCATTCAAAAAGAACGTCAGTTTAAACTCATTGTTAAGTTTTAGTACTTCTTCCTGTAGCAATTCGATCTTAGCCCCCGATTTTGCCGGTAAGTTATCAATCTTATGACGCATAACCGAAGTTTTAGTTTCACCGTCAAAACCATGAGAAACAATTAAGACCATTTCCAGAGGTTCCTCTTTGTCATTAATCAGGTAAGCATTCCAGTCATTGGTATTGAAGACCTCGTTATACTGATGTGTTATTGCCATATAGACATCCTTCACTTCGGGTATTTGTATATCTTTCTTCATTCTTCCAACCAGTTCATGCTACGTTCTACGGCTTTTTTCCAGCCATTATACTTTCGGGTTCTGTCTTGGTCATTCATTTTTGGAGTGAATACCTGCTCGATCCTCTTATTTTTTAAGATGTCCTCCTGCCGCCATAAGCCGACCGCAATTCCAGCGAGGTAAGCGGCGCCTAATGCGGTTGATTCTATATTTTTTGGCCGTTCAACATGAGCATCTAAAATGTCGGCCTGAAATTGCATCAGTAGATTATTAGCACACGCACCCCCATCTACTTTTAAGGTGGATAGAGTAATGCCACTGTCTTCTTGCATAGCATTGACCAGGTCTTTTGTTTGATATGCCAATGATTCTAAGGTCGCTTTTACCAGGTGTTCCTTACCAGTGTCTCGGGTTAATCCGAAAATAGCACCTCGGGCGTACATATCCCAGTAGGGGGCACCTAAGCCTGCAAAAGCTGGAATTACATAGACCGGATTGTCGCCTTCAATGGACTTTGCCAGCTGCTCACTTTCTGCGGCAGATTGAATCAATTGTAATCCATCGCGTAACCATTGAATGGCAGCTCCTGCGATAAAAACACTACCTTCGAGCGCGTAATATACTTTGTTGCCAATACCCCATGCGATGGTAGTCAATAGGCCATTATCAGAAAACTGAACGTCTTCGCCGGTATTCATTAATAAAAAGCAACCCGTACCATAGGTGTTCTTGGCTTCTCCTGGGGCAAAACAGGCCTGGCCAAATAAAGCGGCTTGCTGGTCTCCGGCAATGCCTGCTATAGGAATTTTAAACCCTTCAACTTCATAATCGCCAAAATGATAACTTGATGGTTTTACCTCGGGCAGCATTGATTTAGGAACGCTTAATGCCTCTAATAGCGTATCGTCCCATGACAGTAATGTGATGTTATAGATAAGTGTACGGGAGGCGTTACTGTAATCGGTTACATGAACTTTGCCCTCCGTTAAGTTCCAGATAAGCCAGGTATCAATGGTGCCAAAGAGTAGTTCACCTTCCTCGGCAAGTGCCCTGGCCCCTTCAACAGTATCCAGAATCCATTTGATCTTAGTGCCAGAAAAATAAGAATCGATAACCAAGCCGGTATTTTTTCTAATATAATCTTCAAGGTCTTTTTTCTTAAGATCTTCACATATAGGTGCTGTTCGTTTGTCTTGCCATACAATGGCATTATAAATGGGTTTGCCGGTATTTTTGTTCCAAACCACGGCAGTTTCACGCTGATTGGTAATACCGATGGCGGCGATGTCGGTGTAATCAATTTCATTATTTCTAACGAGGTCACGAAACGTTTTTAGCTGTGCTTCTAAAATTTCTTGTGCGTCATGCTCCACCCATCCGGGGTGCGGAAAGATCTGGGTAAACTCTTGCTGTTCGATAGCTAGTTGTTTTCCATTTTCATCAAATAGTACAGAACGGGAGCTTGTAGTTCCCTGGTCGAGTGCAACAATATATTTTGACATGAATTAAGTGAATTATCGAGATTTGATAACAAGGAGCAATTTACGCTTTATTCTCAATACAAACTATAGTATAACCACTTAAGAACTAAAACGTTTTAGTAAAGTAATGAACTGTTACTTCTATGAATTGACCCTAAATTGAAGCTAGGATTCGCTGGTTTCAAAAACAGCACTGGTTGTAGTTACATTTCTGTCAATCTTTCGCATTAAACCTCGTAAGACCTTACCAGGCCCAACTTCAGTAAATTGTGTGGCACCATCTGCAATCATCTGTTGGATAGATTGCGTCCATTTTACTGGCGCCGTCAATTGTGCAATTAAATTGTTTTTAATTTCAGCGGCTTTATGTACGGCGCTTGCTGTTACATTTTGATAGATTGGGCAGTTGGGTTCATTGAAAACAGTACTTTCAATGGCAGCTGCCAATTCTTCGCGTGCAGGTTCCATTAAAGGAGAATGGAAGGCACCTCCTACCGGTAAGACTACAGCCATTTTCGCCCCTTCTTCCTTTAAGGTTTCACAAGCCGTATTCACAGCAGCTACCTCTCCAGAAATTACCAGTTGACCGGGGCAGTTATAATTAGCAGCAACGACAATTCCCGGGGTGGTGGTACATACTTTTTCTACAATATCATCATCTAAACCTATGATCGCAGCCATAGTCGATGATTGCAATTCGCACGCCTTTTGCATGGCCAAAGCACGTTGAGAAACCAAGTTCAAGGCGGCCTCAAAATCTAGTGTACCATTAGCTACTAATGCCGAAAATTCACCTAATGAATGTCCGGCCACCATATCCGGGTTAAATCCATCCCCTAAGGTTTTAGCCAAAGCCACGGAGTGTAAAAAAATAGCTGGTTGGGTTACTTTGGTTTGTTTTAATTCGTCATCAGAGCCTTCAAACATACTATCAGTAATCGAAAAACCTAAAATATCATTGGCTTTTTCAAAAAGTTCTTGAGCAATAGGAGATTTTTCGTAAAGGTCCAGGCCCATTCCCGAGAATTGAGCACCCTGACCAGGGAATATATATGCATGCATAGGGATCGTTTTTTGTTATACGACAAAAATAGACATTTTGCACTAATAATTATTTTATATTTTAGTGAGCTGTACTATGAATAATCAACAGCGAAAGTATGCTTACCGCATTTATTTAATTCTAGGAGCTCTCTTTATCTCCTCATTAGTGGCTTCTAATTTAATTTTTCAGAAATTCTTTTATTGGGATCCTTTCGGATTGTTCAGATTTGAGATATCTGTAGGTATCTTGCCGTATCCCATTACATTTTTAATTACAGATATTATCTCGGAGATCTATGGTAAGAAAAGGGCCAATGAAGTGGTTGTCGCAGGTATTTTCGCGTCTGTTTTCTCCATGCTGATTATCTATGTGGCGAATGAAGTACCTGCTATTGATGCTTCACCAGTAAATAATGAAATATTTACCAAGGTATTCGGGCTGTCACCATTAGCAGTATTGGCATCTATGCTAGCTTATTTGTTTGCACAATTTATAGATATTAGAATTTTTCATTTCTGGAAAGATTATACAAATGGCAAACACCTATGGTTGCGCAATAATTTTTCAACATTCACCTCGCAGTTTGTCGATACTTGTACCGTATTATTACTGCTTTGCTCCTTTGGAGTTTTGCCCTGGAACCTGTTTTCAAGCCTTTTGTTAAGTGGATTTTTATTTAAGGTAATTGTCGCTGCCCTTGATACCCCACTGTTGTACCTTTTTGTATACCTTCTGAGAAGAAAGTTTAAGCTAGGCGTTGGTGGTGAAATACATCTATTTAGTTAACTAGAGCTGGTAAAGACCATTTTTTATCGCATAAAGTACGAGGCCGACCCTACTTTTAACCCCGATCTTTTTGAATAACGACTCGCGGTAACCATCAATGGTTTTTGGACTCAAATACATTTCGTTCGCTATTTCGGCATAGGTTTTTTCAGAACAAACTAATTCCAGAAGCCTTAACTCATTGTCAGATAGTTGCGATTCGTTTTTGACCATTCCATGCATGGATTTTTGAAGTATTTTGGAAACATGTTTTGTATGGTAAAATCCGTCGTCAATAACTTCCTGCAAAGCCGTTTGGAGCTCGGTTGGATGAATGTCTTTTAATAAATAACCCCGAGCCCCTTTTTTAATCATTTTTATAATTAGGTTTTCATCGTCTTCCATTGAAAGCGCGAGAACTTTGATTTCAGGCTTATTTTTTTTAAGCCAAGCGGTCGCTTCAATGCCATTCATTACCGGCATATTCACATCCATTAAAACGATATGCGGGGTATTGGACACTATATTGAGCTTGTCAACGAGTTCCTGACCATTATTGGCATGAAAAAGAACATTGAATTCTTCAAAAGAGTCAACAAGTCCTTTCAATGACTGTGCAAAAAGCAAGTGGTCATCTACGATTACTACGTCATATTTTTTCATAAACTTCTTTATAAGGATAGGTTAAAATTAGTGTAACGCCTTGGTCTTTTTTCGATTTCAATGAAAAACCTGTTCTGATTAATTTCGCCCGACTCTGCATATTGAGAAGACCCGAACCTTTTTTGATTTCATATTGATCAAAACCTACACCAGAATCTTGAGCTGTAATTACTAGATTTTCAGGTTGAAAATTTAGATGTACTTTAAGTGATTTCGCTTTGGCATGTTTTATGGAATTCGACAGGAATTCCTGTAAAATTCGAAACAGGATTATTTCATCTTTCTGGTCAATTGGCTTTGGGGTGCCTGTGATTTCTATTCTTGCATTGAGAAAATTCATCCTATTAAACCGTTGTAATTCTAATTCTATAGCCTCTTGAAGCCCCATATTTTTTACTGTTTCTGGGTTTAATAGTTTAGATAGCGTACGGATTTCTTGTAAACTTTTTGAGATAATGTCTCCAGTATCATCCAAAATGCTTTTTTGGCCATTGGCCACATTAGGTTGCAACATATTGAGCTGCATTTTAGCCACTGATAATAATTGGCCAACATTATCATGGAGTTCCCAGCTAATATTTTGCAAGGTTTGTTCTTGTGTCTCTAATTGTGATTTGATAATCTCTTCTTCAAAACGGACTTCATCAGCGCGTTTTTCCAACAAGAACTTCATCTTTCGATTTTGAAAAATGCTGAAGATTACGATAATTACTACCACTAATAAAATAACCATTAGTGTAGTTATCAATATAATTACAGTTGTGTCACCGGTATCCATAGAACAGTACTAAGTTACTCAATCTTTTCTTCTTTATGACTCCAAATAAAACCTACAGTGAATGTCAGATACATGACTATAGCCAGTATCCAAATAATCAAAAAGAGATTATGAATACCTTTCATCAAAGCATATCTGGTAACATCTAAGGTAAATGGAATCGTACCAGTATGAAAAATTAAGAGCCCGACACTAATCCAAAACAATAGCTTCTTATGATAAATCATAATGGTTTCTGATCGAAGTAATTCAATGAAGTAAAAACAAACAGCAACTATTAAAAAAAGTAAACCCATCACGTCGGGTAGTTCTGACCATTCAAACCTAAAATCTTGTATAAAAGACCAGTTAATAATTGCAAAAAGCAGGTAAAAGACAATAAAAGACGTTAACCACTTTCGGTAGGACGCTTTTTTAATTGATCTTCTATATATCATTAGAACCACAGGATAAAAGATAAAAGACATTACGTTGTACATCCATAAATTGTAATGCATTCCTTTTTCATCAAAAAAGCCAAATATTTTTTGCTCGCTTGTGTACCAGCCTAAATATTCAGTTAGCGTTATATACCAAAGAATAATTAAAAAATATTTTAAAGGCGAATTTTTGAATTTATAATAATAAATAGTTCCAGCTATCGCCGCCAGAAGCTCTGAGTACAGAACAAAATTTCTAAAATGATCTAATGACATTTAAGAGATTTGTTTAAATGCCTGAGGATGACTGATTATTTTTAAGACTATCGCGTAACGACTCGTTATCTAGCATTAACCCATTTTTGATAGTTTGAAAAATACTGAATAGCACGATCATAGCAATGGCGAACACCAAAACTACAATAGTGCTTATCAGTATGATTAATGTTGTTCCTTCTTGCTCCATATAAATCCAAAGGTGAATATTAAATACATCATTATAGCCAGAATATATAGTATTAGGAATAGTTTATGAATGCCAGGAATTAAGGCATAACCATTCCATGTGAGTGTAAATGGAATCGTTCCTGTATAAAACAATAACAAACCGATACTAATCCAAAAAAGCAACATTCTGTGAAAGATTACTATTTTTTCAGATCTCATAAGCTCAATGAAGTAAAATATAATTGTAATGATTAAAAAAATTGAACCCGTTACTTTTGGAAGTTCAGAGCTTTTTTCGAAGAAGTCTTGAATAAAGATCCAATTTAGAAAATAAAAGACCGAGTAGCCGATAGCGAATAGTTTAACCCATTTTTTAAATTTTGAGGTCGTCAAATATTGATGATAGATATAGAAAAAAGTATTAAAAGTTATGAAACGAAGAACATTATAAATCCAATTACTATATCCTCTACCACCTTCATCTCTATAGATTAAGGTACCGGTTTCCCTCATGTACCAGGCAAAAAATTCGGTGATTGTAATATACCAGAGTAAATACATAATATATTTCAAGCTTGTATGCCGGTACTTATAAAAGTAAAATGTACCTGCCAGTGCAGCCAATAGTTCGAAGTACTTACCCGAATTTCTAATTAAGTTAATCGTTGTATCAGTCACTGAAATAAGAGGATTTTTTTACTTATTAATCGCAATCCATTGGAGGACATCTTTCAAAATCATTAAATAATAATCCGTCACCGTTCCTTATCATATTCAAAAAACTCGCTTTCTTAACATTTCTTTCAGTACCCGCGAGATATTCTTTAATTGCGTCGTGTATATATTTTTTTTCACCATCAATGATAGTATAACCTGATTGACGACCAGCATCTGTTGCGGTTGGAGCAACAAAAAATCCCTGATGATTTTTATTTCTGCCTTTGCTCTCTGAATCAACACTATAATAAAATGCGAGGCCTTCTGGGTTAATACCTATTTTAGCTGATTCATCCTCAATATATTTTAGGTAAGCCTTCATGTCGGCGATATCGATCAATACGCTTCTGGTTATGTCAAAGTCATCTCCATATTTCTTCTTTAAGGTGTCTTTAAGTATTTTCGCTCTATCCTTGGAATATTTGTCATACATCTTTACAGCTTCTTTAAGCGGAATAATATGTTTATCCTTAAGTTCCTTAATGTCGTCTTGAGTCACTTGACCAGTGGCATCTGCTTTTTCTTCACAAGATGTAAAGCCCATGCTTAACAAAGCAATGAATGACAGCATAAAAATTTTAGAAAAAAGGGTTTGAAAAGTTTTCATAATAATATGGTTTAGGATTATGTACCTGCAAAGTACCAATAAATCAACATATTAGAAAAGGGGAAAATTCCCCTTTTTTGTCAAGGGAATTTTCCCCTTTAAATTCAGGATTTTTCCTCTTGCCTGACAGGAAGTATTACCTCAACTTTGCGGTGTAAATCTTTTAGAGTTAATTATTTGGGTTAGTTAAGAAACTTATATTTTATATCCACAAAAAAAATCTGTGAAAAAGAATACGTTCAGTATTAAAATAACAAAAGTGTGGGTAAGTTGCTATGAAAATTAAAATATAAGTTTCTTTTTTTTAAAGTACAGAAAGTCGAACTACCAAGCCTTCATTAGCTCTTATATTGAATACCGTTTGATCTTCAAATACTAAATATTGTCCCTTAATGCCTTTTAATATTCCGGTGTAGCTAGGTGTTTTTTCCATGTTCAAGCTTTTCACCTTATTTGGATAGGCCTTTACAGGAAAAGCGATAGCCGTTTCCGATGAATTTTTAAGATAATATGACTTTACTTCTTCAGGAATATAGGGCGATAAGCGTTCCTTTTCGGCAACCAGGTCAACATCTTCTACATCATTTACGAGCATTTTTCGCCAATTGGTCTTATCAGAAATATGCTCCTTTAAAGCTACCTCGGTAATACCTGCAAGGTATCGATTGGGTACTTCTGCCACTTCAATGGCCTCGTGAGCACCCTGGTCTATCCAACGCGTCGGCACCTGTTGTTTGCGAGTAACCCCAACTTTAATATTGCTGGAATTTGCCAAATACACAATATGCGGTTGCAATTGCATTTCTTTTTCGAAAGCCAGGTCTCGATCTTCTTTATCGAGATGTGCTGTGCTTAACTCCGGGCGCATGATCCACTCACCCGCATAAGGAGTCTCAAAAAAACAACTCTTACAGAAACCTTGTCGATAGATCGGTTTGTCTAACCGACAGTTTAAGCATTGATGCCCAATAAATTCCAATTGAATTTTACGATCAAGTAACTGATTCATATTAATGAAATCTGAACCCATATCGAGATAGTATTCAATCGGATTCAAAAATTCGGTCCTCATTTTGATTAAAACACCTTGGTAGATCATAAAGACTAATTTCTATGTACCAAATTACAAAATTTAAATTCACGCGAAAGTCTCTTTTCGAATTTAAAATTTGAGTTTTGACATGTACTAAAAATGCTGATTTTTGGCGATTACTTTGACTTTTTGTTTCACTTCCTGGGCAATTTTTCTTGCTTCATTGATGTTTTCATGCACTATGGTTACATGTCCCATTTTTCGAAAGGGTTTGGTCTGTCTTTTACCATAAATATGAGGAGTTACACCATCTATTTTAAATAATTCATCAATGTTTTCATAGACTACATCTCCCTTATAACCTTCAGCCCCGACCAAATTTACCATGATCCCACTAACTTTACTGGAGGTGTCACCTAAAGGAAGATTTAAAATAGCCCTTAAATGTTGCTCAAACTGATTGGTGTACGAGGCTTCTATGCTGTAATGGCCGCTATTGTGAGGTCTTGGAGCCACTTCGTTTACAAGGATGTCGTCATTCTCAGTTTGGAATAACTCTACAGCTAATAAACCTACATGTTGAAAGGCCTGAGCAACTTTTAAAGCAATAAGCTCTGCTTTCTTGGCTACTTCTTCTGGGATACGGGCCGGACAAATCACATATTCTACCTGGTTCGCCTCCGGATGAAACTCCATTTCAACAACGGGATAGGTCTTCAGTTCACCGTTTACATTTCTCGCTACGATCACGGCCAGTTCATTTTTGAAAGGTACCAGCGCTTCGGTAATACATTCAACATTCGGTAAATTTTCTAAGTCTTCTTCTGATCGGATGATTTTAACCCCGGTACCATCGTAACCGAATCGGGTGCTTTTCCAGACAACCGGAAGATCAATTCCACCATTTCTAAGGGCATCTTCAATTTCTTCAGAGAATGCAAAACGGGAAAACTTAGCAGTGGGGATATGATAATCGCTGTAAAAAAGTTTTTGTGTCGACTTATTTTGAATGGTCTTAATGGTTTTTGATGAAGGATAGACTTTAAGTCCTTCTTTTTCCAGTTTTTCAAGTGCCTCAACATTTACGTTCTCAATTTCTATGGTGAGCAGGTCTACTTTTTTACCAAAATTGTAGACACTATCGAAATCTAATAGACTTCCCTGATAAAACTCATTACAAATGTCTTTGCAAGGGGCTTCGGGTGAAGCATCTAATACCAAAGTGTAAATATCAAATTTTTGGGTTTCGGTTAAGAGCATGCGTCCTAGCTGCCCTCCACCAAGGATTCCTAATTTAAAATCAGAAGAAAAATAGTCGTTCACTTGCATTGTTTTGAGCAAAAATAGGTATCCTTTATACAGTAAAAAAATTAAAAATTAGTGATCGTAATGGTATTACCAACCTTGACGGCTCTATACTGTCTTGCTGAAAATTGAGTACCACTTAAAGGAGAGCCATCTAGTATAGAGAATTCTGTGTCATCACATTCACAAACCATTTTTACGCCATTAATGAACATGGTTGAACATTGATTTGGCGAAATATGTGGACAAGCCGCATCCCAAGCGAAGATATTACTTTCAGAGAGCCGAAATACTATGATGCCCTTAATACCATGACCGGGCACGAAAACACTGCCATTATTGATGAGCAGGTCCTGGTAAGCAGGTAAGTTCAAATTCAGGCTTACATTTACCGCTACATTCGGCAAGATAGTATTACCATCGTCAGAATTGCTACAACCAAAAAGTAGCGAAAATAGTATTAGGATACAGATTTTTTTCATGCCTATTTTGAAAGGCTGCAAGTTACTAATTACAGCTAGAAATTAAAATATTTTGTACATTTGTAGGCTGAATCTCATCTCAAACACATTCGAGCTGGGATTTTTATTTTTCTTAAATACATGGATTATGAGTAAGGTTTCATACTATACGGCTGAAGGATTAAAAAAAA
>JAAUYD010102950.1_pt1 | contig 26435 bp, 21 predicted proteins | sample 7278101 | NCBI WGS metagenome assembly JAAUYD01 (sample SAMN14350128, study PRJNA611818) | marine sediment metagenome | isolation source: surface marine sediment (0.6m) | place: French Polynesia: Moorea | collected 2018-08
CACATGGAAGGGAATGCCAAAACAATCAATAATATTTGGACAAGCTGGTGTAAATGCAGCCCCGACACCTTCAGATAAAACTTGGGCTCAGACATTTTTATCTTGGGCACGGTGCCGAACTGGAAATCCTAAAGAAGGCGTAAAGGAACTTGTTGATCTACTGCCAATTGTTAAGAACGCAAATTTTATACCCAGTGAAATTATAATTACACTCTTTCTTGGAGAGGGGTATTTTTTGCTTAAGGATTTTTATGAAGCAAAAAAAATACTTGATCAAGGTCTAAACCTCTCGAAAAAATGTGGAATGAGGTTCTATCATGGATGGGCGCATAGGCTTTTAGGTGAGATAAACCTTGAAATTAATTTATCTAAGGCACGTTTACATTTTGAACACAGCATTGATATTTTTAATGAAATAAAGGCTGAAAACGAGTTGGCCTTGTCCTATGCGGGATATGGCCGATTGAATTTTAAAAAGGGCGATAAAATAAAAGCGAAAAAGTATCTGAAAAAAGCTCTTAAAATGTTAGTCAGTTTGGAAACTCTTTATGAACCAGAAAAAATTAAAATGGATTTGAAAAAATTTTTCAACAATGATGTTACAATATTAACTTAATTAGAAATAATGATTGAGGGGATGTTATAATGACAGAAGATATAAAGAAAAAAATAGTGGACTACCTTGCTGAGCACAATGTAATTCGGCTTGCGACTGTATCATCAAAAGGAACGCCCGCTGTTGCCAGCCTCCCTTACGTCAACATTGAAGCCGATGTTTATTTGCCAACTATTAGGACCACTAATAAAGTAGCTAATATTGATGAAAATCCAATAGTTTACTTTACATGTGACGAAGACTATGAAGATTGGTCACAAATTCAGGGCATACAGATGCAAGGAACAGCCTCCTTAATTTCAGATGAGGAGTTTACAAGAATTTTAGAAATGCTTTTTAAAAAATATCCTCAGATGGGAGTCCTGCCTAATAATTTGGATTTAGTAATAATAAAAGTGACTCCGAATGAAGGTTATTTCTTGGACTATCCAAAAGGTTTTTTACAAAGGAATAAGGTAATTTATTAATTAGAAAATTCCTTTAGCAAATTAAAATGCGAGTTTTTTCAAGGTCTATACAATGAACTTTCTCTGACTTCATACAGAGAAACAATACCAGCTCTCCCATTGAGGTTAGAGGTGTTCAGCTATGCCGATGAAAAAGCTTACGACACTCAGATGCTGATTTGTATAGCCAGGTTAGAATATGATCAGAGGATAAACTGGTTTCATAAACTGTTAAAACTGAAGGGCTAGCAATCAACATTTCGGCGCAATCGAGATTTTTACAGCTGATATTATTTAGAGATACCTTTTGGACAAACCGTGAAATCATTGTCAAGATTTCAGTTTTCCTATGACGTTCAGAGATGGATGCGATAAACGGTCAATAAGCTAAAAACAACGGAATTACCATGAAAAGACTCATAGTTGGCATTTCCGGAGCAAGCGGCGCCATCTACGGTATTAGACTGCTAGAGTTCCTCTCCAAAACGGATATTGAAACTCATTTAGTGATTTCCGAGGCGGCCAACAAGATTATTCAAATGGAAACTCGGTGGTCCGTGCAAGAGGTGAAGGCGATGGCGCACACTTGCTATGACAATAGGGATATAGGTGCGAACATCGCAAGCGGATCTTTTCTCACCGAAGGCATGGTGGTGATCCCCTGCGCCATCAAAACACTTTCAGGGATTGCGAACTCATACAATAACAACCTGCTGGTGCGTGCAGCCGATGTCGCGATAAAGGAGAAGCGCAAATTGGTGATCGTCGCCCGGGAAACCCCCTTACACAAGGGTCATTTGCGGTTGATGATGGATGCTGCAGATTTGGGGGCGACGATTCTGCCTCCTGTTCCTGCCTTCTATTGTCTACCCCAAACTATAGACGATCTCATTAACCATCTCGTAGGCAAAGTGTTAGACATTTTATGTGTAGAAAACAACACATTTCACAGATGGGGTAGCCGAGAGATCGTAAGTGGCATGGCCGCCATGCGTGATGGGGGCAAGGGTATTCGCTAAAAGGAGTAACGCGAAGGCCATCTATAGGACCCTATCTATACCGGGCCTGCAGCAAAGGATCATTTGTCACACTCAATGAATCCGTTCGGCTATGACTCAGCGCGTCTGACGTTGGTGATCAGAATCGGATGTAATCTACAAAGAATAACCGTTCTTTGTGATGAAGTGTTCAGCAGGTAATGCCACGTTGGAGGTATTTGTTACCATTGAGCAGACAGTCTGAGCGCCTGTGCTTGTCAATATCAGTGGTGCCTTTACCGAACTGTGCGGCACAAGTTGTCAAGCGGTGTTTATCCGTCGTGAGTATGGGCTGCCCGCCTTTGTGGTCTTTGGAATGGGAACCTCGTTCATAAAGACGGGACCTGATTCGCATCGATTACAACAAAGGGAAAGTTGAGATTCTCGAGTGGGCCGGGGCTTACCTCTCTTGGGATCCTACCGATGCCGCAAACTTGGAAATCTCCTTGTGCAATATCATCTTTTGCTTCCTGTCGTTTGTGTGTCCTTTCATGACAAGAGAACCGCATCCCCATCTCCTAAGCCTAAGGTTTCCCTTAGAGCGCATGAGGAGATGACTTCGAGGATTCGGTCTTTATGGATATTTATATCCTCACTGGGCTTGACCACCGCCGACGGTATGCCGTTCAGCATTACTTTTTTAACCTGAGCAGTGCAAAATGACGGATCGAGGGGCACGAGTTCGAAGTCTGTGACTGAAAACAAATTATCCAATTTGTCTACGTCACCATCATCGACCCTGATATTAAGGGTGCCGGGAAATGGCCGATAACCCAGCATTTGCTCACACTGCCTGACCACCCAGTCGACCTGGGTGAAAAAGGTGCTCTTTCCAGCACCGCTTTGAATAACACCGGAGATTTCCATTCACATTGCCGAAAATTTTACTTGTCAGGAGACACGCCATAGGAAAACACAAGTCCCTAATAGCACCTAGTTTTCTTTTTCGATGAAAGATCGTTTAGCTGGTTCAATGTATATCTGGGATAATGACATGCTGGAACATAAAAATATGAGCCCAAAACGTAGAAGTTCTAAATTCCAGAGATGGAAAAGTCTCATTTAACAAAAAAGGGTATTAAATCCTTAACGCTTTCTATTATCATATTCGGTTTCTCTCTCTTCAGTGTTTCTCGATCGTCTAATCCAGTCAACACACCGACGGTAATCATCCCGGCTGCCCTTCCAGCCTGAATATCCACGTGCGAATCGCCAACGTAGATGCAGTGGCAAGGCGATACCGACAATCGCCGGGAGCATGCGATCAATGGATCGGGAGCTGGTTTTCTTCTTGGGGCGTCCTCGATTCCAATGATCGCAGCTAGAGCGGACCTCAGTCCTTTGCGCTCCAGTGGATACAGTTTTCCTTCCATGTACCGCCACTCTGTCGAGCTCACAACGGCAATAGGAATCTTCCGCTCAGTGATAGCAGTGAAAAGCCTTTCGACTCCTGGGAATAGATCAACTTTTTCGCGAAACATTTTCCGCACAATGCTTCGCCCGACGGCAACCATCTCCTCGATCAACTCCTCCTTTTGATCCTGCATTTCGGCTGGGACCATTTTTCCCAGGGCATCCAATCCCCGGGTCATGAATTCCGAGGTCAACGACCTGGGTACTGGAGGCAGCCCTACGGTTTCAGTGATGATCTCCATTGATCGAAAGTATACCGGAACAGAGTCAATGAGTGTTCCGTCCAGATCGAACATTACGGATTGAATCGTCGGGATCATGTCCTGCAAAACAGAGATTATCTCCTTGTCAAAAAAATAGCTGATTGAGCGTGACTGTCGAATTTATTATCTGAATGCTTCAGGACCATGACATCCGGAGTATCCTCTCCACGGGTGAGGTTGCCAGCCCACATCCCGGTGCATCTAACCGCACTGATGCCACTTTCGCGAATCCCCTATAAAGATGACTTGAGCCGGAATTCATTTTAATCAGGGCCGCCGTAAGAATCAATCCTTCACGGTCGTCTTTGAGCCCTTCCACCTTATTACGTGAAGTGACTGCTACCAGAAAACTGACAGACCTATACCATAGATAGTGTTACCAATGGCCTTTCCGCCGATTGGAAAAACCTGTCCTTTGAGTGCGTAATCAGATCAAACGTCTCTGGATAAGGTCTCCAGTATGGCACATTGTGTCTACGGCTTACTCGGCACATATCACGCCAAGTAGAGCCATATCCGGAGGGAGCCACCTAGCCCCTGTCTTCGATGAATAAAATGTTATTAGTTTATGAACCAAATTTTGTCGCCCGCTGTGGTCTGGATGCGATCAATCCTACTGAAAGAAAACTAAGCGGCTCTGCTAGACGGCATCGAAGCGCTCACTGATACTAATATCAATAGCCTATACTGATTTGCCGAGTATTTTGTCTCAACCGGACATCCGGAGATTGAAAAGCAAGATTCCCCTTTTCACGTTCTTGGGGTTGAACAGCGAGGGTAGCGTCAAGCGAAATTGCGGGTCGCTGCTGCCGCTCCCGTTTTATTGACCGTCGAGGCTTTTGGATATGGCATTCGCGAGAACGCGTTTGGTGATTTCGGTGGGCTGGCAGGCATGATCGCAGGCCGTCAGCAGCGCCTGGTAGACCCGCTCCGACACATCCTGGAAGATATGCGCGTCGGAGATGTCGGCGCCCTCCTCCATCAGGTAGGCAAACACCCGCGCCATCCCGCAGTTCGCAATAAAGTCCGGTACGACGCTGATTTTGCTGTCAGCGTACTCGGCAATTTGGCCGAAGAAATCATCGTGGTCCGCAAAGGGAACGTTGGCCCCGCAGGCCATCAGTTCGACACCGGCGTTGAGGATGGCGTCGACCTTCTGGATGGTGATCAATTTGGAGGCGGCGCAGGGGAGGAAGATGTCGGCGGGTGTGCGCCAAAACGCTTCCTCGACCGCTGCGGGGGACATCTTCTGGCCCTTGAGGTAGGCGCCGCCCCGCCGGTTGGCGACGAAGTGCTTGATCTCAGCGAGACTGAACCCGTCCGGGTTGATCAACCCACCGTCCTTGTCCAGGATGCCGACAATATTGACCCCCGCTTTGGCCAGGAAAAAGCCCGCCGCGGAGCCGACGTTGCCCCATCCCTGTACCAAGGCGCGTTTGCCTTCGTGCCCGCCACCGAAGATGCGGTAGTATTGAATCACCGACTCGGCCACGCTGTAGCCCGAAATGAGATCGCCGATAGTGTAGGACGCCGCCGCATCGGGGGTGTACTCGGGATCCTCCACGATCTTGCCTGTCCCATGGTTCAGATTGGTCAGAATCTGGCCGGCATTCACCCCGCCAAGATGGCCATTGACAATGCCCTCTTGGGGGTGGCGGATGCCCAGCTCCGTCGTGATGGGGATCACCTCTTTATTGAAGTCGACGTTCAAGTCACCGCCGGTACCGTATACGGATTTGAGCATGGGGGAGATGGCCTTGTACCACCGTTTCAAGACACCCGCTTTGCGGTCGTCGAAGGGGTCAAAATCGATGCCGGATTTGGCGCCGCCAATGTCGGGACCGGACACGGAGAATTTTATCTCCATGGTTTTGGCCAGCAGGAGCACCTCCTGCAGATCGACCCCCTTTTTCATGCGGGTACCGCCGCCCGCGGCCCCGCCGCGCAGCGAGTTGATCACCAACCAGCCTTTCGCCTCTGTTTCACTGTCATGCCAGGTAACCACTATTTCGGGTGGTTTCGATTCGAAATCCGTCAAGAGTTTTCTCATCATGCATCACTCGCTTTCTCAGGTTCGTCGCTGTTATCTGGTGAAATTGTCAGGCGGTACGTCAATGGGGTGGCGTTAATACGGTGCCACGATTGATCCCAACTACCGCAGCGCTTTTCATCCCTGTGCTACCGATTCTCGCCCGTTAAGTGCATTCGATAGCCGCGATGGCGTCATTGCTGCATGCCATAAGCATCACTATCAAAATAGGACATCCTGGCTGGCGGGGCAAAGTGGAATTCGTTCACAGCCCGTGTGTGGCAGGATGCCAGTCCCCATCGCGTTTGGGAAGCTGCCGATAACGGCCAATTGACATCCAGCGATCATGACGGCCGTCATCGAAACGGCGGGATTTTCAGGTCGCTGGCTTGGAGCTTGGCTTATCATCGGTCATGGGGTATGATCCTCGCGCTTTCGCCGGCACCAATTCCTGGGGCGCCGAATGCTGGTGGCAGATAGACCGTCGTCCAGTGGCGGCGGCACACGGCCGCGTTGACATGTTTGGGGCACCATATTTAGAAGCCAAAAATACCGGTCGTCCATCGGTATCATGCGGGGGGCGAGATGCTGGGGCGTAAAAAAAAGAGATCTTTGAACGAGAAAATCCTCATCCTGGGACTCGGAGGGGTGGGGTCCTATCTGGCCAAACGCCTGGTGCACGAAGGATATGCGGTGACGGCCATCGAACCGGACATCGGTTTGATCCGCCATCTGGACGGCCATCTGGATGCGCGCCTGATCCAGGGCTCTGCCATGGATATCAATTGCTGGCGCGAGGCCAACGCCAAGTCGATCGACGTCCTTATCGCGGTCACCAACAACGATGCCGTCAATATGCTGACCGCCATGATCGCCGACCGATTCGGAATCGCCCGCAAGGTTGCCCGGGTGCGCTCCACGGACTTCGGAAACCCGGATTCGGTCCTCAAGGCCGATGACCTGAAGATCGACCTGATCATCCACCCCGAGGAGTTGGCTGCCCAGGAGATCGTGCGCCTGGTGGAGCGTACCGCCGGCAACGAGATTATCGATATCGCCGATGGCCAGACCCAGGTGATGGCCACCCGCATTCTCAACGACTCGCCACTGGCCAACCAGAAGCTGAAAACCCTGTCACAGACCCACAACAGCTTCCCCTTCCGCGTGGTGGCAATTGCCCGCGGCATCACCACCATCCTCCCGGGAGGCGACCACGAAATTTTGCCCCAGGACCAGGTCCTGTTCATGGCCCGCAACCGGGATCTGCCCAAGTTGATGGCCTTGGCCGGGGTGAAGCAGGAGCGCCGTCACCGGGTGATGATTCTGGGGGGCGGTTTGGTGGGCTGCCGAGTGGCCGAGTTGATGGGCAAAGATGTGCAGGTCAAGATCTTGGAGAAAGAGGAATCACGTGCCGCCGAGCTGTGCCACCGATTGGATCACGCCGAGGTGCTGCACGGCGACGGTTCCGATGTCGAGGCCCTCAACCTGGCCGGTCTCAGCGATATGGACACCTTCATCACTGCCACCGGCGAGAACGAGACCAATATCATGAGCTGCATGCTGGCCAAACACCTGATGGACACCAGCAACGGCGAGAACGGCGACAAGAACCGCAAGACCATCTCACTGGTGAGCAAGGAGGAGTACCTGGTTCTGGCGGCCACCAGTGGCTCGGACATCGCCTTGAACAAAAAGATCCTAGCGGCGAACGAAATCCTCAAGTTCATCCGTCGGGGGGAATTGCTGTCGGTGGCCCACCTGCACGGCTTCGATGCCGAGGTGGTGGAGATTCTGGCGGCCCCCGGCTCGCCCATCACCCGCATCCCCCTCTCCCGGCTGGATCCCTTCTTCTATGGGAAGATCCTGATCGGCGGTGTCTATCGCGACGAGCGATGGAACATCGCCGTCGGTGACACCCGCATCCTGCCCGAAGAGCGTGTCATTGTCTTCTGCAAATCGATGCATCTCAAGGACGTGCAGAAACTGTTTTTGGTCTGACCGACCGATTCTCAGCGCTTCCAGAAGGATGGGTAGAAGATCACCAGGGCCGAGAACATCTCCAAGCGCCCCACGAGCATATTGTAGGAGAGGAACCATTTGCCCGTATCGGAGATGAACGCGTAATTCTCCGAAGGACCGATGGCGCCAAATCCTGGCCCAATGTTCATCAAGGTGGCGATAACGGCGCTCATGGCGGTGACGTAGTCCATGTCGTCGGTGAGGACCATGACGCAGGCGCCCATGAGGATCATGAAAATGTTGACGATGAAGTAGCAGACGGAGAGGTGGATGATGGCATCATCCACCGGACGCTGGTTGAGACGCACGGAGATGATGGACATGGGCTGGAGAAAGATCTTCTTGATGGCCGCCGACATGAACTTGCAGAGAACCACATAGTGGACCACCTTGATGCCGCTAGTGGTGGACCCGGCGCAGGCCCCGATGAAGCAGACGGCGTACAGAAACATCTGGGCGGCCTGGGGCCACTGCTCATAATCGGCGGTGGTGAAGCCCGTGGTGGTCAGCAGACTGGTGACCTGGAAGGTGCCGTAGCGCAGGGCGTCCATGAACCCATAGGTGTTCTGGCGCCAGAGAATCCAGGTCACCATGCCGCAGAAAAACAGCATGAAACCCACATACCACCGAAATTCGGTGTTGATCCGGAGAGCCTGCCAATCGCCCTGTATCATCTGATAGAAGAGCACGAAGGTCATGCCACCGAGAAACATGAAGAGGATGATGATCCAGTCATAATAGGCGTTGTTGTAGTGGCCGATGCTGGCATTGTAGGGGCTGTATCCCGAGGTGGAAACGGTGCCGAAGGCATGGCAGAGCGCGTCAAAAAGCGACATGTCGCCCAGAACGAGCAGCAGGGTCTGGGCGATGTTCAGCACCAGATAGATGATCCACAACCGCACCATGGTGTCCCGGTTGCGGGCGTGGAATTTCTCCTTGGTGATCACCTGGCCGGGGGATGATTCGGCCCGAAAAATGCGCAGACCCCCCATGCCGTGCGGCAAAAAGATCACCGTCAAGGTGAGAAAGCCCATGCCCCCCAGGAGATGGGTTTCGCTGCGCCAGAAGAGCAGGCCGTGGGGGACCGCCTCGATATCGGTCAGGATGGTGGCCCCGCTGGTCGTGTAGCCCGACATCATCTCGAAAAAAGCGTCGGTGAAAGAGGGGATGGACCCGTGAATGATGAAGGGCAGGGCGCTCAGGGCAGACACAAACACCCACCCGAAGGCGGCGATGAAGATGCCGTCCTTGATTCCCAAGTCGTGGTGTTTTCGGCAAAACCACCACATCGGCAATCCCAGGGCGATCGTCACCGCAGCGGAGACGAGCAGGGCGAACAGATCCCCCTCCCGGTAGATGAAGGCGCACCCGATGGGCAGCGTCATGGAGATGCCGGTGACGAGAAAGAGGGTGCCGAATACATTGAGGATGGAGAGTGGGTGCATGGGTATAGGCTGTTTACACGTCAGGGGCCGGTGCGCCGGGTCCGCAGCGATTCATATCTCACGCGCCTCCAAAATGCAAAGCGTCTCTGCCGGGCAGGGCAGGTCGTCATCGGGCCAGCGGCACCGCCGCAGTATCGGCGGCCGGTGCGCTGACCGGAGAACATCCTGTGCAAGGAGACCGTCGCGATGGTTCTTGGGGGGCAAACAGCGCCCTTCCGTTCGCGGAGCGGTTCAGTTGCTGGCCTGGAGACGGCCGATTTCATCCAAGAGGAGCGTGGGCGAGGGAAAACCATGGTAGCGGCGCCAGCCGGTTTGGGCGCTGCCGAGGATGGTGATCGGATTGTGGTTGTGTTCAACCAGGTTTTCGGAGGGCAGAATCCCGATCCCGTATAGGATCTTCTCGAGGTCGCCTTTTTCACCGGAGAGGAACCACCAGCCGTTCTCCGCTTTTTGGCGCTTGGCAAAGGTCTTCATCCGATTCGGCGTGTCGATCTTGGGTTCCACGCTCACCGAGATGAGGAGCACCTCCTGGCCCAGGGCTTCGGCCAGCATCTTCTGGAGGCGGGTAAAGGTAAAGACGAGAATGGGGTAGGCGGTGGTGCAGGTGGTGTAAAACGGAATGACCACAGCGATCCGCTCGCCGATGAGTTCGCTTTTGAACCGCGTGACGCGGCCATCTTGGTCCACCACGGGGAGGTCGTGCAGGGTGGCATCCGGCAGCATGGCGCCCGCGGAAAGGGCCGGATTGGGCAGTACCGCAACGCCCAAAATCAGGGCGGCCGCCACCCACATCCAAAACCGGGATTGTCGATTGGCGATATTAGCGTGTTTCATGGCGCTTCCTCATATGGGGCGGCGTACACCCCGGTTTTTTCTTTACGAAAAGGACAGACGCGACGTCAGGATGCAATAGGTGGTGATTCCACCAAAACCCGCGAATGCCGTAATTGCGGCGATGACCAACTGCCGCTGCATGCCCGGCAGCGTGGCCGCCAGACTCTTGATGGACCTGCAGGGATGCAGCACCCCCGCGCCGAGGCCGGCAATGGTCCCCAGCAACAGCGTGGCGTAGAGGGCATAGCCGATGTAATGATACTCGCGCTGAAGGATACAAAAGGGACAGTGGTGCGTGGGCAATTCATAAATATACAAGGAGATGAAGGAGATGATAGCGGCGATGGCGACCAAAAAGGCGGCCAGGCTCAGGGCGCCGAACGCGATGGCGCCCCGATGTGTGCGGAGCAGGTATATGCCGGCGGCCAGCGTCATCGCGAGGGCGCCATGATAGACCCATTGCATCGGTATGCGGGGCAGTCCTGTCAGGCCGGCGACGATATCTTCCCGTTCGGAACTGAAAAGGCTGCCGCAGCAGGAGGTGATGACATCCGGCTCAAGCCCTAAGAAATAGGCGCCCTGCAGCAAGAATTCCGCGAAAAAGAAGGGGCTCAACAATAGCAGCAGCCCATATTTGATCCGGATTAGCGGGTAATCATGGGCGCGATTGTCGGCGACATTCAGGATCAGCCACAGCCCGGCGGCGATGCAATTGAATACCTTCAGCAGCACGGTGGGATAGCCCCAGACATTGACATTCAGGGTCCCGGCCGCGCACATGGCGCCGATGAATAGGGAATGAAGATGATCGGTCGTATAGATAAAGAGGAAGGCGGCAATGAGCTGGAAGGCGAAGGCGTAGGTCACCAGGGTGGAGATCAGATAGGTGCGGCGTTCCAGCACCAGCTGCTGCTCGCTGCCGCTGTGCAGATCCCATCTGCGCAGGATAATGGCGCCGTAGTAGATGGCGAAAAGCAGCATCAGGCACACCAGCCCGGAGCCGATGAAGAGCGCGACAATGGCGGGCTGGATAATCATGCCGCGGCCCCTGTTGGCACCATTTTGCCATCGCGCATCTCGATGATGCGGTCGATCGCCTCGTGCGCAAAGACCATGGGATCGTGGCTGGCGATGAGGATCGAGGTTCCCTCCTGGTTCAATCGCGTCATGATCTCCATAAAGGTTTTGGACAATTTCGTATCGAGGTGGGCGGTCGGTTCATCAGCGATCAGGATTGACGGCTCGTTCACCAGGGCCCTGGCGATGGTTACCCGCTGCGCTTCGCCGCCCGACAGCCATTCGATCTTGGCAGAGGACTTGTGCGACAGGCTGAAGGTCTCCAGGAGATGCAGCGCCCTGTGTTTCAGTTCGCTGTAGCCGCTGTCCGTCGGGTAGGCCGGGAGCATCACATTTTCAAGTACCGTCAACCCCTTAATCAGATTGAATTGCTGAAACATGAAACCGAATGTGGAGCGTCGGATGGTGGTCAAAAATCGCTCCGGCAGGCTGGTGATCTCACGATCCTGCAGAAAGATTCGCCCCGAGGTGGGCCTGGCCATGCAGCCGATGAGGCTGAGGAGGGTGGTTTTGCCCGAACCGCTGGGGCCTTTGAGGACCGTTATCTTGCCCACATCGATACGCAAGTCGATGCCGTTGATGGCGGTGAATTCGCTGGGCTTGCCTTGGTTGAATACCTTGCGAATATGGTGCAGTCGGATCATATCAGGTTCTCATCACCGAATCCGGGTCGATAATGGCTGCGCGCCAGGAGGGGATAATGGTCGCCACCGTATAGGGGACCACGGTCAAGAAGAAGAGGGCCCACAACTGGTAGGCGTTGATATAGGGAGTCAGCGCGAACCGCGGGTAGAGGACGGACCACCCCTTGAGTACCGGTTCGAAAAGACTCGACTCGGTGAGGAACACATGCGCATAGGCAAGCAGCACGCCGTTGAAGAAAGCGAGCAGCGAAACGGTGGCGCCTTCCCAAAATTTGATCATCAGGACATCTGCGGTCTCCCATCCCAGCGCCTTGAGGATGCCGATCTCCCGCTTCTCCTCTGCGCTCAGGCCCGTCGCCTTGTCCCAGGCGAAAATGATGAAGGCCATCAGGGAGCCCAGTAAGATGATGACGATCAAGCCGCCGCGCCAATCAAAGAGGGTATCATAGGTTCGCAGAATTTCGTCTCTCAGCACCGGTCGTGTATCTGGCAGCATCGCTTTGATCTTTGCAGCGATGGTCTCAAACTCTCGGGGATTCCTGACCTCCACAACGATGTCGGTCACCAAGGATTCGGCAATGCCGAAAAGGGCACGAAAATCAGTGGCCGAGACGATGATCAGATCGGCCGCCACCAGACTGGAATCGGCCGGCAGGGTCTCGGCGACCTCGAAAAAATAGTAGGCACCATCGTATCCCACAAAGGGCATCGTCCCGTAACTTTCACCGACGACATTGCGCGCCACCCCCTCGCCGATAATGACGCGCCCCGCCTCCTTGAGGCGGTCCTCCTCCACCACCAAGGTGTAGTTGGCCCCATTGGTGGGATCGTAGTAATAGCCCCACAGTCGGCCCTTGACACTTCGCACGCCCGTGATGGTCTTGATCTTTTCCCCATATGCCACCGGTATCGATTCCTGGCGGCCGGCGACCAATCGCTGAACAATGATCTCCGGTGCATCCTGAAGGACGAGGCCGGCCTCTCTTCGAATGGCCTCGGTAATGAACAGCACGGATGCCAGCAGAAAGACGATCCACGAATAGGCGGCGATAAGGGCCAGATTCTTGCCCTTGCGACGCAGCAGCGAGGAGAGGGTGAAATCGATGATCCGTTTCTGTCGTTCAATGCGCGCCATGGGACCTCAAATGGGGCGGGGGGGGCATCAATGAGCCCGAGGGGAAATGTTCAAAGGACATGGGATAGTCCTGAAAGGGGGTGTGCAGATCCGCCATCGCCGGGTGTCGGGTGTAACGGGCATCGGTGAACAGGCAGAGATCGGTCAGTCCCAGTTGCCGCACCAGGGTGCGATTGCGCTGCAACACGGCCTGCGAAGCGGATCGCTGGTGAGCCGCCTGAACGAACATCCCGCAGAAGGCGATTAAATTGAGTGTAAGGTACACAAGCAGCAGATGGGACTTGCGTGTTCGCATCAATCCAAGCTCTTGATGATCTCCAGGGTAATCTGATCGTAATGAATCACTTGGTCGCCCGAGTGATCCTGCATGAACTCAAGCGCCTCTGCCTCCTTTTGAAAGGGAATCAGCTCCTTTCCCATCGGACCGAAGATGTCGCTGCCAAGGATGTAAAATGCACGGCGGCCATCGATCATCTCCAGGCTGTAATAGTCCGTCACACCGACCTTGTCCACGTCCGAAACGTCTTTCGCGGGATCATAGCGGTGTAGGTTCCGAAGGTATTTAAACATATCCTTGGCCCCATCAAAATAGACCAAGGCGCCATCCTTAAAGCGCACCAGCGCCAGAAAATCGGGATATTTTGCGACAAACATGCCGCAGACGGGACAACGCTCCTTCTCCGATGGCGTTTCCGGTGCAGCGGTGGCCGCCATCCCTGCGGCGGCCAGGCTGAGCAGGAGGATGGTTGCAATTGTGCAGCGCATGTGCCGACTGGGACCGTATCCCTTCGGCAGCGCCTTGCCCATATGTTGCCAAGTCCTTCGATTCACTGTCATTCGCTTCCCTGCAGGTCCAGATTGGGCCGGTGGCGCACTCTTCGATGCGATGTGGCGGCGGCCGGCGCTTGCGCCGCACAACCGGGCACGGCGGACCGGGTATCTGGATTGACTTGGTGGCCGATGTCCGTTAGGTTGATCGCCCTGAAGCACACCGGACCCGCTACAGCGGTCCATCCGTTTGCTACTGGAGATCCCCCCATGGATACGCGTCGCTCTGCCAGACTTGCTCTTTGCTGTGTTCTTCTCTGGGGGCTTCTCTCCGCAGCCGACCTGAGCGCCGCCACCATCTCCGGTAAGGTCGTTGCCGTCAAAGATGGCGCTCCCCTCAGCCATATCGCCATCAAGATATTCAACAAGCGCTGGTCATGGCTCTACCGCGTCTACACCGATGACGCGGGCAAGTATACCACCCAAGAACTACCGGGCGGCCGCTACTACCTGGTGACCGAGAACGATGCGGGCTATATCGATCTCGCCTACCCAGGTCAACCCGTGACCGCCGCCGAGTGGCCCCCCGAACGCGCCCAACTCATCGCTCTTCAGGGCGGATCTGACCTGAGCGGAATCAACTTCGCCCTGCGTCAGGGCGCTAAGGTGACCGGCCGTGTCGTCGATGCCGAAAAAGGCCGCCCCATTGCCAATGTCGCTGTGCGGGTCGAAAACCTCGCCGGTCATACCATCGCGGCAAAACTCACCGACAGCACGGGTCGATTTTCAATGAGGGGCCTGCTGTTCGGTCAGTATCGGGCCCGCACCCTCAACAAGGCCGGCTATATCGATGGTTATTACCACTTAGCGGGCGGCGCATCCCCTTCCGACCTCCTCACCTTGTCTGAAACATCGCCAGCAGCTCGCCTCGATTTTCGGCTTGCCAAAGGCGGGGTGATCAGCGGTCGTCTGATTGGCAGCCACGATGGCCAACCCATCGCGTTTGATCACGTGCACCTCTACGATCAGCATTGGAAGCTCTTCCAGATCGCCAAAACCGACGCTGCCGGACATTACCAGGCCATCGGCCTACCGTCGGGTCGCTATTTCATGCGCACCATGACGGTCCAAAACTATATCGACCAGTACCACGGCCATCCCACCGAGAAGCGCAAGGCCATACCGCTGGTGGTCGAGCAGCCCCATCATACCCCATCGATCGATTTCGCGCTGCAACCCGGCGGCACCATTTCGGGCCGCATCACCCGCTCATCCGATGGCCGCTCACTGCGCGATGTCTATGTCAACCTGTTCGACCAGCAGTGGAACCATGTCACCGGTTCAGGCCTTGACTGGCAGGGGCGCTACGCGATCCGCAAACTCCCTCCAGGCCGCTACTATCTTCAGACCTCCAACGCCCAAGGTTTCCAGGACGAGTACCACGCCGAAGCCATTGACCGTGAAGCGGCAATCCCGATCGTCATCGCACCGGGCACTACCCTAGAGCACATCGATTTCAGCCTCTCCAAAGCGCCGTGAGTCAATGCCCCGTCCACCGATGGGGCGGTGAAGCCGCATTAACGTGGCCGCGGTTCGATATCCGGCGTGCATGCCTTAATCCCTAAAACCCACCGCCACGGGCGCGAATCGGGAGTTCAGGCTATCGTCTCCCAATTGCCCCACCTTATTGATTCCCCAGGCCATCACCCTACCGTCGGCCGCTATCGCAAGGGAGTGGGAGTCACCCGCCGCAATCTGGGACCATCCCGGTGCGGCTGAGATGCTCACCGGCTTCGGGCGGATGGTCTGCGACCCGTCTCCGACCTGCCCATAGAGGTTATAGCCCCAGGTCCATAGCCGACCATCCGCGTCCAAGGCCAAGGTGTGCCGTCGACCGGGCGCCACCTCTCTAAAATTCATTTCGCGGTGCACGGGCGCCGGCGATAACAGATCGTCGTAATCGCCATTTCCGATCTGCCCCTGCGGATTTGCACCCCACGCCCAGAGAGTGCCGTCGCGTTTGAAGGCGAAGTTATGATTCCGGCAGGTGGTGAGACGCACCCAGTCGGTGTCGGCGCCAACCTGGGTAGGGGCGATGCGGGCATCGCGCGAGCCGACACCCAATTGGCCATGGTCATTGTCTCCCCAACTCCATAGCGACCCATCGGTCTTCAAGGCGATGGTGTGAAATTGTCCCGCCGCCACAGCCTGCCAATCTGAAGCATCGCCGATACGAACGGGGTGCGGCTCATGGCGGCTGTTGGGACGTCCGAGCTGGCCAAAACCATTGGCGCCCCATCCCCATAAGCTGCCATTCGTTTTGATGCCCACGGAAAACTCCGAGCCGGCAGAGATGGTTCGCCAGTCGCTCGCCTTGCCGACCCTGGTAGGATAGTGGCGTTGGATGAGCGTCCCATCCCCCAGCTGGCCAAAGCGATTATACCCCCAGGCCCACAGGGATCCATCGCTTTTGAGTGCTAGGGTGTGTTCGAGTCCGGCATCCACCGCCACCCAGTCGGCCGCCTCCTCGACGCGGACCGGACGCTGCTTTTGGGCGAGGCTGCCATCCCCCAGTTGTCCGGCATGGTTTCCGCCCCACGCCCAGAGGCTGCCGTTGCGCTTTAGAAGGAGCGTGTGAAAGTCGCCGCCACTCAATTGGGGCCGGTGAAGTTCTGGGGGGACAGGGGCGGATGCCGTTCGGCTGACGGGCGTCGATCGATTGGCTTGCGGCACACCGTAGGATACGACCTCATAGGCGATGCGGATCTTCACATATTTTTCAAAATCGAGCTGCACCGTCACGGCGTCGCCGGGCGCCATTTGCTGAACCCCATAATCGGTCGTCAAATCGAAGGGAACGATCTTCGAAAACGAACGGGTCCAGATCTTGTCCTTGCAGCGGGCACCGACCACGTTGACGATGGTTTGGAGGGGACCGTCCAAGGTGACGTCGGAGACATTGGTCAGGGTGACGTCTGCGGTGACCGTGTAGCGCACCCGCTTGGTGCGTTTTTTCCGGACAGATCGTTCGTTCACCTTGGTGACGACCAATTTGCGGCTGATGTCCTGCGGGATCACCGCACTATTTGCTTGGGATGAGGCGTGTGCCGTCCCAGGTAAGAAGAGGATGGTGGCCCCTAGAGGGGACAGCAAGGTACAGGCCAGTAGCCCAATGAGGATGGTGCCAGGGAGTTTCCCGATAAATTGCATGGGGGATAGCCCTTTGGGAAAAAAGGCGCCAGTAGAGGTGTACTGGCGCCTTCGGTCAGTGAGTGTGCGCGACTTTCGCTACGATGCGCTTACCTTTTTCGAATGAGAAAGGTGGTCAGCATACCGGCATCAATATGATCCGCCACGTGGCAATGCATGATCCATTCGCCGGCGTTGTCGGCCGTCATGGTAACGGTTTTCATACTTCCAGGCAATAGCTCGACCACGTCGGTTTTGGTATTGAAGAACTTGTTGCCGAACTCCACCACCTTGCCATGCCAGTGGGCGGTGTGCAGATCCACTTCGTTGCCCATCCCCATGGTGTACCAGCGCACGCGTTCACCTTCGCGCATCTTGAGGCCGCGCAGGTTGCCGAACACGTACCCGTTGATGGCGTGCATCAAACCGGCTTCCTCACCGCCGGCTTCGTCAAAGATGAAATAGCAGGTCACGAATTCGCGATCCACATCCTTGGGAACGGGACGCATCAGGCCGGATCCCTTGGGCCATTCGACCTCCTTGGCCCAGCCCTTTTTAACGATGACGATGGGACCCAGGAGGCCCAGATTGGTCTCGAAGGGCTCATCCACATGGCTGTGGTACCACCACACCAACGAACTCGGGTCCATACTGCCCGGCGAACTGTCCTCGTCGGCGAACCAGTGATAGGTAAAGGACCCGCCTGGGCCGATCTGAGCGCCGGCACCGGGCTTCACCTTGCGGTTATTGACCCCGAAATAGACGGCACCCTCACTGGCTTTGTCATACCGGAAGCCGTGGGGGTGGATGCCATAGTCAAACCCCAGGGAACCGCGGGTACGGTTCTCGAAATGGACAACCACCTCGTCGCCGACCTCGGCCCGGATGATGGGGCCCAGCACCCCAAGCCAATTCGGTTGCTTCACCTCCTCCTTGAATCCCTCCGTATACTCGATGTAGCGAACCTTGGGGATGGTCAGTCTGCATTTGCCGCGATTGCCGTCGAAGGGCGGCTCCGAGCAGTCCCAGGGGTGCGGCAAGAAATTCTCTCCAAAGATCAGGTTTTTGCCGGAGGGCGCATAGGACCAATCCCTTACTTCCGCCGCTATCCAATACTCCCGCACCTTGGCGACCGAACCGGTGGCGCTCGACAACACCACAAGCATGCCCAAGAGCACAACCAACCCTATCTTCATCAATCTCATGCTTTTCCTCCTCTTAGTGAACGCGTTGCGTGAACCCACGGCCTGCGGGCCTGAACGAATATCGCTGTATCACCTCCTTTGTCCCTTTGCTGATGGGTGGTGCAGTGCTCGTGATGCGGGGCGAGCGCCGCTGTCCGCAGCCGCTTGCGGATCGCGCGCGCGTGGCACCCGCCGTGATAGGGGGGCGACCCCTCCCCTGGCTTCGGTCACACTGCGGGGTTTGCACGCCGACTTTTATCTGCTTGCCAGGTTATTGGGTCGGGTCCAATCAAACAATCGGGGGATGCCCCCATTTTCATCTTGATAGGGCCGGATTTTGGATCGGGTGGGACCCCGAGATACGCCTTAAAAAGAGGGGAGGGGCCCTACTGGCGAGGGTCCCACGGTAGTGCCGTTCGAGACGCCAATCGTACCAGCATCATTGATACGGCCTTGCCTCCCTGGGTGGGATGGATGTTGGCGCATGAACGCATAAAATTGAATTGATGGTTTTATTAGGACATTTTAATCGTCTGATTTTGTGTATAAAACCGTATTAAGAAATTCATGCACCAGCTGCTGCCCATCAGACAGGCTAGCGGCATTAAAGGGATTCAACTCGGCGGAAGGATGAAAACAGAGAAACGGCATGCGTTTTGCTATCCGATACGACGGCGGTGTCGGACGTAAGGATCCAGTTGGTTTTGTCCTTTACAAGAACTTGGTGCTTTCCTAAATTAATGCGGAAAGCGGCACCCAACGAAAATAGGCGGTCAACCGCCAGGCAGAGATCCATGACGAGCGTCGGTGAATATTTAAAATCGGAACGTGAGGCGCGCCAACTGAGCGTGCAGGAGGTGGCCGACCTCACCAAGATTTCGGAGCGATACCTGGTCTGCATCGAAGGAGACAACTACGATCAGCTCCCCGCAGGCCCCTACGCCAAAGGCTACATCGCCGCCTACGCCCGCCAGGTGTGTGGCGATGAGGCCCGTGCCTTGGCACTCTATGCACAATACTGCACGGCCACCCAATGCGCTCTGGCGGAAGGGGAGCCGGCCGGCGACCTTGCCGCCGAGACACCCCCATCGGTCGACAGGCCTGCATCGAATGGCAGCGCGACGCTGCAGGCCGGTGCCGCCAAGGGGCTGCAGCTCTTTAATTCGTTGCGTCGCGTGTTGCCGGAGCGCGGCAATCTTCGCCACCTGTCTGCTGGATCTGCCCCAAAGGGCAGGGCGCTCATCGACCGATTGCTGGTGGCCTTGAGAACCCTTGCCGCCCGGACGGCCGACACTGCCAAAGGCCATCTTTTCAAGGGCCTGCTCTTTGGCACAGGGGCGCTGGCGTGCGCCGGCGTTCTGGTCCTCGCCGGTTTCGGCGCCTATCATCTCTTCTTCGAGGGTCCCGCGGATGGCGGCCTGCCGCCCAATCGCATGGCGTCGACAGATCGGGCCCTCATCGCACCATCCGGCAAGCGTGCTGCCGCTTCAACACCGCCGGCGGTCGCGCCAAACGAATCTGCAGAGGGGCAGCCGGCCGCCCACGATGGTCCGTCGACCGCCGACGAACCGCCGCCCTCCCCGACAATTTCATCCGCCGAGCAAGAGCGGGCTGTTGCGGATCCCGCCATGGAAACGCACCAGCGTGCTGCCACAACCGCTGCCGCTGCGTCAGCACCGGCGGCACAGCGGTCGAAGTCGACCAGCCGCACGAGAGCGGAACGGCAAGCGGATCGATCAGAGATGGCTTCTGCCAACGCAGCCCAGCTTCGAACACCTCTCGCCGAGCCGTCTACCCCCCAGGCGACGGACACTCCGTCGATAGGGGAAGCAATTCCCGCACGGGGGGATGGTACCATTGCCATGCGGACGTTGGCCCCCGGTGCCGCGCACGCTTCGTCTTCGCCGCCGGCGATCCCCTTTCGGCTCGTCAAGGCCAGCGTCTGCACCGCGGTGGCGGATCGCATGCCGGTGGGGGTGAGTGAGCGCTTTGCTTGGTCCACCCCCAAGATTTACGTTTGGAGTCTCCTCAGTACAGACCAACCACCGGCCAAGGTGCGGCACATTTACTACCACGGTGACCGAATGGTCAGTAATGTGGTCCTCAAAGTCGGCTCAAGCCACTGGCGCACCTGGAGCTTTCACACCCTTGCGGGACAAGTGCACAAGGGCCCCTGGCACGTGGATATCGCCACTTTGGATGGTCGGGTTTTGCGTCGACTGCACTTCTCAATTGAGTAGGCTGCCACCCTTTCCTCCGAATCACTTTAACCAGCGAACCGGTTCTACCGTTGAACCGGATTATCTGTTATGGTCCACCTGCGACGCGAAGACCATGGTACCCCTTATTCCTGCCACGGCATGGCGACCACGCCGATTGTCTCCACGTAACCGCAGCTAAGCGATCCAGTTTGCAAAGAAGTCAAGGAGCGTCGATGACCATATGGCAAGCGCAGGCAACACCAGCCGATCTCCAGGCCTTTTGTGAAAACACCCTGGTAGCCCACTTGGGAATCCAAATCATGGAGATTGGCGAGGATTATCTGAGGGCCAGCATGCCGGTGGACCACCGCACCCATCAGCCCTATGGACTGCTGCATGGAGGGGCCTCCATTGCATTGGCAGAGACCATCGGCAGCATGGCGGCCCATTTGGCCGCCGCACCCGGCAGCAAGGTGGTCGGGCTGGAGATCAACGCCAATCATCTCCGCAGTGTCCGCACAGGCGTGGTGGTGGGAACGGGTCGTCCGTTGCACATCGGGCGATCGACCCAAGTGTGGGACATCCGCATCGTCGACGCGGACGAGAGACCTGTGTGCGTTTCGCGGCTGACCCTCGCCGTGTTGGCGCCCAAAATCACCTGATATCCCCGGAGAGATCCGGTGGGGTGGATGCGGGGCCCGGCCGAAGGCCGCCGCTGAAGGCCGCCTTTGAACAGCGGCGTCTCGCAACGGCCGCAGACGCAGCCCTTGGATGGAGATCGACATGGACGCTGACACGGCGACCCTGCCGCGCAGATATGGGCGCTACCAGATAGAGATGGAACTGGGTCGGGGCGCCATGGGGGTCGTCTACAAAGCCCACGATCCCCAGATCGACCGCCGCGTGGCGCTCAAGGTACTCCGACGCCGTCGGACCTCCAGTGAGCGCCATCGCCAGCGTCTGCTCAAGGAGGCCCACGCCATCGGGCGCCTCTCCCACCCCAATATCGTGACCGTCTTCGACGTGGGCCAGGACCACGGCACCGTGTTTCTGGCCGAAGAGTATGTCGAAGGCCACACCCTCCATCGACAGCTGACGGACGGCCCTCTGGCGCCGGCGACCGTCATCTCATTGGGTATTCAACTGGCCCAAGCGCTGGCCTATGCGCACAATGAGGGCATCGTCCACCGCGATATCAAGAGTCACAACATCATCTGTCAGCCAGACGGACGGGTGAAGCTCACCGATTTCGGCATTGCCCGCATCGAGGACGCACACGTCTCCGAAGAGACGCGCCCCGGACAGATCATGGGCACGCCGGCCTTCATGGCGCCCGAACTGCTCAGCGGGGCCACCGCCGATGCGCGCTCAGACCTATTCTCCCTTGGCGTGGTTCTCTATGAGGCCGCTACCGGGGAGCGCCCTTTCCGTGGGGATTCGGTCCCGGCGATATTCGCGGCCATTCGAGAGACGGAACCACCGCCACCCCACGAGGTGAACACCCGCATGCTGCCCCAATTGTCAGAAGCCATCATGACCTGCCTGGCCAAACAGCCCCAAGACCGCCACCAGAGCGGGGACGCTCTGGTGGCGGTCTTGAGAACCTGTCTCACGGTTCTCTACACCGGTCATACGGGCATCACCGCGCCGCCCCAGCACAAGCCCCGGCACTGGCTAGTGGTGTTGGCGCTTTTAAGCCTGGGCCTGATCGTCAGCATGGCCTCCTGGGCCGTCATGCGACACAAGGGCGTTCTGTCAGCCGTCTCCAGGGAGATCTTCTCCAAGGAGGCGACCGTCGTAGAGACAGCGGTCGGTATCCGCAGTGAGCCCCCCGGCGCGCTGGTGATCATCAATGGCCAGCCCAAAGGCCGAACGCCATTGACCCTGCATCTCATCGCTGATGACTACCGCCTACGATTGGAAGCAACTGGCTACTACACCTATGACGCCCTCCTGACGGTCGACGGCACCCGCACGCAGCCTGTCAAGGTAATCCTCAAACCCCTGATATTCTAACAATGAATCCCACAGGATTGGTGATGACAGTCTCGCCATACCTCCCAGGGGTTATTTTTCGATGGTAAGCACCAGTTTCTCAGTGAGCATTTCCGCAGGCGGGGCGGGTTTGTCGGCCTGTTCGGCCTGCCAGGCGATGGCCTCGTCGCGGTCGGCAATCATGTGGGCCAGAATGCGGTCCTGGCCCACTGGCGGCGAGGCGAGGTAGTCAAAGTTGTGGCTGGGATCTGGAATCGTGTAGGTTAATTGGGCAGTGATGAAATTGTCATCGGTGCTGCTCAAGGGAAAGATCTGCTGAATGCTGCCATCGGCGCTCTGGTGAAATAGAAAAAGATATCCGTCGCGCGTGCTCCGATAGTAGAGACGCAGGTTTTCGCCAACCCGGTAGGTGGGTTTGTCTGCCCAGACGTTGAGGTCACTGGCGGCCATCGTAACCGGTGTCACGGGCCGCTCATCGACCTGGGAAGCCGGCGAGGGCTGCGGTTTCAGCACCGCCAGCCACCAGCCCGTGACAGCCGCCGACAGGACGACCAAAGTGACCATCGAGGCCAAGACCAATTTGCGCAGATACCAGGGTTTGACGGTGGTGGACGGGAGGGCGACCGTGGCCTGAACCGACGGAATCTGCAGTGCGGTGAGCGTTTCCGGGGGAAGGGGCGGCGCCGTGGCGTTGCGCGTCTGCGGCGCTTCCGGAACGGGGAGGGCGGCCAGCATCGACGCCGCGGACGCAAACCGCTCCTCGGGTGCGATGGCCAAGCCTTGGGCGATCACATTGCGGAGTTCGGTTGGAATCTCGCTCAACTCCTCCGGTTTGGGCGCTTTGAAGCGCTCCGGTGGTCGGCCGGTGGCCATTTCGAACATGACCAATGCCCAGGAATAGAGGTCGCTGCGGGGATCGACGGGCGCCCCCTTCACCTGCTCCGGGCTGGCGTAGCGCGCCGTTCCGATGAACATGCCGGTGCGGGTCAGGTCGACGTCGTCCAGCGCTTTGGCAATGCCGAAGTCCATCACCACGACCTCTCCCTGACGGTTGATCATGATGTTCTGCGGTTTGAGATCGCGATGGATGATCTGTTTGGCATGCGCCACCGAGAGCGCTGTCAGCACCTGCTGGCTGACGCGCACAATCTCTTCGGTGGGCAACGGCGCGCCCTCTCGAATCACCGCTTTCAGCGTGGAACCCTCGATAAGGTCCATGGCGATATAATAGAGCCCATCGCTTCGGCCCACATCGTGGATTCGAATGATATGAGGGTGGTCCAAGCTCGCTGCCGCCCGCGCTTCCCGAAGGAAGCGCTCCACATAGGCGTGATCGTTTCCCATCTCCGGCGGCAGGATCTTAAGGGCCATTACCTTCTGGAGGAGTTCGTGTTCGGCCACATAAACGGAGGCCATGCCCCCCTTTCTGAGGGGGCGCTTGATCCGATATTTGTCGATTTGTCGGCCAGAATCCATCATCGTCGCCGCCCTCAGAGATCTCACCATCAGCGGCTGGCCAGCATTGCTGAGGGCCTGATCAACCGCAGATGGGCCGTGCGGTAGTCTTTGGGGACGAAGAGGAAATCACCGGCCTCGTGCCCGGCATGCAGATTGGCAGCGTACTGCGGCTTTTGCTCCAGTCCCAGTTCGCGGGAGTTGTACACCACGATGGCAGCGATCTTTTGGTGCAGATGGCTGGCCTCGAGAATCGCCTCGTTGGATTGAAGGGTATCGATCAAAGCGCGCGCGAAAACGGAGTGTTTGCCGATGCCGGCATCCAACACCGGCTTCAGACCGCCGGAACTCAATACGGTGCGTGACCTGCTTTCCACAACCTTCTTGAGCCACTCCAGTCGCTCGGACGCTGAGAGGTCACCTCGGTCTCGGTTGACGGCCGAACGGGTCATGATACCGGAATAGCAAGTGTCCGCGATGATCATCGCCTGACGGGTGGCCATGTTGTTGAGCACATCGGTGATGGCGAAGTTGGGAATGTGATTCACGCGGCTGTCGGGATCCGCATCCACTGGGATCCAGTAGCCGCGATGGTTCTTCGTATCCAGCTCGCCGTGACCGGCGTAGTAGAGGAGGAAGTTGTCTTTGTCCCCCAGTTGCCGGCGATATTCGTCCAACGCCGACAATATGTCGAAACGGCTGGCGTTGGTGAGGATGCGTACATTAAAGCCGTACTTGTCCTCCAAGATTGCGCCGATGGTCTGCACATCATTGATGGCTGTCGCCAGCTTGGGATAGCGCCCATAGTCATTGTTGCCGATGAGCAGGGCGTGATAGCGACCGAAGGGAAGCGATCGATAGCGCTTGACGACCGGACTGACCACTGGCTTTGGAGATTCCCAGGGGATGGTCAGCTCCAGCCGGCCCTCTTTGCCGCGTGTATCCACGGCGACCATCGAAACGGTCGTATTGGCCGAGCGGGTGACGGGAATGTAAACCTTGAAGTGACCGCTGGGTTCCAAATCGGTGGGGTTCTCATTGACCGTAAAGCGCGCAACGCCCGCGGGTGCGTTCACCCGTCCGATGATTCGGCGCTGGGTCGTGCCGGCGGCGGTGGCCACAATGCGCATGCCGCGCGTTGCCAGCAAGCGTGGGTCGATGATCTCGATGGCCGGTCCTGGCAGGTTGTCCAATTGCTCCTGCTGCTGTGCCAAGCGGTGCTCAAAATTCGCTGCTTTCGCCGTGAGGTCGATCAGATCTTCGTCCAGGCGAGCCGCCCGCTGTTTCTCCGCATCGAGGCGCGTTTGCTTCTCGATCAGCTCTGCCTCGAGTTGCCGGATCTTTTCCGCCACCTCCTCAGGGACCTCTCTGCGCAGCTGAATCAGGTCGGTTATCTCTGCCTCATAGCGGGCCGCTTCCTTGCGATGATGGGTCAGCTCCGCTTCGTGTTTGGCCAGGGCCGTTCTCAGACGGGCGACTTCCTGGTCGCGGCCGGCATCTGCCATGGTGGCCAGGCGGCCGATTTCAGCCTGGAGTTGCCGGGTCTCGTTGCGCTGGATCGCGATGATGGTCTCTTTCTGGACCAGTGCCGATTCCAACTGACGGATGCGGCCGGAATCTACCGGCGTAAACTCCGCCAGCTGCCGCGCCAGCTCCGAGCGTGTGCTGGCCAGATCGCGCCGTTGACGCTCGATGGCGCTCTGCTGGCGTTGATATTGATTCTCAATGGCATTGCGCTCATCTTCGATCTCTTCCAGTCGCTGCCGCAACGCTTCAATCTCCGCTTCCCGTTCCGCCACCGATGCTCTTAATACACTGAGCTCTTCTGCCTGGGCGGCGATGAGGTCACTCTGATCCACCGCCAAGGCCTCTTCGAATCCCGACGCCGCCCGGTAAAGGTTGAGTGCTTTGAGATTGTCACGCGGCACACCGAGTCCGCGTTCATAGAGGTATCCCAGGTTGATTTTCGCGCGGGCATATTCCTGGTCTGATGCACGCTGAAACCACTCTGCCGCCATGTCATATTGCGGTGCCGTCCCCAGTCCTTTGAGGTAAATTTCACCGACGGTGTTTTGTGCGGCGGCATCACCCTGCTCCGCTTGAGGGAGCCAAACGGTTAACGCCGTCTCGTAGTTGCTGCGGTCAAAGGCCACATACTCGCCACCACGAATGGCGCACTCCCTTGCCGGTGCCCGCACGGGGCGTCGCGCCGTCATGTAGGTCATGGTGCCCAGTTTGCGGATCTGACCCGGTAGCAGACAATCGACGATCATCAACTGGTCGACGTCATGGGGTGCGACTGCTCCCAAGTCCATCGGCGTTGGGTCCGGTGTGTTTTGGCCAGTGCCCTGGCAACCGATTAGTATTGTGACAAAGATGATAAGCAGCACCGTTGTCGGTGCGCCACTCGGTCTTGAGATGCATCGCTGAAGAAAGGTATCTAGCATGGTCCTATCCTCCCAGATCAGCACCCATCCTTCGACTTGGCGTGAATCGGTTCTTTCGGATGCCTCACGCCATCTGCCGCCGTTGCAATGGTGACGGGTGTAGGGGGCCGATGCCCAATAGGACACCGGCCCCAGTGGTTCATAGTTCGATCCGCAGGCCGCCGACGAGCTGGTGGACCGTCAGATCATCCAGCGCCAGCACCGTGGCATAGTCCACGAAGGCGGAAAACCCGCGGGG
>JAAUYD010005919.1_pt1 | contig 26409 bp, 22 predicted proteins | sample 7278101 | NCBI WGS metagenome assembly JAAUYD01 (sample SAMN14350128, study PRJNA611818) | marine sediment metagenome | isolation source: surface marine sediment (0.6m) | place: French Polynesia: Moorea | collected 2018-08
CCTTGCCGATCTTGTTGATGATGACGTATTTACCGATCTTCTCGGGCACGTCACTCGGGCGCTGGATTTCGGAAACCTTGCGGGCCATGTTGTCTCACAATCAGGTCATGAGCCACCCGTACAAAGCCAGAAAAAACGCGGCGTACAGCGCAGCTACGAGGTCGTCCAGCATAATTCCCAGCCCGCCCCGGATACTGTGATCCAGGTCGCGAATCGGCCATGGTTTGACAATATCAAAAAGCCTGAAAGCCACGAACGCCAGGGCCCAGCCGGTCATCGTCGCCGGCGCTGCCAGAAGTGTGATGTACATCCCCACGATCTCGTCCCAGACGATGCCGCCGTGATCGTGGACGCCTATACGGCGAGCACTTTCGCCGCACAGCCAGATGCCGACGAGTGCAAGCGCGATGGCGACGCCTAATTGGACATAAAGTCCGAAATCGACTGTCATCCAGAACAGCAGTACACCCGGCAATGAGCCGAACGTACCGGGTGCGAAAGGAGCGAGACCGGTTCCGAATCCGAACGCAAGAAAATGCACCGGGTCGGTCAGCACCGTGCGCGCGAGATTCTCGGGTCCCTTGTTCATGAGAAGTGACGGTAGCCGGCCTCATCGACCTCGACCACTTTCCCGTCCCTGCGACACACGATGCGCTCGCCGTCGGTGATAACACCGATCTCGATAATGCCGTCGAGTTCGGTTACAGCGCCGGCCGGTGCCGTAAAGCACAACTCGTAGTCATCGCCACCCGTCAATGCAAAATTCTGTGCGCTGCTCTTGTCGTAACGGCTCAACATTGCGGCCGAGAGTGGCAACCTGTCGACGTCGATTTCCGCGCCGACGCCGCTCGCCGCCGCGAGCTTGCCCAGGTCGGCGATCAGGCCGTCCGAGATGTCGATCGCCGCGCTGGCACGCCCACGCAGGGCCCTGCCCGCTGCGACGCGGGCGTCAGGCCTCAGGAATCGTCGTATGAGTTCGTCATCGCTGACATCTGACTGCAGCAACGAAAGACCTGCCGCGGCGTCACCGACGGTCCCCGTGACGTACACGGTATCGCCGACGCGTGCGCCACTGCGCAGCAACGCACTACCCTGCTCGACCTCGCCCATCATGTGCACAGTCGCGACAACGGCATCGCCCTGTGTCGTATCGCCGCCGACCAGGGCAACGCCGTGCTCGGCGGCTGCCGAGTACAGGCCGTTCGCAAAGCGCTCGACCCACTCCTCGTCCTTGTCCCACAACGTCAGGGCGAGCGTCATCCAGCGGGGCGTAGCGCCCATGGCCGCGATGTCGGACAGATTGACCGCGACGACACGGTAGCCGATGTCCTCTGCATCGATGTTGGCTGGAAAGTGCACGCCTTCGACGAGGGTGTCGATCACATGAACCTGGTCGAATCCCGGCGTGGGCCGCAGAATCGCGCCATCGTCACCGACCCCGACGATGACACCGGGGGACGCGCCGTCGCGCGAAAAAAAACGCCGGATCAGGTCGAACTCATCCACCGGTGGCGGCCTGCACCTCCACGGCACGCAGCGACCGGGCCGCCAGGTCGAGACAGGCGTTGATGTATTTGTGGCCGTCGGCCGCACCAAAGCGCCTGGCCAGATTGACGCCTTCGTTGATAACGACTTTGTATGGAATGTCGATCCGCTGTTCGAGCTCATGAACACCGATCAGCAGGATGCTGAGCTCGACAGGATCGAGCTGCTCGAGCGGCCGGTCGATCAGGTCGTCTATCCTGGACTCGAGCGCGGCCTGGCTGTTGCTGATGGCGGGGAACAACTCGTCGAAGAATGCCTGGTCGACGCGCTGGTAGGACGGGTCTTCCCGGAATTGCGCCACCAGTTCGGCCGTCGTGTGGCCGGCAATCTGCTTCTGGTAGAGCGCCTGCACCATGAGCTCGCGGGCACGTGTGCGAGCACTGGTCGACGACTTGCTCATAGGTGCACTGGGAACACTAGTCGATGCGGCGCAGCAGATTGACCATTTCGATCACGGCGAGCGTCGCCTCTTCGCCCTTGTTGCCGGCCTTGGTGCCGGCGCGCTCGATGGCCTGCTCGATCGTATCCACGGTCAGAACGCCGTTGCCGATGGGCACGCCGTGCTTCAGCTGCGCAGCACTGATGCCCTTCACGCACTCGCTGGCGACGTAGTCGAAGTGCGGTGTGCCTCCGCGGATGACCGCGCCCAGTGCGATGATGCCGTCGAAGCGTCTCGTCGCGGCAACCCTGTCGATGGCGACCGACATCTCGAACGAACCGGGGACCCGGAATATCTCGACATTGCCATCGTCGGCGCCGTGCTGGCGTAGTGCGCGCAGGGCGCCTTTGATCAGCGACTCGACGACGAACTCGTTGAAGCGCGCGGCAACGATCGCAAAACGCCCGTCGCGCACGATGGCGTCGCCCTCTGTGGTCTTGATTCTGTCCATGGCCCGCGTTTCGATCAGACGTATTCGGTGATCTCGAGGTCGAAACCGGAGATCGCGTACATTTGTTTAGGCGCCGATAATACACGGATTTTGCTGAGCCCGAGGTCGCGCAGGATCTGTGCGCCCACGCCGTAGGTACGCAGTACCGAATCGCCCGAGCGGCGGCTCTCGAGCTCGTCGTGGGGCTCATCCAGGCTCTCGACCGAATCCATGAAGTCACGCGACGTTTCCTGGTCACGCAACAGTACGACGACACCGGCCTCCTCCTCCGCAATCCGCCTGATGGCGCTCTGCAACGGCCAGCCCAGCGACTTGCTCCTGACGCCGACGACATCGCCCAGCGTGTCCTGCAGGTGCACTCGCACGAGGGGAGCATCGACGGACTGAAGGTCGCCCTTGACGAGCGCGACGTGCACCGAGCGATTGATGTGGTCGTCGTAACAGTACATCGCAAACTCGCCGTACTCGTTCTCGATCACCGTTTCGGCGATGCGCTCAACGTTACGTTCCTTCGCGAGCCGGTAGCGAATCAGGTCGGCGATCGTGCCGATACGGATACCGCGCTCCTTTGCGAACTTCTCGAGATCGGGTCGGCGCGCCATCGTGCCGTCGGCATTCAGGATTTCGACAATGGCCGCGGACGGCTCGAGGCCGGCAAGGCGCGCGAGATCGCAACCGGCCTCGGTATGCCCGGCGCGCGTCAGCACGCCGCCGGACTGTGCCATGACCGGGAAAATGTGTCCCGGCTGGCTCAGGTGTTCAGGTTTGGCGTCGGGGGCGACCGCCGCCTGGATGGTTTTCGCACGATCGTGTGCCGAGATTCCCGTCGTGATGCCCTCGGCCGCCTCGATGGAAATCGTGAAATTGGTCGCGTGGTGCTCATCCGTGGCACTCACCATCAACGGCAGTCGCAGCTGCTTGCAGCGTTCGCGCTCCATCGTCAGACAGATCAGACCGCGACCGTGCGTCGCCATGTAATTGATGTCCTCAGGCCGCACCCTCGCAGCCGCCATGATCAGGTAGCCTTCGTTCTCACGATTCTCGTCATCCACCATGATGACCATTTTGCCGTCGCGAATGTCGGCGATGATGTCCTCGATCGAACTGAACGGCGCATCGACGGCGCTCGGATGTATCGTCGTTTTGTCAGGCATAACCATGGGCCTTAAGGAAATCGATGGACACTCCATCGTCACCGTCAGTCAGCAGGCGCTCCAGATAACGCGCCAGCAAGTCGACCTCGATATTGACGACGGAGCCCGGCTCATACTCACCAAAGAGTGTCACCTCCGCAGTATGCGGAATAATATTCATTTCGAACGTGGTTCCGGATACCTCGTTGACGGTAAGGCTGACGCCGTCGACGCAGACCGATCCCTTTTTGGCGACATAACGCGCATAGTCCTTCGGGATCTCGATCGCGAAGCGAATCGAACGCGCATCTGCCGTACGCGAAACGACGGTACCCGTGCAGTCGACGTGGCCGCTGACCAGATGTCCACCGAGCCGGTCGCCAAGACTGAGTGAGGGCTCGAGATTCACCGCGGAACCGATGCCGAGACCGCCGAGCCCGGTCACGTCCAGAGTCTCGACGGAAACGTCGGTATCGAAACCGTCCTCGCGCAGCGCGACGGCGGTCAGGCAGACACCGTTAACCGCAATACTTTCGCCGATCTCGTAGTCCGCAAAGGGCAGGCCCTCCGAGCGTACGCTGAGTCGCACGTCACCGCCGCGCTTTTGCATGGCGCTGATCGTGCCCTTCGCCTTGATGATTCCGGTAAACATTCAGCTCTTTATCCTCGCCGTTATCTTCGTATCGGCGCCGACGCGACGGACGTCGACGATGTCCAGAGTGCGGCGGTCATTCAGCGCGGTCCAGGACGGCGTTCGGAACATGCCGCGGGTACTGGAACCCATTATGTGGGGTGACTGGTAAATCACAAGTTCATCGACGGCGTCTTTCTCGAGCAGGTGGCCTGCGACTCGCGGGCCGGCCTCGACGAGCAGGTCGTTTACGCCGCGCTCGGCGAGTTCGGCCAGCACGGCCCCGGCATCGACCAGCCCGTGATCTGCGCTGAACTCCACAACCTCCGCGCCTGCCTCGCGCAGCGCCGTTGCATCGTGGCCGGGCGTGCAGCAGACGAGCGTCTCGCCCGGCAGTTTCAGCATACGCGCCGTTGCAGGTGTCTGCAGCCGGCTGTCGAGAACGACACGCAGCGGTTGCCGGCCGCGGGTGTCGATGTCGGCAGACCGGACATTGAGAGACGGATCGTCCGCCAGGACCGTACCGATGCCGGTCAGGATCGCGCCGGAACGAGCGCGCAGCCGCTGCACGTCGCGGCGCGCTTCCGGGCCCGTAATCCACTGGCTCTCGCCGCTCGCCATCGCAATCGCGCCGTCGATACTGGCCGCGACCTTGAGCCGCACGTAGGGCCGGCCCCGGGTCACGCGGCTGATGAAACCCTGGTTCAACGCGACGGCCTGGTCTTCCATGAGTCCTACCGCCGTCGAGACGCCGGCCTCCTCCAGTCGCGCAAGTCCGCGACCATCAACCTCCCCGAACGGATCCCGCATGGCCGCCACCACGCGGGCCACACCGGCATCGACGAGCGCGTCCACGCAGGGCGGTGTTTTGCCGTGATGCGCACACGGCTCGAGGGTGACATAGGCTGTCGCCCCTCGAGCAAGTTCGCCGGCTTCGCGAAGCGCGTTGATTTCGGCGTGCGCCTCACCGGCAGACTCGTGCCAGCCTTCGCCGACGATCTCGTCGTTCGAGGCAATGACACAACCGACCATCGGGTTGGGATGTGCGGCATAGCAGCCACGCGCCGCGAGCTGCAGCGCACGCGCCATGTGCGCACTATCCAGCGCGGAAAACACGATCAGCCGCTCTTCTTGCCGAGCAACTCAGGCAGCAAGGACATCTGTTCACGGCTTGCGGCCGTCTCCGATATCTTCTGCAGGCGCTTGATCTCATCCTCGAACTCGGTGATGTCCTGGAAGCGACGGTAGACGGACGCGAAACGGACGTAGGCAACTTCGTCGAGGGCGCGCAGTTGTTCCATGACCAGCTCGCCAACGAGCCGCGACGGCACTTCGCGCTCGCCCATTGTCCTGAGCTTGTGGATCAGGTGGCCAATCGCTTCCTCGAGCTCATCGGACGGCACCGGCCGCTTCTCGAGCGCGCGCACCATGCTGCTGCGCAGCTTGTTTTCATCGAACGGCTGGCGGCTGTTGTCGTTCTTGATCAGCCGCGGCATGACGAGCTCGGCGGTTTCGAAGGTCGTGAAACGTTCGTTGCAGGCAAGACACTGCCGGCGCCGTCGAATCTGCCGGCCTTCGCCGGCGAGGCGCGAGTCTATTACCTTGGTTTCGTCATGGCCGCAGAACGGACAGTGCATGCACTACTACGATCAGGCGTACACCGGGAATCGCGCGCAGAGCTCGAGTACCTGGTTGCGGACGCGCTCGATCGTCTCCTCGTTTTCAAGATCGTCCAGTATATCCGCAATCCAGCCCGTGAGCTGCCGGGTTTCCTCGACGCCGAAGCCACGCGTCGTAATCGCCGGCGTGCCGAGGCGCAGGCCCGACGTTACGAACGGCGACTGCGGGTCGTTCGGCACGGAGTTCTTGTTGACCGTGATATTAGCGCGCCCGAGCGCCGCATCGGCGTCTTTGCCCGTAATGCCCTGCTCGATCAGGCTGACGAGCATCAGGTGATTCTCCGTGCCGCCTGACACGACCGAATAACCGCGATCTATCAAGACTTCGGCCATGGCCTTGGCGTTCTCGACGACGCGCGCCTGATAGTCCTTGAAGCCCGGCTCCAGCGCCTCCTTGAAGGCAATCGCCTTGGCCGCAATGACGTGCATGAGCGGCCCGCCCTGGGTGCCCGGAAAAACCAGCGAGTTGAACTTCTTCGTCAACTCCGGATTCTCGCGCGCGACGATGATGCCGCCGCGGGGTCCGCGCAAGGTCTTGTGCGTCGTTGATGTGCAGACATCTGCATAGGGAACCGGGTTCGGATAAACGCCCGCCGCGATCAGGCCGGCCACGTGCGCCATATCGACAAAAAGGTAGGCACCGACCGAGTCCGCGATCTGCCGGAAGCGTGCCCAGTCGACGATCTGCGAGTACGCCGAAAACCCGCCGATAATCAGTTTCGGCTTGTGCTCGTAGGCCAGCTCCTGGACCGCCTCATAGTCGATGAGTCCGGTCTCGTGATCGATGCCGTAGGGAATGACATTGAACAGCTTGCCCGAGAAGTTGACCGGCGAACCGTGCGTCAGGTGTCCACCCTCACTGAGGTTCATACCCATAATCGTGTCGCCGGGCTGCAGCAGAGCATGGTAGACGGCGGCGTTCGCCTGCGAGCCCGAGTGCGGCTGCACGTTGGCGTAGTCCGCGCCGAAGAGCGCCTTGCAACGCTCGATGGCCAGCGTCTCGACGTCATCGACGTGTTCACAGCCACCGTAGTAGCGCTTGCCCGGGTAGCCCTCGGCGTACTTGTTGGTCAGTCGTGACCCCTGGGCTTTCATCACGAGCGGGCTCGTGTAGTTCTCCGAGGCGATCAGCTCGATGTGTTCTTCCTGGCGCTTGTGCTCCAGCTCGATGGCTTTGCCGACTTCAGGGTCGAAGGACGAGATCGTCTGGGAGGTATCGAACATGCGGAAAATACTCCGGGGGGCAGGCTCTGAATCACGCCGAATCTTACAGGTTTAGAGACCTGGATGGCACCGCTAAGTTGTAACGAACGACTGCACGACGCGCGTCCAAGCGCGTGCCAGATTCCGTCGATTGTAGCCACCGCCCCCGGTGCCGATGATGCGTCCTTTACAGTGCTTTTCGGCCAGTCGGCAAAGGCTCGCCGCCGCCTCGGCATGTGCTTCCTCGGTCCAGCAAAGATGCGTGATTGGATCGCCTTCGAGGCTGTCCGCTCCGCACTGCATGATGATGAACTCGGGCGCCTGGGCGTCGATGTATTCCTCAACCCGCGTCCAGGCGCGGCGAAACTCGGCGTCGTCCGCTCCAGGCGCAATCGGGATATTGAGCTTCGTCCCTTTGGCGCGACCCGTGCCTGTCTCGTGGGCGTGGCCGGTCCCGGGATACAGAAAGCGACCGTCCTCATGGATGTCCGCGAAGATCAGGTCCGGATCGTCCTCGAAGCCATAGAAGACACCGTCGCCATGGTGGGCATCGATGTCGACGTAGGCGATGCGCTGCAAGCCGAATGCTTTGCGCAGGTACTCGGCGGCAATACCACAATCGTTAAAGACGCAAAAACCGGCGGCGCGATTGCGCGCGGCGTGATGCAACCCGGCGATCGGGATGAACGCACGCTTGTAGTTGTCGTGCATGACCTCGTCGACTGCACACAAAACGGCGCCGACAACCGCTGACGCGGCATCGTAGATACCTTTCACTGCCGGCGTGTCGCCCTCGTCGAGCCAGCCCTTGCCCTCCGCCGACATGCGCGAGACCTTGTCGATGTACTCCGCCGTGTGAAACAGGGCGAGCTCATCGACGAGCGCCGGGCGCGGATGGCCAAAATCGATCGCATCGCCTAGCCCTGCCTGATCGAGCTCGGCGTGGAACACGTCGTGCCGATCGGTCCCGAACGGGTGCGGATCGCCAAAACCATAGGACGCGATTTCCGTGCCTTTGTATACGAGGACGTTCTCGCCCATATATATCGTCAATCATTTGGCTATGAGCGGAGCATACCCTAGAATTTCCCGTTCCTGTCATTTGCCGGCGACCCACCAGCAATGAGCGAAAACGAACAACAACAACGCTCGCTGTTCTCCGAGCTCAATCGCCGACACGTCTTTCGGACCGCCATCGCCTATGCGGTCGCGAGCTGGGCCATCGTGCAGGTCCTGGACGTCATGGTACCGGCGTTCGACGGCCCTGAATGGGGAGTCCGCGCGGTTACCACCATCCTGGTCGTGGGCTTCCCTGCCGTGCTCATCCTGTCGTGGCTGTTCGACATCGGCGGCGACGGCATCGTGCGAACAGACGACGGCGCCGGCGCCGCCCAGCTGCGGGCCGCGCGCTGGTTCCGGCTTCTCGTCGTCGTACCGACGTTCGTCGCCACCGCGGCCGTGCTCTGGTACCTGTGGTCCGCCGACTTGATTGTCGGTGAGGAGAGCTGGGAAAAGTCGGCGAAGGCAAACCCGGTGATCGCCGTGCTGCCCGTCAGGAACCTGACTGGCGACTCCGAACTCGACTGGCTTGGTGAGGGATTTGCGAACCTGTTGCGCAACGAACTTGCGAGCTCCAAGCACACGATCATCGTATCGGACGCAGGCCTCGAGTCGATCCTCCGAAACAGAACGGAGCGCACCGAGATCTACGAGGCTGCTGCGGATGCGAACGTCGATTACATCATAACGGGCGAAATCATCCGTGCCGCTAATGGGCTTATCCTTACCGAGCGCGTGACGGATCTCGAAAATGGCATCGACATCGTTGCGCAGTCTTTCCCGGAACTCACGCCGGAAACCCTGATCGGCTCGGTCCACCAGCTGACACGCGTCATCATGCAGGGCCTGAAGTTGCCCTACGTCCAACAACAACAGTCTCTGGCCGCGGACTTCGCTGTCGACAATATTGCGGCATACGAGGCATTCAACGCCGGTCTGATCTACTTCAACGCCTTCGAGTACGACGACGCGATTCGCTCACTGGAGACCGCGCTCGAGCTTGCGCCCGATTTCCATATTTCCCGTTATCGCCTGGCGCACATCCTGAAGTCGACCGGTCAGGAGCAACAAGCGCAGGAAATGATCGCCGGCATTCCCGTCGACGCCGTCCTGAACCGGCGCGAGGAGCTGTATATCGACGCCGCACGTGCGTACATTCCCCGAGACTACGAGGCTGCAATCGAAAGATACAAGCTGCTGCTCGAGGAGTTTCCTTACGAGGTCGACGCTCGGGAGTTTCTGTCCGAGGCCTACTATCAGAATTATCAGGATGCCGAGGCGATTGAGCAGCTCGAACTCATTGCGGCGCAAGAGTCCGAAAACGCGCACGCGTGGTCGACACTCGGCTACTACCGACTCAACCTCGGTCAGCTCGACGCCGCGCGGGTGGCGATCGACCGGTATGCAGAGGTGAGTCCCGAAGAGGCACACCCCTGGATTCTGAAAGGTGACCTCGCCCAGCAAGAGAATGATTTCGCCGCCGCGATAACGCATTACGACAACGCACTGCAGATTGACCCCGACGCCAGTCTGGCAGCGCTCGGCTCCGCTCGTGCACGTGTCGTCACGGACGATCGTGAAGGCGCGAAGAACACACTGACTACGCTGGTTCGCGACGAGGAAGCGATTACGGCGAATCGCACCGATGCTGCGATCGACCTCGCTTTCATCCTGCGGTCGGAGCTGGATTTCGACGCATCGGTCGAGCCGCTAAGTCTGCTCAAACCCGAGTTCGAGGCCGAGCAGATTCTATATTCGAAGGCGCTTACCACCGAAGCCTTGTCACTGTTCGAACTCGGCCAGTCGGAGGTCGCCTGGGAACGCATTGCCGAAGCCATTCAGAAATCGCCGGGGCAGCCGGTGCGTTACCTGTTTGCGAAAGGCATGATGCAGCTGCGAAGCGGTCAGACAGAACGCGTCGCGGCGACGGCTGACGAAATTCTCGGCTATGCGCTACCCGCGGAAGATGGCAACCAGCGTGCCGAGAAGGCCGCTGACTATCTCAACGGGCTGGCCATGCTCATTGACGGGAAGGCGGATCAAGCGCTGGAACCGCTGCGGCGCGCCGTCGAGTCGCAGGGATTCGAATACGGTGTGTACAAGCTGGGACTGGCACTGGCATACCAGCAGTCTGGCTTCATTGATGAGGCCCTCACACTGCTCGAGGAAGCGTCAGCCGTGCAGTTCGAAGGCAATGCCGTGCGCATCGAATTTGACCTCGAGCGACGGCTGGCCCAGCAGTTGCGCATAGAACTGCTCGTTGAAGCCGATCGCCTGGACGAAGCCGATGCGTTGCGGGACGACTATGAGACAGCCTGGGGCGAGACCGGTCCATCCCTCGACCGAACCGGCCTGCCCTATTTCGCCGCCTCTGACTGACGCGAGCCCTACTGAGGGATGCGCTTGACGGACCGCGAGCTACCATCGCCGTCCTGGCAGAAGTAACCGACGCCGTTGCCATCACCCGGCGCACCGGTGGGCTCAGAATCCAGGTCGAGGCCGATAATGACCCGATTGGACGGGCATTCGAGGAACGGATCAGCGTAATCGCGCAGTTTGTCCGACTGCAGCACGGTGATGGTTCGAACGGCCTGATTCGATATCGGCGTGTAGCCCATCGCGATGACGTCAGCAATGGTGAACTTCCCATCCTTGTTCAAATCGTCGACGAAGTCCGGGGCATCGCCCTCGACAAGCACCGCCCTTATTCTTACCTGCGTGGAGTCCGGCAAGGTTGCGAGCAGTTCCTCGGTTTCCGCCGCCGTGTAGTCACTCGCAGGGATGGTGTCCCAGGAAAACTGCTCGACAGGACCGCTGTCAATACGACGCAGAAACGACGAACCAATGTACGTAGGAGCCGCGCCCGTTCGAGCATCGAAAGCGACCAGCGGTTCCAGCATGCCTCGCTCGACGTGCATGTGCCCAACGACATGACTGCGGCCCTTGCGGTCGACCGTCTCCTTGGTCACCGACGACAAAAAGCCGGCCAGGTTGCGAATTCGACGGACACCCGGCGACACTTCTACAAGGTCGAAGTTCTGGTCGAATACGCGCGCGGCCCCAACGTCTGCCATGACGATGAGGCCAGGCAGATCTTCGTCACGACCGTAGCCCGAGCAGTCTGCGACAGTCGACCCGCCTGTCTCCGGACCGACATCTATTACGGTCTCAACCGTCGAGAAACTAAACTGGTCGCTCGCGAGAAGGTAGGCTTTGTTGCTCAGTAACGGCAGCGTAAGACTCGAATCGTCCTGCAAGCGCGTAATCTCGTCGAGATCGCAGTCGTCGAAATCCTGGCGACCCGGGCGATCACTGCGGTCGGACTGAAACGCGACGAAGACCTCTTCAGCAATACCATCCGCGCATACCTCGTAGGGCCCCGGGTACTGAGAATGTTGCAGGTCAATCTCAATACAGTTGTCCTCATCGGTTACGACCATCGCCTCTTTCAGATCCGTCGTGCTCACTAACTCTACAAAGCCGACAGCGTTCTCTGCCGTAATCCGAAACTCCAGGTTCCAGTCTTCACCCTCGACAGCACCACCCTTGCGGGTGTGCTTGACTGGCTCCCTGATCGACAGGCGGACTTCGGGCGAAGCATTTGTTGCTGCCGCAACCGGCGCGATTGAAACCGCGCCTACAGCTAGCAGGCCGACGGCAAGTCGCTTCATATCGATTTTCATTGGTGCCCCTTCCCACGTTGTTTTCTTGTTGGCGAATTCCGTTTACAGTCCGACTGTCTCGGCACCGTAACGGCGTTCATTTCTTCTTGCGGTGTCCGCATACTAATAACGATTTTCGTGTGGCGCCACCGCGTGGCACACCCGATAATGCGTCCGTTTTACATAACCTTTTAGTCTTATGGCCCAGTACATATACACAATGAACCGCGTCGCGAAGGTCGTGCCGCCGAAGCGGTACCTGATTCGCGACATCTCCCTCTCCTTCTTCCCCGGCGCCAAGATCGGCGTGCTCGGCCTGAACGGCTCGGGCAAATCGACGCTCATGCGCATCATGGCCGGTCTCGACACCGAGATTGACGGCGAAGCGCGGCCGCAACCCGGCATCAAGATCGGTTACCTGCCCCAGGAACCTGAACTCGATCCGGACAAGGACGTGCGCGGCAACGTCGAGGAAGGGCTGGGTGAGACGATCGAACTCCTGAACCGCTTCAACGAGATCAGCGAGAAGTTCGCCGAGCCGATGGACGACGACGAGATGAATGCCCTGCTCGAGGAACAGGGCAACTTGCAGAACGCCATTGACGCCGCGGGCGGCTGGGAAGTCGATCGGAAACTCGAAGTCGCGGCGGACGCACTGCGTCTGCCGCCCTGGGACGCAGACGTTACCAAGCTATCCGGCGGTGAGCGTCGCCGCGTCGCGTTGTGCCGGCTGCTGCTGTCGCAGCCCGACATGCTGCTGCTCGACGAGCCGACTAACCACCTCGACGCCGAATCGGTCGCATGGCTGGAACGATTCCTCGACGAATACCCGAGCACGGTCATCGCCGTGACGCACGATCGCTACTTCCTCGACAATGTCGCGGGCTGGATACTGGAGCTCGACCGCGGCCACGGCATTCCCTGGGAAGGCAATTACTCGTCCTGGCTCGAGCAGAAAGAAGCGCGTCTCAAAGTCGAGGAAGCCAGCGAGAAAGCCCGCAAACGCGCCATGGAACACGAACTCGAGTGGGTGCGCAGCAATCCGAAGGGACGCCAGGCCAAATCCAAGGCGCGACTCAAGCAGTTCGAGGAGCTGTCGTCGGCCGCGTACCAGAAACGCAACGAGACCAATGAAATCTACATTCCACCGGGACCGCGGCTCGGCGACGTCGTGCTGGAGGTCGACGATCTCAAGAAAGGCTTTGACGACAAGTTGCTGATCGACGGCCTGAGCCTCCAGCTGCCCCCCGGCGGCATTGTTGGCGTCATCGGCGCGAACGGCGCCGGCAAGACGACGTTCTTCCGCATGATCACCGGCGAGGAACAACCCGACGACGGTTCGCTGCGGCTGGGCGACACAGTTCATGTGGCGGCAGTCGACCAGTCGCGCGATGCGCTCGACGACAGCAAGACGGTTTGGGAAGAAATCTCTGACGGCCTCGACCAGATCAAGGTCGGCAATTACGAGACCTCGTCACGCGCTTACGTCGGCCGCTTCAATTTCCGCGGCCAGGACCAGCAGAAGAAGATCGGCCTGCTGTCTGGCGGTGAGCGCAACCGCGTGCACCTCGCGAAGACGCTGAAGGCCGGTGGCAATCTCCTGCTGCTCGACGAGCCGACCAATGACCTCGACGTCGAGACCTTGCGCGCACTCGAAGAAGCGCTGCTCGAGTTTCCGGGCAGCGCCATCGTGATCTCGCATGATCGCTGGTTTCTCGATCGCATCGCGACCCACATTCTCGCGTTCGAAGGCGATTCCAACGTGGTCTGGTTCGCCGGCAACTATGCCGATTACGAAGCCGATCGTCGTCGGCGATTCGGCACGGACGCGGACAGCCCTCACCGCATCCGTTACAAGCGTCTCGAGGCGTAGGTCCTCACCGATGCCACGAAAAAGCCTGAACAATCAATCCGGTATTATGTCAACGTGACGTGGCGCCGGGAGTTTTAGCGTGCATACTCGATTTGCTGAACTACAAAAACAATACAGAGCGATATGGCAATCGTAATTGACAAGGATCGGGGGATACAAAGCGAACTCGAGGACAGCATCGCTCTCGAGTGTCCCTACTGCGGCGTCTACGCGCACATGCAGCCGCAGTCCGTACCCGACGCATCGTCACTGCTTCGCGACAAACCCAAGCACGTTGGGCTCGTATACAAGTGCGATTCCTGCAGTGCGCCCGTGTTTCTGCGCTTCGCGGTTCGCGAATACACGGACAACAAGGTCGAGCTATATCGCAACTTCGTCGAGCTGGAGCGGCCGAAGGAACGCTTCGCATTCTCTTACCTTCCCCAGCATACCGAGGCCCTGTTTCGCGAAGCGCTGAACTGTTATTCGGGCAACAACTTCAATGCGTTCGCGTCGATGTGCAGGCGATCTGCAGTCAGCGCCTACCGCGCGCTGGGCGAAGGCGGCAAACTGCGCGCGTTCGAGGAGGTCCTCGTGGCGCAGGACATCGCGGGCATCGACGACGAATCCTTTGCATCGGTCAAGACGGTGCTGTTCGGTTCCGGCCCTCATGAGGAGCTGCCGCTTTTGAACCGCGCCGAGGCCGGTATCCTGCTCGAAGTCCTCAAGGACATGTTCTACCAGTGCTTCGTGCGCCATGGAAAGCTGACGCGTGCACTGAAGGTACGACGATTCTTCGTCTCTGAAGCGGAAAACGACCACGCCGCGTCGGCGTAGAAGCCGGTCAATCGGCCTGGAATGCGATCGAATCGATGCTCTCGAGCGGGTGAGCCTCCACGCGCTCGGTCAGGTTGTCATACAGAAACACCCACTGCCCGGTAGTGCCGAGCAGCATGCGCGATGTCGCTGAATCGCCGTCGGCGTAGGTCACATCGACGAACTTGCCCTCGCCCGCGCGCGTCCTGTCGGCTTTGTTGTCCGCGTACAGGTAGATGAATAACATCACCATGATGACTGTGACGTAGTTATTGACGAAGCGGTAACGCGGTGTGCCGTACCAGCGCAGCCATTTGCTCGGATTGCCTCGTCCGACGCGGCGACTGGACGCGTTGTCGAACAGAATCAGCGCAACGGCGAGACCCACCAACACCCACGTGAAAGGTTCTTTCAGCGACGCCACCAGGAAGTCGCTGATCTGCGCGTAGTTGAATACGTTGAGCCCGAATTGGCGCAGGTACGACCAGGCATAGAACATGCCGATGACCGAAGCCGCCACGTAGAACGCTGACACCAGCAGCGCCGGGTGCTCGCGAAAGATAGCCGGCAAACTAAATTTGGGCTTCTCGTTCACGCGCTAAAGGTACCAGTTACCTTTTTCCCGGTCTAAGGTAACTGGACCCTTTTCGGGGGTGGAGGTCAACCGATCGCGACGCGGGCGTTGCGGAACATGCGCATCCAAGGCCCGTCCTCTCCCCACTCGTCGGGATGCCAGGAGTTCTGGCGTGTCAGCGCAACGCGCTCCGGATGCGGCATCATGATCGTGACGCGCCCGTCGTCATTGGATAGCCCGCAAATGCCGTCGGTCGAGCCGTTCGGGTTCGCGGGGTAGGAGTCGGCGACCTCGCCGTAGTTGTCAACGTAACGCATAGCCACGGTGTAGGACGCCGAGTAGCGGGCCGTGTCGTCGGCAAACTGGGCCCTTCCCTCGCCATGCGACGTCGCAATCGGCAATCGTGAACCGGCCATGCCGACAAGGAACAGCGACGGACTTTCGACGATCTCGACGAGATTCAGACGAGCCTCGAACTGCTCGGACCGGTTGCGTAGGAAACGTGGCCAGTGACCCGCGCCCGGAACCAGTTCCTTGAGCTGTGACAGCATCTGGCAGCCGTTGCAGACTCCCAGCGCGAAGGTGTCGTTGCGTTCGAAAAACGCCTGGAACTGGTCGCGGGTGCGCGAGTGGAACAGCACCGATTTCGCCCAGCCGCCGCCTGCGCCCAGCACATCGCCAAAAGAGAAACCGCCGCATGCGACGACACCCTGGTAGTTGTCCAGCGTGTCGCGACCGTCCAGCAGGTCGCTCATATGTACGTCGACGGCTGTAAAACCGGCCTTCATGAACGCGGCGGCCATCTCGTACTGGCTGTTGACGCCCTGCTCGCGAAGGATTGCGACACGCGGGCCCGCTGCGCCGCGGAACGGACGCGCAATGTCGTCCTGCGGATCGAAACTGAGCACCGCATTGAGGCCGGGATCCTTGTCGTCGAGAATCCGGTCGTATTCCTCCTTCGCCGATGCGGGATTGTCGCGCAACGCCTGGATGCGATAGCTCATCCCCGACCATTCGCGTTGCATCGTCGCTCGGTCGAGTCCCAATACGGTGTCGTCATCGTTTTTGACAACTAGACGGGCGTCGTCGGTCACGAGACCGATGGCATCTGCCTTGACATCGTGGCGATCGAGGACCATCTGTATCTGCGGCAGCTTGCTCTTGGCGACCTGCACGACGGCGCCGATTTCCTCGGCGAACAAGTTCTTCAGCAAGTCGACGCGGGTACCGCTCAGCGTGAGCGTGGCGCCCAAGCGGCTCGCAAAGATCATTTCCGCGACTGTGGCCAGGAGACCGCCGTCGCTGCGATCATGATAGGCGAGCAGCATATCGCGCTCGTTGAGTTCCTGAACGGCGTCGAAAAAGCCCTTGAGCGAGGCGGGGTCGTCGAGATCCGGTGTGCGCCCTCCCGTGCGCCGGTACGCCTGGGCAAGGCAAGACGTACCGAGACGATCCCGGCCGCCGCCGAGATCGAACAACAGCAGGTAACTCGGCTCGGTGATCCGGCGCAGCTCCGGTGTGAGGTGCCGGGTCACGTCCGTTACGGGCGCAAAGGCCGAGACGATCAGCGACACCGGCGCAACGACGTTGTGCTCGCCCGCGTCGTCGTCCCATCGCGTCCGCATGGACATCGAGTCCTTGCCGACCGGGATCGCGACGCCGATTTCGCGGCACAACTCGTCGCCGACGGCTTTGACCGTGTCGAAGAGGTTTGCATCTTCGCCGGGGTGCCCTGCCGCCGCCATCCAGTTGGCCGACAAGCGGACCTTGCTCAGACCCTCGATCGGCGCGGCCGCGATGTTGGTAATCGCTTCGGCGACGGCCATCCGGCCGGACGCCGGCGCATTCGTCGTCGCCAGCGGCGTGCGCTCGCCCATCGACATCGCCTCACCCGTCGTCGAGTGGAAGCTCGAGGAGGTAATCGCGACGTCGCTGACCGGGACCTGCCACGGCCCGATGAGCTGGTCCCTGGCGCTGAGACCGCCCACGGTCCGGTCGCCAATGTGAATCAGGAAGGATTTGTCGGCGACGGCCGGGAAGCGCAGCACGCGCATTGCGGCTTCCTCGAGCTCGATGTCGTCGAGGTCGAGCGAGGTTTCGGGAACCGGCGCGCGCGTGACGTCACGCTCCATCTTCGGTGGATTGCCGAGCAGCATCTGCATCGGCATGTCGACGACGTCGTTCGCAAACGTCCGGTCACTGACCCTGAGGTTGCCGTCGCCGGTCAGCGTACCGACGATCGAGACGGGGCATCGCTCACGCTCGCACAATGCACGGAACTCGTCGATCCTGTCCGCGCCGATGATCAACACGTAGCGTTCCTGGGCCTCGTTGCACCAGATGCCCATCGGCGACATGCCGGGTTCGGCATTGTCCACCTCACGCAACTCGATCTCTGCGCCATGTTGCGAATGATCGACCGCCTCGGGAACGGCATTGGACAACCCGCCGGCCCCGACGTCGTGGATGAGCAGGATCGGGTTGTCGCTGCCCATCTGCCAGCAACGGTCGATGACCTCCTGAGCACGCCGCTCAATCTCCGGGTTACCGCGCTGCACCGACGCAAAATCCAGCTCGGCGCTCGACGTGCCGCTCGCCAGTGACGAGGCAGCGCCGCCGCCGAGACCGATGAGCATCGCCGGGCCGCCGAGCACGACCACGTTTGCGCCGACCGGCACGTCGATCTTGGTCGCGTGTTCCTCGCGGACATTGCCGAGGCCGCCCGCGATCATGATCGGCTTGTGGTAACCGCGGATTTCGGTGTCCGGCAGGCCGGGCAGGCGCGCCTCGTAGGTGCGGAAGTAGCCTGCCAGGTTGGGCCGTCCGAATTCGTTGTTGAACGCGGCGCCGCCGATGGGCCCCTCAATCATGATGTCGAGGGGCGTCGCCTGGTGCTCAGGTGTCGGAAAGTCGATCTCCCACGGCTGCTTGTAGCCGGGGATACGCAGGTGCGACACCGTGAAGCCCGTCAGGCCGGCCTTGGGCTTCGAGCCAAGACCGGTCGCCCCCTCGTCGCGAATCTCGCCGCCCGAGCCCGTCGCGGCGCCAGGGAACGGGGAGATCGCGGTCGGGTGGTTGTGGGTTTCGACCTTGATCAGTACGTGTATCGGCTCGTCGACGAATTCGTACTCGCGATCCGACGTACGCGGCATCAGGCGCGACCCGGTCCAGCCCTCGAACACGGCGGCGTTGTCGCTGTAGGCCGAAATCACGCCGTCGGGCGTCCGCTCGGTCGTCGACCTGATCATGCCGAACAGGCGTTTGTCCTGCTGTTCGCCATCGATCGTCCAGCTCGCATTGAAGATTTTGTGCCGGCAATGCTCGGAGTTCGCCTGCGCGAACATCATCAGCTCGGCGTCGGTCGGATCGCGGTCGAGATCCTCGTAACACCCGACGAGGTACTCAATCTCCTGCGCGGACAACGCAAGGCCAAGATCGGTATTGGCATCGACCAGCGCCTCCCGCCCCGACGCGCGCAACGGAATCGTGCCGACCGGTGCCGGCTCGTGCGTTTCGAACAGCGCCTCGATGCCGGCAACGTCGGTAAAAACAGCCTCGGTCATACGGTCGAACAGCAGGTGTCCGAGCGCCATGACGTCGTCGTCGCCGACTTTCGACGAGAACTTCAGGCCGTACGCGATGCCACGCTCGATACGATCGACGACGTCGAGATCACAGGCCTTTGCGATGTCGGTCGCCTTGGATGACCACGGCGAAATCGTGCCCGGGCGGGGCACGACGTACAGTACCCGGGCGCCGCGCGCGAGCTTGCCCGTTTCGTCGCCGGAGAGCAGCAGTGCATCAAGTCTCGAGCGGTCGTCCTTGCTCAGTGAATCGCGGGTTGTGACGAAGTAGGTGTAGCGGGCTTCGACGGATTTGATGCGGTCGTCGGCACGCTTCAGCGATCGGGTCAGTTTGGCCAGGCGAAAATCCGAGAGGGCCGCCTGTCCTGGCAGTTCGAGCATCGGGGACGAAGACCTTGTCAGGAGGTGTTGGCTATCGAGACGGGATCATACCAGAGCGCCCGCGCGCGACCACCTCCGCGTCGTTCGTTACGTACTGTTGTCGCCAGGCGTGTAGACGGGAATCGGGAACTGCGCCACGTTGCCGCCTTCGAGCCTGGAAATCTTGGCCGTGCCTTGCCGGTCGACCTCGTCGATACGGATGATCGAGTGCATGGGCAGGTAGGTCCGCCGGACGTTCTCGAATTCGGCTTTGATCTTCTCCTCGGACGGATCCACGACGACGGTCGTGCGCTCACCGAAGACGAGTTCCTCGACCTCGACGAAACCGAACATCTCGCCATGGCCAACGGATCGGGCGTAGATCTCGTAGACCTGTCCCTGGCTCATGAAGATGACTTTGAAAAGTGGCTGCTTGTTCATCGGCGGCGTGTGAAGTGTACCCAAATCGACCATCCGTGGCTCGAAATACTGTAAATCAAGGCCTTAGGGCGTTTCTTTACCCTTGGTTATGTGAACTGCGTAGCAGTCCAAGTTCTTGATTCGGCGCACAATTGGCCGAACCATGAGGGAGCAGCCATGCCGCTAGTCATCAAGATCGTATCTCAACACCGCGAACTGGTCGGCGACGACTCCGTGCGGGAATACCACGAGGGGGGCGGCACCATCGGCCGTTCCCTAAAGAACGACTGGATTCTTCCCGACCCGGACCGTTTCATTTCGGGCCGCCACGCGACGATCGACTACAAGGGCGGCATGTACTACCTGCTCGATACGAGTAGCAACGGCGTGTACATGAACGGCGAAGTCGAACCGATCGGCAAGGGCAACCCGCGACGACTGTTCGACGGCGATCGCATGCGCATGGGCGACTTCGAATTCGAAATCTCGATCGACAAGGGCGAAAGCCTCATCATGCCGCTCGAGCCCGATACACCTTCGGTCGCGCCCGACAATATCGAACAGTTCGTCGACGAGGACCTGATCGAGACGGGCATGCAGCTGCTCGACGAGGACGAGATCACGGGCGACGATGAATTCCAGAACGCCCTGTTTGGCGAAGAACAGAAGCCCGCGACACCGAAGAAGAAAGCAACACCCAAGCCAAAAGCGAGCGACAAGCCGGCCAACGATGACATCGCGGGCCATGAGATCAAGAAGTTCGACGTCACGGCGGAGGATCTGTTCGACTCGTTCCTCGACGGCCTCGGCATCAGCCGCGTCGAACTGCATCCGACCGTGAACCGGCCCGACATGATGATGACGGCCGGCATCGTCCTTCGCGAGTTCGTCGAAGGCACGATCAAGCTACTGGCGAGTCGCGCCAATCTGAAAAATGCGTTTCGCCTCGATCAGACGACGGCCCTGCCGCGCCATAACAATCCGATGAAGTTCTCCGACAACACGAACGACCTCGTCAAGCAATTGCTGATCGGCGAAGAGGGTGAGTATCTCGGTGCCCGGGACGCGGTTCGCGAGACGACGCGCGACCTCGTGAATCATCAGAACGCATTCCTCGACGCAATGAACAGTGCGTTCATCGAGTTCGCGGAACGCTTCGATCCGGATGAATTGCAGGAAGGTTTCGACCACGCTATCGGCGATACCTACTTCAAGTTCCTGCAGAAGTCGAAGTACTGGGATATGTACCGTGACCTCTACCCGATCATCACCGAGAAAGGCGGCGGCCGCTTCCCGCAGATGTTCGCCGAAGAATTCGTGCGGGCTTACGAACGGCAGGTCGCCGACTACCAGCGGCGCGACCGAGAGGACACGCCGCCGGTATCAGTCGACGAGAGCGTCGCTGAGGAAGAACTCCTCAAGACCCAGAAACTCGACAATCCAATGGCGATCGCCGAGTCGGCCGGCTCCGATCAGGCCTTCAGCGACGACAGTATCATCGAGGAATTGCCCGAGTTCGAAGCCGACGACATCGACCAGAGCTTCATCGACGAGCTCGAGAACAGCATTGCCCAGGAGATCGACCGCGATCAGCTCAAGGCCTGACCGCCGCTAGCGATTCTGGCGATTCTCGATCAGGTCATCGACGACCGACGGATCGGCAAGCGTCGACGTATCGCCGAGCTCCCCGAAATCATCCGCAGCGACCTTGCGCAGGATTCGGCGCATGATCTTGCCCGAACGCGTCTTGGGAAGCCCCGGGGCCCACTGCAGCAGATCCGGCTTGGCGATCGGACCGATCTCCTTGCGAACCCATTGCTGCAACTCGCCGCGTAGCTCGTCACTGGTCTCGATGCCTTCCATGAGCGTGACATAGGCGTAGATGCCCTGCCCCTTGATCTCGTGCGGGTAACCGACGACGGCTGCTTCAGCCACCTTGTCGTGCGATACCAGCGCACTTTCGACCTCGGCCGTGCCCATACGATGGCCGGACACGTTGATGACGTCGTCGGTGCGGCCTGTGATCCAGTAGTAGCCGTCCTCGTCGCGGCGCGCGCCGTCGCCCGTGGTGTAGTAGCCGTCGTAGGTCGAGAAGTACGTGTCGATGAAGCGCTGGTGGTCGCCGTAGACCGTGCGCATCTGGCCGGGCCAGCTGTCGCTGATGACCAGGTTGCCGGCCACGGCACCTTCAAGCGTGTTGCCCTCTGCATCGAGCAGTTCCGGCATAACACCGAAGAACGGTCGCGTGGCCGATCCAGGCTTGAGCGCCGTCGCGCCGGGCAGCGGCGTGATCAGGATACCGCCCGTCTCGGTCTGCCACCAGGTGTCGACGATCGGGCAGCGGCTGTCGCCGACCACGTCGTAGTACCACTGCCAGGCCTCCGGGTTGATCGGTTCGCCTACCGAACCGAGCAGACGCAGGTCCTTGCGCGACGTCTTCTTCACGGGCTCGTCGCCTTCGCGCATCAATGCGCGAATCGCGGTCGGCGCCGTGTAGCAGATATTGACGTTGTGTTTGTCGCAGACTTCCCAGAAACGCGATGACGTCGGGTAATTCGGCACGCCTTCGAACATCAGCGTGATCGCGCCGTTCGCAAGCGGGCCGTAAACGATGTAGCTGTGTCCGGTGACCCAGCCGACGTCGGCCGTGCACCAGTAGACATCACCCGGGTGATAGTCGAACACGTACTCGTGCGTCATGGCCGCGAAGACCATGTAACCGCCGGTCGTATGCAGGACACCTTTCGGCTTGCCGGTCGAACCCGACGTGTACAGGATGAACAGCGGGTCTTCGGCGCTCATTTCCTCACACGGGCAGTCCGCGTCGACCTCGGCCTCGACTTCATGCAGCCATGCGTCGCGACCCTCGACCCAACCGACGTCATTGCCGGTGTTGCGGACGACGAGCACCTTCTCGAGCGTCGTAACGTCGGCATTCGCGGCCGCCGCGTCGACATTGGCTTTCAACGGCACGATCCTGCCGCCGCGCAGGCCTTCGTCGGCCGTGATGACGATGTTCGATTCGCAGTCGACGATACGGCCGGCCAGCGCATCGGGCGAGAAACCGCCGAATACGACGGAGTGCACGGCGCCAATGCGGGCGCAGGCCAGCATCGAAATCGCAGCCTCGGGAATCATCGGCATGTAAATCGTGATGCGATCACCTTTCTTCGCACCGAGCGCTTTGAGCGCGTTGGCGAACTTGCAGACACGCTCGTGGAGCTCGCTGTAGGTGATCTTGAGGTCGCGGCCGGGGTCATCGCCTTCCCAGATGATCGCAACGTCGTCGCCCTTGGTATCGAGGTGCCGGTCGACACAGTTGTAGCATGCGTTCAGCGTGCCGTCCGCGTACCAGCGGATGTGGAGATCGTCTTTCGAGAAGGAAACGTCCTTGACTTGAGTGAACGGCTTTATCCAGTCGATGCGGCTGGCCTGCTCGCCCCAGAAGCCCTCGTTGTCCTCAATTGACCGGGCATACAATTCCTTGTAATGCGCCTCGTCGATCAGGGCGCGTGCCTTGGTAGCCTCGGGAACCGGGTAGATTTGCGTGTCCATTATTGTCGCCTTTTAGGGTGTGTTACGTGCGTTTTGCCCGCAGTAATCGCTGCGCCTGGACCAGGTGCGGTCGATCGATCATTTTACCATCGAGGGCGACCGTGCCAGCGCCAGGGCTCTCATCAAAAAGTCTAATGATGCGCTCCGCACGCTGCAGTTCCTCGGCCGTCGGTTCGAACGCAGCATTGATGGTTTCGACCTGGTTCGGGTGGATTGCCAACATGCCGGTGAAGCCGTCACGGCGCGCATTTGTGGCGTAGCGTAGCAATCCGTCGGCGTCGCGAAAGTCCGTAAATACCGTATCTATGGCCGCAATCTCCGCGGCCGCCGCGGCGAACAGGCATAGCGACCGTGCCAGTTCGAATTGTGGCAGCCAGTGGCCGTCCGGGGCGCGGTTGGCGCTGGCCCCGACTGCCTCGGACAGATCCTCGGCGCCCCACGACAGCCCGTAGAGACGCGCCGTCGCGCCCTTGTACTCGTGCAGGGTGAAGAGTGCCTCGGGTCTCTCGGTACACAGCGCCATGATCTGTGTTGCACCGGCCGTCAGCCCGTGCCGGGCTTCCAGCTCGTCGAGCCGGGCGGCGAGCGTGACAGCGTCGGCGGCGCTGCGAGGCTTGGGCAGCACGATGCCGGCGGGGCCACCGGGCATGACGGCCTCGAGGTCGGGTATCGCGTCCTCCGAATCGAGCGGATTGATGCGCACCCAGACATTGTCCTTGCCTTGCAGGTAATCGGCGACCAGCTCGCGGGCCCGGGGTCTCGCCTCTGGCACGATCGCGTCCTCGAGATCGAGAATCAGGGCGTCGGCACCGACACCGCCGGCCTTTGTCATCTTGCGCTCCGAGTCCGCAGGAACGAACAGGAAGCTGCGCATCAGTCGGGCCGCCTCAGCATCAGGGCCGACCGCTTGCACGCTCCGACGAGTTCGTCGTCCTGGTTGTAGGCGCGGTGGGCGAACACGACGATGCCGTTGTCGGGGCGGGACTTGCTGTCCCGCAGTTTGAGCACCTCGGTCTCAACCCGGATCGTGTCGCCGCAAAAAAGCGGTGCCGGGAAGCGCACTTCGTCCCAGCCGAGGTTCGCCACCGTCGTGCCGTGTGTCGTGTCGTTGACCGAGATGCCAACCATGAGTCCGAGCGTCAGGCAGCTGTTGATGAGCGGCTTGCCGAATGGCGTGTTTTTCATGTATTCGGCATCGAGATGCAGCGCTGCCGGGTTGTGCGTCATCGTCGTGATGAGCACGTTGTCGGTTTCGGTCACGGTCCGGCGGATCGGGTGGTCGAAGGTCTGGCCGACCTCGAAGTCTTCGTAGTAGAGACCTGGCATTGGCTGCTCTTCGCGTTGGTCGAAAGAGCGACAATTGTGCCAGCGTCGTGCACATCATGACAGTGGCATGCATAATGACTCGTCCAATAAAAACAAGGGGATGGACGTGACGGATTCCAGCGCCAACGCGCAGCACACGTTGTACATCATCGTCATCAGTTGTATCGCCACGATCGGCGGCTTCCTGTTCGGATTCGACAGCGGCGTCATCAACGGCACCGTCGACGGCCTGCAAACCGCGTTCAACTCCGACAGCGTCGGCACCGGCTTCAACGTAGCATCAATGCTGCTGGGTTGCGCGGCGGGCGCATTCTTCGCCGGTCGCCTCGCCGACCGCTTCGGTCGCCGCACGATCATGCGCGTGGCCGCCGTGTTCTTCATTGTCAGCGCCTGGGGATCGGGCGTCGCGGGCGCGTCGCTTGAGTTCGTGGTTTATCGCTTCCTCGGCGGCCTCGCGGTCGGCGCGGCCAGCATTCTCGCCCCCGCCTACATCAGTGAGGTGGCACCTGCGCACTACCGCGGCACACTGGCCACGGTGCAGCAGGTCGCGATTATCTTCGGCCTGTTCATCGCCTTTCTGAGCAACTACCTGATCGCGGGCGCCGCCGGTTCGTCACTCGACGAGCTCTGGTGGGGCTTCGAAGCGTGGCGCTGGATGTTCTGGATGGAAATGATTCCCGCAACAATCTTTCTCCTGGCCCTGTTTCTGATCCCCGAGAGCCCGCGGTTCCTCGTGCTGCACCGGCAGCGCGACCGGGCCATCGACGTGCTGACGAAGCTCGGCGGGCGCGGTGCCGCACTGAAGAAAGCGGACGAGATCGACGCCTCGCTCGCCGCGGATCATCACAATCCACGCTTTGCCGACCTGCTCGACCCCACAACGGGTCGTATTCGCAAGCTCGTCTGGGTCGGCATCGGGCTTGCGACGTTTCAACAGCTCGTCGGCATCAACGTCGTCTTCTATTACGGCGCCGTGCTCTGGCAGTCGGTCGGCTTCGCCGAGAGCGACGCCTTGCTGATCAACCTCGTCAGCGCGGGCCTGAGCATTGCAGCCGTCACCGTGTCGCTGCTGCTGATCGACCGAATCGGTCGCAAGCCGATCCTGTTCGTCGGTTCGATCGGCATGGCGATCACACTGGCGGTAGTCACCTACGCGTTCACGAACGGGACCACGGGCGCCGATGGCGGTCTTACGCTCGAGGGTATTTACGGCCCGATGGCACTGGTCGCCGCAAACGTCTACGTCATGTTCTTCAATTTCTCGTGGGGCCCGGTCATGTGGGTCATGCTCGGCGAGATGTTCCCGAACCAGATTCGAGGAACTGGTCTGGCCGTATCGGGTCTCGCTCAGTGGGGGTCGAATTTCGGCATCACGATGACGTTCCCGATCATGCTGGCCGGCATCGGGCTGGCCGGGGCATACGGCTTCTACACCGTGTGCGCCGTGATCTCGATCTTCTTCGTGGCCAGAATGGTTCACGAAACACGGGGAGTTGAGCTTGAAGACATGGCGGGGTGAGGAGACATCAATGACTATTTCACGACGCGACTTCAACAAGGCCGGGCTTGGCGCCCTGTCACTGGCAGCACTCGGCGCACCCGCCATGGCCGGTCCCGAGCACCTGATTCGCAAGCCGATTCCGTCGTCGGGCGAGACCGTGCCGGTCGTCGGCCTCGGCACCAATCGCTACGGCGTCGGAGACGATGCCGCAAAACGAGCGGTTCTCAAGGAGGTCCTGGCGCGGTTTCACACGCTCGGCGGCACCGTCATCGACACGGCCCCGATGTACCGCTCTTCCGAGGCGGTCCTCGGCGATCTCATCGCCGAGCTTGGTATTCGCGACGACCTGTTCATCGCGACGAAGGTCGACAGGGATGACGGCGGGGACGCCGTCCACGCGCAGATCAAGGAATCGACGCGTCGACTCAAGACCCGCACGCTCGACCTGTTGCAGGTCCACAACCTGATCGGCTGGCAGGAAGCGATGCCCGTTCTGCGCGAATGGAAGCAGGAAGGCATGGTTCGCTATATCGGCATCACGACCTCACGCGCGCGGCAGTACGAGGAATTCGAGAAGGTGATGCGCGAAAACGAGCTCGATTTCATCCAGATCAACTAC
>JAAUYD010169104.1_pt1 | contig 26400 bp, 22 predicted proteins | sample 7278101 | NCBI WGS metagenome assembly JAAUYD01 (sample SAMN14350128, study PRJNA611818) | marine sediment metagenome | isolation source: surface marine sediment (0.6m) | place: French Polynesia: Moorea | collected 2018-08
AGCATCGTGGTCTTCTCGTCGCTCACGCCCCACCGCACGGGGCCCAACACCTCGGGCGGCGTGCGCAAGGCGTACATCGTGCAGTTCGCGCCGGACGGCGCCATCGCCTATCGCGACGGTGCGGAGCCCGAGCCCCAGGACGACGAGAGCCGCCAGTTCCGGATCCTGGAAGACGGGAAGCCCGTCTGACCGGCAGGGCGGAAAGCCCGTCTAGGCCAGGCGGTCGAAGCCGCCCTCGGAGTCGAGCACCTGGCCGCGGATCCAGGATCCCTCGTCGCCCACGAGGAACGCCACGAGATTGGCGATGTCCTCGGGCGTTCCCCAGCGGCCGTCGGGGAAGCGCTCCGCCACCTGGGCATGCAGTTCCGGCGTGGCCCAGCCCGTGTCGACCGGCCCCGGGTTGATGCAGTTGGCCACGATCCGGTGGGCCGAGAGCGCCTTGTCGAGGGAGCTCGTCATCTGGTGCAGCGCCCCCTTGGTGACGGCGTAGGCCAGCTCGGAGTCCATGGGCCCCTTGTGCTGCCCGCTTGTGAACCAGAGCATCCGGCCCGTCGGCGGTGCGTCCGCGGGCGCGGGCGTGTGACGGGCCGCGAAGCGCTGGGCGAGGAGCAGGATGCTCTGGACGTTCGAAACCCACGATCGCTGGAGCTCGTCGACGGTGAGCTCGGCGAGCGACTGGGACGAGGAGCGCGCGTGCACGGCCACGAGGACGTCGAGGCGTCCGTGGGCATCGAACACCTCGTCGACCAGGGCGGCCGGCGTGTCGGGATCTCCCAGGTCGTGTCGCCCGACGTCGAAGGGGACGTCCAGCGTACCCGCTCCCCAGGGCATGTCCTCGTCGTGGGGCGGCCACCCGGTGGCGAACACGCGGGCTCCCATCCCGTGCAGGCGGCGGGCGACGGCCGCTCCGATGCCGACGGGTCGGGACACTCCGGTGACGAGGGCGACGCGGTCTCGCAACGACATGGCGCGACGGTAGCGACCGCCGGTCAGGGTCTCCGGTACAGGTGCATCACCGCACCGCTCGGGCAGCCCTCGGTCTTCTCGAGCACCAGGTCGCCGGGCGGCCCCCCCGCGCCGAACAGGCGCTTCCCCGAGCCGACGAAGACCGGGAAGGTCCAGATGCGATACAGGTCGATCAGGTCGTGCTCGAGCAGCGCCTGGATCAGCTGCCAGCTGCCGTGGACCTGGAGCAGCGGGCCCTCCTCGGCCTTGATGCGCGCAACCTCCTTCGCCACGTCCCCGGACAGGACCTCCGTCCGGCCCCACTCGGGCACGTCCGGCGACGCGCTCACCACGTACTTTCGCGCCGCGTCGATGCCGACCGCGTCGGGCTCCTGGTCCGCGGTGGCCTGCCGGTGCGCGGCGAAGGTCTCGTAGGTCTTGCGGCCGAAGAGGAAGTCGTAGGGCTCGGCCATCGCCTCGCGTCGCACCTGGGCCATCACCTCGTCCCAGCACGGGTTCGCCCAGCCTCCTCGCTCGAAGCCGCCCGAGCGGTCCTCGTCGGGCGAGCGGGGCGCCTGCATCACGCCGTCGAGGGTCTGGAAGGTGAGAATGGCGAGATCGCGCATGGCGGAGGCTCCACGGGTTCGTCGGCGCGCGTCGTGCTAGGCCGCGCCTCGGGTCTGCAGCTCGACGAAGCGACGGAATCGGCCGTTCTCGCGGCGGATCAGCTCGTCGTGGCTGCCCGACTCGATGATGCGGCCGTCCTCGAGGAAGTGGATGGTGTCGGCGTCGCGAATGGTCGAGAGGCGGTGGGCGATCACGATCACGAGCCGCGTCCGGCTCGCCTCGCGCAGGGCGGCGACCAGGGCGCGCTCGGTGTCGGGATCGAGGGCCGACGTGGGCTCGTCGAGGATCAGGATCGGGGCGTCGCGAACCAGCGCCCGTGCGATCGAGAGCCGCTGGCGCTGCCCCACCGAGAGCTTGCCGCCGCTGCGCCCCAGCCGGGTGTGGTAGCCGTTCGGGAGCCGCGCGATGAAGTCGTGGGCGCCGGCCGTGCGCGCGGCGTGCTCGACCTCGGCCTCGGTCGCTTCGGGGCGCCCGAGCCGCAGGTTCTCGATCACGGTCGCGTCGAAGAGCACGGTCTCCTGGAAGACGAACGCGACCTGGGAGCGGATCGACTCGGTGGTGGCCCCCGCGATGTCCTGGCCGTCGAAGAGGACCCGGCCCCCGGTCGCGCGGTGGAAGCGCGGGATCAGCGAGGCGAGCGTGGTCTTTCCCGCTCCCGCAGGCCCGGCGAACGCCGTCACCGACCCGATGCGCGCCTCCATGTCGACTTCGCGCAGCGCCGGCGTCCCGTCGGGGTAGTCGAAGTCCACGCCCTCGAGCCGGACGCCCTCGCGAATCGGGGGGATGTCGATGGCGTCGGGCGCGTCGACGTCCGCGGGGAGGTCCATCAGGAAGAACACGCGCTGCAGTCCGACGGCCGTCTCCTGGATGCGGATCCAGAGCGCGCCCACCTCGACGCAGCAGTAGCCGAGCATCACGAAGTAGGAGAGAAGGAGCGAGAAGTCGCCGGCGCTGATGCGCTCCTCGATCACCAGGTTGGCGATGTACTCGAAGGCGATGGCGACCACGATGGCCACGGGGATCGCGACGATCAGGGTGACGGCCATGCCCGCCGCCAGCTGGGCGCGGTGGCGGCTGAAGGACGCCCAGCTGTCCGCGTCGAAGCGGCTGCGCTCGCGCTCCTCGCCGCCGAGGCTCTGCACGGCCAGGATGTTGGAGAGGCCCTCCTCGAGGGTCGAGGTGCTCGTGGCGCCGGCCTTCCGGCTGCGGCTGCTGCGGCGCCGCAGGAGCGCGGAGAAGGGCAGGCTCACGAGGAAGGTGAGTGCCAGGCTGGCCGCCGCCGCCCACACGATGGTCGGGTGGTTGCCGAACTGGCCCTGCATCACCGCCAGCACCAGCAGGCCGAAGAGCAGCGAGGCGAAGGGCGTGAGCACGATCCGGTAGACGCTGTTGGTGATCGAGGGGGTGTCGTACATCACCCGATAGACGGCGTCCCCGATGCGCTCGTCGTCGAAGGCGGCCATGGGCAGCGACTGGATGCGCTCGAAGAGGCGCGAGCGGTAGTGATGGTTCAGCGCCTGGGTGAGCCGGATCGTGAAGCGCATGTCGAAGAGGCCGAGGATGCCGCTTCCCATGCTGAAGCCCGCGTTGGCGGCGTTCTCGGTGCTGGTGGCCTGGTCGTGCCCGCTCGCGAGATAGGCGTCGGCCTGGTCGCGCTCGCCCCCGCCCGTGCCCACCGCGCCGATCAGGAACACCAGCAGCAGCTGGAACCCCGCCGTCCACAGGATGATCTCCGTGGGGCTCCGGCCCTCGAGCAGGTGGATCAAGGGCATGATGAAGAAGGGGTAGGGCGTCGGCGCTTCGCTGAGCGGCAGGGCCAGGATGCCGTGGTCGATGATGATCTTGATCGGGAAGGGCAGCACCAGGAAGGGGATCAACGTCGTGATCAGCAGGCAGAACTTGATCGCCATGCGGCCGCGCAGGGGCGCCACGTAGCGGAAGGCCCGCCCGAGCAGGCGCAGGGTCTCGAGGTCTCCGAGCTCGTGCTGCTCTTCGAGCCGGCCGTGGCTGCCGTGGGTCTCGTCGACGCGCTTCGGATCGCTGGCGGCGGCGCTCACGAGCCGCCTCCGGCGGCCGCCAGCGGCATCTGCTCGCCCTCGACCAGGCGCCGGTAGACCCCGGACCGTCCCATCAGCTCGTCGTGGCCGCCGCGCTCGGCGATGCGCCCGTCCTGGATCACCAGGATCTGGTCGTCGCGCCGAATGGTCGAGAGCCGGTGGGTGATGAGGAAGATGAGGCGGCCCTTCCCCCACTCGGCGAGGTTGCGCATGACGCGCAGCTCGGTCTCGGCGTCCAGCGAGGCCGTCGGCTCATCGAGGATGAGGATGGGTGTGTCCTTGAGCACGGCCCGGGCGATCGAGAGCCGCTGGCGCTGTCCCGTCGAGAGCTTGGTTCCGCGCTCGCCGAGCAGGGTGTCGTAGCCGTCGTCGAGGCGCTCGATGAAGCCGTCGGCGCAGGCGACGCGCGCGGCCTCGCGGACGGCCTCGTCCGAGGCATCGGGCACCGCGTAGCGGATGTTCTCTGCGATCGTGGTGCCGAAGAGCAGGTTCTCCTGCAGGGCGACCGCCACCTTCGAGCGGAGTCCCTCCAGCGAGAAGCGCCGCAGCGGCGTGCCGTCGATCTGGATCTCGCCCTGCTGGGGCTCGAAGAGGCGCAGCAGCATCGCCATCAGCGTGGTCTTGCCCGAGCCGGTGGGGCCCACGATGGCGGAGATCGAGCCGACCGGGGCATCGAAGGAGATGTCCTCGAGGGCGGGACGCTCGGGGTCGTAGCGGAAGCGCACGTTCTGGTAGGTGATGCCGCGATGCACCGCATCGAGGGGCAGGGCATCTGCGTCGTCCTGGACCTCGGGCTCGCGGTCGAGCAGCTCGAAGACCCGGTCGAGCCCGATCGCCACGTCCTGGGTGCGGCCCCAGGTCCGCAGCAGCCCGCGCATGTTGCCCACGCCGTCGGTGAAGCGGACCTTCGCGTAGTTGTAGAGCCCGAGGGTGAAGGCGGTGAAGCCGAGCGCCGGAGCCCACACCGGCGCCTCGTCGATCGTCCAGATGGCGACCAGCGCCGACGCCAGCACCAGCGCCGTCATCGCCACCCAGAAGAGCACCACGAAGAAGAGCCCGAGGAGCGTGCCGCGCGCATGGTAGGCGTGCTGGAAGGCGCGCTGGCTGTCCTGCTCGAAGAGCGCCTGCTCCGCCTTCTCGGCGCCGTAGGCCTTGATCACGCGGATGCCGCTCAGGGTCTCCTGGATCCGTGCGGTCAGCGCCGCATTGGCCTCGCGCGCGGCGCGGAAGCTGATGCGCAGGGGGCGGGAGTAGTGGTAGCCGACCCAGAGCATGGGGGGCATCGCCAGCAGCAGCGCGAGGGCCAGGAGCGGCGAGAAGAAGGCCAGCACGCCGAGCGCGAAGGCGAGGCGCGAGAGCGTCTGGACCGGCGTGAGCACCAGCACGTCGATCAGCTGGGTCACCATCGCGCTGTCCTGATAGGTGCGATAGATGGCATCGCCGACCGAGCTGTCGGAGTGGAAGCGCATCGAGAGGCTCTGCAGCCGGTCGAGCATCTCGAGGCGCAGGACCTGGTTGATCTTCTGGAGGATCCAGACCTGGTAGTAGTAGAGGCTCATGCCGATCGGCGTGGCGATCAGGGCAATGCCGAAGCTCCAGACGACGACGCGCCGGAGCACCGCGCGCCGCTGGTCGGGATCGAGAGGGATCTCGGCGGCGAAGACGGCCGGGTCGAGGGCGAGGAAGGTCGCCTGGGCCTGGGTCAGGGCCTCGCCCTGGAGGACGCGGGTCCAGAACGCGTCCATCAGCCAGGCGCCGATCGGAACGAAGATCAGGGCGAGGCTGCCGAAGCCGAAGAAGAGCCCGTAGAGATGGGGGCGCACCGGGCGGAGCAGCCGCACGCAGCGCGCGAGGAGACGCAACACCAGGCGGAAGGAGAGCTGGTCGCTCTGGCTGCCGGTGCCGAGCTGAGCGAGCTCTTCGCCCTCACCGGCGCTCTGCGCTGCGGCGGACGGGGAGGGGCTCTGGTCGGGTGAGGTGTCGCTCAAGGTGGTTGGCTGCTCGCGCGCGTCTGGGGCTGCCCGATCGATCTGATCATCGACCCGATCGGCTGCGACGCCAATCGGCTGCGCTCATCGGCGCGATGTGCTGCGCTCTCCCGCGCGTGCTCCGGACGAACCGGCACGACCCACCCGTTTGGCAGGGTAGCCGGCCCGGCGGGGACCTGCTGCCGATCCGCCTTGGAAGGACGCCCCGGGTGGGCATCGGGTTTCGCGCCGGGCGGAGTCGTGCAGCCCGAGGGCTGTAGGGCAGGGCGGCTCCGCTGTGGCCGGGAGGCGCTAGAGCCGCAGGCGTCGCTGGTTGCGGCGTCCGCCGACCCGCGAGAGCAGGGCGCCGGCCACCATGCCGAGGGAGAGGATCAGGGCTCCGGTGATCCACTCGAGCCATCGCTCGCCGACCCGGAGCTTGTCGTTCTCCTTGGTCAGGCGCTCGATGGTGGCTCGTTGCTCCGCGTCGGTCCCGCTGAGCTCCTCGCCGCGGGCGCGCAGCTCCGAGGCCTCCTTGCCGGTGGCCTCGAGCCGGGAGCGGGTCCGGGCCAGCTCGGCCTCGACCTGGGCGAGGCGCTGGGTGGGCGGTGCCTGGGCGTCGAGGTAGCCGGCCGAGATCCAGCCCTCCTTGCCGTCGGGCAGCCGCACGCGGGTCCAGCGCTCGGCGCGCTCGAGGATGTCGAGCCCGTCGCCGGGCGCGACGCTGGCGATGATCCGGTACTGGGTGCCCGCGCCGCTGCGCAGGTTGAGGGGTGCGCCTCGGACCCAGCCCTTCTCTGCCGCGGGGGCCGCGTGAGGGACGAGCAGGGCGCCGGCGAGGATCATCGCGGACCCGATGGCCACGGGGCCCAGCCGAAGTCGGCGTCGGAGCCCGGCGAAGAGCGTGCTTTGGGTGCCGTTCACGGCGGCGGATTGTATCCGCCCGCGACGAGGCCGCGAGGCCGTCGGAGCCGCGAAACGGCGCGCTCGTCGGTCGTGGGCGAATCCCTTCGCCGCGGTGCCGGCCACCGGCGCGCTACGCTCGCGGCGTGCGAATCCAGGTACGCGACACCACGCTGTTCTTCGACGTCGAGGGGCTCAAGCTCGCGCCCGAAGGGCCCGAGCTCGCCGAGCGGCCGACGCTCATCCTGCTCCACGGCGGGCCCGGCTTCGACCACAGCTCGTTCAAGCCGTCCTTCAGCGCGCTGCGCGACGCGGCCCAGCTCGTCTACCTCGACCACCGCGGCAACGGCCGCAGCGAGCGCGACAGCGAGGAACGCTGGACCCTCGACGAGTGGGCGGACGACCTGCACGCCTTCTGTCAGGCGCTCGAGATCGAGAAGCCGGTCGTGCTGGGTCAGTCCTTCGGCGGGATGGTGGCCATGGCCTACGCCATCCGTCACCCGGAGCACCCGGGCAAGCTGATCCTGTCGAGTACGACGGCCAAGACCCGGCTCGATCGGGTCTACGCGACCTTCGAGCGGCTGGGGGGCGAGGAGGCACGCGCGGCGGCCGAGGCCTACTGGAGTGCCCCGGGGCCCGAGACCCTCCCCGACTACGCCCGCGTCTGCTTCCCGCTCTACAACACGAAGCCGGCCGATCCCGACACCAACAAGCGCACGAAGTGGAACTTCGACGTGATGTTCCACTTCGGGGGTGGCGAGGATCTCACGATGGACCTGCTGCCCGGCCTCGCGAAGGTCCAGTGCCCGACCCTCGTGCTCGCCGGAGAAGACGATCCCATCACGCCCGTGGGAGACGCCGAGGACATCACCGCCGCGATCCCCGACGGCCACGCGCGCCTCGAGCGCTTCGACGGCTGCGGCCACGGGGTGTTCCGGGACGATCCGGACGCCGGCTTCGACGCGATCCGCCGCTTCCTCCTCGAGTAGGCCGGAGCCTCCGCTCGCTCCTCGAGCGGGCGGGCGGCTAGGTGTCGAGCACGTAGCGGAAGACGAGGGGCGCCACGATGGTGGCGTCCGACTCGATCACGAAGGTCGGCGTCTGCTCGTCGAGCTTGCCCCAGGTGATCTTCTCGCTCGGGATCGCACCGCTGTACGAGCCGTAGCTCGTGGTCGAGTCGCTGATCTGACAGAAGTAGGACCAGTAGGGGCAGGGCCGCTTCATGTCCTGGTGGATCATCGGGACGACGCAGATCGGGAAGTCTCCCGCGATGCCCCCGCCGATCTGGAAGAAGCCGATGGTGTTCTCGGCCTGGTCGGCCGGAATCGCGCGCAGGGCGACGTCGTCGTGGCCGACCTCTTCGCCCACCATCGGGATCTCCATCACGGGCTTGCCCATGGTCTCCCGCGCGTACCAGTCCGCCAGCGCGGCCATGCTCTCGAGCCCGCCCTTGACCGTGTGCAGGCTCGAGAGACGCTCGCGCAACACGTTCGCGACGAACACGTTGCCGAGCGTCGAGTCCTCCCAGCCCGGAACGAAGATCGGGAGGTCGCGCTCGGCGGCGGCCAGCATCCAGGAGTGCGCCGGGTCGATCTGGGTGCGGCCCTCGAGCCAGCCCTCGCGCAGCAGCTGGTAGAGGAACTCGTGGGGGAAATGGCGCTCGCCGCGCTCCTCGGCGCGCCGCCAGAGGGCGAGCATCGGCTCCTCGATCACCCGGAAGGCCTCGGCCTCGGGGATGCACGTGTCCGTGACACGGTTCAGCCCCTGGCGCTCGAGCTCCTTCTCGTCGGCCGCGGTCAGGTTCCGGAAGTGGGGGATGCGCTGGTAGTGCTCGTGGGCGACCAGGTTGAAGACGTCCTCTTCCAGGTTCGCGCCCGTGCAGCAGATGGCGTGGACCTTGTCGGCGCGGATCATCTCGGCGAGGGTGATTCCGAGCTCGGCCGTGCTCATCGCGCCCGCCATCGCGAGGAGCATGCGGCCCCCGCCTTCTACGTGGGTGACGTAGGCTTCCGCCGCGTCGCGAAGGGCGGCCGCGTTGAAGTGGCGATAGTCGTGGCGGACGAAGTCGCGAATCGATCGCGGGGGCGTCGGCATCGGGGGGCTCCCTGTGCGGCCGTGGTGGCGCCGTCGGGTGGGTGCGCGAACGGAGGCGCGGAGTCTAGGGAAGCTCCGGAGCCTCAGTCGAGCATGGCGTCGGCGAGGTACACGAGCCGGTCGAGCGGGAGGCGCGCCATCCGGACGTCGCTCTCGAGCCAGCGCCCGAGCCAGAGCGGCGGGTCGCGGCGGATGTCGTTGGTCGGATACGCCGTCCACAGCACACCGTCGACGATCGCCACGCCGCCCTCACCGCAGTCGCCCCCGCTCGGGAGGTCCGAGAGGTACACGAGCTCGTCGCTGCGGATCTCGTAGAGGGCGGTGCGCTTGCGGCTGAGCGGGCCTCCGAGGGGTGTTACGCGCCCCCGGTGGCCCGGCTGATGCCGAGCGATGGCGAAGACGCGCTCCCCGTGAGCGAAGAGCACGAGCCCCTCGAGGCACGAGACCGCGCTGCGAGCCTTCTTCCACTCCTCGTGGGGCGGCTCCGAGGAGGCGAGGAGGACGCCCGACCCGGCGTCCGCGTCGAAGCTCGTCGCGAAGAGGCCCGCGGCGGCCCAGATGCGCCCGTCCGCCGCGACGGCGATGTCTCCGGGCCCGAGGCCATTGCCCCGGTGGATCTCGGCTTGGGGCTCCCAACGCGCCCCGTCCGTCGATCGCACCAGCAACAGGCGCCCGCGGGCCGGGTCCTGGCCGGCTGCCAGCCACGCAGGCTCGCCCACGACGGCGCGGGCGCGCCCGATGCGCCAGCCCGGCGGCGAGACCGGCTCGAGGGGGCTCCACTCGCGCCCGTCGACGCTCTCGCTGCGGAGCGTGCGCGACCCGGGGCCCCAGCCAAGCCGTCCCGTCTCGGTGTGCAGCACCAGCCGACGCCCGAGGAGCGAGAGCTTCGGTGCGCCGATGCGCTCGCCGGGCACCGAGAGCTCGGCGAGCGCCTCCCAGGTCTGGCCATCGGCCGAGCGTCGGATGCGGATGCAGGTGCGCGGGGAGCCCGGGACGGTCTCCCAGCACGCATGGGCCAGGAGCAGCCCGCCCTCGAAAGCCACGAGGTCCGTGCCCGCGTTGTGCAGGCCGTCGGACACGACGTCCCAGTGGAGGAGCGCGTCCGTCAGCAGCGGATGGATCCGCGCGCGATTGGGGCGCCACCGCAGCCACGCGAGCAGAAGCGCGCCGACGACCGGCGGGGCCAGCACGAGGAAGCCCAGCAGCATCGGAGTCGCGCCGCGTGGCTAGCGCCCGTTGCGGCGGGCGATCCCCTTGGTCGAGCGCTTGCGCAGGCGGTTCGCGTCCCGCAGCCGCTTCTCCGCGCGCTCCACCAGGAGCACCTGGGAGCTCTTCTCCTTGCGGCCCTTGCCGCCCGAGCGCTGCACGTACGTGCCGTCCGCCTGCATCTCCCACGCGGAGCGCTGATCCTGCAGCTGGCTGTCGAGCAGGAAGCGCAGGTCGGCCTTGAGACGATCTCCCTCGACGGGCACGACCGTCTCGACCCGACTCTCCAGGTTGCGGTTCATGCAGTCGGCCGAGCCGATGTAGTACTCGCCGGCGCCGCCCGCCTGGAAGTAGTAGATGCGCGCGTGCTCGAGGAAGCGGCCCACGATGCTGATGACCTGCACGTCCTCGGTGAGGCCCGGGATGCCGGGGCGCAGGCGGCAGGTGTCCCGGACGATCAGGTCCACCTTGACGCCATGGCGCGCGGCCTCGTAGAGGGCCCTGGTGACGTCGCCGTCCTCCAGCGCGTTCATCTTCATCTGGATCAGGCCCGGCGAGTCGGGCGAGTGCAGCTTGATCTCGCGCTGGATCTTCTCGATCAGCGCCTTCTTCAGCAGCGTCGGCGCCGGGAGGATCTTCTTGTAGTTGCGCTTGGGCTTGAAACCGGTGGACAGGTAGTTGAAGAGCTCCGTCAGGTCCTCGCCGATCTGGTCGTCGGAGGTGAGGATGCCCACGTCCGAGTAGATGCGCGCGTTGCCCGCGTGGTAGTTGCCCGTGCCGATGTGGGCATAGCGGCGCAGGCCGTCGTAGTCCTGGCGCACCACGAGCACGTTCTTGCAGTGGGTCTTGAGCCCGACCACGCCGTAGGTCACGTGGATCCCGGCCTCTTCCAGCCGATTCGCCCAGCGGATGTTGGCGCCCTCGTCGAAGCGGGCCTTGAGCTCCACCACCACGGCCACCTGCTTGCCGTTCTGGGCGGCCTGGATCAGCAGGTCGATGACGTTGGTGTCCTCGGACGTGCGGTACAGCGTCATCTTGATCGCGCGTACCTTCGCGTCCTCGGCGGCCTCGCGCAGGAAGCGCTCGACCGTGGACGAGAAGGACTCGTAGGGGTGCTGGATCAGGATCGCGCCGGCGTCCCGGATCACGTGGAAGATGCTGCGGTCGCGCGGCATGCGCGGGTGGTCGATCGGGTGGTGCTGCGGGTCGCGCAGCTCGGGGAAGGGCAGGCCCGAGAGCTCCATCAGGTCGGCCGTGCCGAGCATCCCGTCGACCTCGACCACGTCGTCGTTCTCGTCGAGTCCGAGCTCGGCGGCGAGCATGCCGCGGTGCAGATCGTGCATGTTCTTGTTGACTTCGAGACGCACGATCGGCGCGAAGCGGCGCTCGCGCAGCTCCGACTCGATCATGGCGAGGAGGTCGTCGGCGCGGTCCTCGTCGCGCTCCGTGTTCGCGTTGCGCGTGACGCGGAAGACCTCACAGCTCTCCACCTCGATGCCGGGCAGCAGCAGGTCGAGGTTCGCCGCCATCACGTCTTCCAGCGGCACGTAGAGGTAGCGATCGCCCACGCGCAGCAGGCGCGGGATGCCCGCACCCACCGGCACCTTGACCCGGGTCAGGGAGGCGGATTCCTCGCGCTCGTGGCGCACCTGGATCAGGAGGTTGAGCGAGAGGTTGGAGATGAAGGGGAAGGGGTGCGCCGGGTCCATCGCCTGGGGCGTGACCAGCGGGAAGATGTTGCGCAGGTAGTGCTCGCGCAGCCACTCGCGGTCGTGCTCGTCGAGCTCGTCCCAGCGCGCAATCACGATGCCGGCGTCGGTGAGCCGTGCGGTGAGATCCTCGAGCAGGCGCTGCTCGCGCCCGTTGATCTCGCGGATCATCGCGTAGCACTCCTCGATCTGCTGCTCGGGAGTGCGGCCGTCGATGGTGCGCTCGCGCAGGCCCGCCGCGGACTGCTGCTTGAGGCCGCCGATGCGCTTCATCACGAACTCGTCGAGGTTCGAGCCGACGATGGACAGGAACTTCAGTCGCTCGAGGAGCGGCGTGCGCTCGTCCTCGGCCTCGTGCAGCACGCGGCAGTTGAACGAGAGCCAGGTGAGCTCCCGGTTGAGGAAGTACTCCGGGCGCGAGAGGTCGTGCTCGCCTTCCGGCGAGGGGACCTCGAGGGGAACTCCGGAACGGGACCGGGGAACGATGCGGGCGGTGGCGGTCTGGGACATGGCGGCTCGAGCGGAGCGCGGGGTCATCTCTTCGGGGGCTCCCAGCACTCGATCGGGGACGCGATCGAACGAAAGAGGAGCCTCTCATTGTATCGGCAGACCCCCCTCGACATGCGACGTCGATGCGGGAATGGCGACAAATTGATGCGAACGGTGAAACGACGTTTGTCTTCGTGTGAAGCCAGAGGCTAGCGGGGCAGAATGCCCCCGTATCCGTCGGCGCTCACATCCGCATGGCTTCGCAGGCGGGGAGCGGCAGAGGCGACGAGGAGAAGGTGGCTCCCCGGGCAGGACTCGAACCTGCGACCCAGCGGTTAACAGCCGCTTGCTCTACCAGCTGAGCTACCGGGGAACGAAGGAGGCCGATTCTAGGAGTTGGCCTCAGGAGACGCCACGGCGGGAACGCCCTCCTGGGCCCGGTAGACGTGCACCTGGGCCCGTCTGCCGCTGAGGCTGCGGGCTCCGGCGAACGAGAGCGCCACGTCCTCCCGCACCCGGCGCCAGACGGCCTCGGAGACCAGGATCTCGCCCGGGTCGGCCAGGTCCCCCAGGCGCTGGGCCACGTTCACGCTGTCGCCGATGGCGGTGAAGTCGCTGCGCTGCCGCGAGCCGATGGTGCCCACGACCACGGGCCCGGTATGGATTCCCACGCCCATCCGGACCTCGGGCTCGTCCTTGCCGAGGGCGGCGTTCCGCTCGGCCAGGGCGCGCTGCAGGGCCCGGGCCGCCTCCACGGCCGGTCGGGCGTGGTTCGCCAACGGCGCGGGCGCTCCGAACCAGGCCATCACGGCGTCGCCCATGAACTTGTCGAGGGTGCCGCCCCGGTCGAGGATGCAGTCGCTGGCCAGCTGGAAGACCTCGTTCAGCAGGGCGACCACGTCGGGCGCCATCATGCCCTCCGAGAGCAGGGTGAAGCTGCGGATGTCGGCGAAGAGGATCGTCACCTCGCGCTCGGCTCCCGGCGCCAGCGACTCGTCCTCGAGAACGCGGTTCACCACGTAGTCGCTGGCGAAGCGCCCGAAGGCGCGCTCCACGCGCTCCTTCTCGAGCAAGGACTCTCCCAGGGAGTTGAAGGCCCGGGTCAGGTGCCCGACCTCGTCGAAGCCGGTAGGGGGCACCCGGGTCTCGAGGTTGCCCCCGGCCAGCTGCTCCACCCCGGCCCGCAGCCGCTGCAGGGGGCGCAGCCAGATGCCGACGGCGACGGCCCCGACCCCGCCGGCCAGGGCTCCCAGGATCGCCCAGATCGGGATCAGCCAGTCGGGCTTGGCCTGGGCGATCAGCCCGATGGGGATGCCCCCGGCCAGGACCAGGACGACCACCAGGGAGCTGAGACGGAACTGGAGCGAGCGCATGCCGAGGGCGCTATCGGTCGAAGGGCAGGACCACCAAAGCCTGCGGTTCGACTTCGCTCGGCTGCGCCTCGCTGCGCGCCCCGCCGGGGGCGGGGCTTGCTGTTCGACTTCGCTCGGCTGCGCCTCCCGCTCTTGGACTTCGCTCGGCTGCGCCTCGCTGCGCGTCCCGCCGGGGGCGGGGCTTACGGGGAGTCATCCCCGGCCCGGGTGGGGTGCCCCCGGGGAAGTGGCCCTAGAGGCCCTCGAAGCGGATCTCGAGGATCTCGAACTCGCGGGTTCCCTTGGGCACGCGCACCTGCACGGTGGCGTCGAGCTCCTTGCCCATCAGGGCCCGGGCGATCGGGGAGGTCACGGAGATCAGGCCGTTCGAGACGTCGGCCTCGTCCTCTCCCACGATCCGGTAGGTCACGGATTCGCCGGACTCCGTGTCCTCGAGGCCGACGGTGGCTCCGAAGCTCACCCGATCGGTGCTCTGCCCGCTGCCGTCGATCACCTGGGCCCGGGCCAGCTTGTCCTCGAGCAGGGCGATGCGGCCCTCGATATGGCCCTGGCGCTCCTTGGCGGCGTGGTACTCGGCGTTCTCCGAGATGTCGCCGTGGGCGCGGGCGATCTCGATCTCCTTGACGATCTGGGGGCGGTCCACCGTCTTGAGGCGCTTGTGCTCCTCTTCGATCTGGGCGAATCCGCGCGGCGTCATCGGAACGCGATCGCTCACGGCGCTTCCTTCGTTGGTCGCCTGCAACCCTCCGGATTCCGAACAGAAAGCCGGCGCCCGGAGGTCGGGTCTCGCGGCACCGGGGCCCTGGCGACCGGGCGCCGGTGCTCCATTGCGCGGCGCTCTTCGGCTGCCGCGCCCCCGAAGGGTCATCGGACGATCGCCCGATGGAGCCAAGCTACCCGCTCGCCGAATCGGTCGCCACGCTCCGTTGGCCCCGCGGGATCGGGCGGCTCAGGCCTGGAATGCGACGGCGTCCACCTCGATCGACGCACCCAGGGGGAGGGAAGCCACGCCCAGCGTCGCCCGAGCCGGCTGGATCCCGTCCGGAAGCAGCCTCGCGTAGATCTCGTTCACCACGGCGAAGTCGGAGAGGTCGGTCAGGTAGATGCTCACCCGGAGCAGGGAGGCCAGCGAGGCGCCGCCCGCCTCGAGCACGGCCTCGAGGTTGGCGAAGGCCTGACGAGCCTGCGCGGCGATGTCGCCTTCGACGAGCCGACCCGACGCCGGGTCGAGCGGGATCTGGCCGCTGGCCCAGACGAGGCCCGCGTGGCTCACGGCCTGGGAGTAGGGCCCGACGGGCGCCGGTGCGGCGTCGGTCCGGACCTCCTGCTTCACGCGTCGCCGGCGCCTTCGTCCGGCTCGTCGATCAGCCGGTCCTCGAGCACGCGCAGCAGGTAGCCCACCAGCATCAGGTTGGGCAGACGCTCCCGCGTGTCGCCCTCGAGCTTCTCGCCGTCCGCGAAGCCCGCGGCGTACTCGCGGAAGAACTCCAACGTCTCGATCGGGACGTTCTTCGCCAGCATCTCGTTGATGTGGTCGGTCGAGAGCTCCGCGAAGAGATCCGCAAACTCCCAGGCGAGGTGGCCATGATCCATGTGGCGTCGGGATCCCTTTGCTCGCTTCCCTGGACTCTTCCCGCGGTTCATCGCGTGCGAGCCCGGCGATCCTGCCACCGCGAAAATAGGTTGTCAAACACACTTGCCGGCGAAACGCGCCTTCCGTTCCGCATCGCGCCACCGTCGGTGGGGCGTTACCCGAATGGATCGAACGCTCTCCCCCGGGACTTGCCTATTCGCAGAAAATCATCCCGCGCTCATGCACGCCACGACGTCACCGAGCGAAGGGTCGGGCGTTCGTGCGACGCCGAACGCGTCTCAGATGCTCCGATGGGGGTCCTCGCTCGGGCCGATCCGGGGATGTCCCTCGGGCAGGCTCGGCGCTCCGGGCTCCAGGTTCGCCGACTCGACGAGCAGGCTCTCCTCGACGAAGAGCGGAGCCTGGTAGCGCAGCGCGATGGCGATCGCGTCGCTCGGACGGGCGTCCACGCTGAGCGGTCCCTCGACGGCGCGCAGGTGGATCAGCGCGTAGTAGATGCCCTGGGAGAGCTTCGTCACCACGATTCGCTCGACCGCGGCATCCAGTCGGTCGACCAGCCGCTTGGCGAGGTCGTGGGTGTTCGGACGGGGCGGACGCTGGCGGTCGCGGGCTGCCGTGATCGAGAGCGCCTCGTGCGCGCCGATCCAGATCGGGAGCTGCCGCGCTCCGCGTTTCTCGCGCAGCACCACCACCGGACTCTGGGTGTCCGGGTCGACCAGCACGTCGCCCAGGCGCACCTCGATCTCGTTGCCCGGCGCCGACGCCGCCCCGGGCGCGTCGCAGCCCGCGAGCCCCAGCAAGGGGATCACGAGCAGGGCCAGTAGACAGCGCATGCGCGACACCTCGTCGGCCCGTGGGTGGCGCAGGCCCCGGGCGATGCTTCGAGGGTAGAACGCGAAGCGCGCGCCTCCAAGGTGAGACGCGGGTCCCGGAGGGTGGTCGGGGCGACTGGATTCGAACCAGCGACCTCTTCGTCCCGAACGAAGCGCGCTACCAAGCTGCGCCACGCCCCGTCACCCTGGGGACCGGGCCGAGGCCCGCAAGGGGCCGGTCCGGCCCTCGCAGGGTGCCAAATTTCCGAGGGCCGTAAAGTCAGGGTCGAAAGCTGCCCTAGAATGGGCCCTGGGGGAAAGGTCTGCTGCCCGACGTGTCCGTGCTGGCCGATCCGGCCTCGTTCGCCGCCGCCTGTGGGCTGCTGTTCCTGATCGGCTTCGCGGTCGCGGCCTTGCGTCCGGCGTGGATCGCCGGCCATCCCAAGAGCGTGCTCCTCGGGCTCGGCGCGATCACCGGCATAGCCCTCCAGGTGCTGCTGGCCGGCCCGCCGGTGGGCCTCAATCTGCGCATCGATCCCTCCACCGAGCCCCTGCTCCCCGCCGGTGACCCCTCCCAGGAGGTCTACGCCCGCGCCGTCGCGAACTTCGGCGAGGACGAGGTCTACGTGATCGCCATGGAGACCGACGACGGGGTCTTCACGGTGCCGGCCCTCGAGGTCCTGCGCGAGGTCAGCGACCGCATCGTCCACTTCCCCGAGGTGCGGCAGGTCCAGAGCCTGACCGACGTGGTGGCGTTCCGGTACGACGCCGAGGGCGACTGGATCGAGGTCGCCGACTTCATGGAGGAGATCCCCCGGGACCCCGAGGCCCTGGCCGCGCTCGAGGCCGAGGCGCTCGGCGAGGTGCTCTACCAGAAGACGTTGATCTCCGACGACGGCCGCACCGCCGCCGTCAACGTGACCTTCCGCAAGATGTCCGACGCCGAGTTCATCGACTCGCAGGTCGACGAGCGGGTGATGGCCGTGCTCGCCGAGCTCGAGCGCCCCGGGATCCGCTTCTTCGTGGCCGGCCGCTCGCACGCGAAGGTCAACGTCTACCACCTGATGATCCGAGACATGCAGGTGATGATCCCGCTCGCTCTCGGCGTGGTGGCCCTCGGTCTGCTGGTGGTCTTTGGCACCCGCCGCGGGGTCGTGATCCCGATGGCGGTCATCCTGATCGCGACGGTCTGGACCTTCGCCGCGATCGCCTGGCTCGATCAGCCGCTCACCGTGCTGACGACGCTGATGGCGCCCATGCTGGCGGCGATCGGAAGCGTCTACGGGATCCACGGCATCGCGCGCTACGAGGAGGAGGCGGCGCAGGCGAGTACGCCGCGAGAGGCCGCCCAGCGCGCCCTCGAACACATGCGGCTCCCCGTGCTCGTGGCCGGACTCACCACGATGATCGGGTTCGGGGCGCTGATGATCACCGACGTCCCGGCGGTGTTCGACATCGGAGGCTTCGCCGTTCTCGGCGTGGGCTCGATCACGCTGCTCTCGCTCACCCTCCTGCCGGCGGCCCTGGCCCTGGCGCCGCTGCGGCCGGCGGGCTCGGGCTTCGGGATCAGCGGCTGGGTCGCGCGGACGATCGACGCCGGCCTTTCGCGGGTCGCCACCGCCGTCGCGGCGCGTCCCTCGGTCTACATCGGCATCTGGGTCGTGGCCTTCGGAATCTGTGCGGCCGCGATCCCGCGCATCGTGATCGACACCGACTATCTCTCGATGCTGCCGACGGACTCGCCCGTGCGCGTCGAGTTCGAGGCCGTGAATCGCCTGCTCTCGGGGGCCGTGCCCATCTACATCTCCTTCGAGGGCGAGGAGCGCGGGGCCTTCCGCCATCCCGAGGCGCTGCACGTGCTCCGGGAGCTCGAGGAGCGGGCCGACGGCATCGAGACCGTCGGCCACACCGCCTCGGTCGTCGACACCGTGCGCGTGATGAACCGCCGCATGGCGAAGGACGATCCGGCCGAGGAGCGCATCCCCGACACCCGCGGCGCCGTGGCCGAGCTGCTCTTCATGGCGCCCAAGGGGCACCTGGACCGCTACACGAACGTCAACCACAGCAATGCCAACGTGATGGTCCGGACGGGGGCCGTGGGAACCGCCGCCGTGCGGAAGGTCGTGGCCGAGCTCGAGGCGCTGCTCGAGGAGGTCGGGCCCGCGCCCGGTGCGACCGCCCACGTCACCGGCAACGCCATCCTGCTGGCGCACAGCGCCGACGGCATCACCCGGAGTCAGCCGCGGACGATCGGCCTCGCCGCCGTGGCGATCTTCGTGCTGATCTCGTTCGCGTTCCGCTCCCTGCGCCTGGGTGCGGTGGCGATGGTGCCGAACGTCGTGCCGGTCGTGGTCTACTTCGGCGTGCTCGGGCTCGGCGCTGCGCCCCTGTCGCTCGCGACCAGCCTGATCGGCAGCGTGGCCCTCGGCATCGCCATCGACGACACCGCCCACTTCCTGGTCCGCTACGGCTCCGAGCGCCGCACCGGCAACTCACCGCTCGAGGCCGCACGCATCACCGGCATGCGGGTGGGGCGGCCCATCGCCATCACCTCGTTCATGCTGATGCTCGGCTTCCTGGTCGTTTCGCTCTCGAGCTTCGAGACCCTGCGCCAGTTCGGCCTGCTCTCGGCCATGACCATGGGCGTCTGTCTGCTGACCGATCTGGTGCTGCTGCCCGCCCTGCTGATCCGCGCACGCGCCTGATCCGCGTCCGGGGCTGGTCCGGGGCTAGTGGGACTCCAGCCGGCGGAGGTCGAAGACCTTGCGCTGGAGCTTCGGGTTCGGGTCGAGCGCCTCGACCTCCATGGTGGTGAAGGTCTCGAGCTGCATGTTCGTCATGGTCAGCTCGTAGGGCCACCAGATCCCGTCCACCTCCTTGACGCTCGCGAAGGGGACCGTGAGCTCCTTCACCAGCAGGTCGCGGGTGTCCCAGTAGCGCGTCAGCAGCGGGACGCAGTGATCCTTCTCGACGAGGATGCGGAAGCGCTTGTACTCGGAGTTCGTGTAGTCCTTGGGCACGACCTCGACGACGTACACCGGCGTCCCCTCGTGGATGCGGTCGGGCAGGCGCTCGTAGTCGCCGTCTTCGATCTCGCGCGGGACGATGTCCTCGAAGGTGAAGTCGGTGCCGAACACGGCCTCCCGGCGCAGGTTGACCCGGCGGATGCGCCGCGAGGAGTTCAGGTACACGAACTGGTCGTTGGGGCGGCCTTCGTTGTTCACGATCAGGTAGCCCGAGTAGCGCAGGTCGAAGGGGTCGGTGTACTTGACGATGGACTTCGAGAGGACGCCGCCCTTGGGCTCGCCTTCCTCGTCCCGGAAGCTGCTCCAGGTCATCCGCAGCTTGGATTCCTGGGTGGCGCCGGCGCGGTCTCCCGACACCAGCCGCGAGGACTGGACGTAGGAGGTGAAGCGGTTGTCCAGCACGCACTGGTAGATGTCGCGACCGGAGAGCGACGCGTTGGGAGACAGTGCGTCTTCGGCGCCCTCGACGGCGTCGACGCTGGCGGAGGTCTGCGAAGGGGCGGCGCCCACTGCCTCGTCCGAGGCCAGGGTGGAGGAGGGCGCCGCGACCCAGAGGGCCGCCAGGGCAACGATCATGTGGGCGCGCATGGATGGACTCCGGGAGACCCGCGTGTGGAGAGCGGGAGCCTACCATCGATCCTCGCGCGAGCCCCGAACCCGCGTCGGACCGCTGCCGCCGGGCACGAGCCCTAGGCCGCGTGCTTACGCAGGTCGGCGATGGCCGCGGCGTAGTCGGGAGTGCCGAAGACGGCGGTTCCCGCCACGAAGACGTTGGCCCCCGCCGCGGCGGCCGAGCCGATGGTGGCGGGTCCGATGCCGCCGTCGACCTCGAGCTCCACGTCGAGCTCGCGCTCGTCGATCCATCCCCGGAGGGTGCGAAGCGTGTCCAGCGTGGACTCGATGAAGCGCTGTCCCCCGAAGCCCGGGTTCACGCTCATCACGAGGACCTGGTCGACCGCGGCCAGCACCGGCTCGACGGCGCTGGCCGGGGTCGCGGGATTCAGCACGACGCAGGCCTTGGCGCCGGCCTCCTGGATCTGGCACACGGTGCGGTGGAGATGGGGGCAGGTCTCGACGTGGACGCCGACCCGATCGGCCCCGGCCCGGATGTAGCTCTCGAGCGAGCGCTCGGGCGCCTCGATCATCAGGTGGACGTCGAGGGGCAGCTCCGTCGCCTCGCGCACGGCCTCCACCACCACCGGGCCGATCGTCAGGTTGGGCACGAAGTGGCCGTCCATCACGTCGACGTGGATCCAGTCGGCTCCGGCGCGGTCGACCGCCTGCACCTCGGCGGCCAGGTTTCCGAAGTCGGCGGCGAGGATCGAGGGAGCGATGCGGATCTCGCGTGCGGTCACGAGCGTCTCTCCATGCGGATGGCGAAGAAGCCGTCCATGTCGTGGCGATGGGGCAGGGTGCGCAGCGCACCGTCGGATTCGATCAGGGGCTCCACCGTCGCGGGAACGCTCTCGCGCGGGGAGACCCGGAGACCGAGCGCGTCCTTGTGCTCGCCCAGCACGGCGAATGCCACGGCTTCGTTCTCCTCGGGCAGCACCGTGCAGGTACTGTAGACGACGACCCCGCCGGGCCGCAGCGCCTCGAGAGCGCGAGAGAGCAGGGCGCGCTGGGTCTCGGCGAGGCGCTCGGGATCGCCCGGCCGGATGCGCCAGCGCGCGTCGGGGTTGCGGCGCAGGGTGCCGATGCCCGAGCACGGGGCATCGACGAGCACGCGATCGAAGCTCCCGGGCGGCGCCGCCTCCGGCAGGGCCTGGGTCGCGTCGGCGACGGCGACTCCCAGGTTCGGAAGGCCCAGCCGGCGCGCGTCGCGCGAGACGAGGCGCAGCCGCCGCTCGCTGCGATCGAGGGCGATCACGCGCCCCGCAGCACCCACGCGCTCGGCGATGGCCGTCGCCTTGGCGCCTGGCGCCGCGCACAGATCGAGGACGCGCTCGCCGGGCTGCGGGTCGAGCAGCTCGACCACCAGCTGGGAGGCCTCGTCCTGGATCGTGAAGCGCCCGGCCATGAAGGCCGGGTCGCGGCCGGGGTCGCCGCGGTGGCCGAGCCGGATGCCGAGCGGTGCGCGCTCGCAGGGCTTTACCTCGGGCATGCGGGGCCGCAGCTCCTCGAGCAGGGCCTCGCGGGTGCCGCGTACGGGATTCACCCGGGCCACGAGCGGCGGTACCGCGTTGGACGCGGCCGCGAAGGCTGCGGCCTCCTCGGCACCGAAATGATCGAGCAGGCGCTCGGCCAGCCAGGGCGGTAGCGAGAGCGCGTGGGTCAGGTGGCCCTTCGGATCCGTCTCGAGGGAGGGCAGGGGGATCTGCTCCGCGCGGCGCGAGAGCCTTCGCAGGACGGCGTTCACCAGCCCGGCCGCGCGATCCAGGCCGGCGGCGTGGGCGCAGCGCACGGACTGGTCCACCGCCGCCGAGTCCGGGATGCGATCCGAGAAGAGGATCTGGTAGGCGCCGAGGCGGAGCAGCGTCGCGACCCGCGGCTCGAGCTTCGCAAAGTCGCGGTCGACCGCGAACGACAGCAGGTAGTCGAGCTTGCCCCGCCAGCGGAGCGTCCCATAGACCAGCTCGGTGACGAGGGCGCGGTCCGCCGAGCCGAGCGGCGTGCGCCCCATGGAGGAATGCAGCGCGAGGTCGGCGTAGGCTCCGGACTCGACGCGGGACAGGATGCGGTAGGCGAGCAGGCGGGCCTGGGTCGGCGCCGAGGCCCCGCGTCGCGCCTCGCGGCTCTCCGGCCGCCCGCGGCGAGGTCGCGCGCGTCCCGCTCGCGGCTTCGGTTCAGCCACGGGCGCTCTCCAGCTGCTCACCGTCCAGGAGCCCGCGGCCGCGCTGGAAGTCGTCGGTCGAGAGCGGTTTGCCGCCGGCCCGCTGGAGCCGGGTCGGGATCAGCCAGCCTTCGCCGCAGGCGATGCGCGGCCGGCCGTCCTCGCCGAGGGCGACCTGGCCGGGACGGGTGCTACAGGCTTCGGCCTCGCTGCGCGCACCGAGGATGCGCAGCGTCTCCTCGCCGCGCAGGCACGACGCCCCGGGCCGCGGCGACGTGGCGCGCACCCGGCGCGCGACCGCATCGGCGGGCTCCTCGAAGTCGAGGTCGGCGTCGCGGCGTTCGATCTTCGGCGCCTCGGTGGCGGCGCCGTGGTCCTGCTCGATCCACACCGCCGTGCCCGCGGCGATGGCGTCGAGCCCGGCGTCGATGGCTTCGCTGCACAGCGTTGCCATGCGCTCCTCGAGCTCGCCCCGGGTCTCCTCCGCGCCGATCTCCGTCTCGCGCACCAGGGTGACGGCGCCGGCGTCCATCTCGCGTTCGACGCGCATCACCGAGATGCCCGTGGTCTCGTCGCCCGCGAGGATCGCGTGGGCGATGGGCGCGGCGCCCCGGTGGCGGGGCAGCAGGCTCGCGTGGCCGTTGATCAGGTAGCCGAGCTTCGGGAGCTCGCGGATGCGCTTCGGGAGGAACTGGCCGAACGCGACCACCACGCCGAGGTCGGGCTCGGACTCGGCCAGGGCGGCCGCGACGTCGGGCGCGCCCACCTTCTCGGGGCGGTGGAGCGGGACCCCCGCCTCCTGCGCGAGTCGGGCCACGGGCGAGGCCGTGAGCTTGCGCCCACGTCCGCTCGGCCGGTCGGGCTGGCTCACCACGCCGACGACCTCATGGGGGCCGTCCAGGAGTCCGCGCAGCGTCGGCACCGCGAAGTCGGGCGTGCCGAAGAACAGCAGCCGGAGGGGGGCGGGAGCGCTCAGGGACCCGATTCGGACCGCGCGGGCGGCCCGTCCTCCTCTTCCTCGCGCAGCGCCTTCTTGCGCTTCTTCACGTAGAGGCTGCGCTTGAGCCGGCTGATGCGGTCGATGAAGAGCAGCCCGTCGAGGTGGTCGATCTCGTGCTGGAAGCACACCGCGCGAAGCTCCGAGGCGTCTTCCTCGTAGGCGTTGCCGTCGAGGTCCTGGCCGCGTACGACGACCCGGGCCGCGCGCTCGACGTCCGCCTGGAAGTCGGGGACCGAGAGGCAGCCCTCGGTCCAGACGATCTTGCTCTCGCGATGCACGATCTCGGGATTGATCAGGACGATGGGCGAGCGCTCGGCGTCCTCCTCCGTCCACTCGGTGTCCATCACGATCATGCGGACCGCTTCGCCGACCTGGGGCGCGGCCAGTCCGATGCCCGGCTCGTCGTACATCACGTCGAGCATGTCGGCGGCGAGCGTGCGCAGGGCGTCGTCCACCTCCTCGATGGGGACGGACTTCCGCTTGAGCCGCGGATCGGGGAACTGCAGGACGGGCCGGAGCGCCATGACGGCGAAAATTAGCAGTCGGGTCGGGTTCGACCATCGAGGCCCGACGGCGGCGGGACCTGCTAGAGCATGTCCTGGGGCTGGAGATCGAGGCTCGCGCGGACGTCTCCCGGAAGGTTCGCGCAGGCCTCGAGCACGGCGCGCCCGACCCGTCGGAGCGGCTCCAGGCGTCGCTGCTTCACGAGCACCTGGAAGCGGTAGCGCCCGCGCAGGCGCGCGATGGGCGCCGGTGCCGGGCCGAGCACCTCGCCGCCCGCGGCGCCCTCGGTCTCGAGCCGGCTCAGCGCCTCGCGCCCGGCCTTGGCGAGACGCTCGGCCGAGAGGTGCGCGAGCCCTTCGTCGCTGCCCGAGACGCGCACCAGCGCCACCCGGCCGAAGGGGGGATACCCGAGACGGTGTCGCAGGTCGCGCTCGCCGAGGTAGAAGCGCTCGTAGTCGTGGTCGACCACGGGTGCGATGGCCGGATGGTCGGGCTGGTAGGTCTGGATCAGCACGCGCCCGGGGAGACCGCCGCGGCCGGCCCGTCCCGAGACCTGGGTCAGCAGCTGGAAGGTGCGCTCGGCGGCGCGGAAGTCCGGGAAATGCAGGCCCAGGTCCGCGTTCACCACGCCGACCAGACCGACGCCCGGGAAGTCGTGTCCCTTGGCGATCATCTGGGTGCCGACCAGCACGTCGATGTCGCCGGCGCGCAGGCGCGAGAGGATCTCCTCGGTGGCGCCCCGACGCGCCGAGACGTCCCGGTCGAGACGCGCGACCCGGGCCCCGGGGAGGGCCGCGCGCACCTCCTCCTCGACCCGCTCCGTCCCGAGGCCGAGCAGGGCCACCGAGTCGCTGCCGCAGCCGGGACACTTCGCCGGCGGCCGGATGCGGTAGTCGCAGTAATGGCAGCAGAGCCGATCCGTCTCGGCGTGGAAGGTCAGCGAGATGTCGCAGTGGTTGCAGCGCACCACGTGCTGACAGTCGAAGCAGGCGATCTGGGTCGAGAAGCCGCGCCGGTTCAGGAACAGGAGCGACTGGCTGCCCTCGTCCACCCCGCGCACGAGGGCACGGCGCAGGGCCGAGCCCAGGATCAGCTTGCGTCCGCGCGGCAGGCTCGCGCGCTCGCGCGCGAGGTCGATCAGCTCGACGCTCGGGAGCGGGCGTCCGCCGATGCGGCGCGGCAGGCGCAGGCGGCCGATCACCCCGCGCTCGGCCGCGTAGCGCGTCTCGAGGGCCGGCGTCGCCGAGCCCAGCAGGAGCGGACAGCCGTCGGCGCGCGCGCGTCTCGCGCCGAGGCTGCGGGCGTGGTAGCGGAAGCCCTCCTCGTTCTTGTACGCACCGTCGTGTTCCTCGTCGATCACGATCAGGCCGAGGTCGCGCGTCGGGGCGAAGAGCGCCGAGCGCGCGCCGACGGCGATGGGCGTCTCTCCGCGGCGCAGCCGCTCCCACTGCGCCAGCCGTTCGCCCGGGCGCAGACCGCTGTGCAGCACGGCCAGCTGGTCGCCGAAGCGCGCGCGCAGGCGCGCCACGATCTGGTGGGTCAGGGTGATCTCGGGCACCAGCACCAGCGCCTGCCGGCCCCGCGCGAGCGCGTGGGCCACGGCGCGCAGGTACACCTCGGTCTTGCCGCTCCCGGTGACGCCGTGGAGCAGGATCGGCGTCGGGTCGCCGGCGTCGATGGCCGTCTCGAGGGCCTCGACGGCGCGCTCCTGGTCGGGCGTGAGCTCGGGGACTTCGCCCGACTCGGGAAGCGGCGACTCCCCGAGCCCGGGCGTGCGCTCCTCGACCCGCACGAAGCCGTGCTCCTGCAGGCGGCGCACGCGGCCCGGGAGATCCTTCACCCGTCCCGAGAGCCGGCTCCACTCGGTCGGCCCCTCGGCCACGAGGATCTCGAGCAGGGCGAGCTGGCTCGGAGCGCGGCGCAGTCGCTCGCGCGCCGCGGCAGGGTCGAGGTCGGGCGCGGCCGAGAGCACGCGGACCACCGCGGCCCGCACGGCCGGGCTCGTGACCCCGGTGGTCTCGGCCAGGAGGCCGTCGCGCAAGAGGTCCGCCACCGGCTCGAGGGCCTCCGGGCCGAGGCGGGCGCGCAGGCTCGCGGGGGTGCGCGGCCCGGCTTCGAGGCACTCGAGCAGGGACGCGGCCGGGCCGCGGAGTGCGCCGCGGCTGCGGGCCTCCCGGCCCCGCGGCGTGATCGCGAGCAGGCGGCGGGTGCGCGGGCTCGAGCCGGCGGGGATGGCCGCGGCGAGGGCCACGCCGAGGGGGCACAGCAGCTGCTCGGCCTCCTCCTGCAGGACGCCGAGCAGGCGGGGTGCGAGCACGGGCTCTTCGTCGAGCACGGCTTCGAGGTCGCGCAGGCGCCCTTCGGGCGGCTGCGAGGCCTCCTCGACGATCACGCCGGTGTAGGTGCGGCTTCCGGCGCGGACCCGGACGCGGCAGCCGGGGAGGGCGGCCCTTGCCAGCTCGTCCGGAACCGCGTAGTCGAAGAGCGAATCCACGGGGAGCGGCAGCGCGACCCGCACGATCTTCCGGGCCGGCACCGGCGCCGAGGCAAAGAGGTCCGCAGACATTGGCAGGAGTGTACCGAGGGAAGGGGAAGGCCCGGGTCGTCGTGCGCGGCGGCGTGCGCGAGCTCCGCGTGCTGGGGAGCTTCTCCTCCTACTACGCGCCGGGTGAGGTGCTCACCGGCTCCGTCTGGGACGGCATCGCGGCGGGAGCCCTGGCGCTCCCCGAGGCCCGCCGCCGCTCGGCGTGCGACGTGCTGCTGCTCGGGCTCGGCGGGGGCAGTGCCGCCCGGGTCGTGCGCGCTCTGCTGCCCGAGGCGCGAATCGTGGGCGTCGAGATCGAGCCCGAGGTCGTGCGCCTCGCGCGCCGCTGGTTCGACCTCGATGCCCTCGGCGTCGAGGTCGTCGTGGCGGATGCCCGGCGCTACCTGGCGAGGACGCGCGGGCGCTTCGACGCCGTGTTCGAGGACTGCTTCGTCGGGACGGGCGACGACGCGGTCAAGCCCGAGGGCTTCCCCTTGCCTGCCCTCGAGAAAGCCGCCAGCCGCCTGAAGCGCGGCGGCATCCTGGTGAGCAACAGCCTCGACGAGTGGCGCGAGGTCGCGGCCGCCGTCTCGTCGCTGCGCCCGGCAACCGTGCGCATCGACATCGAAGGCTACGACAACCGCATCTGGGTCGGCGGCCCCGCCTCCCTCACGGCCCGCACCCTCCGCCACGCCGTCGCCACCTCCCCCGTCCTGCGCCCAACACTCCCCTCCCTCCGCTTCCGAACCCTCTAGAGCACCCAAGGGGTGGGGACGGTCCTTGCCCCGAAGGGCAAG
>JAAUYD010015510.1_pt1 | contig 26361 bp, 19 predicted proteins | sample 7278101 | NCBI WGS metagenome assembly JAAUYD01 (sample SAMN14350128, study PRJNA611818) | marine sediment metagenome | isolation source: surface marine sediment (0.6m) | place: French Polynesia: Moorea | collected 2018-08
ACTAGTGTTCTGTCCCATTAGTTTTGATGGCTAGTTTTATAGTCATATTTATATGACTTTGACTATTAGACTGGGACTTATAGTCCCAGGTGAGTGTGATGGAAACCCCATCATATTTTATGGGACAAACCACTACTCCCCTCCCGCTAGAAGATTACCGAATTGAGTGAGACTAACAAGAGGGGGAAGAGGGGGAAGAGGGGGAAGAGGGGGAGAAATTTTTATAGGTAATCTTAGAACGAGAAGGGAGTAGTAATCCCCCAAGCAAACTTTGCAGGGTTAATTTCAGCAAACCAAGAGTCCTCTTCTCCCTCTACCACACATCTTGCACCAAGGTTCCAAAACCGGGTAAGAGTGCAAATCTCTCAGCTAACAAAACCTGAATTTTTCGTTTATAAACCCGGTTTTTTGGTCTTTAGGACTTACGCATTGACAGGAAAACCCAAATATGGGGTATGGGTTTTGGGCATTCAATCTTGATTTTTCGGCAACTTTTTAGGCGATCGCAACCAACACAAGGTGGTTTATAAAAGCCTGAAACGACGTATTTACGTTGATACACAAGATGATGTATTTGTACAGTGCGTAAGTCCTAGTCTTGTTGAAAATGGTGCAAGATATGACCGAAGGTCTTCGACCTTCAAGGAAGAAGGAAGAAGGAAGAAGGAAGAGTGCTAAAATATAGCTCGATTGTAGGTTGGGTTGTAACCGTTGGGAGTATAGTTAGCACTTTGGTGCTGACTACAAGCTGAAAAATTTGTAGTATGTAAAATAGATAATGTAGTATAAACAATAATCCCTTTACCCCATGACTTGTGAGTTGTGTGAGAGAGATGTAGAAAAGCTAACAGTCCATCATCTGATTCCCAGACAAAAAAAAGGACATCATGGTCCGAAAATCAATATTTGTTCTGCATGTCATCGACAGATTCATACCCTATTTGATAATACTCGTTTAGCACAGGAGTTGAATTCTAAGCAAAAGTTAATAGACGAACCAAAAATGCAGAAATTTTTATCTTGGGTAAGCAAACAAAACCCCAACAGAAAGGTTAAGGTTCGTGGTAGAAGGAGATAAACAATTTCTAACCTAATTTTGGATATCTAATTACCAGACCCATTCATAGGGGGAAGAGGGGGAAGAGGGGGGAAGAGGGAGAAGAGGGGGGAAGAGGGGGAGAAAGTTTTATCGGTAATCTTGGAAAGGGAAGGGAGTAGTTTCTATAGCGATAAAACAGACGTAGCATTGCTACGTCTCTACCTGTAAAGTTTCTCATCAAGTAAGTACAAACATAGTCGAGATAGTACCAACAGAAAACCGGTTGATCCAACAGACCTTTGAGATTTACTTTTAACGTACTTGTTTGAGACTTTCAACTTGCTTGGTAAACAAATCGGTAATCAAACTAAGTACAGTCCTATCTTCCCGTACTTTAATATTGGCACTTACAGACATACCGGATTGTAAAGAAATTCTTCTACCCTTAACATTTAACTGTTGTGAATCCAAGCGAATTTTTGCCGGGAATCTATAAAATTGATGAGTTTCATCCGGTGGTAATGCATCAGAACCTACCCAAATAATCTCTCCTTTGATATCACCAAACTCGCTAAACGGAAAAGTGTCAATTCTGACATCAACTTTCATATTTTCCCTGACAAAACCAATATCTCTATTGGTGATAAACACTTCAGCGATTAATTCATCGTCATTGGGTACAATTTTAAGTAGTTCTTGGGTAGGATTTGCCACAAATCGAGGAGTAGCTTGTAAATCGAATATTACTCCATCTGTAGGTGCGCGCAATTCTTGATACTGGAAGTTTAATTCTGTTTGAGAAATTCTGCTATTAATTTCAGCCAAACGCTTTTTATTATCAACTACAACTTTAGTTAATTGACTGTCAATTTCGGCAATACGCTTTTTGTTATTACCTATCTGTTCTAAAACGGTTTTATTAGAAGCAGCAACAGTATTATTGAACTCCTCACGTCCTTGTTCAATATCTAGACGTAGACGTTTATTTTCTTCCGTTAATTGAGCAATTTCCGCTTTACGATTTTCTACCTGTTGTTGCTGTCTGAGAAATTGAAGTTGTGCAATTGCACCTTCTTCGTTTAAGATTTCTAACCTTGATAAAATCTCTGAATCTATCTTTAAGTTTGATTGTGCATCCTGAAGTCGGATGGTATTTTGAGCAAGTTGTTTCTGGAGTTGTTCAACTTCCAAACGTGCTGCTGCTTTGCGGGAATCTAATTCCTGTTTAGCTTCTGCTAAAAGTCGTTGTTCATCAATTCCAAATTCTGAAGCAACCCCAGAATTTTTTAATTGTGTTCGTAATAATTCATTCTCAGAAACTAAAGCAGCACGATTTCTGAGTAAAAAAGCAATTTCTTTTGGCAAGTTAGTGCGCAAAAAAGCTAATTCAGTGGCTAATGCAGAAGAAGAAGTCATAACATCGCTGTAAATCTTATTTTCTTGCATCAAAGAATCCCGAATCTTTTTCAAAGATTTTAATTCTGCAGTGGTAGCGACATTATCAAAAATGAGCAACAAATCGCCGCTTTTTACCCTATTTCCATCCTCAACAAAAACCTCTTTAACTACTCCGCTTACTGGTGCTTGAACTTCTTTTACAGCACCTTCTGGCTTTAATTGACCTGCTGCTGGAACTACTTGCTCAATTTTGGCAAAATATGCCCAAGTGATGCCGAAAGTAGCTACACCTATTAAGGTTAACATAATTGCCCGTGACCAAACTGGAGATTGGCGTAGAATAACCGATTGTTCAAAGGATTTATCTACTTCTTTGGGTTTAGGCTTGGGTGTCATTAATTGTGGTTTTCCCTTGACACCATTCCCATTTTGTGAAATGTGATTACCATTGAGTTGAGTCATAATAATTTGGTAATTGGTAATTGGTAACTGGTAATTGGTAATTGGTAATTGGTAATTGGTAAATGGAGATAATATTACCAATTACCCCTTAATTACAAGTTTACTTCTTGTTGATTGTAGAGATAGAAATAATGACCTTTAGTAGACATTAATTCGTCATGATTTCCTTGTTCAATTAATCTACCACTATCCATAACTACAATTGTATCTGCATGTTTAATGGTATTCAGACGGTGGGTAATAAAAAATAATGTACTCCCCTTAAATGCCTGAGATAAATTGACACAAACTTGTCGTTCTGTAGGGTAATCTAAAGCGCTAGTTGCTTCGTCTAAAACTAATAATTTTGGTCTTTGTAGGACAGAACGAGCAATAGCAATCCTTTGTCTTTGTCCCCCAGAAAGTGATGCACCCCTCTCCCCTACCCGAGTATTATAACCATTAGGTAAGTTCATAATAAAATCGTGAGCAACTGCAACCTTAGCCGCTTCAATAATTTCCTCAGTAGTTGCATCAGGATTAGTCAGGGCAATATTTTCTTGGACTGTACCGTCAAACAACAAAGTATCTTGAGGAACTACACCAATCTGTCGTCGTAGGGAATAAAGTTCGACTTTGGTAATGTCATAACCATCAACCAAAATTCTGCCAGACTCCTGTTCATAAAGTCTCAGCAGCAACTTCATCATCGTACTTTTACCAGAACCACTTTGTCCGACAATACCCACAAATTGCCCTTCTGGAATCTCTAAATTGACATTAGACAATTGCAGAGGACCACCAGGATTAAATCGGAAGGAAACATTTTCATATTCCACCTTTCCTACCAGTGGAGGTAAAGGAATATTGTCGCGGTCTTGTTCTGCTTCTTCTGGGGTATCAACAATATCGCTTAAACGTTCCAGGGATAAAGCCGTTTCTTGGAAATTTTGCCAAAGTTGAGCTAAGCGTAATATAGGACTAGTAACATAACCAGAAATAATCCTAAAAGCTATTAATTCCCCTAAGCTTAAATCCTGTTGTAATACTAAATAAGCTCCTGCCCATAAAACCAGTAAGCTGCTAAGTTTATTTAAGAACTGACTGCTTGAATTGGCTAGAGTGGAAGTAATTACCGTTTTAAAACCCGCTGCAATATAACGAGCATAACGTTCCTGCCAAGAAAAGCGCGAACGTAATTCGATATTTTGCACTTTTACTGTTTGAATACCCGACATTACCTCAACTAGATAAGATTGGGTTTCAGCATTGCGTTCCGCTTTGCCCCGTAACTGTTTTCTAATGGTGGGAGATGCAATTACAGTAATTAAAACAAACACCGGAATCGTCGCTAAAGCCACAAGGGTGAGTTGCCAACTATAAAACAACATCACCACAATATAAACTACCGAAAATACTGCATCTAACCCTACTGTTAAAGCAGTACCCGTGAGAAATTGACGGATATTTTCTAATTCATTAATCCTAGTAGAAAGTTCACCCACTGGTCGCCGTTCAAAATAGCGCAGGGGTACCCGCAACAAGTGGTCGATAATTTCCGACCCCAAGCCCATATCAATCCGATTAGTAGTATCAACAAATAGGTAAGTCCGCAGTGTAGTCAGTACTGCTTCAAAAATGCCCACTACTAATAGAAATAGACCCAAAACATGCAGAGTATCAGGGCTATTTTGATTAATAACTTTGTCGATAATAATTTGGATAACTAGCGGATTTGCCAGTTGCGCTAATTGTACAAAAAAGGAAGCAATAAATACTTCTATAAGTACTCGACGGTAGCGCGATAAATAGGGAATAAACCACTGCAACCCAAAACGCTGCTGCGGTGTATTCTTAGTAGGAGAAATTAACAAAATCCTCAATTGGGGAGGATAATTTTCTTCCCCATCACTTGGCGATGAACTTTCTAACTTGGCAAGCAATTCCGAGGGTTTACAGCGAATGATTCCCTTGCTGGGGACACCCACCACCACACGATTCCCTCCCGCTTCATATAAAACGGCATAGCTATTGTCATATTGAACCAGTGCTGGTGTGGGAATACGGGATAGTGATGCGCCATTAATATCTATCAATTGTGCCCTGAGTCCAACTAACTCAGTCAGATAAGCACAAAGCTGAAACGATATACTCCCCTGCCGTTTCATTTGGTCATTTAAAATACGGCGAACCACTTCTTTGCGCAAGGGAACGTTCAAATGCTTAGAGAGCATTTGGAAACAGGCAAAGGTGCCATTAATTTCTCCCTTACCCCTAAAAAAGGGATATTTACTGCTTTTTTTGGCTCCCTTAGAGGTACTCGTTTGTGAGGGTACTACTTCTTCCTCTGGTGCATAGGGAATATCCAGTACCTCGTCTACATCCTCTCCTTGGCTATCTCCAACATCATAGTTGGTACTTAACAACGACAAATTTGATGGAGGTATACCAATTAAACGTGCCCCTTTACCCTTAACTTCTAATGCCGATCGCCCATCACGAAATTCCAAGCGAGAACCAGGAGAAAAACCAGTTACCTCTCCCCCACTGACAAACCAAATCCGTTGATCATCTAAGTCCTGCAACGGGGTTCTCCCTGGTGGCAGATGTTCTACCGTTGCCTGTTCTAAGGCTGTTTGCGCCAGTTGTTTGAGGTCTACACCCCCGAAAGCCTGTATCTCTTGCTGGGCACCCAAAACATCAAATATTTCCAGCACATGACAGCGATTCTTGTAGGCATTGATAAAGGCTGGGTACTTCTCAACTATACGTAAATACTCTTTGGCATCAATTGTTAAACATATGACTTCCGTAGAAGCGATAGCTGTCTCGCAGGGAACCTCCCGGAATAAACTGATGTCACCTAAAATAGCTCCCGGTTGCAGCAATTGTAAGGTAGTTGGCATTTGAGTACGCGGGTCATATGCCAACAAACGAGCTTTCCCCTCGTATAAAATTGCTACTCTATCGGGAATTTTTTCTTTACCCAAAATCTTCTGACCCATGCGGTAACGCCAAGGCTGAATTTTTTGTGAGAAATTCTCGATCGCCTCAGGGGGTAATTGGTCAAAACCCTCTAACTTGGAGATAAATTCCTGAAAGGTACTTTTTATATATGTCATTTCAAATTCAACTCGTCCACAAAAGTATGCTGGCGATTACAAGTGCTGTCTACAAAATCTTTACTCCTCACACATAGAAAGTAATTGATGTGTAACCTGATACTCACAATTAAATAGTATAAATAAATACATACACCTGACCAACTCTACTACTGTGGTTACAAAAATAAACCAAAAGCGGTACATAATGGCACCTACGGAATGCCAGTTTGTCAGCTGATTCAGGTTAAAAATTTTTGGATGACAATTTTTGTGCATTTGATGTTATTATGTTTCCTTTAACCTATGAATTAATCCTTAATATTGTCACAATACTTAAAAGCACCCTGATTAAATTTGATCCTTAAAGGGTTAGTTTGTAAATCTTACAAATACCAAATAACAAATACCAAAGTATAACAATTCTAAAACGAGTCAAAGTTGAATGTAGGTTTTAGTTGGTATCAAAAAACACCAGTTATAAGTAATTTGTATCAATTAACTAGTATTCTCACAATTAAAATAATAGTTAGCTAGCAAATAGATAGCAAAATAACAGTTGCCACAGAGGTTTGGGCACTTTCCATGCACCCTTCGTACTTAATGCAAATTCGAGAAAGATGAACCACTGGGATTCAAATCCCAGGCTGATAACCCAAGTCGTCTTGAAACGACTAGACAACTATTTTAGTCTACTTAAGTAGATTTTGTGTATATAAATACTTGTGGGACGGGCATCCCTGCCCGTCCTTTAGCAATTCCCTTTGTATTGCATACTCTGCGGGTAGACACGCAGTCGCTTCTTTAAGTATCCTACCCCAGGAATAAATCTAACAATTCATCAGCGTAATGACTTGGGTAAGCGCAAACCAGATTGAGATTGAGTTGGACGATTAATTGTAACTCCATTGTTCAAGTATGTACCATAACCGCCATCTTTGCGAGATAAGAAGTGCTTGAGATTGATAGCATCTTTAGTCACAGCAGGGCGATTTTTACGACCTCCGAGTAGTGTACGACCCAAATTATAAAATTGGTCTATTTCGCTGCCTCCGTTGCGATTGGTATACGTATTCACACCGATGGTTTGCTGCCCACTATCAGCGGTAATCAGATTTTGGAAAACACTATTACGAACCTGGTAGGGGTCTTTTTCTGGAGGAACTGTTAGGACTATTTTACACTTATCCTTGTCTATTTCAGTAGTTACACAGAGAATATCATAGCCATTTGCAGTGGAAGTACGCAATTCTACCAAACCATCTGGACGGTAACTTTCCAAACGCTGGGCAATTGTCAGACAACGTTTTTGGGCATTCCAACCTCCACCCAAAGTTCTAGGAGTTGCCCAGGGAAAGTACTGATTGGGTTGATTTTCTGGCTGATACATAACAGTATACTGACCGTTGTACATCTGACAGCCAAACCGTGCCACAGTATCAATAGTAGTTGTAGAGGAACTACTAGAGTTTGTGGTTGTAGTTGAGGTACCCGTACCCGTGGTTGTGGTTGAGGTTGTTGTTTGTGAAGTATTGACATCACCTGTACTGGTTGTGGTGGGTACAACCACATCACGAGTGGATCTAGTTTGGGTTTGGGCAAAAGCAACAGAATTACCCCAAAATAGAGATAAGCCAACAGTGCCGAAAACTAAAAGCTTGAGAGTTGATGAGAACATAAATTTTGCTCCTACTGGAATTTAGAGTAGGGAGTGGCTAGGGTCAATGACGAATAATTTGAGATTTTGATTCAACGTCGTTTCTTTTTTTGCTCCCGTTCTTTTTTCTGTTTGAGTATTTCTTTCACTTTGGTTCTAATTTCTTCGTGACGTGCCACTCCTTCATATGCGTAGCGATTGTAACCACTGCTAGAAATCAAATTTTCTAAATAACGTACCCGTTCGCTACCACCAGGGTGAGAAGATAACCACCTAGGAGGAGTATTTTTCTGGAGCTTGTCCATTGTCACCATCAAGTTACGCAACCCATCCGCAGCATAACCATTGGTAACTAGTAAACGTGTCCCCAGGGTATCTGCTTGACGTTCCATGTCACGACTATAACTCAAGGCAAACAAGCGACCAATAGTACCACCAAGGGGTAAATACTGAGTGATATTACTGATAAGATTGCCTTGAGTTACCAATTGAAAGCCATGGGAAAGAACCACATGGGATAATTCATGACCGATTAAACCAGCTAATTCTGCTTCCGAATTAGTTTTAGCAATTGCACCAGCATTAATAAATATTTTTCCTCCTGGTAAGGCAAAAGCATTTAAGTCTTCCTGGGAAATCACAAAGAATTCATATTCAAACTCATCTCTTCCAGCGACTTTAGCAATTTTCTGTCCGATTTCATTCACATAAGCTAAAGTCTCCTCATCTTTGATTAAATCTAGTTGCTTTCGTGCCTGTTTCGCCACCGACTTACCCACAGATTCCTCACCTTTCAGCAGTAAAATAGTAGAATCAAGGGCAGAAAAAGGTCCTAAAAGACTACCAGTAACCGCATATCCCAAAGCACCAGTGATAATATTAGCTAGGGTATTGCCCCTCATTTCCGAGCGAATATGGGATTTGTAACGTTTGAGATTATTTTCTGCTAACTTGCTAAACTCAGATGCTTGACTATGCTTGGGATTGAGAATCGCAAATTGACGCGCTGCAATACTAGCCTCCATCCATTTTTTGGAATCAGCCAGGGCTGTAATTCTGGCTTTGACTAAATCTGGTTGATTAGGATAGAGTGTGGCAGCACGTTCCAATACCTGCAACCCTTCCTGGGGACGTTCGTATTTTTTCAGATATTCTGCGTAACGGATATTACCAGGAATAAATTCTGGATACTCTTCTACTAACAGTTCTAAAGGTACTAAAATTCTAGTCTGTAACTCATTGGCAATTCCTGCCTCGGATTCGCGCCAATAAACTTTACCAGCTGGTGGTAATTCTGCAGGATCTACTATCGCTTCTTTTCGCTCTAGGGATTCGGATGTGTTAGTAAAGGGTTCTTTAGCCTCACGATACAGCGTTTCTGCCGCCTGATAATCTCCCGCAAGATATAACTTATCCGCTTCCATTAATGTTTGTTGACGGGCAATTTCTTCCGGACTGAGGGCAGGTTCTGCTAACTGTTGAGGCTTTTTGCTATCATTAGATTCAGGTTTAGATTCGGGTTTAGATTCGGGTTTAGATTCGGGTTTAGATTCGGGTTTTTCTGAATCTTGGGACTGGTTCGTCTCATCACTTGTAGGGATAACAGTAGTTTCTGGTTCGGGAGTCGGAGTTTTTGGAGTATCAATAATAACAGATGGTTCTTGGGCTGTAGTGGGTGCTACAGGTTGGGTAAGAATAATCGTCACAAATGTACCCGCTGACAGCATTAGCCAAGAAGTAGCCAGCAGTAGCGACTTCCATCGTCCTTTGATAATCAATTGTCTCATTTTATTTAATATTTAAGTCTTATATAATTTCCAGTTTAAGGAATTCTGTGCGATCGCAGCATGAAGACTTATCAATTTGACGGTAATTATTTGCTTTGTGTTGCTTCAATTAAGTTAACAGTTAAAAGGCGCGTAGGGGCGCAATGCTTGCGCCCAAAGTAGGGGCGCAATGCTTGCACCCAAAAGTAGGGGTGCAATGCTTGCACCCAAAAGTAGGGGCGCAATGCTTGCACCCAAAAGGCGTAGGTTGGGTTGTAGCTTGCTTCCCCAAAGGGGTGGAACCAAACCCAACAGTAGCACTCCCTTCGGATAGGCTAAAGACTAAACTCATAACTCCCCATCTCCCCATCTCCCGGACGGGGAAACCCCGTCCCTACCTCCGACGTTGATTCCAAGCTTTGGCTGCATCTTCTAAGGCTTGATCTACAGTCTTTTGTCCTAACATTGCTGCTTGGAGGTTCTGGTAAATTGCCTTTTGCAGCACATTAAAATCCTTTAAGCTAGGACTTAGCACTTCAGCCTGTTTTAATTGATTCGCACTAATAATACGTCCTTGATCTAAAGTGGTTGCATTTGTTGGTGGATTCTGAAAGTAAGTATCAGATAGGGCTTTGATTGTAGAGGGTAAAACATTTGCTTGTTTAGCGAATGCGAGTTGGTTTTGATTATTGGTAACAAATAGAGCAAATTTTAATGCTAAATCCGGGTTTTTACTGTTGCGAGGGATAACTAAATTCATTACCGCCACATTTTTCTTACCCGTCTCACCAGTAATTTGGGGTGCGATCGCCGAAACTTTAGCAATGGTGGGGGCATTTTTGGCGATTGTTTTGAGAAACTCCGGACCAGAAGCTAGTAATGCTGTTTCTCCTGCTTGATATAGATTTATGGCGTGGCTGTGACCTTCGGTTAAAACTTCTTTGGGGAGCAGTCCTTGTTGATAAAGGTCTACCCAATACTGAAAAGCGGCTTTGCCTTCTTTGGAGTTAAAAGCGGCTTTACCAGAGGAATCAACTAAAGTTACCCCCATTTGTACGAATGACTCCAGCACCTCAGCAGAATCTTGGGGGACAAAAGTAACAAAAAAGGCATATTTACCAGTTTTGTCTTTAATAGTTTTAGCTGCCTTTGCTAAATCAGCGTATGTAGTTGGTGGTTTAGTAATACCTGACTGTTTTAATAAATCGGTGTTATAAATGGTTAACCGTGTGGTGAGATACCAAGGGATACCAAAACTCTTGCCATTGAGGGTACTTGCTTTCCAAATATTAGGTAAGTATAAAGAACGTACCTGATTTTCAACTTTGGCATCTAAACCTAACCAAGCATTTCGTCCTGCTAATTGGGAGGCAAAATCTGGATTCAAGTTGACCACATCAGGTGGCGTTTTCGCGGAGACAGCTGTTAAAATTTTGTTTTCCATAGCGGTCCAAGGAACATCAACCCAGTTAATCTTTACACCTGGATTTTGTGATTCAAAATTGGCAATTAGGCTTTGGAAGTAGTCAGTAAATTGAGGTTGGAGTTGCATAGTCCAAAACTCAATAGCTGCGGTTTCACTAGATGCCTGTTTTGTTTCCCTGCTGACGCTACCGGAATTACAACTGATAATCCAACTGGTCATTAGACCGAGGAGTAACCAAATAGTAAATCCTTTGAGCCTTTTGAGATGAATCATTTTAGTTCTTTTGAGTTAAGTGTTATGAGGGTGTAAATTCCATAGGGTATTTACTTAATACATAAAATAGAAAAATAACACAGTATAAACACTAGATTTAGTAACAAATAAAATTTAAATTTAGAGCTCCGGTGGGCAAAACAGTGATTACAAATTTGAAAAATCTGTTTAATAAATCCAATCGAGGAGTGGGCATTGAACTTGCACCAGAACGGCTGAATATTGTTCAGCTACAAAAGCAACGCCAAGGCTTAAAACTAGACTCCTTAGTATCGGTACCAGTTCCTGAAGGCGTTTTTATCGATGGTCAAATTGTCGATTCCCCAGCAATGGCGCTACTAATTCAGCAAGCGCTAGTTGAGAGTAAAATCCAAACTTCTCGTGTTGCTACTAGTGTAACGGGACGAGATTCTATTGTACGTCTGATACCTGTACCAGCGGAATTGGATGACAAAGAATTGCGGGAAATGGTGTTAAACCATGAAGCAGGTTTGTATTTGCCATATCCCCGGGAAGAAGCTGATGTAGATTACCAGAAACTTGGGTACTTTGTAGATGAGGACGGGATTGAAAAAGTGCAAGTACTCTTAGTCGCTACTCGCAAGGAGGTGACAGATACATATGTAGATACATTTGAGCAGGCAGGATTACACATTGATGTATTAGAGATTAACAGCTTTGCCCTGATTCGGACAATACGGGAACAACTGCGGCAATTTGGACCTGAGGAAGCAGCAGTAATGGTGGATATCGAATTCGACAGTACAGAAATTGCCATTGTCGTCAATGGAGTACCGCAATTTTCCCGGACGGTGCCCATAGGTACTTATCAAATGCAATCTGCCTTAGCAAAAGCAATGAACTTACCTGGATCACGAGATTTAGACCTGCTACAGGGAATGACTATTCCTGTGACTCCACAAGATACTGATGGTAGAACTGGAATGACAGGGACTAATCCTGGTATGGCAGCGATGATGAGAGTTTTAGGAGAACTGACAGATGAATTACGACGTTCTATCGACTTTTATCTCAATCAGTCTGAAAATCTGGAGGTGGCACAAATTTTTCTGGGTGGACCAGGAGGTGGACTAGAACAGCTAGATGAGTTCTTGACTCAACGATTGAGTTTACCTACCACCCAAATAGATCCAATTGCAAGTTTGTCCTTAGAGGTTGACGAGGAAAAATACCCCGCAGTGCAACGTCCGGGATTGGGGATAGTACTAGGTTTGGGAATGCGGGAGATTCAGTAAAATGTATAGCTTAGATATTAACTTTCTTAAAGAACGCCCTGGTTACGTCAAAAATAGTAAAAATAAGACCAGTTTCTCTCTACCTGCTGGTGATTTAACATTGGTCTATATAGGATTGGCAGTAGGCTTGTGTTTTCCAGCTTTGGTAGGTGGTGCTTGGTGGTTTTTGCAAGCCAAAAATACTGAATTAGAGCAGCAGATAGCACAACTAGACCAGGAGAATAAGAAATTAGAGACAAAAATTGGGAATATTAACAAAATCAAGAAACAAACTAAAGGCATTAAATCGGAAACCGAAGCCTTGGTGAGTGTATTTGACCAGATTCGTCCTTGGTCAGCTATGTTAGAAGATTTGCGCGTTCGCATTCCAGCCACGGTGCAAATTGAGAACATCAAACAAATACCACCATTACCTCCAAAAGAGGGAAAGCCAGCACCAAATCCCGCTGGTGGTGTGGAAATTAGTGGTTTGGCTCGTTCTTTTAACGATGTCAACGATTTTTTGCTGACTCTACAACAGTCTAGTTTTTTAAAGGCTACAGAGACAAAAATTATGACCGCAGAGTTAGTAGATGCACCAATTCCTCAAACTAATGTTCCCCAAGGTGTAACAATTAAACCTCCTCAAATAGTTAGATATACCATTCAATCTAATATGAGTGATATTCCAGCCTCGGAGTTAATGCGGGAATTGGAACAAAAAGGCACATTGGGGCTGGTGTCTAGGATTCGCAGTCTGCAACAAAAGGGAGTCATTAAAAAATGACGGTGAGCGAAGATTTTAATTTTACCGATCAAGGTGGAGAATTTGAGGAGCAAAATTACCCCGTTGTCTTTGGTGTTACTTTTACACCGAAAATCGGTGGCATTGTCGCCGGGGTGTTGGGAATTGCAGGTGGGCTTTGGATGGTTTTAAACATGGTAATGCCTGCTTGGAAAACTTTTGGTGAGCAGCAAAGCAAAGCTAACGATTTGCGAACACAAATAGAAGAGAAAAAATCCTCGATTAAAAGTATTGACAAAGTCAAAGCAGAACTAGCCGAGGCAAAAAAACAACAAATTCAGGTTTTATCTGTATTTGCGAATGAGAAAACTTTAGATACATTGTTGCTAGACTTAAATCGCTTAATTGAATCTGGTAATGTTAAGCTTGGTGCTAATGATGAGAGAGCAAAATTGCGTAGATTTGTTCCTCAGAGTGAGAAGCCAGAAGTCATTAATGATGGTTATTTTGGAGAACTAGTGAATGGCAAACTCAAACGTAGCAGCATCAACGTTGATATTGTCGGCACTTACGAACAAATCCAATCTATTCTCAGGAATATAGAACGTTTACAGCCTTTGTTAATAGTCAAGGATTATCAATCCCAATTGGCTCCCACACCGGTAATAACTGATGAAGCTGGGAATCAAATACCTAAACTTGGTCCAGCACAGATTAATACTTCTTTCGAGTTACAGGCGTTAATGCCCCTGAATACAGAAGAAGTAGAAGCTTTAGCAAAGGCGGAAAAAGACAAAAAATCTGCCAAGAAAAAGTAAATTTTCACTGATGAATTGGGAATAATAAATATCTCCAGAGTTGCAAAACTCGGTCAAGGTAATTTATAACTGTTGATTCGTTTACAGGACTTACGTAAATGTCACACTTGAAAGTTAATTTTTGGTTCGTAGTGAGTATTTTAATACTCGTGCACAAGGGTTAAAACTCTATGTCAGTTGCGTAAGTCCTAGTTCCATAAATCTAACGTCATAAAAAATTCTAATGTGAGGAATGAACTGTGAAACAATTTCACGGTAATAGTTTAATATTTGGTGCCACCGCTGCCATGGTTTTAGTTGCGCAACCTGTATGGGCAGCACCTACTCAAATTACACAAGTGGAACTCCAAGCCGCTGATGGTGGAGTTAAAGTTATTTTGAAAACCTCCTCAGGTTCCCGTCCCCAGGTATTTACCACTAAAAGGGGCAAAAGTTTAGTGGCAGATTTGATTAATACCCAACTGAAGTTACCCCAAGGTAATAGTTTTAGCCAAAACAATCCCGCACCGGGAATCGCCTCTGTTAGTATTAATCAACTTGATACTAATAGTATCCGGATAGTTGTGACTGGAAACGAGAATGCTCCCAGTAGTGAGCCTGCGGAACGCAAAAATGGTAGTATTGCTCTGAGCTTTACCCCCGGAAGCGGAACCCAAGTCGGGACAACAGCACCTCAACAACCATCTAGTCCGGTTGCAAATCAACCTCCAGCTACCACTCCCAGGCAACCACCCCCAATGGTTCCTAATCCAGATATCACCATTAACAGGAAACCAGCACCGGCAGCTGGACCAGTGGAAAATCCCAATCCAGCACCACCTTTTTTACCTAGGGCTGTTGCACCCCCAGTGGGAGATATTGCGATTTCCAATATGGATGCCTCTCCTAGGAATATAGACTTGGGAACCCAAGAAAGAGTTCCTCGTTTAGTATTGCGGGATGCATCAGTGCGGGAAGTTTTATCATTGCTTGCCCGTGCAGCTGGTTTAAACTTGGCTTACACCAATATTGGGGCTGATGGTAAAACTCAGGGTACAGGTGAGGGTCCGATAATTTCCTTAGATATTGAAAATGAACCAGTACAAGATGTATTTAACCATGTCTTGCGTTTGAGTGGTTTAGAAGCTAGCCGCAACGGACGTACAATTTTTGTCGGACCTCAACTACCCAATTCTGCCCGTGAAGTAATTATGCGCAATATCCGCTTAAATCAAATTAAGGTGGATACCGCTTTAAGTTTTCTAGTGTCCTTGGGTGCAGAAAGTGCCATTACCCGGGAACGATTGGTAACCAGTGTCAATGCCGTACCTGTGGGTGGTGGTGCTGAATCAGCAGTTACTCAAACCCAAACTACTACAGAACTGCGAGTAGAGACTCTGCGCACAGAATTCAAAGATGTTAACCCTTTACTCAGAGGTTTACAAGCTTCCGGTGACGAACGTACTAATTCCATTACTTTATTTGGAAATCCCAAACTAGTTGAATTAGCTATCTCTCAGTTAACCCAATTGGATGTTCGTCGTCGGCAAGTTGCAGTAAATGTCAAAATTATTGACGTTAACCTTTTGAACACTAAGGATCTTAATACCAGTTTTTCCTTTGGTGTTGGTAAGAATTTCTTTGTCAATGATGGTGGTACAGCAGCCATGAATTTTGGTGGTGTGAATCCACCATCTGCATCCGCTACAACCGACGGAGTCGTTTCTCGACCAGTGACTGCACTTCCTATTCCTGATGGAGCAGAAGGAGCACCTTTCTTTGATATTCAAAATGATGCTCCTTTTGGTGATACTTCTTTCCCTGGTAATAATGGTTCCAATGGCTCACTCCCGAATGCTCCATTTGCACGTCCCAACTTTGGTACTCGATCCAATCCATACCAACCTGGGGTCTCTGAGGTCACTGAAGATGGATTAGAATTCTCATTGCCCGGTTTATTCCAATATCCCAAACGCTTTCTCGCTACTTTGCAAGCTCAGGTAACCAATGGAAATGCAAAAATTTTGACCGACCCTACCCTGACAGTACAAGAAGGGGAAGAAGCTATAGTTAAGCTCACAGCAGAAGTTTATGGAGGTATAGAACAAAGAAGAGTAGAGGGTGACGTTATCAGAAATCCGATTATTAAAGACGCAGGTTTAACCCTTGTCGTTCAAGTTGACAGGATTGATGATAATGGTTTTGTTTCCTTGTCTGTGGCACCAACTGTTTCTGCCCCTAACGGAACAGTACCAACTCCTGGTGATGGAAATATTACTTTATTATCAGAAAGAAGTCTTAGATCGGGATTAGTGCGCCTTAGGGATGGTCAAACCCTGATTTTATCAGGCATTATTCAGGAATCAGATCGAGTTTCAGTCAGCAAGGTTCCTATCCTGGGTGATATTCCCCTTTTGGGTTCTTTGTTTAGAAGCACAAACAAAACCAACCAACGTAATGAAGTAATTGTGTTGCTCACACCTCAAATTATGGATGACTCCCAACGCTCATCCTATGGTTATAATTACCAACCCAGTCCCAATGTACGGCAAATGCTAGAGCGTCGGGGATTGCAGATGCCGAGACGGTGATTTGTTGAGATATAGGGACCCTAGGGTTGTTTGGGGATGAAACCATTGCACTCCCAACTCCTAACTCCTAACTCCTAAATCTTGGGCGCAAGCATTGCGCCCCTACAATTGGGCGCAAGCATTGCGCCCCTACAATTGGGCGCAAGCATTGCGCCCCTACAATTGGGCGCAAGCATTGCGCCCCTACAATTACTCTTCCAAGCCCAACCTGTCTATCACAAAAGTGTACTCAAAGGCAAGTTCTTTTAAACTTTCGTAACGTCCAGAAGCACCGCTATGTCCTGCACCCATGTTAGTTTTCAGCAGCAGGATGTTATTATCTGTCTTCATTTCCCTTAATTTTGCCGTCCATTTTGCAGGTTCCCAATATTTGACACGAGAATCATTTAAACCCCCCGTAATTAGCATATCTGGATAATTTTTTGCCTCGACATTATCGTAGGGGGAATAAGATTTGATGTAGTCGTAATAAACCTTATCATTGGGATTTCCCCATTCTTCCCATTCCATCGCAGAAAGCGGCAAAGAAGTATCAATAATTGTCGTTAAAACATCTACAAAAGGCACATTGGCAACTACCACTTTAAACAATTCCGGACGCATGTTGACCACTGCACCCATTAATAAACCTCCTGCACTACCACCGGAAATAGCAATTTTATCCTTAGCTGTCCAACCTTCACTAATTAAATATTCAGTACAGGCAATAAAATCAGTGAAAGTATTCTTTTTGTGCAGAAACTTCCCATTTTCATACCATAATCTTCCCATTTCTTCACCACCCCGGATATGGGCAATGGCAAACACAAATCCACGGTCTAATAATGATAGTCTATTGGCAGAAAAAGAAGCTGGATAGGAAGCACCATAGGAACCATATCCCAACATAAATAAAGGATTACTGCCATCTTTTTTGATTCCTTTTTTATAAACAATAGAAATCGGTACTTTGGTGCCATCATTAGCAGTAGCCATCAGCCACTCACTTTGATATTGACTTCTATCATACCCACCCAGAACTTCTGTTTCTTTTTTCAGTTCTCTTTCATAGGTATTCATATCATAATCAAACACCGATGGGGGAGTAATCAAAGAAGTGTAGTGAAACCGCAATGTATTAGTATTAAATTCCGGATTACTACCTTCGTAAAAACTATAGGTAGGTTCAGGAAAAGTAATTTCTTTTTCATCTCCTGTAGAGAGATTTTGAACTCTACCCACAGGTAAACCACCTTTCCTTTCATAAATTACCAAATGATTGGCAAAGGCACTAACTCCCGCTAATCTCACATCTTCTCGATGGGGAATTACTGTTTGCCAATTTTCTTTTCCTGTTGCAGTCACATGGGTTTTCATCAATTTGAAATTGATGGCTTCTTCATTGGTAACAATATAGAAGTAATCACTGTGATGCTCAACATCGTATAAAACCCCTGTAGTACGGGGAGATATCACCTGAAAACTACCCTGGGGATTATTGGCATCTAAATAGTGAATTTCCGATGTAATACTCCCACCAACAGTCATTAATAAATATGCTTGACTGCGGGTGATATCAATATATAAATGATAAGTATCATCTGGTTCTTCAAATATTAAAACATCCTCTGTTACCACAGTTCCTAAGGTATGTTTCAATAACTGAAAAGGACGGTTAGCATCATCAATTTTGGTATAAAATACCGTTTGATTATCATTAGCCCAAGCCAAAGAAAAATAAGTATCCTCGATAGTTTCAGGATATAAAGTATGGGAACTTAAATCTAAAAAATAAAGTGTATAACGCTCGGCTCCACTAGTATCAATAGAATAGGCTAAAATTTGATGATTAGCACTAACTTCAAATACCCCTAAATCACAAAAATCATGCCCTTTTGCCAGTTCATTTTGGTCTAACAAAACTTCTTCCGCAGCATCTAAACTGCCCTTTTTCCGACAATAAATCGGGTAAGCTTTGCCCTCTTCAGTACGGGAATAATAGTAATAGTCATCCTTGCGAGATGGTACTGAAAGGTCAGTTTCTTTAATCCGAGACAGCATTTCCTCATAGAGTTTTGTTTGTAAAGATAACCTATGCTGCATTACGGATTCAGTATAAGCATTTTCTGCTTCCAAGTAAGCAATAACTTGGGGATTTTCCACCTCCCGCAGCCAAAAGTAATTATCTACTCGCGTATCCCCATGTAACTCCAAATGTTGGGGTTTCTTTTCAGCGACGGGTGGAACCACATTAATTGGCAAATGACTATCTTTGTTCATAATTTTTAACTTCGATCCATTCCCCCTGTTGAGGATGATTTAGAGATTCGTTGGTGAGAATGTAAGTGACTTCTTAAATTACACAAAGCGATACCTGGGATAACTCCTAGCATCAGCACTGTGAAACTTTGTCCACTAAAATACAATATCTGAGTGCGGTAATTTTCTGGAATCAACTCCACAAAAAGAGCAAGTAGCCAGACAAAAACACTAATTATACAAAATATAATTGAAGGTAGAAAAATCCACCACCAAGCAGCAACTTTGTAGCGTCGCAGTACCAACCATTGACACAAACCCAACCAAACAGCAGCAAAATTATAGGCAAGAGTGGACAAAATTCCCCAATTTACCAGGTCATTAGCTGACAAAGAACGGGATTGGGCAAAAGATATAATATTATTTTTCCAAGTTTCACCAACAATGGTAAAAATTACCCAACCCGCACTAGTAGCAACCATCCATAGCCAAAAAGATAGATATCTACGGATAACTAAACCCTGAAATGTGGCGAAAAGAATTGCAAATACCCCACTACTGACAAATCTAACCTGAGTTTCCCACATTTGCGGCTGTTGTGCCCAAAATTCCGGCACCCTTGCTAATAAAGCTGTTTCTAAGAAAATGCTGGCAAATCCCCCCACAATCCACCCCAAAATAGTCATGAGGGTAAATGCAAGCAAAAAAATCCGACGTTGCGATCGCCCAATTAGTAACCTACCCTGTCCAGTTTTCCTAGGTATTGGCGGTATATTATCAGATTTAGATTCATTTTCCATACTGATCGCTCACAACTCCTCACTCATAACTCCTAACTCCCAACTCCTGAGTTTTGACTTTTGACTTCTTATTCCCCCTTCTGCTTAGCATTTCTTCATATGATGTTGTTCACAAGATTGCCCAAAAGCGTAATCCCAGAATGATAAGCTAAAGAGTGGCATAAATAAGTGATTTTAGGATGTATTGTTAATGGGTGTCTCCTCAAGCGATCCTCTTCTGCTCAGGGCAGCTCGTGGTGAAATCTTAGATCGTCCCCCCGTATGGATGATGCGACAAGCGGGACGGTATATGAAAGCTTATCGAGATTTGCGAGAAAAATACCCTTCATTTCGCGATCGCTCGGAAATACCCGAAGTAGCGATTGAGATTTCCTTGCAACCTTGGAAGGCTTTTCAACCAGACGGTGTAATCATGTTTTCCGATATTGTCACTCCCCTACCCGGTTTGGGGATTGAAATGGATATCGCTGAAGGTAAAGGACCTGTTATTACCTCTCCAATTCGTACTCAAGCACAAGTTGATAATTTGTATCCCCTGGAACCAGAGGAGTCTTTGCCATTTATTAAGACCATTTTGCAGTCTTTACGGCAAGAAGTAGGCAATAAATCCACGGTTTTGGGTTTTGTGGGTGCCCCATGGACTTTAGCAGCTTATGCTGTGGAAGGTAAAGGTTCCAAAACCTATTCCATCATCAAAGGAATGGCATTCTCTGACCCCACCATACTGCATCAATTTTTGGGTAAACTCGCAGATGCCATTACTACCTATATACGCTATCAAATTGATTGTGGCGCTCAAGTAGTACAGATGTTTGACTCTTGGGCTGGTGCACTCAGTCCCCAAGATTATGACACTTTTGCCCTTCCTTACCAGCAACGGGTATTTGAACAAGTCAAAGCGACCCATCCCGATACACCGTTAATTCTCCTTGTTAGCGGTAGCGGTGGTCTGTTGGAGAGAATGGCAAAATCTGGTGCGGATATTATCACTGTAGACTGGACAGTGGACATGGCAGACGCACGGCAAAGATTAGGTAAGGAAATGAAAGTCCAGGGTAATCTCGATCCTGGTGTCTTATTCGGTTCCAAACAATTTATCCGCGATCGCATTTACGATACCGTAAACAAAGCTGGTATTGGAGGTCATATTCTCAATCTCGGTCACGGAGTTATGCCTACTACTCCAGAGGAAAATGTAGAATTTTTCTTTGAAACGGCAAAACAACTCAGCACCGCTGTTGTAGCATGAGTGATGAGTTATGAGTTATGAGTTGTTATGAATGATGAGTTACTACTAAGGGAATACCAAGATATTGTGGGGTAGGCATCCCTGCCTGCCCATTATACAAGCAAGGATGCCTGTACCACTATACAAGCAAGGATGCCTGTACCACTATACAGGCAAGGATACCTGTACCACTATCAAATTTTGGGATATTTTTTATTTGGAAGTCCCAATAGTATGATTAGGCAGCTTTCCCATCAAAATTGGGAACAAAAAAGCGGTTTTACCAATCATTTATAATCGCCATAGCTTAATTCCTAACTCCAAACTCCTAATTCCTAATTCCCAACTCCTAACTCCAAATTCCTAACTCCTAACTCCTAACTTATTACCAACTCTCTATGTCTTCAAAGCGAATTTTCGTGACTGGTGCTAGTGGTTGTATCGGTCACTATGTGAGTGAAGCCTTAATTCAAGAAACTAACCACGAATTGTATCTACTGGTTCGTAATCCCAGTAAACTACAGGTTGATACCCAAGTTCGTCCAGGAATCAAGGTTTTGCAAGGGGATATGCAAGAAATTGGGGATTTTGCAGACCTATTGCAAACCATTGATACTGCAGTACTCATGGCAACTGCTTGGGGTGGCGAAAACACTTATAATATTAATGTAAATAAAACCCTAGAATTACTGCGACTTCTAGATAAAGATAGATGTCAGCAGGTTATTTATTTTTCCACTGCGAGTGTTTTAGATAACAATAGTCAACCACTTCCAGAAGCAGGAAAACTAGGTACAGATTATATTAGTTCCAAGTACGACTGTTTACAAAAGTTATGTCAATTAGATATTGCTGACAAAATCACCACCATTTATCCAACTTTAGTATTGGGTGGTGACAGCAATAAACCCTACTCTCACCTCACCTCTGGAATTCCGGAAGTGACAAAATATATTAATTTAATCCGCTTTTTGCGGACAGATGCTAGCTTTCATTTTATCCACGGTCAAGATATTGCTACCATAGTTAAGTATTTGATAGATAATCCTGCCAAAATTGGAGAACAAAGACAGTTTGTTTTAGGTCAACCAAGGTTAACTGTTGACCAAGCTGTAGAAGAGGTATGTGCTTATTTGGGTAAAAAAATTTATTTTCGCATCCCCTTATCTCTAGGGTTAGCGAATGTGCTAATTGCTGTATTTCGGATTCAAATGGCAGCTTGGGATAGATTTTGCATGAACTATCGTCATTTTAGCTACAAAAATGCTGTCAATCCCGCTAGTTTTGGCTTACCAAATTATTGTGCGACGATGAGGGATGTTTTGAAAATTACTTCCTATCAAAAAAGTCAAGCAAAATAAGGATTTGGCGATATATTTTATCATAAATATAGCGCTTTTCACCCTTAGGTCATATCTTGCACCATTCTCAACAAGACCAGAAAAACCGGGTTTCTAAATGCAAAATTTAGGCTTTCAACATTAGTCATTCTCAAGAAACCCGGTTTTATAACCCAGGTGCAAGATGTGTGTTAGGGAATACAGTCAGAACCTCACCCCGACTAAAGCCACCCCTCTCATGTTACCCTCTCCCATTGGGAGAGGGGTTAGGGGTGAGGGTAGGAGAGGGGTTAGATGTAGGTTGGGTTGAAGCATGTAGACACGGAGTGGCTTCTCGCAGAGTAACCCAACAACTGCAACCGATTGCGTTGGGTGTCGTCCCTCCACCCAACCTACGAAATTTCAACACTTCCAAGACTTTTGTCAGTCAACCAGGGGGTTAAGGGGTTAGGGGTGAGGTAAAATTTGTCTACCTTACTTAACCCAAAACCGCTATAAAAACAGGAAACTCACCTCAAAATGAGGTAATCCCAATGGTTTTAGAGGACAAAGGGACTTAACCTATTTCGCCATTTTTTCACCCCTTCCTGCAATTCCCCTGACAACCAACCATCAAATTGAGGATATAGGGGTAACCTTTGTACTAATTTCCAGCCTGCAGGTTGTAAAATTTCTCTCAATTCTTCTGCTTGAATATGACGATAATCGGGATTAACTTCATCTATAGGACTAATTCCTCCTAAATCCCTCGCACCAGCATCTAAACAAGCAAGTAACCATTCCCGGTCTTTAACTAAATTCGGGGGAATTTGAATAGTAATATCTGCTGGTAAAATCTGACGTGATTTGGCAATTAATTCTGGTAATTTATCCGCTGCAAAAGCTGCTGCAACAAAACTTTGCTGACTTCCTGGACTATGGGGTTGTAAAATAACTTCTTGGATATGATGATAACGTTGATGTAACTGAGAAATAGTTTCTAAAGTCTGCCAACAATCTGATTCATTTTCCCCAATTCCTAACAGTAAACCTGTGGTAAATGGGATTTTTAATTCTCCAGCCCATTGTAATTGTTGTAATCTAATTTCTGGTAACTTACTCGGTGCATGTTTATGAACTGTTTCTAATAAACTAGGAGTTAATTGTTCCAACATCAAGCCCATAGAAACATTAACTTGCTTTAATTTTTGCATTTCTGGAAAACTTAGCGGTCCCGCATTTGTATGGGGTAAAAATCCCATTTCTAATGCTAATTTACACAAATCATAAATACGTTGAAACCACTCTTGACGACGTGGTGAATGGGGGTGTACTTCTCCGCTAAGTATTAATATTTCACAGACATTTTGAGATTGTAACTTTTGAAAAATACTTACTGCTGCTGCCAAACTCATCCACGGACTTTCACCGGGATTTGTGCGGAAATTACAGTAACTACATCTATTAAAACATTCATAAGTCGGAACAATTGTATAAGCAGGACTATAGGTAACAATTCGAGAATTAGAAGTCATTTTTAATAAAAACCGAGTTGATTATAAATATTAACAGCAAAAATTCTCATTTTACTTTATTTTTACTTTATCAATTTTTAGTTTATCAACTCAGTTTTTCCATCGCAGTAATATTAAGACCAAACCATCTCCTGCTGTTTAGCGTAAATATTCTTCAGGTGCTTCTTGACGGTGTTAATAGTAATATATAATTGTTCTGCAATTTCTTTATAGGAAAAGTTCGCACGACGCAATAACCATACTTCTGTTTCTCGGTCAGTTAAACCATATTTGTAGGCATCTGTAATCGCCATACTCTCACTAGACTGATTGCAATCTTCTACGATTACTAACAATAAATTACTATCATTTGCACTTAGATTCAACCATCTAGCACGAATCCGTAATTTCATGTTTCTATCTGTCTCTATTTCCGACTCAATCGAAATTTTTTCCCCAGGAAATAGTTCACGGCTTTCTATTAAAGATTTACAAACACGCCAAATTTCCTTAGGTAATGGATTCTTTGACTCTACATTTGATATTAGTTTATTACAAATGTGGCGAGCAAATTCATTAGTATGAACCAAATCCCCTTCAGTTGTCACCACTAAAATACCATCTACAAAACTTTCAATTACTACTTGCAGTAAATCAAATTGTGAAGCAGACTGTAATGGCTGAGATGGCTGAGATGAAATTTTTTTCAGTTTAAAATTACGTCTTTGGGTAGATGCAAAATTATTGATTTTTGGTAAGCGATGCAACATTTTCTATAACCTCTTCGACTAACTACTCAATTGACGACCACAAAGCATTTATTGAGTGGCTAGCTTAATAATGAAATAGGAAATTGTGTATATACAATGACTAAGCTGTACGTAAGTCAACAGCACTGAAGTCTATTCTGTTAAGTCGAAGTTTGCGGAATTTACCTGAAGCAAGGTGAAGTTTTTATTAACTTTAGTGGTACAGTCAAAAAACTAGGAAATAATTAATTAGTGGGAATGACTATGGGAGACCTGTAAAACAGAACAAAACGGTATAAAACCGTATTATTCACCCTAGCGGGGAGGTCTTTCCAGTCTAAGCAACTAGATTGCTACGTTATTTAGGTCATGACACCCCTGAGTTAGACAGCTTTGGGCAATTGTCGGTAAGGATTAAACTGCGATTTCGTTTTACATTAAGCGGTCCTCTTGCCCTTAAAAAGCCTGAATAACATTGACGAGTTAAACCTTACACATTCGTGACACTAATCATTAATAAGTTGAGCATCAAGCCATCACAAATACATAGAAAGTGATGGCTACGCTACACAAAAATGTCTTTAGTATTTGTAAGCGTCCAAATTATCTCGTTTTATGGCTACTAATTACGATTTGAAGCCATGTAATCGGATGGCAAAGTCTGTCAGGGAGTTCTACGATATGAATCCAGCCAGAATTGATCAGTGGTTTCCAGTTGAACAACAGCGTCAGTATGTATCTCAATTGAAAAGACGGGTTGGTGTAACGCGACGTCGTGCAGAATATTTCGTCAAATTGTGGGCATATTTACTGTTAAAACAGCAGCAAGAACAGGGAAAGCACTTACAAGGACCTCTAACAGAATTACAGTTACCTGAAGGCTTTATTCCTTGTACCCATCGGGAAGCACACGAACTTTTTTACGGTCAACAAGACCGAGGAAGCGAACGTGCTGCAGGTATGATGATTGATAAGCTTGTGGCTTTGGGATTAATTGAAAAAGACTTTGATGGTAACAACACTTGCATTCGCATTTGTTCTTCCTTACCAAATCTACAACATGATGAGCAAATTACAGAAAATATTGTCTTAGTACCAGATAATTTTAATCCCCGTACTGACGCTATTCCTGTAGCTAGTTTCTTAGCTAATCATTACAACTGGATGAACAAAAAAGCTACAGCTGCTCCCCAAAAAATTGCTAGAATTCTACGTAATTGGGCTGGGAAATACTCTACAGGTATGCGGGTTTTACGTCGCTGTGATACCCAAGATGCGGTTGGCTTTTACGTATTTTACCCAACAGCAAGGGAATCTGAAGAGAATTTTTTTCTACCCCCTAGCAAAAGTTTGCATCTGAGTATCGCTTCGGAAATCGACCCCATTAAAATGGCGACTCCAGGAGATTTAGATTGTACTTCTATTTTTGTACGCAGTTGTCAACTTGATTCTCGTTATCAGCAACATTTCTACATGTGTCAATTGTTAAAGGACGCACAAAAAACCCTGATGCTTATGCAGTCAGATTTTCCCAACCTTTGTGACCTTTACACTCTTGCTATCCATCCAGATTCTGAACAATTAGCAACATCTGTGGGTTTTCAGAAAACTAGTTCAGATCCACAGTTATCTCTTTACTGGATGTATTTGGCATTAGATAAATTCTTGACTCTTGATATTGAAAAAGCTGTGTCAATCCTCAATTTACCCTAAAGCAACTGAGAAACTACTTCTTGTTGGAAACAGATAAGATATTGATTCTATTTTCCTGGCAATAAACATATATTTTTCGCATCATGACGAAAAGACGTTGTTTTGAATCTCTGTATTTATCTTTTGAACGTCACTCTAGTCACCAACATGTTCATTGTCATCACGGTGAGAGCAGTTCATCTGTTAACTATAGCGCTATAGAACTTTTCACCCCTTGGTTAGGAAGTAAGAGTAGATTTCAACATCAACTTTCATCTGTAAACTACTTCTTGTTTAAAACAGATAAGATATTGATTCTATTTCCCTGGCAATAAACATATATTTTTCGCAT
>JAAUYD010225253.1_pt1 | contig 26340 bp, 24 predicted proteins | sample 7278101 | NCBI WGS metagenome assembly JAAUYD01 (sample SAMN14350128, study PRJNA611818) | marine sediment metagenome | isolation source: surface marine sediment (0.6m) | place: French Polynesia: Moorea | collected 2018-08
CGGACGCTGGCCTGCGTGACCGCTGCCGGTCGATGCGCTGGCCCGTGCGCGACTGGCAAGCAGCTTTCCGGTCGTCGCCGGGAAAGCGCTGCTTGGCTTGCGCTGCCGGCTAGCGGAGCGCCCCGCGAAATGACGTAAGTAATTGTCTAATATAAAGAAAAATGGAATGGCAAGGTCTTTGCAGAGACAGTTCCCGAGCGCGGCGATCAGGCGCTGATCGGCCCATCAGCCACGGGAGAGGAGCATGACCGAGACATTCTATGACGTGATGCGGAGGCAGGGCATAACGCGCCGCAGCTTCCTCAAGTACTGCAGCCTGACGGCGGCGGCGCTGGGCCTCGGCCCGGCGCTCGCGCCGAAGATCGCACACGCGATGGAGACCAAGCCGCGGATCCCGGTGATCTGGCTGCATGGCCTGGAGTGCACCTGCTGCACCGAGTCTTTCGTCCGCTCGGCACATCCACTGGCCAAGGACGTAATCCTGTCGATGATCTCGCTCGACTACGACGACACGATCATGGCCGCCGCCGGCCACCAGGCCGAGGCGATCATCGATGAGACGATCGAGAAGTACGACGGCAACTTCATCCTCGCCTGCGAGGGCAACCCGCCGCTGAACCAGGACGGCATGTCGTGCATCATCGCCGGCAGGCCGTACCTCGACCAGCTCAAGCATGCGGCCGCGCACTGCAAGGCGATCATCTCGTGGGGCTCGTGCGCGGCGTACGGTTGCGTGCAGGCGGCCAAGCCGAATCCGACCCAGGCGGTACCGATCCACAAGGTGATCCACGACAAGCCGATCATCAAGGTGCCGGGCTGTCCGCCGATCGCCGAGGTGATGACCGGCGTCATCACCTACATGCTGACCTTCGACCGGATCCCCGAACTCGATCGCCAGGGGCGGCCGAAGATGTTCTACAGCCAGCGCATCCACGACAAGTGTTATCGCCGTCCGCACTTCGACGCCGGACAGTTCGTCGAGAGCTGGGACGACGAAGGCGCACGCAAGGGCTACTGCCTGTACAAGGTGGGCTGCAAGGGACCCACGACCTACAACGCCTGTTCGACGATCCGCTGGAACGAGGGCACATCTTTCCCGATCCAGGCCGGGCACGGTTGCATCGGTTGTTCCGAAGACGGTTTCTGGGACAAGGGCTCGTGGTATGCCCGCCTGACCGATATCAAGCAGTTCGGGGTCGAGAGTAATGCCGACATCGTCGGTGGTACCGCGGCCGGCATCGTCGGTGCGGCGACCGCGGTACATCTCGGTGCCAGCGTGATCAAGCGTGCCCAGCAGAAAGGAGACCAGGAATGAGCGTCAAGCAGACCCCCAACGGCTATAGCCTGAACGATTCCGGCCGGCGCGTGGTCGTCGACCCGGTGACCCGCATCGAGGGTCACATGCGCTGCGAGGTCAATGTCGACGAGAACAACGTGATCCGCAACGCGGTGTCGACCGGCACCATGTGGCGCGGTCTCGAGGTGATTCTCAAGGGTCGCGATCCGCGTGATGCCTGGGCGTTCGTCGAGCGCATCTGCGGTGTCTGTACCGGCTGTCACGCACTGACCTCGGTGCGTGCGGTCGAGGACGCACTCGGCATCGAGATCCCGAAGAACGCCCACCTGATTCGCGAGATGATGGCGAAGACGCTGCAGGTCCATGACCATGTCGTGCACTTCTACCATCTGCATGCGCTCGACTGGGTGAATCCGGTCAACGCGTTGAAGGCAGACCCGAAAGAGACATCGAAGCTGCAGCAGACCTTGTCGCCCAGTCATCCGCTGTCGAGTCCGGGCTACTTCCGCGACATCCAGACGCGCATCCGCAAGTTCATCGAGTCTGGCCAGCTCGGCCCGTTCAAGAACGGTTACTGGGACAACCCGGCCTACAAGCTGCCACCCGAGGTCGACCTGATGGCCGTCGCGCACTACCTCGAAGCCCTGGACATGCAGAAGGAATTCGTCAAGGTGCACACGGTGTTCGGCGGCAAGAATCCGCATCCGAATTACCTGGTCGGCGGTGTGCCGTGCGCGATCAACATGGACGGCCCGCTGTCGGCCGGTGCGCCGCTGAACATGGAACGCCTGAACTTCGTCAAGGCGCGCATCGACGAGATGAAGACCTTCTGTGACAACGTCTACATCCCGGATGTGCTGGGTATCGCTAGCTTCTACAAGACCTGGCTGTATGGCGGTGGTCATGGCGCGAAGAATGTCATGGACTACGGTGCGTACCCGAAGGTCAATTACGACAAGTCGACCGACCAGCTGCCCGGTGGCGTGATCCTCAACGGCAACTGGGACGAGGTGTTCCCGGTCGACCCGCGTGACCCGGAGCAGGTGCAGGAGTTCGTCGCGCACTCGTGGTACAGCTACCCGGACGAAGAAAAGGGCCTGCACCCCTGGGACGGCATCACCGAGGCCAATTTCGAACTCGGTGCCGCGACCAAGGGGACACGCACCAACATCGAGGCGCTCGACGAAAGCGCAAAGTACTCGTGGATCAAGGCGCCACGCTGGCGCGGTCACGCGGTCGAGGTCGGTCCCCTCTCACGTTATACGCTGGCCTATGCACAGAACGTCGAGTACGTGCAGGAGCAGGTCCACCGCAGCGTCGCGACCTTCAACCAGTTGGCCGGTACCGACGTGGACGCGAAGACCGTCCTGCAGTCGACGATCGGTCGCACCCTGGCGCGCGCCCTCGAGGCGCAGTACTGCGCCGACATGATGATCGACGACTGGAACGAGTTGATCGCCAACATCAAGGCCGGCGACACGGCGACCGCGAACATGGACAAGTGGGACCCGTCGACCTGGCCGAAGGAGGCCAAGGGTGTTGGCACCGTTGCCGCTCCACGCGGTGGACTCGGGCATTGGATCAAGATCAAAGACGGCCGGATCGAGAATTACCAGTGTGTTGTGCCGACCACGTGGAACGGTTCGCCACGCGATCCCGCCGGCAACATCGGGGCGTTCGAGGCGTGCCTGATGAACACGCCGATGGAGCGACCCGACGAACCGGTCGAGATCCTGCGCAGCCTGCACAGCTTCGACCCCTGCCTGGCCTGCGCGACCCACGTGATGTCGGAAGACGGTCAGGAACTCACCCGGGTCAAGATTCGCTGAAGCGAGGAGGATACGGCAATGACAAAGTCTGCAATCACAGGGGTGGCGTCGCTGTGCGGTCTCGGCCAGCTCGCCGTTGCCCATCCCGGACACGACCCGCTGGTCGCCCACGCCGATGGCCTGCTGCATCCACTGTTCGGCGCCGAGCACGTGCTGCTGGCAGCGGTCATCGGCGGGGTTGTGTGGCTGCTTGGCCGCACCTGCGGCAGCGGCCGGCGCGACGGGGAGTAAGTCCTATGACGACAATGGCCACCAAACCACATGCCGAACCGGCGGTCTATGTCTACGAGGCGCCGTTGCGCCTGTGGCACTGGATCAATGCGTTGGCGATCGTCGTGCTGATCGTCACCGGCTACCTGATCGCCAGCCCGCTGCCGAGTGTGCCCGGCGAAGCGTCGGACAGTTTTCTGATGGGCTACATCCGTTTCGTCCATTTCGCCGCCGGCTACGTGCTCGCGATCGCGTTCCTGTTCCGCATCTACTGGGCGTTCATGGGCAATCACCATGCACGGCAGCTGTTCACACCGCCGCTGTTCAACCGCGACTGGTGGGGCGGTGTCTGGCACGAGATCAAGTGGTATGCGTTCGCCGCCAAGGAGCCCCGCAAGTACGAGGGACACAATCCCCTGGCCGTGCTCGTCATGCACTTCCTGTTCCTCTGGATGCTGGTGTTCATGATCGTCACCGGCTTTGCGCTGTACGGCGAGGGCACCGGGATGGGTACCTGGCAGTACGAATGGTTCAGCAGTTGGGTGATCCCGCTGATGGGACAGAGCCAGGACGTGCATACCTGGCACCACCTGGTGATGTGGGCATTCGTCTGTTTCATGATCATCCACGTGTACGTCGCGATCCGCGAGGACATCATGTCGCGGCAATCGCTGATCAGCACGATGATCAGTGGCTGGCGGATGTTCAAGGACAGCCGCGACATCGACGACGGGCACTAGGTTTCCCCCTACCGCGACGCCTGCGCGGATTGCGCCGCGACCGCCAAGGTCGCGGTTCTTCTTTGCCGACGGGACGGATGCCAGGACCGTGGCGGCGTCGTTGTTGATGCCGATCGAGAAACCGTATCCACGCACGCCGGTCGTCACCGCCGTCCATCGCCTGCTGCGAGACGACGGAGTAGCCTGCGCCCGGCCGCTACAGGCCGCCAGTGTCGATGCCCGGCACGTAGAGTCCGCAGCGACGATCTCTGCGTGCCTTACCCCGGCGACCTGGTGCCGGAGGCCCGTCGGCACGCCGGCGCCGTCGTGGGCGAGTCTCTCGATCCGCAACGTGCCGGACACCCTAAGGTCGCGAGCATATTGGTCCGTAGTCCGGGGCCGCGCCGCGGCGCCCCGGACCCCGTGCCGGGCGCCGGCTGTGGCTTATCCGCCGCTACCGGGGCTCGCCACGCCAGCACGCGGCGACTGACCGGGTTGGCCCGTGGGGCCGCCGCGCGTGTCTGCCGTGGTTTTTGTCGCGGCGGGCGGCCTCGCGGCGCGAATGCGTGTCCACGGCGCCTTCCCGATGCCGACCAGTAGCCCTATCTGCGACGTAAAACGCGCCACGACTATTGGCGTTGCCAATACTCATCCCAGGCCCCGACCGACGCCCTGCCGACAAAAAGTCGGTCTCTTTGAGGCAGGTCAGACGAATCGCAGATTAACGCAGATCAAGTAGGACATAGGCGACTATCTTCGCACCTTGAGCTCCGCGGCAATCCACATAACAACGGGGATTCTTCGATGGCCGACTCTGATTTCGATTTCTCCGCGCTGGAGACGCGACTGGGCGTCTCACGACGCACGTTTCTCAAGTTCTGTACCGGCGTCGCTGCGTCGCTCGGGCTCGGCGACCAGGCCGCCTACGCGATGGCCGAGGCCGTCGCCGACAAAAAGAAGCGCCCGCCGGTGATCTGGCTGCACGGCCAGGAATGCACCGGTCCGACCGAGGCGCTGCTGCGCTCCGAGCAGCCCAGCCTCGAACACCTGATCCTCGACCTGATCTCGCTGGATTATCACCAGACCCTCGACGCCGGTGCCGGCCACCATGTCGAGGAGCTGAAGCGTCACGTGATGCAGGAGAACAAGGGCAAGTACCTGCTGGTCGTCGAAGGCGCGATCCCGCTCGCCCAGGACGGCATCTTCTGCAAGATCGGCGGCCAGACCATGGTCGACGCGACCCGCGAGGCCGCCGAGCACGCCGCGGCGATCGTCGCCTACGGCTCGTGCGCGAGCTGGGGCGGGGTCCAGGCCGCGTCGCCGAACCCGACCGGCGCGGTCGGTGCGCCGCAGTTCCTCACCGACAAGACCGTCGTGACGATCCCGGGTTGCCCGCCGAACCCGGCGAACTTCATCGGCACGGTGCTGTTCTTCGTCACCTACGGCAAGCTGCCGCCGATCGACGCCAAGGGTCGGCCGAAATGGGCCTATGGCCGCCTGATACACGAGAACTGCTATCGCCGTCCGCACTTCGACGCCGGGCGCTTCGCGACCGAGTTCGGCGACGAGGGCCACCAGAAGGGCTGGTGTTTGTACAAGCTCGGCTGCAAGGGTCCCGAGACCTACAACAACTGCCCGAGCCTGGAGTTCAACAACGTCGGTGGCGGCGTCTGGCCGATCGGCGTCGGTCACCCGTGCTTCGGCTGTTCCGAAGAGGGCACCGGCTTCAACAAGGCCCTGTTCAGCCTGTCTGATGTCAAGACCCATACCCCGCCGAACGCCTTCCCGACCATCGATACGCGCGAAGAGACCAGCACCGCGACGGTCGCGACGGCCGCGATCGCCGGCGCCGCGGTCGGCGCGGCGCTCGGCGCCAGTGCGGTCGCCGGCGGCAAGCTCGGCAAGCGGCAGGACGAACAGGAGTAGCGGGCGATGGCGATGAACCGACGCGATTTTCTCAAGGCGTCGCTGGGTGGCGGCGCGGCCGCCGTCGTCAGCGGCGGTGTCGAGGCGCGGCCCAATCTCGAACCGGCGCCGCAGGCCGTGGGCATGCTGTTCGATTCGACGCTGTGCGTCGGCTGCAAGGCCTGCGTGACGGCGTGCAAGGAGGTCAACGACCTTCCGCCGACGATCGTCGGCGACGACGTGCACTACGACTCGGCACGCGACCTGTCGGCGCAGACCTTCAACGTCATCAAGGTCTACACCGACGGCCTGCAGACGACCAAGGATGCCGAGGTCGACGGCTACGCGTTCGAGAAACGCAGCTGCATGCACTGCGTCGATCCCGGCTGTGTATCGGTATGCCCGGTCACGGCGCTGATCCGCGACCCGATGACCGGCATCGTCACCTACGACGTCGATGCCTGCATCGGCTGCCGCACCTGCATGACCGGGTGTCCGTACAACGTGCCGCAGTTCGACTACGACAACCCCTGGGGCGCGTTGCACAAGTGTGAGATGTGCAACCAGAAGGGCGTCGAGCGCATCAACAAGGGCCTGATGACCGGCTGTGCCGAGGCCTGCCCGACCGGCGCCACGCTGTTCGGGTCGCGCGAGGCGCTGCTCGAAGAGGCGAAGCGGCGCGTGGCGCTGAAGCCGGGCGAAATCTACAACTACCCGCGCGGTGACGTGCGCGATCCCGACAGCTACCACGAGAAGGCGGTACCGGAATATCGCCAGCATGTCTGGGGCGAGAAAGAGGCCGGCGGCACCAACGTCATGCACGTCTCGTCGATCTCGTTCGACAAGCTCGGCATGCCGCCGCTCGGCGAACGCTCCTACGTCTCGATCTCCGAAGGCGTGCAGCACACGCTGTACAGCTACCTGGCACTGCCTGCCGTGATGCTCGGCGGCCTGACCTGGCTGGTCAAGCGCAACACCGAAGACGACGAGGGGGACGACTCATGAGCCACTACCAGCCGCTCGAACGCCGCGTCGTCACGGTGCCGTTCGTGATCATGGGCGTGATCGCGCTGATCGGGATCTATTATCTGGTCGAGCGCTTCATCTACGGCATGGGCGCGGTGACCAACCTCAACGACGGTTTTCCGTGGGGGATCTGGGTCGTCTACGATATCGTCGTCGGTACCGCGCTGGCCTGCGGCGGTTATGCGCTCGCGGTCACCGTGTACGTGTTCAACAAGGGCAGATACCACCCGCTGATGCGCCCGGCATTGCTCGCCAGCCTGCTCGGCTACGGCCTCGGCGGTATTGGCGCCGTCATCGACATGGGGCGCTGGTGGCAGTTCTACAACCTGTACCTGCCGTGGCAGATGAACTTCAACTCGGTGATGCTCGAGGTCGGCCTGTGCGTGACCGCGTACGTCATCGTGCTGGCGATCGAGTTTTCGCCGACTGTGCTCGAGAAGTTCAAGGCCGACGCGCTGCTCAAGAAGCTCAACAAGGTGCTGTTCTTCGTGATCGCGCTCGGTATCCTGCTGCCGACGATGCACCAGTCGTCGCTCGGTACGATGCTGATCGCGATGGGCTGGAAGGTCCACCCGCTGTGGCAGACCCTGCACCTGCAGCCGTTCTTCGCCGTACTGACCGCGTTCACGATGGGTTTCGCGATCGTCGTGTTCGAGGCGTCGCTGTCGTCGGTCGGTTTCCGCCGTGATCCCGAGACCCACCTGCTGTCGGGTCTCGGCAAGATCATCGTCGGCCTGATCAGCGTCTACCTGGTGTTCCGCTTCGGCGAGCTCGTGGTACGCGGCAAGCTCGGCCTGATATTCGCCGGCGATTTCGCCAGCCTGATGTTCATCATCGAGACCGCGCTGTTCGCGTATCCGCTGGCCGTGCTGTTGTCGCCACGCGGCCGGGAGAACGCGCGCTTACTGCTGTTCGCCGCGGTCAGCATGCTGCTGGCCGGCTCGCTGTACCGCTTCAATGCCTTTCTGATCACGATGGATCCGGGACCGGGATACAGCTACTTCCCGTCGCTTCCCGAGATCATGGTCACGCTCGGTCTGGTGGCCATAGAGATCATGATATTCCTGTTCGTGGTGAAGAAGTTTCCTGTCATGCCGCGCGAAGAACGCGGTGCCCAATCGGCTGCCTGAAGGCCGGGCTTCAGAGGAGAATCCTTGTGACGACACGTATCACCGTTGATCCCATTACCCGCATCGAGGGGCACCTGCGCATCGATGTCGAGGTCGATGACGGCAAGATCTCGAAGGCCTGGTCATCCGGGCAGATGTGGCGCGGCATCGAAAAGATCCTGATCGGCCGCGACCCGCGCGAGGCCTGGACATACACGCAGCGCTTCTGCGGCGTGTGCACGACCGTGCACGCCATCACGTCGGTGCGCGCGGTCGAGAACGCGCTGCAGCTCGAGGTGCCGGTCAACGCCCAGCTGGTGCGCAACATCATCCAGACCGCGCACGCGATCCAGGATCACATCGTGCACTTCTACCATCTGTCGGCGGTCGACTGGGTCGACGTCGTGTCGGCACTGGAGGCCGACCCGGTGGCGACGGCCAAGCTCGCCGAGTCGCTGTCGGACTGGCACCTGAACGGCCCGCACGAGATGAAGGCCGTGCAGGAACGCCTCAAGACCTTCGTCGGCAGCGGCCAGCTCGGACCGTTCGCCAGCGGCTACTGGGGCCACCCGGCGATGAAGCTGCCGCCCGAGGTCAACCTGCTCGGCGTCGCCCACTACATGCAGGCGCTGGACATCCAGAACAACGCCAACAAGATCGTCGCAATCCTCGGCGGCAAGAGCCCGCATATCCAGAACGTCGCGGTCGGCGGTATCAGCAACTCGATCAGTCACGACGCGCCGTCGGTGCTCAACATCGAGCGCCTGATGCTGATCAAGACCTTCATCGACAAGCTCGATCACTTCGTCAAGTCGACCTACCTGACCGACGTGCCGGCGATCGGTGCGTTCTACCTCGACTGGGCCGGTATCGGCGGCGGCGTCAACAACTACCTGACCGTGCCCGACTGCCCGCAGGACGCCAAGGGTACCGTGTTCGATCTGCCGGGTGGCTATATCGCCAACGGTGACCTCGGCAGCCTGAAACCGATCACGACGTTCAACGACGCGTATTTCCGCGACGGTGTCGCCGAGAGCTCGAAGCACGCATGGTACGAGGGTGACGCGGCATTGCACCCGTACGACGGCGAGACCGAGCCGCAGTACACCGACTTCCAGGACGACGGCAAGTACTCCTGGGTCAAGGCCCCGACCTTCTACGGCAAGCGTGCCGAAGTCGGGCCGCTGGCCGACGTACTGGTCGGTGTCGCGAGCGGCAACGAGCGCTACAAGACCTACCTCGACCAGGCGATCAACGTCATCAAGGCGGTGTCGAAGCAATCGGAGATCCCGCTGTCGGCGATGGAATCGACGATCGGCCGGCATGCGGCGCGCGCGGTGCGCTGCGCCGTCATGGTCGACACGCTCAAGGACCAGTGGCAGCGCCTCGTCGACAATGTCGGTACCGGCGATCTCGATACCTTCAACGCGCCCGAGTTCCCGAAGGGCGAAGTGCGTGGGGTCGGCTTCCACCAGGCGCCACGCGGTACGCTGTCGCACTGGATCGTGATCGAGGGCGGCAAGATCAAGAACTATCAGGCGGTCGTGCCGAGCACGTGGAATGCCGGCCCGCGCGATGCCGACGACCAGATCGGCCCCTACGAGTCGTCACTGCTCGACAACCCGGTCGCCGATCCTGAGAAGCCGCTCGAGGTCCTGCGCACGGTGCATTCCTTCGACCCGTGCATCGCCTGCGCGATCCACCTGTTCGACAACGAACAATCCGAGATCGTCAAAGTGCGCGCGCTCTAGGTGTGGTCACGTTTGCGGAGGTGTGAAATGCAGACATCACGTACCCAACCGGCAGTGCCATTGGCGGCGTTGCGCCAGTTCACGCGCTGGGTCCATGCGCGGTTCCGTCACGTAGAATGACGCGTCGCCGCCAGGGCGACTTGCGGGAGGGGCAGATGCACGACATCGCGACAGGAAAACCACGCATCCTCGTCATCGGCATGGGCAACGTGCTGATGCAGGATGAAGGCATCGGTGTACGCGCGGTCGAGGAACTCGACAGCCGCTACACGATGCCCGACCACGTTACGCTGGTCGATGGCGGCACGACCGGCATGGAACTGTTCGAACCGATGCGCAACTGCGACTGCCTGGTCGTCGCCGACGCCGTCAACGCGAACCTGCCGTCCGGATCGCTGCTGCGCATCGCCAACGACGAGATCAACGCGTTCTTTCAGACCAAGCTGTCGAATCACCAGCTCGGCCTGTCCGACCTGCTCGCCTTGCTGACCCTGAAAGGCGAGGCACCCGGGCACATCGCGATCATCGGCATGGTGCCGGATTCGCTGGAGAATCGCCTCGGGCTGTCGGCAGCGGCCGAGGCCGGTCTGCAGGGCATGGTCGCGAGCCTGGTCGACGAGCTGCGCGGTCTGGGTGTCGATGCCGTGCCGCGCGACGCGGTCGCCGCGGGACACTGGAAGCGCCAGGCGCGACTGGAGCGCACGTCATGTGCCTAGGCGTGCCGGTGCGCGTCATCGACAGCGGCAACGGCATGGCACTGTGCCGCGGCCCGAACGGCGATGAGCACATCAGCATGCTGCTGGTCGGCGATCAACCGCCGGGCACCTGGGTGCTGAGCCACCTCGGCTGGGCGCGCGAGGTCGTCAGCGCAGAGGACGCGGCCAACATCACGCGTGCGCTCGAGGGTGTCAATGCGTTGATGAACGGCGCCGACGCGATCGATGTCGATCACTACTTTCCCGGGCTCGGCTCGGCGCAGGAGGCCTCATGATCCAGGATCCGCAGGCCGCCGCGCAGGCCTTCGCCGACAGCTTCGAACAGGTGCATCAGTCGCAGATGCAGGGGCTGCCGCTGCTGAATACCCGGCTGCACGTGGAAACGCTCGGATTCCAGTCCTATCGAGACAGGGTGATCGGCATCGTCGTGACGCCATGGCTGATGAACGTCGTCATGTTGCCCGGTACCGACGATGACTGGAGCGGCGACGAACTCGGTCACAAGCTGCCGCAGGCGTTCCCGGCCGGCAGCTACAAGTTCATGGTCAACGAGATCGACGGTATCGGTCGCTACCTGAGCCACTCGCTGTACTCGCCGATGCGCGAGTTCCAGAGCCAGAACCACGCGCTGGCTGCCGCCGAGGCGTGGCTGCGCGACGCCATGGACCCGGAGCGGGCCGACAGTGGCGACCAGGTCGACGAGGAGCTGCTCGGCAAGGTGCTGCGCGGCGAGGAGACGCCGGATATCGATCTCGACGAACTGGAGTCGATCGCGTTCGGTCAGTCCGATGAGTCCGCGGCACGACCGGTGCGCGGCCTGCAGGATATCGGCGTGCGCGTCGAACAGCGCAGCGGCATCACGCGTCGTGACCTGCTGCGCGGGCGGATCCGCGGCGACTGAGCCGCGCGTTCAGCGCCACGTTGCCGTCACCACGGTTGTTCGGAACCAGGGTCGCAGCCCGTTACTTTGCCGGACCGAGCCTGTACTCGGGGGCGGCAGACGCCCACGTCGCGCGTCTGGCCAGGGTAAAGACTGCCTGCTAGCCGTCGTCTGAACGGCGTGCAGCAGAAGCGCGTGGTCAGCGAGATTCAAAAACACGTGCTGGCGGTAGCTCGAATCGTTCACACCGCGTAGCAACATCCGCGCGATCTTTTCTGCCTGCACATCGTCGAGAACCCGGTCGTCGGCGTCGAATCCGTCGCGGCAATATCAGTGCGGCGGTCGCGTGTGTCGCCGCTTCGCGGCGACGCCGGGCGGTGTGCCGGCAGCGCCTCCCGTGGCTGCGCCGTCACGGCGTGCGTCGCGGGTATCGTGGAAGCCTGGCGACCGACGACCTGGGTCGGCGCGCCGCGGCAGGTTAAGCCACCTGATTTCTTTCTGTATTTGAATCACTTAAGCCTAGTTTCGATGGCGCCGGCCGGCTCCGCGCACGGTGGTTGAGGGTTGCGCGGCGGGCATGTCGACGGCAATGGTGGGATCCGCGAACGGTCTGCGCGCGGTCATGCCTTTGCGAAACCGGCACGGGTTCCGCTTATACTTCCGACCTTCGAACGAAAACCGACGACATGGGGGAGTTATGCAGAGCTATCGCAGAGGAGGGTCGAGCGTGCTGATTGCCGCGCTGCTGTTGGCCGTCTCGTCTGCCCAGGCCTTCGAAGGAGATCCGCGACAGGGCCGGATCAAAGCCGAGACCTGCCTGGGTTGTCACGCCATTCCGTCCTACACCAACACCTACCCGATGTATCACGTGCCGAAAGTCGGCGGGCAGAACGAGGCGTACATCATCTCGGCATTGCTGGCCTACCGCGACGGGCAACGCGATCACGAAACCATGCACGGCAATGCGCAGGGCCTCAGCGATCAGGACATCGCCGATATCGCCGCGTATTTCTCGAGCGTCGGCAAGTAGGTGGGTGAGCAGATGAGCAGAACACGCTTTTTCGCTGCGCTGGCGGCAGTCACGCTGTCCGGTGCGGTCGTCGCTGGCGGCGACCCGGCGGCCGGCAAAGAAAAATCGGCGGTATGTGCCGGTTGCCACGGGGTCGATGGCAACTCGGTGGTCGGCGCCAATCCGCGCCTCGCCGGTCAGTACGAGTCTTACCTGTACCAGGCCCTGACCCAGTACAAGAATGGCCAGCGCAACGATATCCTGATGGCCAATATCGTCAGGGACCTCAGCGATCAGGACCTCAAGGACCTTGCCGCCTGGTTTGCCAGCCAGGACGGCGACGTGTTGCAGGTCCTGTCCGAGGACTGAGCGCGCACGGCAGGCGAAACATGGGCGGTCCATGGACCGCCCTGTTGCGTCTCTGCGGCTAGCCCGCCGTGGACTACTCGTACTCGATATCGGCGGCGCCGTAGAACCGTGACAGACGCCGGATCTCGTCGTCGGTCAGCTTGTGCGACACGCTCTGCATGCGTTCGAACAGGTCGTTGCTGCGGTCGGCCTCCTTGAACTGCAGCATCGTGGTCTCGAGGTACTGACGGATCTGCCCAGCCAGGATCGGCGCGACCTCGATCTTGTTGTCTTCCTCGACAACGTCCTTCTCGTGGCAGCTGTCGCAGACCTTCATGACCAGCATCGGCTGGCCGCCGACCGCGCTGGGCCGCTCGAGGCTCTCGTACCACGCACTGATGTGGGCCATCTGCTCTTCCGAAAGCTTTCTGGCCGACTTGTACATGTCCTTGTTGACGCGGATCTTGTTCTTGAAGTCGTTGAGCTGCTTGAACAGGTACGTGGCGCGCTGCCCGGCGATGCTCGGGATCTCTTCGTCGTCGCTGACGCCGTCGTCGTTATGGCACTTCTTACAGCGAAAACGCCGGGCCAGTTTCTTGCCTTCGGCCGGGTTGCCCGCGGCCACGAAGTCGAATTTCTCCTTGGTCCACTCAAACCGCTCGCCCTCGGTGGCGACAGCGATCTGGGCAAAGCTGGCGAGCAGCACTGCCAGGGTGAGCGCGTAACGCATTCGGTTCTCCTCCTGATCTACGGATGACGACAGCGGGTCGTGTGGTTGCTTATCGTCGGCGAACCCCGTGATTGTAACCAATCGCCCGGCCGGCATCGAAATCGCGTTGCCGCCCGCGCCCGTGGTAGGCTCACGCATCGTGGGCCGCACCACTGGTAACCGTGCCGGTCCACGACGTCAGGGAAGACACAAGCAGGTCAGGGAAGCGCCGTGCAGACCGAACAACAGCCGACCGAGATGACGGCGACCGACGTCGTCTATCGCACCCGCGGCGGGCCGATCGCGCCTGCCGACGCCGCCCGCGCCGCTGACGCGATGGCGGGATCCCCCACTATCGTGGCCGATGCCGGCCCGCGGCCGTTGCAGTGTCGGCGGTGTCGCCGCGGCCTGCGCGCCCGCCCCGTCCCGTGTGCTCGCGCCTGCCGAGACCCTGCCGACGCGATTGGCCGTCGCGCCGTAGCGCGCCGTTGCGGCCGGCCGCGCGGCGCCCGTGGATACCGCTGACTTCCCCCACCGTCAAAGAAACTTCAAGGAGCGAAGATGCAGACTACCGACATCAACACCAACACCCATACCGACAGCAACAGCACCACCCGCCACGATGTCCTGCGGTTCTCGGCCTGGTACTGTGCCGCGCTCGGGTTGCTGCTCGCCGTCGGCCTGGTCGGCGTCCAGCCCGGCGCCGGCCTGTCGTTGGCCGCCGTCATTGCCGCGGCCGTGCTGACGGTGAACGGTTTCATGGTCCGCGAGCGTCGTGCGCCGAGTGCCGTCGAGCGGCGCCGGCTGGTGACCGGGTCGTTCGTTGCCAGCGTGCTCATCTCGATCGTCGCGACTGCCGGTGCCATCGCGCTGACCGGGGGCCTTGGCGCATTCGCCGCGGTTGCACAGGCGCTGTCGGGCATCGATCCCGGGCTCGGCATGGCCGTGGCTGCCGTGGTCCTGCTCGTCCAGCTGCTGGCGTTGTGGCTGGTCTACCGTTGGTTCCCGGCCCTGCGCCGGCGCGGCCGGCCGTCGCCATCGGCCGATTGACGCGGATACCGTCTGTAGGTGTTCGCCGCGGGCGTGACCGGCCTGCGACGGTACCGCGCCAGACCGCTGTTCTGCGGCAATTATTCGGCAACTTTATGATCCAGAACAGGATCGGGTCGGTTCCATGCGCCGGCAAAAGTGATCCAATATTGTGGATAGGAGGCTGTTACAGGGATGCAGCTAGCGATCTGATAGGAGGTCGACATGAAAACCCGTTTGTTCTCCGTCTTGATGCTGCTGTTGGCAGCGGGAGGCTTAGCGGCGGCGCCTGGCTACTGGACCAACACGGCGGGTGAGATCTGGCGCAGCGGCGCCGGCGAGTGCTGGCATACCGGCTTCTGGAGCCCGCAGATGAGCGTCGTCGGCTGCGACGGCAAGATCGCCGAGCAAGCGGCCGCACCGGCGCCACCGCCACCGCCACCGGCAGCCCCGCCCGCGGTGCCGGCGTTGACGTCGGCTGATGCGACCGTGAACTTCGGCTTCGACAAGGCCGATCTGGATGCCGATGCGATAGCCGCGATCGATACGCTGGTCAGCGCAGCCAATGCGCGCGGCAGCATCCAGGCGGTGCGCCTGACCGGCCACGCGGACCGGATCGGGACCGAGGAGTACAACATGGACCTGTCGCTGCGTCGGGCCAGCTCGGTCAGCGACTACCTAGTACAGCGTGCCGGCGTCGATCCGCAGGCGATAGAGATCGGTGGCCGCGGTGAGTCCGAGCCGATCGTGGGCTGCGAGGGTCAGCGCGGTGGCGCCGCGATCCGCTGCCTGGCGCCGAACCGCCGGGTCGAGGTGATCCTCGACGTGTCCGGACGCTGAGCACGCGATGTCGGCCGGCGGCGGCAAGCGCTGCCACCGCCGCGCGCGACGTCGACGCGAGGTGATCGAGCCGTAGTGCTCGGCGCCGCGATGCGGCCCGGGCGGTCGCGTCACCAGCGTGGTGCGCGCGGCGCGGTCCACGAGACCCTGTCGATCGTGCCGGCGGGCGCACCCGTCCTGGACGGGTGCGCCCAATTACCCCTCATGTTGCCGAGGAAATCGCGACCCCACGCGCGGGGGCGTGGCACACAATAGGGGTCGCTGGGATTACCGGCAGTCGCAGGGGGGGGCGACATGGCCAACTACACCGAACAGCAGGCGGCCGAACGCCTGGGCGGCGCACTCGCCGCGTGGAGCGTTGCCGACGGCCATCTGCGCCGGCACGTGTCGTGTAATGGCTGGCGCGCCAGCATGCTGATTGCGAACGGCATCGCCCACGTCGCCGAGATGACCTGGCACCATCCCGATCTGCACATCAGTTGGGGCGGCGTAGACATCGCGCTGCGTACACATTCGGAAGACGCGATCAGCGACAAGGACTTCGAGCTGGCCGCGCTGATTGAGCAGTGGCTGGGCTGGCGTCCGGCGGCCGATGGCGCACTCGAAGGTGCGCCGACGGAGGGCCAGTGGCGCTATCTGAGCGACGCCTGAGCCCGCCGCCACCGCGGGCGGCGGAAACCGCGGGCCTCGAGGTCACGCGCCTGCCGTACCAGGTCGACTGCCGGGTCTACTTTGCGGCCATCCGCGACCTGCCGTGGCCGGTTTGGCTCGACAGCGGCTTCCCGCGCGCCGGCGGCGCGCGCCACTACGATGTCATCACCGCCGACCCGTTCGCGACCCTGGAACGTGCCGACGGGCGAACGCGGCTGTGGCACGCTGATCGTGGCGAGCGGGTCTGCGACGACGACCCGCTGGTCTGTCTGCGCGGATTGCTCGGCGACGTCGTCGCCACGAATGCCGATGTCGTGTTCCCGGGCGGTGCGGTCGGCTACCTCGGCTACGACCTCGCCCGCGACCTCGGCACGCTGGCGCCGCGCGCCGGCATGCCGGGCGTGCCTGAGGCGGCGGTCGGCGTCTACGACTGGGCGCTGGTCGTCGATCACGACCGGCGGCGCAGCTACGTCGTGCGCCAGGGCAGGGACACGCGCCCCCCGGGCCGCTGGCGTGAGGTCGTCGAGCGCCTGCGAACGCCGGCGACGCTGCCGCTGCCGGCCGCGGACATCGACGCCAGCCTGCCCGAGCCGGGCATGCCCTACGTCCTGTATCGCCAGGCATTCGAGCGTATCCAGCGCTACATACGCGACGGCGATTGCTACCAGGTCAACCTGGCGCAGCGCTTCCGCGCCGAGACGGCGGCCGACGCGTGGACGCTGTATCAACGCATGCGCCACGGCAACCCGGCGCCATACGCCGCGCTGCTCGAGTACCCGTTCGGTCAGGTGTTGAGTTCGTCGCCGGAGCAGTTCCTCAGCGTCCGCGACGGCGTCGTGCAGACGCGACCGATCAAGGGTACGCGTCCGCGCGGTGCGACGCCGAACGCGGACGCCGCACTGCGCGCGGCGCTGCTCAGCAGCACCAAGGACCGCGCCGAGAACCTGATGATCGTCGACCTGCTGCGCAACGATCTGGGCCGGGTCTGCGAGCCCGGCTCGATCGACGTGCCGGGCCTGTTTCAGGTGGAGTCGTTCGCGACCGTGCACCACCTGGTCAGTACCGTCACCGGGCGCCTGGCGGCAGGGAGTGACGCGCTCGACCTGATCGCTGCGTGTTTCCCCGGCGGGTCGATCACCGGTGCGCCGAAGCGCCGGGCGATGCAGATCATCGACGAACTCGAAACGGTGCGTCGCGAGGTCTATTGCGGCAACGTGATCCGGCTCGGGTTCGACGGTAATCTCGACAGCAGCATCACGATCCGTACCGCGCTGCTGCATGGACACGAGCTGTACTACTGGGCCGGTGGCGGCATCGTCGCCGAATCGGATTGCGCGGCCGAGTACCAGGAATCCCTCGACAAGGCGGCGGCGTTCCTGCGCCTGATCGGTCAGCCGTTGGCCTCTTTCCAGCGCTCGTAGAAGTAGTTCGTCGCCGACACGAAGCCGTCGACGCTGCCGCAGTCGAAACGTCGTCCCTTGAAGCGATAGGCCAGCACCATATTCTTGGTCGCCTGCGTCTGCAGCGCGTCGGTGATCTGGATCTCGCCGCCGCGCCCCGGGGGCGTATGGCGGATGACGTCGAAGATATCCGGCGTCAGGATGTAGCGACCGATGATCGCGAGATTGGATGGGGCGTCGTCCGGGTCGGGTTTCTCGACCATGTTGGAGACCACGTAGACGCCGTCTTCGAGCTCGGAACCGGCGATCACGCCGTACTTGTGCGTCTCCTCTCTCGGCACCTCTTCGATGGCGACGATGCTGCAGCGGTACTTCTCGTAGATCTTCGCCATCTGCGACAGCACGCCGATGCCGTCGCCGACGCACAGGTCGTCGGCAAGGATCACGCCGAAGGGTTCGCGACCGATCAGCGTCTCGCCGGTCAGGATCGCGTGGCCGAGGCCCTTCATCTCGCGTTGCCGGGTGTACGAGAACGTGCAGTCGTCGAGGATCCTGCGGATGTCCCCGAGCAGGCCTTCCTTGTCGCTGCCGCTGATCTGGTGCTCGAGTTCGTAGCTGACATCGAAGTGGTCGGCGAGCGCCCGCTTGCCGCGACCGGTGACGATGCCGATATTGTTCATGCCGGCCTCCATGGCCTCTTCGACGCCGTACTGGATCAGCGGTTTGTCGACCACCGGCAGCATCTCCTTGGGCATCGACTTGGTGGCCGGCAGGAAACGGGTACCGTAGCCGGCGGCGGGGAAAAGACACTTTTTGATCATGCGTTTGGGTCCGTGCTTGGTCGTGCTGTTGAATTACTCGCGCAGGTGCCCGGTCGGACGGCCCGCGCCGTCGATCAGGCGATGCGCGCGCAGCCAGTCGCGCGCATCGTCGGCGTCGCTGTCGAACCAGGCGCGCGCCGAACCGAGGCGGAAGCTGTACCCCCAGCGGTCCATGTCGCCGAACAGGCGGTCGCGGCCGTAGCCCGGCAGGCGCTCGGCGAGCAGACCCTGCAGGTAGCAGACCGCGTTCTCTTCGGCGACGTCGCCACCGGCGTCGGTGTGCAGCGACGCCCGTCGTCCGGCATCCATGCAGATGTAATGGCAGCCCTCGTGCAGGGCCGAGTGCAGCGGCGTGTCGTCGCGGACGAACAGGGTGTTGCCGACCAGCCCGGCCTCGCAGTCGCCCCAGTACGAGCCGGGGATCGGGTCAGCGTGCGGCACGCGGTCGACGCGCAGGCGATAGCCGGCCAACAGGTCGGTCAGCGCGGCGAGAAGTTCGGTGGTACAGGGCGTGACGGCGACGGGCATACGGCAGGCGGCGGATCGGAATGGGGACGCAGCCTAGCATGCCTCGATTCAACACAGAACCGCGCCGCGGTGCGCCGGCCGGCGCACTCGCGGTCGCGGGTTCAACACTGCTCCCAGGGCAACTTGTGGTAGCGCCAGCCGCCGGTATTGCCGCGCTGGTGGTGGTCGTCGAGGTCGCCCTCGAAGCCCTCGTCGATGTGATACACGTTCTTCAGTCCGGCCTCGATCAGCACCCGGCCGGCCTCGGCCGAACGCTTGCCGCTGCGACAGATCAGGATCACCGGGGCGCAGCCCTCGTCGGCGTCGCAGACCGCGCCGCCGAGCAGCAGCTTGCGTATCTCGGGGACGAAATGCGGGTTGACGTCCCAGTCCGGCTCGTCGATCCATGCCACGTGTACGGCGCCGACCGGATGGCCGACGAACAGGAATTCCATCGTCGAGCGGATGTCGACCAGCACGGCGCGCGGGTCATCGTGCAACATCTGGTGGGCCTGTTTGGGCGATAATTCGGCCGGGTTGTCGTCGCTCATGTCGTGTCTTCGTGATCTCGGTAAAATTTATTTATAGTCCAATAGATTCGCTGTTGCTTTCGAGTCGCGTCAATGCCGTGTATTGCCGGTGATGCGTGAACGGCTGCTGAAACTGCTGCTCAACGCGTTTGCGCGGCTGCCGTTTGCGTGGACCGGGCGGCTCGGCGCGCTGGCCGGCCGGGTGCTGTACCGGGTCGGTCGGCGCGAGGTCGACAACGCGCGGGTCAACCTGGCGCTGTGCTTCCCCGACATGTCGGACGCGCAACGCGAGGCGCTGGTGCGGCACAACCTGATCGAGACCGGGCGCAGCCTCGCGCAGATGGCGAAGCTGTGGGGCGGCAACGAGCGCGACTGGCTCGCGCAGATCGACGACAACGGCTTCATCGCCGCCGGTCGCGTGCTGGTCGAGCGCGGCAACGGCGTTATCTTCGCGCTGCCGCATATCGGCAACTGGGAACTGATCGCCTACCCGCTGATCGAGATCGTCGCGACAACGGCGCTGTACCGGCCGCCGCGCATGGCCGCGCTCGACGACCTGATGCGCGCCGGCCGCGCGGCATCCGGCGTGACGCCGGTGCCGACCGACCGGCAGGGCCTCAAGGCACTGCACGCCGCGCTGCAGCGCGGTGAGGGGATCGTGATCCTGCCGGATCAGGTGCCGAAGCAGGCCGGTGCGTCGGGGGTCGTGGCGCCGTTCTTCGGCCACCCGGCGATGACGATGACGCTGATCAGCCGGCTGGCGCGCCGCCACGGCGCGCCGGTGCTGTTCGCCTGCGCGGTACCGGACCCGGTCACCGGTCGGCATCGGATGATGCACTTCGAGGGCGACCCGGCGATCGCCGACAGCGTGCCCGAGGTCGCGGCGGCGGCACTCAACCGCGATGTCGAACGCTGCGTGCGCGCGTTCCCCGCACACTACCAGTGGACCTACCGGCGGTTCGAGATACCCGGCGACAAGGCGACCAGCCCGTACCGCCGCCGCTGACGCACCGCCGCCCGCACCCGCCCGTCACCTCAGGGCGTGCATCGCCCCGAACATGGCAAGAGCATGCGCAGGACCTGCGGTTTGCGCAGCCGTTGTGGCGCCGCTTGCGAGCGACGGCCGGGCCACGGCGGGCGACAAGGCGCGGACAGCGAACAGATCGGCGCCGGTCAACTGTCGCGATCGGCGGCTTCCCGCAACGACCGACGGAAACCACCTGCACGCTCAGAGACTTGCAGCGTTGGCGCCGTTCGGTTCACGGCACATGCGGGTTAAAGCGCTGTGTCGTGCTGCCGTTACCCCGAAGAGGAACATTCTTCTTGCCCAGGGGTGAGGCATGTCGCGACTTTGCTGCGGACGACGCCGCTATCGATTCCTTTTGATGCTAGTGGCCATGCTGCTTGGCGGTGCGGCGTGGGCCGATGCGGTGCCGGGCAATTCGGACGTCCGGATATTGATCGACATCTCCGGCAGCATGCGCCAGAACGACCCCAACAACCTGCGGCGTCCGGCATTGCGCATGCTCGCCGGCCTGCTGCAGCCCGGCACCCGCGCCGGTGTCTGGACCTTCGCGCGCTGGGTCAACAACCTGGTGCCGGTCGCCGAGGTCGATCAGGCATGGAGGCAGCGCACCCAGGCGTTGTCCAAGCAGATCGCATCGCCGGGCCAGTTCACCAACATCGAGGAGGTCCTCGATCGCGCATCGCGTGATTGGCACGGCAAGCCGACGACGCACGCCCGGCACCTGGTGTTGCTGACCGACGGCATGGTCGACGTGTCCAAGCAGGCGGCCGACAATGCGCAATCGCGCGCCCGCATCCTCGACACGCTGCTGCCGCGCCTCAAGGACGCCGGCGTCAAGGTGCACACGATCGCGCTGTCAGCGCGCGCCGACCATGCGCTGATGAAGCAGCTGGCCGGAGAGACCGGCGGCTGGTACCAGCAGGTCGAGCAGGCCGACCGGCTGCAGCGCGTCTTCCTGAAGATGTTCGAGACCGTCGGCACGCCCGACGCGCTACCGCTCGACGACAACCGCTTCACGATCGACGGCAGCATTAGCGAGGCCACGGTGCTGGTGTTCAGCAAACCGGAATCGCCGCCGGTCGTGCTGCGTTCGCCGACCGGCGACGAATACAGCGACAGTGACCTGACTGCCGGCATCGCGTGGTTCCGCGACCAGGGCTACAACCTGATCACGATCGACAAGCCGGCTAAGGGCGAGTGGAGCCTGCAGGCCGACATCGATCCCGATAACCGCGTGATGATCGTGACCGACCTGAAGCTGCGCACGTCGGAGGTCCCGGCACACGTCGCGGTCGGAGAGTCGGTGCAGGTCGCGGCCTGGCTGAGCAACCAGGACAAGCTGGTCGATCGCCAGGCCTTCCTGCGCCTGCTCGAACTGCGCGCCGCCGCGGTGACCGCCGACGGCAGCAATCCACTGGGACTGAACGACGCCGGCAGCGAAGGCGACGAGACGGCCGGCGACGGCCGCTACGCCATGCGCTTCGCCGACAACCAGGCACGCGACGCGGTCGAGGTACTGGTCACGGTCGACAGCCCGACCTTCATGCGCGAGAAGCGCTTCCGCGTCGCCGTGCACGAACTCGCCGATGCCAGTGTTGGTGACGGCCCGGACGGCCCGGTGCTGACGTTGCAGACCAGCGTCGCCGTGCTGCAGCCCGGCGTGCAGGTCGAGGCCTGGCAGCAGGACGGTGCTGGCGAGCGCCAGTCGCTGCCGCTGGGCGACGCCGGCGACGGCCGCTGGCAGGTTGCGCTCGCCGACCCGGCGCTGCCGGTGTATGCCGCCGTGTCGGGGACCAGTCGCCTCGGCAACCCCGTCCACCAGGACCTCGGACCGATACTGGCGCCCGGCGCCGAGATGCCGGCGCCGGCCGTGCCGCCGGCGGCAGCCATCGAGACGCCCGCCGAACCCCTACCGGCACCCGAGCCGCCAGCGGTCGTCGACGACGCCGTTGCGCCGCCGGTCGCCGCGCCGCCGCCGGCCGAGCCGGCCGACGACGCCGCCGAGAGCTGGCTCATGCCGGCGGCGCTGTTCAGCGCTGTCAACCTGCTGTTGCTGGTCGCGGCCGGTACCTGGTGGTGGCTGCGGCGGCGGCGCGGCGGCAGCGACGACGATGACATCGACCTTGACGCACTGGTCGGCGATAGCGCCGCGGACGCCACTGCCACAGGCACTGATGCGCAGGAGGAGGCGGCATGAGCCAGACGATGCTGGTGATGCTGGGCGCACTGGCCGCCGAGGTCGTGCTGCTGGCGCTGCTGCTGCTGGGCATCGCGGCGTGGCGCAGCCGCGCGCAGCGCAAGCGCGATATCAAGGCGGCCCGGACCCTCGTCGCGCGCATCAAGAACGGCAAGGGCGAGCGCGAGCAGACCATCGTGGAGTTCCTCGAACAGGGCATGGGCCTGTCCGGAGAGGCCCTGGACCGCGCGCGTGTCGCGGTGCTGCGCGCCGAGCTCGGGCTGCTGCAACGCGTCGCCGGCGTCTACCGCCTGCGCGACGCCGGCGCACTGGCGCGCATCGACGACGACCTGTTCGCGGCGACCGCGGCCTACCATGCCCTGACCGGCGGCGGTGTCGTCATCGCCGACGCGCCGACCGATGCCGCGTCCGGCGACGACGCCGAGCTCGAACACCTGCGCAACGAGAACCAGCGCCTGTCCGAGGAGCTGACGATCACGATGGAGACCATGAGTCGCATGCTCAACGAGTACTCGACGATGTTCGCCGGCAGTGAACCCGACGACGCCATGCCGATCAGCGCGACCGCGGCCGCCACGGCGACAGCGACGACGGTCGACGACGCGGCGGCCGAGACGCCCGACGACGCACAGCCCACGGCATCCGAAGTCGCCCCCGTCGACGACGCCGACCCCGACGCCATGCGTGCCGACGACGAGGCCGAGATAGTCATCAGCAGTGATCCAGGCAGCGAGCCCTTCGGTGTCGCCGATGGTGACGACGTCGACGCCGTGCCTGACGACGGCGATGTCGCCGCCGAACCCGACGACGGTGACGGCCAGGCGGCGGCTGCAGACGGCGCAGCAGCGGCTCCGGAGGTGGCCGAACCACCGGCGCTCGACGGCGACGACGAGATCGCCGCGATCCTGCGCGAGGCGCAATCGCAGGAGGCGTCGGCACGGGCCGAGGGTGCCGCGGCCGATGCGCCTGCCGCTGCCGCCGATATCGACGTGGTCGTCGATGCCGATGGTGGCGAAGGCGACGCCGAGGCCGTCGCTGTCGACGACGCAGACGCGGCCGACGATCTCGAAGCGCTGTTCGACGCCGTCGACGGCGACGTGCCTGAGCCTGCCGACGACCCTGTCGACGCAGCCGCCGGGCAAGCCGCTGATGCCGCCGACGTGGGCGCCGGGCCACGCAGCTCACAGTCGGGTGGCTGAGCGCGACAGCCGCTGCCGCCGAGGTTCAGGTAGCAGCCGGACAGACTGACGAGCCACGTCGGTCTGCAGGGGTCGTCGAACGGGATGACGCCGGGCGCCGTCGATCGGCACGCAGCGGCACGGACGATCAGCCGGAGATCAGCCGGGCATACCCGTCACAGGCTCGGCCGTGGCACAAGGTCTGGGCCCACGCCCTGCAACGGCCCGAGCGGATTGGTCTTGTCCCGGTATTCGCGGATGTCCGGAGTGCCCCCCCAGACCTTGTAGACGACGACATCGTCGACCAGCACCAACAACGCGGTGAATTCCCAACCGGTGATCTCCGTCTTGCGCTTGAAGTTGAAGATATCGGCGAAGAAATTGCCGTAGCGCCGGTCGCGGGTCTGGCGCTGCTGGACCTCATAGCCGTCACAGTCCGCTGACTTCTCCCTGCACTCGCGCAGGCCCTCCGGCAGTTCCTCGGGGTTGTTCGCCGATACCAGCAGGAACCGCTCGGCCAGGTCGGCGTGATTGAGGATCCGCACGTTCGGCTGGCTGTCGGGCGAGAATCCGAGTGCGCGCAGGTCCTGGCGTCGCGTCTGGTAGGCGACGACCTGGTCGTAGGCCTGTTTGGCTTCGGCGAAGCTCGACCAGCGCGACACCAGTCGGCTCTCACCGTGCGGCAGGGCCGCCGAACAGCCGTACAGCAGGCCTGGAACCAGCAATAACCAGGCAAGTTTCATCCGACCTCCAACGCCATGGACGCAGCGGTCACAGCGCGCTGGCAAAAGCCCGCGGCGGTCGGCCGGGCCAATGACCGGACCGCCCTTTGTCCCTATCTCAAGGATATCACCGCGATGCCGGGTGTCATCAGGTGGCCAGGCGCACAGGAAAGCGGATCCGACGGGGTCCGGTGGCCGCAGCGCTGTCGATGAGCCGCGCATCGCGTGCCGCAGACCGGTTCGCCATCCGGGTCACGCCGCCGTCGTCCTGTCAGTGCGCACCACGACACCGGTCGGCGCGGATTGCGAACGCGTGCCCGTTCGCGGTCAGCGGCGCTGCGGGTCGGCACTGGTCCGGCGACCCCCTGGCTACGCAGGCATGCTGTTGCCTGTGCAAGGCGGGCGCGGCTGATCGGTCAGATCGTGGCATGTCCATCGCTGTTGCCCGTCGCCCAGCCGAATGCGACCATAATCGAACGACAAGAAGTCTGCGATGACGTCCAGTGAACGCCATCTCGCAGGACCTGACCCCATGACGCGGGCGCCGGGTAGAGCAGGGTAGATCAGTGCACAACGCCCCGATACGCAAGACCAAGATCGTCGCGACCATAGGCCCGGCGTGCGATGCGCCGGACATACTCGGTGCGATGATCGGTGCCGGCATGAACGTCGCGCGGCTGAATCTCTCGCATGGGACGCTGGCCGAACACCACGAGCGCCTGGTTCGGGTTCGCCAGGCGGCCGAGGCCCTGGGGACCAGTGTCGCTATCATGATCGACACGCGGGGCATCGAGATCCGCACCGGTCGCATGGCGTCGCGCATGGCCGAGCTGTTGCCGGGCGCCGGCTTCGATCTGTACACCGACGGGCGTGTCGGCGATGCCTCCGGGGTCGCGGTTTCCTACGTCAAGCTGCCCGAAGAGGTGTCCGCGGGGGCCCCGGTGCTGCTCGATGACGGCGCGATCGAGCTCGAGGTTCGTTCGGTCGACGCGGAGACGATCCACTGCCACGTGATCCACGGTGGCATCCTCGGCGAGAGCAAGAGCGTCAACCTGCCCGATACCCGCCTGTCACTGACCGCGGTCAGCCCGGAGAACCGCGATGACGTGATTCGCGAACTCGGCTTTGCCGCGGAGAACGACGTCGATTACATCGCGGCCTCGTTCGTGCAGAGCGGCGAAGATATCGTGCGCATGCGCGAGATCCTTGCCGAGCGCGACGTGGAGATCCCGATCATCGCCAAGATCGAGAACCGCACCGGCATGACCAACCTGGAGGCCATCGTCGACGCGGCCGATGGCCTGATGGTCGCGCGCGGCGACCTCGGGGTGGAGCTGCCGCTGGCAGAGATCCCGAGCTCGCAGAAACGCATTATCAGAACCACCGTGTCGCGCGGCAAACCGGTCATCACGGCCACGCAGATGCTGGCATCGATGGAGCACAACCCGAAGCCGACGCGCGCAGAGGCCAGCGACGTCGCCAACGCGATCCTGGACGGGAGCTCGGCGCTGATGCTGTCGGGTGAGACCGCGGTCGGTGAGTACCCGGTAAAAGCAGTCGAGACGATGGCGACGCTGGCGCGGCACGCCGAGCAGGACCTGTCCGAATACGGTTACCTGCAGACCATCGCTCCGCACCCGACGCAGGTCGTCACCGAGGCGGTCGGACAGGCCGCCGTCGGCATGGCGGATCAGATCAAGGCGGCGGCGATCTTCAGCCTCACCGAAACCGGCTTCACGGCCCGACTGGTGTCCAAGCACCGTCCGAGCTGCCCGATCCTGGCCATCACGGGCTCGACTGCGGTGACCCGCAGGCTGTGCATGAACTGGGGTGTGTTGCCGATCCAGTATGCCGATGAACAGAGCGACGAGGAAAAGGTCGCGTTCGGGATCGAGCGGGCCAAGGCCCTGGGCTATCTCAAGCGCGGCGA
>JAAUYD010201832.1_pt1 | contig 26265 bp, 23 predicted proteins | sample 7278101 | NCBI WGS metagenome assembly JAAUYD01 (sample SAMN14350128, study PRJNA611818) | marine sediment metagenome | isolation source: surface marine sediment (0.6m) | place: French Polynesia: Moorea | collected 2018-08
AAGAAAGAGGAATTCAAATGGACAATCCGGGGAACGCTGTTCCCCTCAATCAAAAAAACTCAATCATTTCAAGAAAGGTGGTTGACAATTGTCAAGTAGGGTAAGGGGGAGATCCTTTACCCGGCATTGCAGATTGGACAGAGCAATAGCTGGGGCAGGACAGATACGTAAAGTTGACAATGGTCAGGTCACGAGCAATACTCCACGCGAGCAGAAATGTGGTAATATTATTGCGTTAGAGAGGCCCTGATATGAAACTTTTTTCGGGGAAAATCAGCATCATCTCGACAGAGATAACCAAGGTGCTTGTCGATGAAGGTGATATAGAAACAGATTCCCCCGCTGAGGTTGAGCTCGACGTACAAGCCGTCTTAAAGGAATATATTCGAACTGATCGGGAACTGACCGAAAAGGCAAAGGATATCTGTGAGAAAAAAGGGGTGTCCTTCTCCACCTATCCCAAAATCAAGCGTACCCTGGCAGAACAACAGCGCTTTGTTGTGGGCGACGAGTCCATCGACTACATTATGGAGCAACTCATACGGACCTTTATGCACAGCCCCTTTGTAGAGGAGATCTACTCTGAAGACCACGAATTGAAGCGCAAAATGCGGGGCATTCTCAAACATCACATGGATATTGAAGGCGACATCGACCAGGAGACCCGCGCCAAGATAAAGAACCTGGAAGAAGGAACGCGGGATTGGGAGATAGAGTACAAGAAGGCCATGGCCGAGGTTAAACGCCGCCGCGGGCTTATTTAGCCTGTTTCATTCAATCCTTATCGACCGGGTGACCCTTGCCAAATCGTTATGAAGTCGTCCCGGTTATCATTGGTATCAATACCTACAATCCTGGTATACACAGCCTCTGTATCGCCGTCTTCGATCGGCGTGCCCTCGCCAAAACCATCCCCAATGCCGCTTTTCGTCACCCCCACCTGGACCGCGTCAGTCTGGATACCGTTTTCAAGTAGCCGGAGTGCAAACGGGTCGGTATCTGGAAAAATTGCCACCGGCGCCACCACATCCGCTTCTGGCAGCGCTGCCCCGGCGATGACGATAATGCCATCATTTACAATTTGGTAATCCGAAAGCGAAACGCTCTCAAGCACACTGCCGGATGTTCCATCCACAAGTTCGAGCACCAGGTCGGTGAGTGCCTCCCCTGGCCGTGTTTCTATTTCAACATAGGACATCTCTGGTGAGCGACTGATCTCTCGAATTGCAGTGGCTCGTCTGATATTCAGCAGATAAGCGCCTGCACTGCCGCATTGGGCGCCGATAGCGAGCTCTATGGTGCGGAGGCCAGCGTCGATGTAGAGGCGAGGATCTGAATCTCCTGGCGTGGGCCACCCCATTGCAACATCGATGAGTTGGTTTTGCTCGTTTCTGAGCTCTAGCCACGCATCTGGTGTGACCCAGGCCCGATCGACGACGCTCCGGGCGATTGCCACAGCAGTTAAGGGGCAACCAGTTTCCTCGATAACAATGCGATCCACGTCCAAGGCACCATCAATTTGCCCTCTTGCAAGCAGGGGCGCAGCACAGAGGTCGGTCTCCACGACCCATTCGGGGTCTTGGGACGCTGATTCTTCTAGTGAAATAGCATGCCGTCCCAGTGATTTGACCCGTGCGTCAATGGGCAGGCCGGTCGGGTCTGCAGCAGGAGAGGCCAAAATAGGGGCGATGCCATCTTCGTTCATCCAGATGAACTCGCGGTGGATTGGCATTGCCGTATTCAGACCATTTGGTGAAATCAGCTCGTACGCGGCAGCAGCAACCCCGGATCGACCTTCAGAAGCGTACAGTATCGCGGGCAGCGTCCCAGATTCGACTTCCAATACGACCGACTGATCCATCAAGAGAGCTTCGTCCCAGGGATCGCCTTCAGCAATAGATCTCGTTTCGAGCTTTTCAACATCGACGAACCCGACAGCAGCGCCCCTGGCAGTGGTTACATAAAGCGGGACTGAAATATCATCTGTAGTGTCGGTCATACCCAGTGCGAATACAACATCGAAATCCACTATTGCCTCTATCGGATTTGCAGGGTCGAATTCAGGGACCGTAGCATGTGTTCCCGGATCCCCAGTAGCAGCTTCAGACAAGCCGATAAAGCTCGTTTGGGTCGGCAGCACGAGGTTTAATGCTATCGGGCGGGATCCAGCAGGAACCGCTTTGGGGAACACTGCCATGGTAAGTGTCTCAGGCTCGGTTCCCGCGATACGAATCGGTGCCACCACGCGCTGCCAATCGCTCATGAGGAGTACGCCTATCCAGCCAACCGGGCCAGTAGGTGCAGCTGTCAGGGTTACGTCCACAAGGTGCGCGTCAACCCGGGTCACCTCATCGACGGTGACATTGATGTCGCTCATCACTTCCGCCCCGATCGCACCAAAGGCGATATCTTCAGCTTTGATGCGCACGACCTGGGTTGTACCCCGCTGGATTTGGGGCGGGTTCACGTCTACGACCCGCGGCGCGTCCATGGCGAGCACTCGAAAAGAGGCTGCCGCGAGAACATCCCCTGTCTTGACATACAGGACCGCCATATCAGATCGGGCCCGCGGACTCACGCTGACTTCAAGCAGTGCCCCGCGCATGTCCTCTTGATTCACTTGAAAATTCAACAGCTCGATGGCGGGATCGTCAAACAGGAATGAGGTCATTGCTTCATCGAGAGTAAATCCATTGGTCCCAATCTCCAGCACAGCGGTTCGCCGACCTTGAGGAATCCAATTGGGGTTAAGTGAGATCGCCGCCACATTGCCCGAGGGCTGGATGGTAAGGAGGGTTTCAAGGACAGTCGCACCCATGTTGACCCGAATGAGCGCCGGCCCCACGGGTGCGTCTTTTGCCACGTTGACAAACAGATTCAAAATAGTTTGGGTCTGATCGATATTAAACGAATGGATTTCGATGCCGGATCTAGGGAGTACCGAGGGTGCGGTCTGTTCACCAAATATACCACCGGTCAACCCTAGACGTACGCCCACCGGGTTGGTGCTCCCTTGGATCAGCGGTGTCTCATCGAGAGGTGTGATGAACATTTCCTCAGAGTCGATCAGCAATAGGGTTTCGCGCACTATATGTTCGGGGGTAGTGACTTCGAGCGTGACGCTGCTCCCGGAAAACGCTTGGTTCACGGCAACCCCCAACACGATCTGTTTGAGCGGGGTGCTGATTTCCGGACTCACGGCAGTGCATTCGGATTCGAGACAGTTGATATTGAGCGGTGGTGTAAATTCAAAGTTTTTGGCTTTGGCCAGGACCAGCTGGTTCGCTAGGCCTTTTTGAATCTCCTTTGGAGATAGCTGCAATACCGGGTCCCCTTCGGCAGCGACGACTTCAAGCGATGTCTCTACAATTTGATCTCCGGTGGTCACCCGAAGGCGGGTAACGCCGATGTAGGCGTAATCATATACAGCGATGTTGACGTCCATATCGTCCTGGTCGTTAACATCAACAGCAGTCGCAACAATGCCAGGTGAATCAATATTATTTTCACCGTGGGGAAACGTTACATAAGTGGCGTTTGGGTCATCCGGCCCCGCATCTGCAGCTGGTTTGGCAAAACTGACCCCGGTTCCCCGGATATTCAAAGTATATTGCCGCGGTGCGCCTTCGTCGGCTGTCGGTCGTTCCACTTCTTTGCCATTTTCGATCCAGATATGCTGCTCAATTTGCTCTGTAATTTCGAGTTCGCCATTGGCCACCAGGGATCCAGTCACTGCAACGACCGGTATTTTCATGGGAGGGGACGACGGTGAGATATTGACGGTAAGTCGCATCAAATCCCCGTTGCCTTCGGGAACTTCTTGGCTGAGAACGGTTATGTATTGTCCATCGCCAAACAGGACATAGGTCAAATCCTCAACAAAATAACTGCCATTTGCGCTGAGGGTTAACAGCCGATGCTGCGCACCGGCTGGAAGGGAAGCGGGATCAACGGATATTGTGGGATTCGTCGTTCTGGCGACTACTTGAAATGTCCCTTTAAACAGCGACAGTGTGTTGCATCTGAGCGCGATATCGTAGGTGTCGACCGGGGCCAAGGGGTCTATTTTAATGGCTGCTTCTATCGCGTTTGATCCCTCGACTAACTGAAGTTGGGTCACCTCGATGGCAGTATCCTGGGAAGACCCGCTAAACGCAAGGGAGGCAGCCTCTAGCGTATCGCATTCGGTGAAGTCTGCGCCTTCGATACTTAGCGTTGCAAGGATCCAATCCCCGGGATTGGCGATGCTCGGCGAGATGTGCAGGGCAGGCACTTCGTCACGGTCCCGCGATGGTGCGCACCCGACAAAAAGGGTGGCGGCCATAAAAGCCACGCCAAAGGTATATCTTGCTTCCCTTGACTTTTTTGGTATCCTCTCCACGATAGCCAGTTTACCCCACAACCGGCGAATAAAAAACCGGTTTGACTCGGCATCAGAAAAGAGAGCCCAAATGTACATACCAAAAATCGAAGAGCGGCATCATTTTTGTTTTAAATGCAGCAACGAGATAGATTTTGAACGAATAAAAATGCAAAGAACAGATGCCTGCCCCCACTGCGGCCAAGATATGCATTGCTGCCGCAACTGCGAATACTGGGATCCGGGCGCTCACAATCAATGCAGGGAACACGTCACCGAATATATCACGGACCGGGAGCGGGCGAACTATTGCACCCATTTTACGTTTAAGAACGGTCCCCACGAGGCTCAGGAAACCGACTCGGCAAAAGCAAAGCTCGACGCCTTATTTAAATAATCAGTTTTATGTGTTAAAGCGCGCCCACATTGCTCCGGCACTCGCCGAGAAGGGGATTGTGGCTTGAGAAAAGACTCGGCAACCATGCACAGCATGACTGGTTTCGGCAGGGGGAGCGCGCTCTATGGCGGGGGCAAAGTGATTGTCGAGATAAAAACGGTTAATCACCGATTTTTAGAGGTTCGCTGTCATGCGCCCCGAGAGTTGCTCGGCGGCGAGGTGTTCGTGGCAAAACGCCTGCGGGAGCAGATCAGCCGAGGGTACTGCACGGTTCACCTGGTTTACCAGGCAGAAGGCGGGGGCAATACAGCTGTCAATGAGGGTGCGTTGCAGGGGTATCTCAATAGCCTCATCGACGTGGCCAGCGATACAGAGCTCTGCCTGGCAGACCTGATTCCCGTTTTGGCAGGCGCCCCTGATATTTTTAAAACACCGGTTGCGGGCGATGACCCGGCATTCGAATCCGCGCTTCAGGAAGCATTTGACCAGGCCGCAGCATCGCTCGTCGAAATGCGCGCCACTGAGGGGCAGGCCATGGCAGCGGCGGTACTGGATATCCTTTCAGATCTGCGCAGGGAAATCGACGCTATATCCAAGTTAGCAAAGACCTGGCCTCAAATTGCATTCGAGCGGATCAACGAGCGGATGCAAGCGTTTCTCTCAACGACGGAGGCGCACGTGGACCGGCAGCGCCTCGAGGCTGAAGTAGCGCTGCTCGTCGATAAGGCCGATATCAATGAAGAGCTGATCCGACTTAAGAACCACTGCGATAAACTGGCACCCCTGACCGCTACTTCAGGCCCAGTGGGTAGGCAACTCGAGTTTATCGTCCAAGAATTGGGCCGGGAGGCCAACACCGTGGCTGCAAAAGCATCGCTACCCGAAATAACAACCCGGGTCGTAAAATTAAAGACCTCCCTCGAAAAAATGAAGGAACTGGCCCAAAATATAGAGTAGAGGGCTGAATGCAAAAGTCATCCCCATTGTTGCTGATCGTTTCTTCTCCGTCAGGCGCTGGAAAGACCACGTTGTGTCGTCGCTTGATCGCGGAATTTGACGATTTGCGGTTTTCCACGTCGCATACCACACGAGCGCCACGTCCCAATGAAGTGGATGGGCGAGATTATCACTTTGTCGATACGGATGAGTTCGATCGTATGGTCGATGATGAACTCTTTATAGAATGGGCCCATGTACACGGCAACCGTTATGGTACGGCCCGGGCCGAGGTGCGAGCGGCAGCGACTGAAAAAAAAGATCTCCTTTTTGATGTGGATTTTCAAGGGGCCCGTCAGATCAAGCAACAGTGCCCCAAAGCGGTCAGTGTGTTTGTGCTCCCCCCATCCATAGAGGAGCTGAGGCGAAGGTTGCGCAAACGGGGCACCGAGAGCGCGGACTCACTACACCGGCGATTCGAAGCCGCGCTCGAGGAGATAGCCAACCACAACTTATTTGATTATCTGATAGTCAATGATCAGCTAGAACGCGCATACGACACCCTCCGCGCAGTGCTCTTGGCCGAGCGCTTCCGACACGATCGCGTCGTCCATTTGGCCGAGGCATTGCTCGATCTCTAAAGACACACCACACGATGAGCCAGATGGCGATCAACGGGAAGGGCAATCAAGTTCTAAAATTCGTCATGCTCGCGGAGGCGAGCATCCAGTCTCAGCCACCTAGGTATAGGGGTCCCGCTTTCGCAGGGACGACAGCGTGCTGGAAATAGCATAGAACTCTATAGTCCTGGCTCAACGGGTGAGGAGAGTTGTAGATATTGCTGGATTTTGTTAGGAAGAATGGGATTTCAGGCATGCGGTGCACGCGTACCAGCGAAGGGATACCCAGACGATGCCACCGCAGTGCACAACATTGAAAGGGTGATGTGTCGACATTTCAGGACATAATCATTGTCCTCGTGCCCATGATGCTCTCGTTAACGGTGCACGAGTACGCGCATGCTTGGACTGCTCTCAAGCTCGGAGACGATACTGCCTATTCTCAGGGAAGGTTGACGTTAAATCCCCTCGCCCATATCGACCCCATCGGCACGGTGATGCTACCTGTCATATCAATTCTTTTCGGCGGGCTGGGCTTGTTTGGCTGGGCAAAACCCGTACCGGTCATGCCCCATCGGTTTAGGCGCGGCGTCACCATGCGACGGGGCATGATTATCACCTCGGTCGCAGGTCCCGCATCCAATATTCTATTTGCGTTCGTCGTGGCTGGATTGATGATGATTTTGGGCAAATTCGGGATGTTAGATAGAGATAACGCCGGCCTTGTGCCCCTGTTGCTGACCAAACTTTTCGAGATCAACCTGGTCCTCGCCATTTTCAATATGCTGCCCGTGTATCCACTGGACGGCCACCGCCTGCTTCCCGAACGATGGAAGATGGCCATGGCCCGATACGGATACGTTTCGATGTTGGCCCTGCTGTTTCTCATCCAGCTGCCGCCTGTTCAATTGCTTTTCGGGTTGACGCGATACGTTCTTTCCTTTGTAATCTTGGGGTTTTGGGGGCTCTTTTTCTAGGAGCTACGATGCAGCAGTTGTCTCGAGAGGCACAGTACCTTGTAAAACTCGATGTGTTCGAGGGACCCCTCGACCTATTGCTTCACCTCATCCGAAAGCACGAGCTCAATATCTTTGATATTCCCATTGCCTTTATTACTTCTAAGTACCTGGAATATCTAGATTTAATGAAACAACTCAACCTGGACCTAGCATCAGAGTATTTGGATATGGCGTCCACACTGGTACTCATTAAGTCGCGGATGTTGCTGCCTGCGGAATCCTCACCCGAAGATGAACTCGTAGAAGACGGTCCAGATCCCAGAGAAGCATTGATTCGACAATTGCTGGAGTATCAAAAATATAAGTCAGCAGCCATGGAGCTCGCAAAGCGTCCCATGCTCGGCCGGGATAGCTTCCCTCGCGGTGCGAGTGAGAGCATTTCTGTTGACCGAGATCTGGTGACGCCGGGTTTGTTCGCGCTTTTAGAGGCCTTTCAAAGCGTTATCGCAAAAGCCTCGCCCGAGTCTGCCCATGAAATTTCTGTGACGCGCATATCAGTGTCCGATCGTATCAATCAGCTCATCGATCAGTTACGGCGCACGTCTCGGATCACCTTTGTTGAATTCTTTAAAGACCAGGTGACCCGGGGGGATATGGTCGTGACATTCCTATCGATATTGGAAATGGTAAGGCTCGGCCTCATCCGCATACATCAGACCGAGCTTCACACCGACATCCACATCCTAGCTGCCGCGTCTCTAACCGAAGCAGAGGCAATACTGGAAACGCAGATTACGGAGGAACAATGAGCAGCGAAGAGGTTGTTTCAAACGACCCTACCCCGGATAAGTTAGATGCAGAGTTAGATGAGGAAGGGGTAGATGATCAGGCAACGCCTAGCCCGAAGGATGAAGAGGTTGTTTCAAACGACCCTACCCCGGATAAGTTAGATGCAGAGTTAGATGAGGAAGGGGTAGATGATCAGGCAACGCCTAGCCCCAACGACGATGAGGTCGCTCCAAGCGAACCGCCCCAGGAAGGGACAGACGAGCAGGTAGCCCCGGGTCCGGTTAAGGTAGCAGATGCCCCCAGTGATATTCCCGAGAGCGTTCTCCTCTCACGACTGGAGAGCCTCATCTTTGTCTCCCCAGAACCCATATCGGTCCGACGGTTAGCCCGCATTCTCAGCATTCCGGGAAAGCGCGTGCGTGAGCTGCTCTCCCTTCTTACTGCCCAATACGAAGATCGGGGCATCGTCCTTCAGGAGGTTTCTGGGGGATTTCAATTCAGATCTCATCCGGGCAATGCAGGGGTGATTCGCAGTGTTTTTAAACTGAAGCCCTTGAAGATCAGCCGGGCCGCATTGGAGACCCTGGCGATCGTGGCCTATCGCCAGCCCCTTACCCGAGCTGAAGCCGAGGAGATCCGGGGCGTCGATTGCGGAGGTGTGCTAAAGTATCTCTTCGAAAAGAACCTGGTGCGCGTCATCGGACGCAAGGAAGAGCCAGGGCGGCCTATCATCTACGGCACGAGCCAAGCTTTTTTAGAGCTGTTTGGTCTCAAATCCTTGGCTTCCCTGCCTGCGCTGCACGAATTTCACGAGCTTTGGGAGGAACACCAGGAGATAGTCGACCTCGAGGCCCCGCTTGAACAGGGTCCAGATGATGCGTCACAACAAGCATCCCAGTCAGAAGCAGACGAGCTGAAAGAAGGTGAGGGGGAAGTGGATGATGTGTCAGCGCCAATGTCAGATGGGGAAGAGCCAACAGACATGAACGCAGAGATCAGCCAAGACGCGGATGTGCCGGACCAGGACGCGCTACCTGATGAAGATCCCTTTGTGTTTGTTTCCAAACGAGATGAGACTGCAAGTGAGGAGGATGAACAATGACCCGATTACACGTTAACGTAGACCACGTAGCGACCTTAAGAGAAGCGCGGGGAATCAATTATCCTGACCCCATCCCCGCAGCATCGATCTGCGAACGGGCCGGTGCCCACGGCATCACGATCCACTTAAGGGAGGACCGCAGACACATCAACGATCGGGATTTGGAGATTATGCGTAAGGTGGTTACAACGGTCCTCAATTTGGAGATGGCTGCCACAGATGAGATGATAGCCATCGCGCAGCGGGTCAAACCGGATATCTGCACCCTGGTTCCAGAAAAAAGAGAGGAGCGAACCACTGAAGGTGGGCTTGCGGTTGCCGACCAGCTCTCCGAGATTTCTGCGGCTGTCAAAGCCCTACACGATGCGGATATTCGCGTGAGTTTGTTCATCGATCCTGAAAGGAGAGAAGTCGAAGCCAGCCGTGAAGCAGGCGCTGACGTGATAGAGCTTCACACTGGGGACTATTGTCTGGCCAAGTTCGGTCACCAGGAAAAAGAGCTCATGCGCATTGTGGCGGCTGCACAAATCGGGGATGATTTGGGTCTCAGCATTGCCGCTGGTCACGGCCTGCACTACCACAACGTGACCGAGGTGGCCGGAATCGGCGAGATTGTCGAGTTAAACATAGGGCATTCCATTATTTCGAGGGCTGTATTCGTCGGTCTGGAGGCGGCGGTGCGGCAGATGCTCGAGTCCATGGGCGAGCGGTGATACTGGGTTTGGGCATTGACGTATGCCCGATCGACCGCATCGAACAGGTACTCGGGCGGCATGGGGACATTTTCTCGCGGCGTGTTTTCACCGACTCAGAGCAGGCACATGCGGGTGATGGCAGAGCCAGGGCCGAGCGACTCGCTGCCAGGTGGGCTGCCAAGGAAGCGTCTATCAAGGCTTTGGGAGGGCCTAGCGGCCTTAGGTGGCGAGACATGGAAGTGGTCAATGCCCCGAGCGGTGCGCCTGCGTTGCTTTTTCACGGACAGGCCGCGGAGCGCGCACAAGAGATGGGAGTGGTTCGCAGGTTTCTCAGCTTAAGCCATGCCGGTGGGGTCGCTGTAGCCGTGGTTATACTGGAAGGAAAAAGCGATGTGGGATGAACATGTTTTTTTAACCCGGGAGCAAATGCAAACGTACGACCGCATTGCCATCGAAGAAGTGGGCATACCCGGCCCCGTACTCATGGAAAATGCCGGGCGCGGCGCCGCTCGCATCGCTGTCCGCATGGGTAACGGCGGCCGCCGGTTTGCCATCGTTGCTGGCCCTGGGAACAACGGTGGCGATGGATTTGTCATCGCGCGCCATCTGCTCAACCAGGGGTTGAAGGTCACGACCTATCTCGCAGTGCCAAGAGAAAAAATAAAAGGCGACGCGCGCCTCAATCTCGACATTCTAGAGACAATGACACCAGTGATAGTAGACATCACAGGCCCTGGGGCTGCCAAGGATTTAACCCGCGCCTTAAACAACAGCGACTGTGTGGTGGATGCCCTGCTCGGCACTGGCGTTTCCCGCGATGTGGAAGGCCGGTTGGCCGATATTATCGAAGCAGTCAATCGGTCTGAAACACCCGTAATAGCAGTGGACATCCCCTCTGGCCTGGATGCGGACAGGGGCGTGCCCTGGGGCACGGCCGTACAAGCGCAGCAGACGGCGACGTTTGGCCATTTAAAGCGCGGGCTTATCCTATATCCCGGAGCCAACCTGGCAGGCGATGTGCACGTGGTCCCAATCGGCGTGCCTGGATTTGTATCGGAAAAGGCGGGCATAGACGGTCGCATCATCAGTGAAAAATACGCGCGAAACAAAGTCCCCAAGCGTCCACGAGATGCCCACAAGGGCACGTTTGGTCATTTACTGGTCGTGGCCGGGTCCTTTGGAAAGACCGGTGCGGCGGCAATGGTCGGAAAGGCGGCCATGCGAAGCGGCGTGGGGCTTGTCACTTTAGGGACGACGGCCAAAGCCCAACTCGCCCTTGAGTCAAAATCCCTGGAGGTCATGGTTGACAACATCATCGAACGGACCGACGCACCGCTCACTGAAAAGACCACCAAGCGGATCGGACAGCTCCTGGAAGGAAAGCAGGCAGTCGCGGTCGGCCCCGGGCTTACCACGGCCGCTGGCATCTCTGCCCTTGTCATGCGAATGCTGCAGATGATCGAGGTACCAGCAGTTGTGGACGCGGACGGCATCAATATTATGGCCAAAGATCCGTCTGGAGCGAGCCGCATCTCAGTACCAATGGTACTCACACCCCACCCAGGGGAGATGTCGAGACTGGTAAACAAGAGCGTTCCGGCAATTCAAGCGGACCGCATCGGCATTACCCGTGAGGCAGCAAAAAGCCATCAAGCGGTCATCGTTCTCAAAGGGTCGCATACGGTGATCGCAGCGCCGGACGGACGGGTATTCGTCAGCACCACCGGCAATTCAGGCATGGCCTCTGGGGGCATGGGCGACGTACTGACCGGTATCATCGGTGCATTCCTAGCTCAAAAGTTAGATCCTCTAGATGCAGCCATCCTCGGCGTATACATCCATGGCGTTGCAGGTGACAAAGCATCTGAACGCACAGGTAACTGCAGCCTCATCGCCTCTGACGTCATTGACCAGCTACCAGTGGTCCTCAAAGAATGGGGTGTCTGAGAAGCACCTAATCAAGTATGTTATCCAAAATATAGCGAATAGACGCCACCTGATGACAGATGCGGGCTTGCTAAGCACTTAAGCAAGCGCCGCGCTGGGTTTTCCTAGGCTGCGAGCTTATCGCAAAGTTCTAATCCGTAATGCATTGACGTGCCTGGAATAGCTACCGAGTAGGTCCCCCATTGAGTGGGATAGGTTGGCGATGTCACTTGAAGAACGAACAAGTAGGTGGAAATGGTTGGGATTGAGTGAGGATCCGTGAATCTCGATACCACCGGCCCCATTTTATCCGGGGGTTTGGGAAAGAACTGTACTTTGGCAATTAAAGGCAGGGGCCTCCTTGGTCGATGCCGATTTCCCCAAAGTCCTCAACACCATTTTTACAATGGTTTGCATAAATCGTACACAACTGACTATCGCATTGTAGGGGCCAGTGTTCCCCCAAGATATGGCTGTGGACTTCATCGTGTTCACCACAGTTATCGCCGGACGCTCCACAGTACGGCGCATCTGGATCCAGGTGACACGTATCGACATCAGGGAACCAAGTCTTTGGATCGCACGATTGATCACCACAAAGGGGATAACTGGGACTCGGATTGCCATAACAGTCCTCAAACTGACTGATATGGTGAACCGCAGCGTAGAGTTGATGCATCCACTCATGGGTGTACACCCCATTGACTGCACAATTTATCGGTATGGGAGACCCCCCCGTGAAGGGTACCCAGCTGTATCCAGCACCGGCGAGTTCTGCCTCATGAGCGCCGTACGCTCCTCCGCAACCGCCAATACCAGTGTGATAACCCGTTTCCCGATCGAGAATATGATGACTGACAATAACAAAATCGGTTTGCGGACTCAAATACTGCACCAGGTATTTGCTCGCATCCCAGGGGTACAGGTATGGTCCAGCGCCCCAGACGCCCATTTCCATTTCTACGGACTCGGTCACATCGTGAAAATCTATATCTAACTCGAGCAGCTTGTCTGGCGTATTTGGATCATTTGTCCAATTGAAAACCTTGTTTCTCATTTCAGTAATCTCAGTGTGAATATGAGTGACTTCACTTTCAGTCAACGTCGATCGGAAACAATGCACATGATCGGCGTCAGAAACTCGCGGATCACTGGGCTCCAAGATCTGAAGATCATCATATGAAAACCGAACTTGAGGAATTTCGTTATCATCTTCAAATTCAAAACAATCATCAGAACTCGTTGTAATTAGAACGTTGTCGACACCTGCTTCAATGAGGCTCGGAGTTCCCGCATCAGCGGCGCGGATACGCAGTTGAATGCTTTGACCAGAAAACTCAGCCAAACTGACTTCTATCGTGTCCCACGTCGGTGGTACATCAGATGCTGATCCGGTTTTTTCAAAGATTGTTACTGGCGCACCGGTATTGAGTACTTCAATCATTAGAAAATCGTCAACTGTTGCATTGTTCATATGTGCAAAATAGTAGCTCAACGATAGTTCAATACTGAGTGCTTGCGGAAGCTGAATGGGGGATGACAGCACCGTAGTCAAGCCACCATCAATGTCGTGGCTACCAATGCCAGATCCCGCAAGCGCGCCTGTAACCAAAGTGTAGTCTCCGCTGACTGGTTCACAATTTTGATAATCTGTACACTGAGGTTCTGCCCTTTCCCAACGACCTGTTTGAGCAGAATCGTCTCCATCTGGATTTACTGTCCACCCCATTCCTCGTTCAAAATCGTCATAAAAAAGACCACATGGCTTGCCCACGGCACAGGCGCGAATATCCCTGAACACGATCATATCCAAATGATAGCGCGATCCATCAGAATCTGTAGTGAATACATGTGAAGGAGAAAATGGGGAAGCGTCTGAACCGCAGTTGGCACTGACCTGAAACTCGTACTGTGTTTGGGAGACGAGATCGTTGAGCTCAAACTGAGTATCCAACATATGGGTAATCAACGTCCACGTTCCGTCAGCCACCTCTTTGTAACGCAAATCATAGCTATCTGCACCAATTACCGAATGCCAACTCAAAGTAGCTCCGTTTTCTGTCAAATTATCTGCTACCAATCCCGTCGGTGATTCGCAGTTGCCGGTGTTGGAAACAGAAATGAGAACATCGTCGATAGCGGCCTCTATCAACGTGCCCGAACTCGTCCCGTCCGCCACTTCAATCAGCAGGCGTATATCTCGACCAGAATAATCATTTAGCCCTGTTGAAAATTCTTCCCAACTGGCCCCATCGACAGCGGATGAACCGGTCTCTTCCAATAATTGCACAGTTGACATGCCAGCAGACTCAATCGATATGCGCAAGTAATCATTCGTATTGGCAGTGCTGTAATGGGAGAAGTAGTATTGAAATGAAAGAGTGATGTCCCCCTGACTGGGCAATCGGATTTCCGGTGAGTGAATGGAAGTGGTTCCGTTATCGACATCATTGGATCCGGCTGAGGCGCCCGAAGCACCGGTGACCAGATCATTTTGACCACTCGGCGTGACGCCGAGTTGATAAACAGTACCATAATAGTTGGTCTCAACAGGATTAGCGCGTTCCCAAATACCCGTCGTTGCTGTATCCGTACCATAGGGATTCACGACCCAGCTCTTGTTTGATTCAAAATCATCAAAAAACACCACGGTATTTGGTTCTGTACTCTCTGTCGTAAAAGAAAAGGCAGTGCTATACGGCGAAGACTCTTGACCGCAACTGGCACTGACCTGAAACTCATATTGTGAGCTGGGCATCAAATCGTAGAGGTGATATTGCACTTCCAATACAGGTGTAATCATTCTCCAGGAGCCATCAGGCGCTTCTCTGTAACGCAACGTGTAGCTATTCGCACCGACAACCGGATTCCAACTCAAATCGGCACTGCTTTCGGTTATTGCATTTGCATTCAAACCTTGTGGTGCCTCACAGCCTGTCGTGTGCTCAATTGAGATCAGCACATCGTCGATGGCAGCTTCTACTAAAGTACCTTGGGCTGGGCCATCCGCTGCTTCAAATAAAATATGAATACTATGGCCGGCAAAATTATTTAGACTGGTCGTAAATGATTCCCAAGCTGCTCCGTCGTAGTCGGACGAGCCTGTCTCATTTAGTACAGTTGACGTCGGGATTCCGTCTGCTTCAATCAAGACACGAAAGAAATCCCCGGCATTGGCACTGTTATAATGAGACATGTAATATTGAAATGATAAGGTAATGTCCCCACTGGATGGCAACTGAATTTCCGGTGAGCGAATAGAAGTGGTACCGTTATCAATATCGTCCGTCCCCACTCCTCCACCTAGTGCTCCTGTAACGAGATCATAGACCCCGCTGGGTGATGTACCGAGTTGATACGTAATCCCACCATAACTGGTTGTCTCAGGATTGGCGCGTTCCCAAATCCCAGTAGTTGCTGAATCAGTGCCATTCGGATCGACAATCCACCCCTTGTCCGTTTCGAAATCATCAAAAAACAGTTGTTCAGCCGCATACTGCAGGCCGCTACTGACTTCGTTGTTAGAATGGTCAGACTCGCGCCAGTTGTCGTCAGATTCGAACTCTTCGCAAGAAATGGTCAGAAACGACAATATTGAAAATATGCCGTAACACAATCCGGATATCAGCGATGAAATAGCAGGTCGGTTTTTTTTCCTTTCCTCATTTTTCATTGTAATAGCTCCTCTTTACAAATTAGTTCTAGATCCGTTCAACACGATGAATCGCATTTAAACGGATGTTGTTGAAAAGAAAATTTTTTTACAATTTTTTAACTAATTACTCATACTACATAAATATTATCACCATATGGATCAAATCATCTTACTGATACCTCTGCTGATATATATAGAGAATCAACCGAAGTACCATTCAGTAATAAGCAGTGAGCCCCACCGGTGCCAACACTCTCTGCTATTTTGAATAGTGCGCTTTTCAACCAAAAGTTCAGTTTGAAGCCAAAAAAAATGCGCCATTGTGATAAGACGTGAGGGTCTCCACAATTGTGGCACATAGCCCCTGAAACCTTTTTTCAGGCCCTACACACTGTCGGCGACGGATACGATCACGCCTAAATACGCCGCTAGATAACACCAAACCAATGCGTTGAGGCTAGTATGGCAGAAAACCTGAATGATTCTTAACTGTTAGATATTATTATTGTTTTTATCAAAGCTTCGCCTGCGATCCCTGCCTGGCACAACATCTGCAGAATGCCAAGGCGCTTGGGCAGCCAGCAGCCCTTGATGAGATTGAGCCCCAAAATTGTGGCTCAGAGACCCTGAAACCTTTATTCGACTCCTATCTACTCCCGGCAACGGTTTGGATCACGCCTAGATGCGACGCTGCAGGATTGTGAGTTTGTAAAAACTAGAACTGTCCCTCGCACTCTGCAATAGCTCGCTCTAGTAAATCCAGAACTCCGATATCCAAAGCCCAACGCCGCATGTAGTCGTAGTCGAGGTTTTTTCCTTGCACTTTCAAGACGCCGAGCACATCCCTCCACTGTCTTTCGGCGACTTCATCGCCCAACCGGAACCATTCGAGCTTGTTAAGTACGGTGTCCTCAGGCGAAGAGAGGAAGAACTTTCGAGCATTTTCTCCCTCTTCGAGGGTGTCGCCCACCATCCTTTCAAACGCCTGTCTGTCGTACGCGCGGGTTTTGAGCACGAAGACATCGATTTTAATCATCGTTTCCAAATGGATGAGGTTGAAACAAGCTCGACGTCGGACTGCGTCGGCCACCATTTTTTCGTCGATGTAGTAATCCCGGGACATAATTTTGGCAAACGCGGCAACGTCTTCTCGTTTCAAATCAGCCACCAGATCAACGTCCAGCGTCGCGCGGGCGAGACCATGGGTGGAGCTGGCCACAGAGCCGCCGATGTGATAGCGAACACCTAGCTCTTCGAAAGCCACAATCACGGGATCTAGCGCGACGAGAATGTCCGCTTCGCTCAACTGTCTCTTCCCTGAAGATAGAAGTGTACTGCCTGGGCAATCTCTTCGCCGTAATGCAGTGAAACAAAGGCGAGCAGATTCTCCTGCTCAGTGGCGTTTGAGTTCGCCCGCCGAATCGCCCTCCTGGAAAGGTCCATGGCCGTTCTGCTCAAAGAGCGCACCAGGGCGAACCGTCGTTTGGCGCCGGCCTTCCTGAGCAACTGCACTTGGACCTTTTCTGCGGTGGGGTCCGTATCTGTCGGTGAAACGTTCATGGGCAAAGTATAGCTCGAAGCATTCAACAAAACTATACATGAAAACAAGAAGCCTAAATGCGAATTGCAAGGTTTCGTACAAAGCCCGGGGAAACCGAGCGAGCGGGTAGCTAGATAAGTGATGCCAGCGTACAGCAGGTCGTGAAAGGCCGAAAAAAAAGCAACGCGGCGGCGGTTGGGATCACGCCTCAACGCGCCGCTTTATGGCACCGATCACATGAGGTGGCACGCGCACGGTCCTAAGTCTAAGCAATCCTTAACCGCATGATATTATAATATTTTTTTATGTTCTTGTCTGCGATGCAGGCCTGGCACAACACCTGCAAACCCCCAAAGCGTTTGGGCAGCCCTTTAATAGATTGAGCTCATTCTTTTGGTTCTATTGCTGATTGAAACAGGAGGTAAATGATTGTGGCGCAACAGACGACAAACACTAACCGACGACGCATACTGAAGGTCTATACCATCGTGGAAAAGCCCGGATCTCAAAGGGGATATTGGTTAAACATCGGGCTGGCATCGGACAATCGGGATGGATCCATCAGCGTCAAACTAGACGCCCTGCCCATGAACGGCCTCCTTAATATCCGAGAACAAGAATCGGGCAAAACACACACGGGTCGTCCGAGTAGGGACAAGCAGCCACCTGAGGGGTGGCAGTAAGGAGAAATCACATGCAAAAGAGAATTCATCGTTTAGCACCCTGGGTATTGGTCGCATTGATATCGCTGGCGAGCAGCGCCATGGCTGCCGAAGGCGCATCCAACACGGCTAAGGTCAACGTCAATACTGCCACAGAAGTCGAGCTGGCCTATCTTCCTGGCATTGGCCCGTCCAAGGCGGCGGCCATTGCCAAGTATCGCACCAAGCGGCCATTCTCAAAGATAGAGGAACTCATGAGGGTCAAGGGTATTGGACGCAAAACCTTTAACAAAATGCGCCAGCACCTTACTGTCAAGGGCGTCACTACCCTCAAGGCCGATCTAACCCCAACGAAGTAGCGCCCGTTTCGCTGCCACCTATCCAAGACATTAGGGTTGCCATCCTGGCCTGGCGCGCGCCATGGCAGCAACTAAATCGTCCTCCAATCTATCCATTGCCGCGAGCTTGGCATACGCTGACTGAAATGCTGGATTGAGTGCCAATGCACCCTTTAGGTATTTCAACCCCAGGCGTTCATTGCCGTCTTCTAGATTTGCAATAGCGTAGTTGTACAATATATCCGGCCCATCTACCCCTTCTTCTCGCAACATCGTGATCAGGAATAGGGCGCGATATAGGGATCTACCACCACGGCGCACATTGAGTCGAATCTGTTCCAGTGTCGTCTGCCAGGATTCATCCAATCCCCCGGCTTTTGTCACTTTTTTTGACAACTGATAGAGAAGCCTGTCAGCATCGGCGCGGTCTCCTCTGAGGCTCATCGCTTGGGCTGACAGGGCTGCGAGCTCTGAAGTCCATGGACCCGCGTTCTCCAATAGGGGTGCGATCTTTTCGGGAATATCAGGTACATTCTCAGTATTGGCCTTGGTGAGCAGGGCTGCGTAAGCGGTCGCTGGATGCTGTGTCATCTGGCTCGCTTGCTCAAGGAGCTCCGGTAAAAGCCCTTCTTTTTTTGCCTTGAGCGCCGCAAGTATCTGAAGCGCAATGGCTGTGGGATCTGTAACACCCTCTAACACTTCCAGGGCCTTTTCCGGCATGTCCAACTCGAGATAGGCCGAGCCTAGGGCGCACAATATTGGACTGCCATCCGGGTCCAGTTTCCAGATGTTATTAAGGCGGGTCGCAGCAGCATCAATACCCGCGATCCACCAGGAGACCATGGCGGCGTCGATCTCCAACCTCAGATTGGAGCCAGCGGCACTCTCCACGTGAGCAGCAGCGGTTTTAAGATCGGCTGGTTTCTTTCGGCCTCTCAAGAGCCCAATGGCAAGGGCGTCGATACAGGAAGCGGGTTCTGTTTCTTCTTTTTTAAGGGCCTTGAACGCGCTGCTGGGATCGTTTTTATGCCAGGCATCCATGGCCTCGCCACAGGAAAGTAGCTCCGGAGACAGTGCGGTTACAAGGCGGGATATGCCGTCTGCATCACCAGCTGCTTTGAGTGCATGATAGAGCTCCACAGCGACCCATTGATCTGCCGCGTCGATGCGCTGGGGCAAGTTCGCTAGGGCCGTTTGGGTATCTCCGGATCGGATGGCTAGGATCCACCTCATTTTCTTCGTCCGGACCCTGTATTTCTGGGTTGCCGTAAGCGCATCGAGGGTCTTCTCAGCTTCTCGTGTGCGGTGATAAGCGAGGAGACACTGGGCGCGGATGTCTAAGATTTCGGCCGAGGTGATATCGGGGTGCGCGTCGAGCCACTTGAGGGCTGCCAGGGGGCTTTGGCCCTGTTGCAGTGCAACGGCTTTCCAAGCGAGGACCTCGGGTTTGAGCACTTCGTCGACAATGTTGTCAAACGCGATAATCGCCCGTTGCGGCCGTTCGAGCAGCAATTCGACCCGACCGATGAGAAAATAGCCCAGTTTCATTAGCTTTGGTGGCGCTTTTTCGATAATGCGGGTAAGAGCGTCGATATCAGCGGCCATGGTAGCAACTCGCCCTGCATCAGGCGGGGATGCGTGCCACTTTGGCAGGGAGAGGGCAATAGCAACGAGGGTGCTGTAGACGTGCGCTGGGGACACTGCCGTAAGCTGTTTTGCCAATTCGGCCGCGCGTTGGCGATGTCCGGCCTCAAAGGTTCCCACCATGTGGGCGATAAGTAGCGGCAGATAGGTTGGAAATTTTTTTCTCGCGGCGTCAAAGGATGCCTGCGCTTGTTCAATCTTCCCAGCATCGGTGAGCGCGAGGATATGCACGAGTGCCAAGCGGGGTTCGTTTGGATACACGGTCTGCTTTTCGTTCGATAGTTTAAGGGCGTTATCGAGATTGCCCTGGATATACGCCAATAGCGCTCTCGCAGCCCAAGCCACGCTGCTCTCTTCTCCTGAAGCCAAGGCGAGAGCGGTTTGCGCTTGCTTTGCGCGCTGGTGCGCTGGTCCCAAAAGCACGGCTTCCAGTGCGGCATGCCAGGCCCATGAAACCTGTGCGTTGGGTTGATTGGGATGGGCTTGGGCCAGCTCATGCAGGGTATGGCCTGCGGATTGAATTTGCGGAATTGTTCCGATTGCCTGGGCGCGGTGTGCTTCTTCGATGGTGCGCGCTACCCCCCTTGCGACCAGTAAATCCCTCGTGATCAGTCCGACTGTAGCGAGGATAACGGTTATCGAAAACGCCAAAAGGGGCCAGCGAACCCGGCGCCAGATCCTGATGGATTTGGGCATTGTAAGTACGGGAATTTCGCTATCTGTCGACCCGTTGCCGAGTAAGGACGCCCGCTGCTCCACTTGTTGAATAGCAGATGGCGTATCATCTCGTCCGGGTTTTTCTGGTGAATTATCTCGCGCCACCGCCTTGGGTCCGTTTTTCCTTGTGTACTTCTTCTTAGGTGAGGCCTTTCAATATTTTTACGAACTTCGATGCTGATCCCACGCGATCGGGTTATTTGCTCTGATTTATCCGCTCGCGCACGGCCGCGTATTTTTTGTCCAAGGCTTGCTGCTTTTTGATCGCCGCCAATCTGGCGTCTGCAGTGGCGACAAAGCTGCCTGCCTTTGATTGGGTTTGCGCATACTCCTTGTAAGCCCGCCAGGCCGCCTGGGCCGCATCGAGCTGATAGCGCAGCTCTTCTACCACCGCAATTGAAAACAACCCCTTGGCGTAGAGCACCGGGTCCTTATCACCGGCCATGGTCGTAGCGGTTCTCAAGGTGACGATGGCGTCGTCGTATCGGGCCAACCTGGCCTGGGTCCATCCGATGAAGTAGTAGCTGAGGGGATCGCCCGGGACCATTTCCTTGGCAGATTGATACGCTTTTAGGGCCTTTTCGTATTTGCCCTTTTCATAAAGCCCATGCCCTTTGGCGAGCTCACCTTGAAACGAAGCCGGCGTATCATCGGATTTTGCGTTTTGAGCAACAGTAGTTATGGAAATTACAAGGAAAATAGCTGTGAAAATAACACTTCGGAACATTGTTCCTCCCTTTGCTTTGACTTCAAACAAACGGACTCTGAGATTGTATACATTAAATGAAGCAGTTTTTAAAGGGGTAGCACTATACGAATGGATAGTGGCGATCTTAAAGAAACAAAAAAAGACAAAAATAGAAACCAATCACAGATTTGGTCGATATGGAAACCGATATGACTATCCCTTTAGCGCGAGACGTCATCGGCGCGTTGAGCGACCTGATCTGGCCGCCCAGGTGCGCGGCGTGTGGCGTACGGATTGCCAGTGGCCCGCTCACGGGTGAGCTCACAAGTGTATTCTGCCGCGTCTGCGCCGAAACGATAGTGTTTTCGTCAGATCCGGTTTGCACGCGCTGCGGGATACCATTCGAAGGCGCGGGACCGAGCCATAAGTGTGGTATGTGCAGTACTGATGTACCTGCATTTAGGACCGCGCGAGCCCCTTTCCTATACGGTGGGGCGGTTGCAGATGCGATTAGACATTTGAAATACGGGTCAGCACTGCATCTCGCCCGACCCCTGGGGCAGCTCCTGGCCCATCTCGCGTGGGATGCACGGCCAAACCGCTCTCAAAGATGGGACATGGTGATACCAGTGCCGTTGTTTCGCACGCGATTACGGGCACGTGGGTTCAATCAATCAGCCCTCTTGGCCCGTTATCTAGCAAAAGCGGTAGCGATACCGCTTTGCACTGATCTGCTCGTTCGTGTGCGCGACACAGGAAGCCAAGCAGGACTGACGCGCGTCGAGCGCAGGTTGAACGTCAACGGGGCGTTTCGCGTTCCCCGAAAAAAAGGCGTATTAGACCGCCGCATCATTCTCTTTGACGATGTGATCACCTCGACGGCCACGGTACGGGAGGCTGCCCGAACGCTCAGTCGGTCGGGTGCCCACGCGATAGATGTCATTGCTTTTGCACGGGCAACGGGTTGCTCATTTTAGGGAAAGGATTAAAACCACAGTTTAGATGATAAAGAAGCGAACAATAAAAGACCCTGATGTCAAAACCGTATGCCGCAATCGGCGCGCGCGGCGAGAATACCACATTGAGGATACCATGGAGGCAGGCCTGGTGCTGAAGGGCACCGAGGTGAAGTCCCTGCGCGATGGGCGGGGGGACCTAGCAGACGCATATGCAACGGTGCAAAACGGCGAGCTCTTTCTCATCGGCTCTCATATCGCGGCGTACGAGAAGGCATCCCACTTCAATCACGACCCCCGCAGGCAGCGAAAGCTCTTGATGCACAAGCGCGCAATTCAGAAGCTAAGCACCAAAATTCGCGAGCGGGGCTATACCCTCGTCCCTTTGGAGATCTACTTTAGGAAAGGGTTGGCCAAGGTCTTACTGGGGCTCGCCAAAGGGCGCAAACAGTACGATAATCGGGACCTCATCCGAAAGAAAGAAGAACGGCGAGAAATGCGCGACTCCATGAGAGATGGTGTGAAACCATGAACCGATCTGCGACACCGCCCCATGTGAAACCTATTCCAGATCCAAAACCCATCGGCTACGCAGGCGATCTTCTCACGGTTCTCTCTGTGGCCAAGATACCCCCTGGAACACGGGTTTCCCTCGACCTGACCTTGGGGAGCCCGCCCCAACCGGTATCCCTTTTAGGAAAGATTGTCTCTGTCAAGGCAGCAGGCACGGACCAGGTGGCCCTTGTCCTTCGCCTTCACAGCACAACCAAGCATCAAAAGGCATTGCTCAGCGGCATTGGTAGCCCTGGCCCTATGGAACCGGTTGCTGTGCACTCACCAAGTGGGCCTTCCCTGTCGATTGCACTCCTGATGTACAACGAAGTGGCGAATGTGGCATCGGTGATCGAGGAAACCCTTGTCTTTTGTCGGGCATCGCTCTCGGATTTTGAAATTATCGTTGTCGACGACGGAAGCACGGATGGATCAGCCGCAGTGGTGGCTTCTTATGCCGAGAAGGAACCGCGCGTACGGCTGATGCAGCATGGGACAAATCGAGGCATGGGTGCGGGAATTCGAACTGCGATTGAATGCGCGACAAAGGACTATTTCATTTACAACGCCTGTGATGGGCAAATCGCGGCGACTGAGATCGGCCGACTCCTGCCTGTGCTCAAAACGGCCGACATTGCCTTGTCCACCTATTCGAATCAGAGAGAGACCTTGACCCGGGAAGCGATCAGTCGGGGATTTCGGATCTATCTTTGGCTCGTGGCCGGCATCCGCTTTGAGTTACAAGGTTTGTTCCTCTATCCGACCCGAACGGCCCGGGATTTGGCGCCGCTCATCCGGGCCAATACGTTCTTTTTCAGCTTTGAACTCGTTCAGCGAGGGATTGACAGGGGCCTGACGATCGCCACGACGCAGATGGTTTGCCGGGACCGGGTATCTGGTGCATCCAAAGTCGCCAATCCGCGGCGCATCCTTAAGGTTGGCAAAGAGGCGCTCAGCTTTGGCCTGAGAAATCGCGTTCTGCGTGGGCATTAGGTTTGTGTTTATGAACGACGTCCCCTATTCAATGGCGCACGCGCCCCAGCACGAGGCCATACTAGCTGTCCAGACCGCGGCGCTCGAGGCTGTGGCGCCCAGGCCTGCGATTGTGCGAGCCCTTGCGCTTCAGGGAGACCGACTCACCGCAGGCGGCACAGGTTGGGATCTAAACAGTACGGGCCGCATTCGTGTGCTCGGTGCAGGCAAAGCAGCGCAGCTCATGGCGCGTGGCATTCTCGATCTGGCCGAGCATCGGGTCACCGACGGTTTGGTGATTGTAAAGCGCGATCAAATCGATACTTCTGTCGCCATAACACCGATTGAAATTGCAGAGGCAGCCCATCCCATTCCAGACGAGACCAGTGTGATTGGGGCTGCGCGTATTGTAGGTATGGCCGATGCATTGGGTCCAGCGGACCTAGCCTTGGTAATCATCTCAGGAGGGGCGTCTGCGCTGCTGACCTTGCCTGCTGGCGACGTCACCCTGGAAGAATTGCAACGTACCACAGACCTGCTGCTTCGGGCCGGCGCAGCTATTGGAGAGATCAATGTGGTGCGGCGCCACTTGAGCGACATCAAAGGGGGCCACCTTGCCAGGCGGATCTATCCGGCGCGTACGATCTCCTTGATACTATCGGACGTCATTGGGGATGCGCTCGATACCATTGGATCCGGCCCTACTGCCCCTGATCCAACAACTTTTGCCATGGCTTTAGATGTCATTGAGCGATACCAATTGCGAGATAAGATGCCGGCGGCGATCATGGGGCATCTTGAGGCAGGTCAACTCGGTCGAGTGGCTGAGACCTTAAAACCTGAAGATTCGATCTTTAGCACCGTGCACAACGCACTCGTCGGGTCCAATCAAGTGGCTGCAGAAGCCGCGAGGGATACTGCAGCAAGGTGCGGCTTCAATGCCAGACTGGTCACCACAACCCTACAAGGGAAAGCCAGGGACGCGGGTTGCCGAGCAGGGCGACTGGCCAAGGAGATCCTATCTGGCGCCAGTTCACCACCTCGTCCTGCGTGCTTAATCCTAGGCGGCGAGACGACAGTGACTGTGCGAGGACCTGGGAAAGGCGGTCGCAACCAGGAGCTTGCCTTAGCAGCGGCACTCGAAATCGCGGGCTGCGACAATGTGCTCATCACGGCTCTGGCAACAGACGGTCAAGACGGCCCCACAGATGCGGCTGGGGCAGTTGCCACTGGAGACACGGTATCCCGTGGCCGCAAACTCGGACACAATGCAGAGCAACACTTAGACCAGAACGACGCCTATCCCTTTTTTGAGGCGCTTGGAGATCTCATCTACACAGGGCCGACCTGGACCAACGTAGCCGACCTGCTATTTATTTATGTGTTCTGACGGTCCAGCGACGAGAATCCGAGTGCCAAAACCATTGACAGGCAAGAGGGACTGAGGGAAAAAGGAGTGTTTTTTGCTGAGCTGCGCCCATGGCTCAGGTGGATAGAGCATCGGTTTCCTAAACCGAGGGTCCCAGGTTCGAGTCCTGGTGGGCGCGCAATTTTTATTTAATAATTTTAATATATTAGTACGATGGAGATTTTCAAGCTACCACACCTTTAACTTCCGTGTAAGCACTGTGTAAGCAAGTGCGCTTATTCGCTCCGCTTTATCGTCGTATCGATAACGACCACAGATCGGCAAAAACCATACGACCTCCCAGGCCAAAATCCCTGCCACCAACCAATAATGACCTGCCAATTCTTCCTCGAATGTCGTACAACAACCATTGTTTCGCTACGCGAACAATACGAAGAAAATGAGCGTCTTTTAGGATGTCAACATGAGATTTTACAATTCTCAACGAATGCTTCGCCCCAAGAAGTGCATGGACAGATGGCCGTCATCGAGAAAACGGCAAAGGGCGTCCCGTTGATTGCGCGCATGTCGCAGCTCGTATGCATCGAGGTTTAAATGCTAACTCTCAGTGCCTGGATTCATCTCTTCCCATCTCCTCCATATCCCCCAATTTCGGCCGTTAAAACTTACTTCGCCGGTGGCTTTTCAGTCTTTTTTAAAAAGAACACTCTGTATGCGTAGTAAAGGAAACATACAATCAGGAAAATTTTCATTATCACGGGCAGGCCAACAGTATCCTGGCTGATGATGAGAGCAATGTCGACCATCCAAACCAGTGAAGCAAGCACAGCTAACACTGCAAATGTCTTCTTTAGCATTGATGATTACTCCATTTCTTTGTAAAGCGTATGACGCCTACCTGGATTAATAAATATCAACTGTCAGTGCCCCATTTCTGCATTTCCATGTGATCCGCCTCTAAGATTGACATCCCGGTTCAGAGTGTAAATCGTATCATCCGGCCGGGGGAAGAATTGGGGAGGGAAGAAGAATTGGGGACACAGTTTATTTAATGAAGTTCCGATGCGATACACCTAGGAGCAACCCCTGATTGTAACGAGCCGTTCAAACAGCCGTGTTACGCGATCGACGCCTACCTACTTCTATTCTAACGGGACTGTTTTGGGATTTCTGAAGAGCTCAGTGGATATTATGCAGTTCGGGAAGTTAGGATCTATTGGTTTTCCCGATCCCGGACCCTCTGGCTGTTTTTATCTTTACAAGACTGTTATTCCCTCACTGCGCTGTGCTCCGTTGCTCTCGCAGGCTCATGTATAATCCTCCCATCTGTGCTATCGGGTGTTTGCGCCGCTTGTATTGTCCCTCTTCTCGCAACCGCTCTATCTGAC
>JAAUYD010131913.1_pt1 | contig 26260 bp, 21 predicted proteins | sample 7278101 | NCBI WGS metagenome assembly JAAUYD01 (sample SAMN14350128, study PRJNA611818) | marine sediment metagenome | isolation source: surface marine sediment (0.6m) | place: French Polynesia: Moorea | collected 2018-08
CCGACGGCCTCATGTCCGCGGTCGATCGCGAGCTCGAACGCGTCGCGGAGAAGAGCGAGGCGACTACTCGTGGAAGGGGCTCTCTCCACCGTCCAGGAGCAGCGGCTTCATGACCTTGCCGGCGGCGTTCCGGGGCAGCGGGCCTTCATGGATCGCCCACTGGCTGGGAACCTTGTAGTAGGCGAGCGCCTCGCCCACGAAGGCCGCCAGGGCCTCGGGGTCGAAGCCGGCTCCCGGCCGGGGCACGACGAACGCCTTCACCTCCTGGCCCAGCTCCTCGTGCGCGACGCCGACCACGGCGGCCTCGTCCACGTCGGGGTGCGCCATCAGCCGGTTCTCGATCTCGGCCGGGTAGACGTTCTCCCCTCCGCGCAGGATCAGGTCGCGCTTCCGCGAGTTGACGTAGAGGTAGCCCTCGGAGAGACGGCCCCAGTCTCCCGTGCGCAGCCAACCTCCGGGCAGCAGGCTCTCGGCACTCGACTCGGGAGCCTCCCAGTAGCCCTGCATCACGATCGGGCTCCGCAGATGGATCTCGCCCTCTACGCCCTCGGGTACCGGGCTTCCGGCCTCGTCGCGAATCTCGACGTCCACTGTGGGAAGCGCGCGGCCCACGGAGTCGGGCCGTTCCTCGAGCTCGCGTCCGAAGTTGATCGTGGCCATCCCGCTCGCCTCGGTCAGGCCGTAGCCGAGACCCATCTGTCGGCGGGCGTTCGGGAAGACGGCGCGCATCCGCTCCTGCAGCTCGGGCCCGATGGGCGCTCCTCCGGAGCCGATCTGCCGCACGCTCGAGAGATCGTACCGGTCGACGTCGGGATGGGTCACGACCCGGTGTGCCATGGCGCCCATCGGTCCCCAGCTCGTGACGCCTTCGCGCTCGATCAGCTCCATCACCCGCACCGGATCGAAACGTCCGGCCATCCAGACCGTCTTCACGCCGCCCGCGAGCAACGTGACCGCACCGGTGTAGAGACCCGAAACGTGGAAGAGCGGCGAGTTGATCAAGGTGCAGTTGGGGCGCGCGGGCGGAGCCGCGTCCGGGTTGCGCGCCGCCTCGATCATCAGCAGGCGGAGGCCGTGGAAGGTGTGCAGCCGGTTCAGCGCGATCAGGTTCCGGTGGGTGTTGACGACGCCCTTGGGCCGCCCGGTGGTGCCGCTCGTGTAGAGGATCGACGCGGGATCGTCCTCGTCGATGGGCGTGTCCGGAAGCTCCGCGCGACGCGCGAGCAGGCTCGCGAAGCCGGTCTCGATCTCGATGGCGGGCATCGCGAGATCCCCCGGACGGAGACGCTCGAGGCGCTTCGCATCGCCGACGAGCAGCTTCGGCCGACAGTCGGCCAGGCCGTGGCGGATCTCGTCGCGCACCCACCAGCCGTTCAGGCCGACGGCGATGGCACCGAGGCTCACGGCCGCCCACCAGCTGATCACCCACTCGGGCCGGTTGGCCGCGAGGATCGCCACCCGATCTCCGGGCCCCACGCCGAACTCCGTGCGCAGCGCATCCGCCATCGACGCCACCGCCGCCAGATGGTCCGCGAAGCTCAGCCGCTGCTCCTCGTAGACCATGTACTCCGCGGCCCCGAAGCCGGCCGAGCCCGCCAGCATCTCGCGCAGCGAGCCCAGCCGCTCGCGGAACACGCGGCGCTCACCGCCGCCCACCGCCTCGAGCTCCGTGGCGAAGGGCCCGGAGGCATCGAGCAGCTTGGCCTCGACCTCGGCGTGGTCACCGAAGGGGCTCGGGTGGAACGCGTCGCTCAGGGTCGGTCCTCCGTCGGGGCATCGGGCCCGTAGAACTGGCGCGCCCACTTGCGCAGCTCCGCGATGGGACCGTCACCGTCGCAGAGCAGCGGGCGGCTGAGATGCGTCTTGTTCTCCCAGATGGGGATGTCCTGGCCGAACTGACGCTCGATCTCGCCCACGAAGGCCTTCCCCACGCCGCGCGTCGCATCGGCGTCCGCGAGCCTGCGGATGGAGAAGCGCAGGCGCAGATGCACGTGATCGTCGTCGATGGGCGTCCCGGTGGTCACGACCAGGGTGTCGACCACTCCGCTGAAGCGCGTCGTTCCGAACCCGAAGCCGTGGGTCCGGATGTCGATCACGCCGTCGGCCTCGCCCCGGGGCGTCGACACCTTCGAGCGGGACACCACGTGGAGCACGTGGCCCTGCATCTCGAGCTCGGTCTCGGCCACCGTGTTGGTCCCGTGCAGGTAGCGGAAGTGGGCCTGGTCGACGGTGTTCTCCGCGAGCTCCTGGGTGCAGGAGCGGACGGTCCACTCGCGCCGGGTCGGCTCGGTCCAGCCGCTGTCCTCGAGCTCGGGCACCTCGGGGATCTCCCAGCCCGGGTCCGCGCCGCCCCGATCGTGCCAGACCATGACGCCGCCGTTCACCTCGCGGACCGGCCAGGCGCGGATGCTCGCCTTCGGGGGAATGCGCCGGGCGTAGGGCACCTCGACGCAGCGGCCGGCTCCGTCGAAGCGCCAGGCGTGGAAGGGACACCGGATCGTGTCGCCTTCGACTTTTCCGCCGAAGCCGAGGTGGGCGCCCAGGTGCGGGCAGTAGGCGTCGAACACGCGCGCTTCGCCGTCCTCGGTTCGGGCCAGGACGAGCTCCTTGCCGAAGTAGCGAAGCGGCTTCACGTCGCCGACCGCGAGCTCGTCGGAGTACGCCACCTGGAACCAGCCATTGGGGATCGGGAAGGGGAATTCACGCGCCATGCGCACCTCCGGACCGGGACTCAGGCGACGAGGTCGCCCATGCTGCGGAGCAGCCCGACGGTCTCCGCGGGAAGGGAAGGCGGCTCGCGACCCACCGCGTGGCAGCCGAGGATGATCTGGGCCGAGCGATCGATGATCTCGACCATGTCGGCGGCGCGACGCAGGCTGCGGCCCGCGACGATCAGGCCGTGGTTCTTCATCAGGACGGCCCAGCCGCTCCCCATCGCCTCGGCCACCGCCTTCGCCAGCTCGTCGGTGCCGGGCATGATGAAGGGGACGCGCGGGATGTCCCCGAAGAAGGCGGCCTCGGTGGAGACCGGGACGAAGGGCAGCTCGGTGTTTGCGAGGATCGTCGCGTGGGGCGCGTGGGCGTGGACCACGGCCCGGGCCTCCGGCCGAGCCGCGTAGATCGCACAGTGCATCATGCGCTCGCTGGATGCCGAGCGGGCGAACTCGTCGAGGGAGCGACCGTCGAGACCGATGCGAACCAGCGTGTCGGGACGCAGATCGCCCTTGAAGAGCTGGCTCGGCGTGATCCAGAGCTCGTCGGGGGCCTCCGTGCTACGCGCGCTCACGTTGCCGCCGGTCGCCGTGATCAGCTCGGTCGCATAGAGCTCGCCCACGATGCCCACGAGCTCCTCGCGCACGGCGTCGGACCCGCCCGCGCTCCCCGCAGCCGCAGCCGAACCCGAAGCCGCAGCCGAACCCGAAGGGGTCGGATCCGGAGTCGCCGTGAGATCCCCCGGATCCCCGGCGCGCTCGCGAGCGGCCCGATAGACCCGCGAGAGATCGTCCTGGATCTGCTGCAGGGTCATGGCCTTCGCGGTGTCGCCGCTGAAGGAGAGCTTCCCGTCCATCGCCGACTGCATGGGGTTCACGCGGCCCGTGAACATCCCGTCGAGGATCTCGGCGCGCATGGCGAGCTCGACCTCCGCATCCCGGGCGCCGGCCGGCACGCCGAGCGCGCTCCGCACGTCCCCCCGCAGCTCGATCGAGAAGTCGAGGGGGAGATCCACGAGCCGGAAGTGCAGCGCCACGTCCCGGTCGCGCGCGAAGCGTCCGAGCGCAGAATCGGCCTCGAGGCCCTCGGTGAAGGCGACGAGGACCGCTCGCATTCCGTCCACCAACTTCGCCGGAGCCGCCGCGGCCGCGCTCGCTCGCGGAGTCGGGGCCGACGTTCGCGGCGGGCGGCCCGCGGCCTGGAGATCGGTGACCGCCGGCCCCGGCGCCGCCGCGATCCGCGCGAGCTCGCCCGAGGAGAGCTGCGGGCGGGGTGTGCGCCAGTCGAAACGCGCCGCGGCCTGCGGATTCAGCGCGTGACGCGGCGGCTCTCCATCGAGCAGCCGCGAGAGCTCGGCCACCACCAGGGCACCCTGGTGCGCGGCCACCTGGCGCGTGTTGCCCCCGACGTGGGGCGTCGCGATCACCGAGTCGAACGCGAGCAGGGGATGATCCGCACCGGGAGGCTCGACGCTGAAGACGTCGAGTGCGGCCCCGGCGATGCGATCGCGCGACAGCGCGTCGACCAGCGCCTCCTCGTCGATCAGGGCGGCCCGGGCCGTGTTGATCAGGAATGCGTCGGGCCGCATGCGCGCGAGCTCCGCCGCACCGATCAGGCCCCGCGTCTCGTCGCTCACGGCGGCGTGCAGGCTCACGATGTCGCTCGTCTCGAGCAGCTCCTCGAACGGAAGGGGCCGCGCGCCCGCAGCCAGCAGCCGCTCGTCCTCCACGTAGGGGTCGAAGGCGACCACGTCGGCGCCGCACGCCCGCAGCCGGCGGGTGAACGCGCGCCCCACCGCCCCGAACCCCACGAGCCCCACCCGGCGACGCCACAGCTCGGTGCCCTGGAAGGTGCGGAAGGCCTGGCCCATGCGGCCCATGTCCCCCGCAACGAGCCCGGGCTGGCGCAGGAAGCCCGTGGCCAGGGGCAGCTTGCGCGCGGCCATCAGCGCAAAGCCCAGGGCCAGGTCCGCCACGCCTTCGGCGTTGCGGCCGGGCGCGTGCAGGACCGGGATGCCGAGGGCCGTGGCCGCATCGACGTCGACGTTCACCGCGTCTCCTCGACACGCGAAGATCACGCGCAGATCCGGGAGCTGGGCGAGGGAGGCGGCATCGACCACGTCCACCTCGGTCACGAACACGTCGATCCCGGCGAGGGCCTCGACCAGAGCGGGCCCCGTCAGGAGGTTCAGGTGCTCCCGGAAGCTCCGCACCTCGACGTCGGCCCGCTCCGCGAGCGCCTGGCGGCTGGCCTCGTCGATCTCTGCCGTCACCAGGACCCGGGGGCGAGGAGCCGGCTCGCGGGCCGCGCCTGTCGGGACGTCGTGGTACTGAAGCACGTGGGGCAGGGCGAGCTCGCGAGCGATGCCTTCGGCCGGAGCCTGGGCCTCGCGCAGGCGGCGCCACTCCTGGTGCCGCTGGCCCTCCCGGGAAGCCCGCGCGGGGTCGGGCTCGATGCGAGCGGGCGGGCCCGACAGCCGGCTCGCTCCGGCGGCCAGGTCCTCGAAGAGCCCGGCCGCGACGCCGGCGCAGACGGCCGCGCCGATCCCCGTGCCCTGGGGATGCGGGCTCACCTCGACGGGAAGTCCGAGGCCGTCGGCCAGCCTGCGCGCGAAGAAGGCGCTGCGCGAGAGTCCGCCGGTCAGCCGCACGGAGGGGAAGTCGGACTGGGAAGGCCGCTGACTCCGTAGCTGATCGAGGTTCTCGCGCAGCGCGAAAACGATTCCGTCGACGACCGACCGACACAGCGCCTCCCGCGCCAGGGCGGCATCGGGTAGCCCCAGGTGTCCGAGGTGGATCGCACCGATCGGAACCGAAAGGTGTCGGAGGTCCATCACCTGCGCTCCGAGCGTCGAGACGAAGCCGCCGGCTCCGGGCTCTGCTCGCGAGGCCAGGTCGAAGAGGGTGGCGACGGGCGAGAGCGCATCGGGCGCGAGCAGGCGCCCGAACCACTCGAGTGACTCGCCGACCGGGCCCGCATTGCTCTCGAGGACGCCCTGCCCGGGGCACGGGTGCGCGCCGCTCCACAGCCGGCCCGAGGCATCGATCACCGGCTCGCCGACCACCGCCTGGAAGGGCGCGCTGGTACCGGCGACGAGTGCCAGCTGGCCGGGCTCGAGCGCGCCCACCGCGATCAGGGCGGCCTGGGTGTCGCCGCCCGCCAGCGCGACCGGAGTGCCGGCGGGAAGGCCGAGCGAATCGGCCGCCTCCGGCTCGAGCCGGCCGAGGAGCGCGCCGGGCTCGACGATGCGCGGAAACAGCGCGGCCGGGAGGCCCAGTCGCTCGATCCACTCGAAGGCCCAGTCCCGTCGCTGCAGGTCGAACAGGCCACTCGCACTGGCCTGGGTGGGATCCGACGCACGCTCACCGGTCAGCCGGTGACCGAGCCACGCGTCGAGGGAGAGCATGGCCTGCGCCCGCTCGAGCCTTCGGGGCTCGCTCTCGGCGAGCCACAGCAGACGCGCGACGGGCGAGTTCGGCAGCGGCCACATCCCCGTCGCGCGCGAGAGCGCCGCGCCGTGCTCGGCGGCGAGTCGGAGCCCCTGGGCGGCGCCGCGGGCGTCGCGATTCGAGGCGGCGAGGAGCACCTCGCCGTCGGCGTCGATCACGACGCTGCCGAGACGCAGGGCGCCCACCGCGACTCCGCGCACCTTTGCCGGCGCCACGCCGGCGGCGGAGAGCGCCGCGGGAACCATTCGCCCGAGGGCTCGCCACAGCCCTTCGACGTCCACGTCGAAGCCCGCGCCACCGCTTCCCGGGGCCGGCCGATGGGCGAGGGGCTCGTCGACGCACACCGAGCGCCGTCCGCTCGCCTCGGCGAGCACGACGCGGATGCCGCCCCCGCCGAGGTCGATGCCCAGCAGCCACTCGCTCACGGTCGATGCCCCGGGCCCGCGCTCATGCCGGATCGAAGAGGACGGGGAGGGAGCGCGGCGAACGGAACACCATGCCCGTGATGTGGACGTCCTCGGCTGCGGGATCGAGGCGCAGGTTGGGCAGCCGCTCGAACAGGGCGTGCAGGAGCCGCGTCGTCTCGAGCCTCGCGAGGTGCATGCCGAGGCAGCGGTGGGGTCCGAAGGCGAAGGCCATGTTCTGCTTGGCCTCGCGATGGATGTCGAAACGGTCGGGATCGGAGTACCGCGTCTCGTCGCGATTCGCCGAGCCCAGGTTCACGTTGACCATGCCGCCGGCCGGGATGCGAACGCCGCACACCGTGACGTCGCGTGTGGCGGTGCGCATGATGCTCAGCAGGGGAGCCTCCCACCGGAGACCTTCCTCGATCGCCTGGGGAATCAGTGTCGGGTCGGCCCGCACGGCCTCCCACTGATTGCGGTCGCTGAGCAGTCCGAAGAGCAGGTTGCTCGAGGAGCGATAGGTCGTCTCGGCGCCCGCCGGTGCCAGGAGCCTCCCGAAGGCGAAGATCTCCTCGTCGCTGAGCTTCGTTCCGTCGAGCTCGGCCGAAGCGAGCACGCTCAGCAGGTCGCCGGTGGGGCGCTCGCGACGCTGGGCCAGCACCCGGGCGAACATCTCGCCGAGCCCGCGCGAAGCATGCGCGCCGCGCTCGGCGTCGATGCCCACGCTGATCAGCTCGACGGCCAGACGGTGGAAGGCGCGATGCTCTTCCTCGGGGATGCCGAGCATCCCGCAGATCACCGCGACGGGGAAGGGAAAGGTCAGCTCGCGAACGAGATCGGCGGAGCCGCGCTCGGCAAAGCGATCGATCAGCCCGTGGATCACCGGGCCCACGAGCTCCTCGTCCCAGCGCTCGAGGGCCTGCTTCGAGAACGCCTTCTGCAGCAGCCCGCGGTAGCGCGAGTGCTCGGGCGGATCCATCTCCAGGATGGTGCGCCCCATCACGGGCCCCATCGTCCGGGCGTACCCGCTGCTCGAGAACGCCTCGGCGTCGCGCAGCACGTGGGCGACCGCGTCGTGGCTGACGGCCGCGTAGATGATCGGGGCCATGCCGGCGGGCAGCTCGCGGCCCTCGCCGAGCATGGCCCGCAGGTCGATCTCGACGACTGGCGCCTTCTGCCGGAACGCCGCGAACATCGGATACGGGTCGCGAACGGTCCCGACTCCCTGGGCGCGGTCGAAGACCTCGAAGGGATCGTGCTCGTCGGTGGAGCCGGTGGAATCGGAGAGCGGAAGCGTGCTCACGAGGGTTCTCCCGTTGCGGGGGCCTTGGGGTTCGGGGGAGGGTTCCAGAGCAGACGGCGCGTGATGCGCAGGACCTCGTCCCGGTGGGCGTCGAGCTGGTCACTGCTCAGGGGATCGAATCCGAGGTTGGGCACCAGGGTCGGGACCACGGCGACGAAGAACACCGTGGCGCCGGCGATGGTGCTGGCGAGATGGGCGGGGTGGAGCGAAGGCCCCTCGTGAAGCGGGTCGCCCTCGGTCTCGGCCACGACCTTCTCGATCAGCTCGGCGAAGGAGCGGGTGTGACGCAGCACCGCCGGCTCGGCGTCCGGCGTCGCGTCGGCCACCTCTCGCAGCAGCAGCCGGGCGAAGGAGGGGCGCGCACCGACGAAGTCCACCCAGGCACAGACGGCGGCCTCGACACGGGACTGCAGCGGGCCCGGCGTCGACAGCGCCGGCCGGATGCTCTCGCGCAGGCCCTCGAAGAGGCGCTCGAGCACGGCGTCGTAGAGCGCCCGCTTGTCCGCGAAGTAGTAGAGAAGGGAGGCGCGACGCAGGCCCGCCTGCTCGGCCACGTCTTCGAGGCGGGTCGCCGCGAAGCCGACCGCCGCGAAGCGCTCCTCCGCGGCATCCAGCACGGCGCGACGGCTCTGGAGAGCCCTGGGCGACCATCGCGAGATATCTGACATACCGTCATCTACTCGCATGCAGGTAGATCTGTCAATCGGAATCGACCGGGATCGACCGGGATCCCCGCGGGGCTTGAGCTCAGGCGCCGCGGTCCAGCCGGAGGTCACCCGCGTCGTCGACCCGGGCCTCCCATTCCGATTGGAGCACCACCGTCGTGAAGCCCTCCTCGATCAGCGCCGGGCCGGTGAGCCGGTGGCCGGGCGCGAGGCCGCGGCCCACGTACACCGGGACCTCCCGCTCGGCGCCGTCGAGATGAGCGCGACGAACGCCCGAGGGCTCGGCCGGCCGGGCGGCCGCCGTGAACCCGCCACCCACCTCGGGCAGAGCGGTCTCGGCGAAGAGGGTCAGGCGCACCCCGGTGATCTCGGGCTCCTCGCCCTCGCGCGCGTGGCCGTACTCCTGCTGGTGGCGCCGGTGGAACTCGGCGCAGACGGCGTCGAGCATCTCCGGGCCGACGAAGCCGAGATCGCGCGGGCCCTTCACCTCCGCAGCAACGACGGGTAGCGACCAGTTCTGCCCGGGGTAGCGGATCGCGAGCTGGTAGCGCGCGTGGAGGGTCTCGCGCGGATGACCCGCAGCCTGCAGGGTGCGGGTCGCGCGCTCGTCGAGCGCGAGCCACGCGCGGCGGAGCTCGGCGGGATCGGCTGCGCCCATCGGGCGCAGCAGACTGCGCTCCTCGTCGATCGCCGGTCGCGCCGCGAGCGCCCCGAGCGCCGAGAAGGCGGCGGACGCGCGCGGCACGAGGATGCGGGAGATGCCGAGCTCCGATGCCTGATGCGTGGCGAAGACGGGGCCGTTGCCGCCGTAGGCCAGCAGGGTGAGCTCGCGCGGATCGGTGCCGCGCTCGGCGGTGAGGCGGCGAACGGCCTGGGCCATGTTCGCGTTCACCAGCCGGAAGCAGTCGAGCGCGGCCTGCTCGACGGGTACGCCGAGCGGGCGGGCCAGCTGCGTCTCGAAGGCCTCGGCCACGCCTTCGCGCGTGAGTGCAAAGGCGCCACCTGCGAAGGGAGCATCCTCGGAGAGCAGCCCGAGCAGCAGGGTCGCGTCAGTGACCGTCGGCCGGCGTCCTCCACGGCCGTAGCAGATCGGGCCGGGGTCGCTCCCGGCGCTCTCGGGCCCCACGCGCAGGCGCCCCTCCTCGACCGTGCAGAGCGAGCCGCCGCCCGCGCCCAACGTGCTGACGCGCACCATCGGGAGGCCGATCATCTGCCTGTGGTGCCAGTTCCATCCGGCCTCGGCCGCGGCCGTCCCTTGTCGCACCACCGAGACGTCGTAGCTCGTCCCGCCCATGTCGACGCACAGGAGGTCGCGCTCGCCCTTGGCGCTTCCGGCATGGGCGCCGCCGATCGCCCCGCCGGCCGGACCCGATGCGAGCACGCGGATCGGGCTCTCGCGCAGGTAGTCGCGGGTCATGACGCCACCGGTGCACTGCATCACGAGGAGCTCTCGGGGGTGGCCGGCCTCGGCGAGGCGCTCGACGAGGCGGTCCAGGTAGGCGCTCACGCGGGGCCCCACGTAGGCGTTGACGACCGTGGTGCTGGTGCGCTCGAACTCCGGAGCCTTGGGCAGGATCTCGTGGGAGAGCGAGACGGAGACCCCGGGCAGCTCCTCGCGCACCCACTTTGCCAGCAGCCGCTCGTGGCTCGGATCGACGAACGAGAAGAGCGTGGAGATCGCGATCGACTCGACGCCCTGGCTCCCGAGGCGGCGGATCGCAAGGCGCGCGGCCGCCTCGTCGAGTGGCGTGTGCACCCGCCCGTCGGCGCGGATCCGCTCGGGCACGCCGAGCCGGCGACGCCGGGGCACGAGCGGTGCCGGCGGCGGCAGTCGGACGTCCCAGATGTCCTCCTTGTAGCCGCGCCGCAGCTCGATCTCGTCGCGAAAGCCCGCCGTGGTGAGCAGCCCCGTTCGTGCGCCGTTGCGCTCGATCAGCGTGTTGTCGGCCACGGTGGTGCCGTGCACGATGCAGTCGAGCCCGCGCAGGAAGTCGCGTACGGAGAGGAACTGACGCCGCGCGAGCTTTTCGATCCCCTGCATCACGCCGAGGCTCCGGTCCTCGGGCGTGCTCAGCACCTTGTCGAAGAAGAGCTCGCGATCGCGCTCGAGGGCGAAGTCGGTGAAGGTCCCGCCGATGTCGATGCCGAGGCGCGCGTTCATCCCTCGCCCCCGGCGCGACGCTCGCCTCGCACGGCGGCCGTGGCCGCTTCGTCCACCTCGAGATCCAGCGCTTCGAGGCTTCCTCGCAGCACCACCCCGTAGCGCAAGAGCGCCGCTTCGACGCTCACGTACTCGTCGAGCACGTCGGAGAGCACCGCCGCGGGATCGCGCTCGAGCGCGGGGCCGAAGCCGGCTCCGCCCCCGTACTGGTAGGCGGTGACGGAGCCGGCCGGCAGCTCGGCCTGGACCGACCCCTCGACCTCGAACTCGTCCTCCGTTCCGACCCGGAAGTGGTTGGCGTAGGGCGAGGCGTCGTCGCCTCCGAGCAGACCGCGCAGCGGGTGGCGGCGGGAGACCATCCAGGCCATCGCGGTGCAGGGTTCGTCGACCTGCTTCACGTTGAGGGTCCCCGGCTGCCCGCGCCAGCGACCCGCTCCGCCCGTGTCGGTGGTGAGCTCCCGGGACAGGTTGAGCACCGGGAAGCGGCTCTCGGCCTCCTCGGCGGTCGCCAGGATCAGGTTGCCCAGGCCGCTGCACATGCTGCCCCAGCCGTCGACGCCCTGCGTCGCCGAGGCGTCCGAGGCGCGCACGTCCACTCCCTGGTCCATCCACATCTGGCCCCGTTCGTCGACGCCGACCACGGAGTTGGGCATGCCGAGCTTGTACACCTGGGGCGACGAACGCTCGGGCAGCACCTCGGAGAGCGCGATGCAGATCGCCTCGCCGACCTCGACCGCCGGATGGAACGCGCCCAGGGCGGCGGGCTTGCCCGGCGGCGGTTGCAGGATCGAGCCTTCGGGCACCACCAGCTCCACCGCATCGAAGAGCCCCTCGTTCTTGGGGATGGAGGGATCGATCATCGAGGCGAGCTGGGCCATCGCATAGCTGCGCGTGTTGCCGAAGGTGTTCCAGACGCACACCAGCTCGGGGCGCTCGTCGCTCCCCGAGAGATCGACGCGGAGCCGGTCGCCCTCGACGCGACAGCTCACGTGGACGTGCACGTCCGGGTTCCCGACCGTGTCGTGGTCGATGTAGACATCCGACGCGTACTCGCCGTCGGGCCAGCCGGCGACCTCGGCGCGGAAGCGGCGCTCGGTCTCTGCGATGTTCCAGTCGACGGCGGCACGCAACGTGTCGGCGCCGTGACGCTCGGCGAGCTCACCGAGCAGCCGTGCGCCCAGCTCGACCGCGGAGATCATTGCGGCGATGTCACCCGCGAACGACGGCATGCGGTTGTTGCGCACGAGCATCTCGAGCACGTCTTCCCGGCGCTGGCCGCGGCGCACCAGCTGCAGGTAGGGCAGGATCAGCCCCTCGGCCTGGAGCTCGGTCGCGTCGACGGAGAAGCCGCCGGCGTCCTTTCCGCCCGTGTCGCCCTGGTGGGCCTGGAGCGCCTGGATCAGCAGAAGCTCGCCGTCGGCGTCGAAGACCGGGGCGTACACGTTGTAGTCGGGCAGGTGGCCGCCTCCGGCCTCGGGATCGTTGCCGACGAACACGTCGCCCGGGCCCCAGTCGTCCCGCTCGCGATGCTCGAGCCCGTAGCGGACCGAGAGCGGCGAGATGAAGAGCAGCTGCGGGATCCCGACGGAGAGCCCGGCCAGGCGACCGTGGGCGTCGAGGATGCTCGCGTTGCGCTCGTTCGACTGGTTGATGATGGCCGACGAGGCCGAGCGGCCGAGGTGTGTCGCCACCTCGTAGCAGATCGTCTCGAAGGCCCCGCGGATGATCCCGGCGCTCACCGGATCGATCGGAACGTCGACGCCGATGGGATCGCGCCGGGCTACCAGACGGCGGTTGCGCTCGTAGCTCATGGAGCCCTCCTCCGTCCGACGGGCCTGCTAGCGTCGCCGGCATGCCGGAACGGCTCTCGCACATCGGGATCTGCGTCGCCGACCTTCCGCGCTCCCGGCGCTTCTACTGCGACGGCCTCGGCTTCCGGGAGCGCGCCCGCTTCGAATCGAGCGGTGACGCAACCGCGCGTCTGCTCCAGCTCGACGACGTGGCGCTGTCGGCTCTGTACCTCGAGCGCGACGGCGTCTGCATCGAGCTCCTGCACTTCGAACGCCCCGGCCACGCGGGCCCGCCCGAAGCGCGGCCGATGAACCAGCTCGGCCTCACCCACCTCTCCCTGCGCGTGAGCGACCTCGACGCGACGGCGGAGCGACTGCGCGAGGCCGGCGGCCGGATCCTTCCCGAGACCCGCATCGCGCATCCCGAGCTTCCCGTGGGCGCGCTCTTCGTCCTCGACCCCGACGGCACCCGGATCGAGCTGGTGAAGTCGCCGGGGCCACTCGACCGCGTGCCGGGCGAGCCGCAGGCGAGCTGACGCGCCTCGCCGCATCACGCCCGGCCCGACAGGCCGAGGGCCCGCTTCGCGACGATGCCGCGCATGATCTCCGAGGTCCCTCCGCCGACGGTCTCCCACATGCTCTGCCGCCACAAGAGCGCAGGCCGGGCATCTTCGAGCAGGGCCGCGGGGCCCTCCCACTCGAGCGCCGTGCGCGCGATGCGCTGACACGCCTCGGTGTGCAGCACCTTGTTGGCAGCCGCGAGGGCCGTCGCGTCGTGGCCGCGCTGCATCGCATCGAGCACGCGGAGCGCCATCATCTCGACCTGCAGGGCCACGACGGCGAGAGCCGAGAGCTCCCGGCGCACTCCGGCATCCGCATCGAGCCTCCGATTCCGACACCACGCGTGGAGCTCCTCGACGTCGCGGTGGACCCGGCCGGGCGGAAACTGGATGTGCCGCTCGTCGGCCAGGGCCTCGCCCATGATCTTCCACGCGCCGCCCTCGGGCCCCACGCGCCGCGAGACCGGCACCCGCACGGCGTCGAGACGGATCTCGTTCAGCTGCTCGCCGTCCAGGATCGGAAGATCGCGTCGGCCGACGCCGGGAGCGTCGAGGTCGACGATCAGCAGGCTCAAGCCCTCGCTGCGGCCTCCGGGCTCACCGGTGCGGCACAGGAGCCACAGGCAGTCCATGTCCTGGGCGTAGGATTGCCAGCACTTGTGGCCGTCGACCACGTACTCTTCGCCGTGGCGCTCGGCGCGGCAGCGCAGGCTCGCGAGGTCCGAGCCCGCCTCGGGCTCGGAGTAGCCGAGCGCGAAGTGCAGATCGCCGCTTCGGATCGGCGGCAGGTAGCGGCGCTTCTGCTCGGCCGTGCCATGACGGATCAGCGTCCGCGCCACGATGCCGGCCGAGAGCGGATTCCGCGCCGCGCGCGCGTAGGCGACCTCGTCCCACAGGAGGTACTCGAGCGCGGGCGAGCCGGCAGCGCCGCCGTCCTCCTCGGGCCAGGCGAGGGAGAGCCAGCCGCGCGCGCCCATCTCCTGGAACAGCCCCTTCACCGCGGGCCAGCGCTGCCCCTGGCGGAAGTAGCCGTCGAGGTCACGATGATCGGCCAGGAAGCTCCGCACCTCCCGTCGGAAGCGCTCCTCCGGCTCCGAGAACCGGAACCTCACCGCTCTCCGCCTTCGTCGGACTCGCCGGGCCGTGCGGTCCGTGCGGTCGGTGCGGTCCGGGCATTGGGATCGGGGTTCCAGCGCGGCGCGCGCTTCTCCGCAAAGGCGCGGGGGCCCTCCTCGAAGTCGGGGTGCGACCAGTGCAGCCGCAGCAGCGCCCAGGCCGCCTCGAGGGCCTCGCGGTAGCCCCGCTCCTGGGAGCCCCAGACGGCCTGCTTCGAGAGCGCCATCGCCTGAGGCGAGTGCTCGGCCATCGCCGCCGCCATCTCGAGCGCGCACGCGCGCGCCTCGTCCGGCGTCTCCAGGAGCTCGTCGACCAGCCCGAGCTCGTAGGCGCGTCGCGCGGGCATCCGGTAGCGGGAGCCGAGCAGGGTCATGCGCAGGGCGGCCCCGAGCGGGAGCCGGCGCGCGAGGCCCACGTTCTCGAGGGCGCCCACCATCCCGACGTTCACGTGGGTGTCCATGAAGGCGGCGTTCTGCGATGCGACCACCACGTCGGCGTCCACGACGAAGTGGTGGCCGCCCCCGACGCACAGCCCGGTCACCACGCAGATCACCGGCTTCCAGACCCGATTCTGATGGGGAGACCAGAAGACCGCCTCGTCCAGGGGCCGATTCGCGAAGACCTCCTCGGCATCCTCGGCATGGGCTTCGGCCACGTCGAACCCGGTGCAGAAGTGTCGATCGCCCGCCGCGTCGATCACGGCGACGCGAATCGACGCGTCCTCGCGAACCGCGGTCCAGATCGATCGCATGGCCCCGTGCATCGCCGGGGTGAGCGCGTTGCCGCGCTCGGGCCGCGCGAGGGTGATGCGCGCGATCGCATCGCGCACCTCGAAGCGAAGGCCGGGGAGCCCTTCCCGCTGGGCGGGGAGCCGTTCCCGCTGGTCGGGGAGCCCTTCCCGCTGGTCGGGGAGCCCTTGCCGCTGGTCGGGGAGCCCTTGCGGCTGGACGGGGAGCCCTTCCCGCTTCTCGGGCCTCATCCGAGAGACTCCCCGACCCGTGCATCGAGGCGCGCGACCATCGACTCGCGCGCGGTCGCGGTGCCGATCGCATGGGACGCGCGTTGACGGATGCGGCGCGAGAGCGGGTAGAGCGGGCCCTCGAGCGTCATGCCCTGCGCCCCCATCACCTGATGGGCCACGTGACACGCTTCGAGGGCCGCCTCTCGCGCGGCGAGCCACGCCGCGGCCGCGAGCCCAGGGGACGGGCCCTCCCCTTCGTCCCGCCGCTCGTCCCACTCGCACGCCGCCGCGTGCGTCAGGGTCTCCGCGGACGCGACCCCGATGTACACGTCGGCCAGGGGATGGGCCACGGCCTGGAAGTCGCCGATGGGCCGGCCGAACTGAGTGCGGGTGCGGGCGTGATCCGCCGCCAGCGCCACCACCCGGCGCGCCGCGCCGACGAGGTACGCGGCCAGCAGCAGCCGTCCCAGGTCGAGGCCGGCCCGGGAGCGCTCGAGGCGCTCTTCGCGGGTGCGCACGCCGCGCGCCACGGGCTCGGCGTCGAGGCTCGAGAGGCTCTCGAAGCCCGCCGCCAGCGGGGCGCGGAAGAGGCTCTGCCCGGACACTTCGAGCTGCACCTCGCAACCGGGGACGAAGGGCGCGAGATCGTGGGTCCCGACGGAGACGCGGAGCGCGCCACGGGCCACGGCCGCGCGCTCTTCGCGGCGGAGCACCTGCCCGCCGATCAGCGCCTCGACGACCGGGCCCGGGAAGGCGGCTGCGCCGAGCTCCTCGAATGCGGCGACGGCATCGAGCGCACCCCCCTCGCCGTCGGGAGACGCGAGCTCGAGCACGCCGAGCTCGGCCAGGTCCTGCCACCAGTCCGCCGGACAGTCGCCGGCCGGCGGCGCCCCGCCAACGCGCTCCCGGCAGAATCCCGCGACGGCCTCGCCGACGGCGAGCTGCTCCGAGGAGAAGGCCAGGTCGAGACTCACGGCGCGCCCTCCGCCCAACGTTCGGCCGTGATCGCGCGCGCATGGGCCGTGCTCCCGCCGAGCTCGAGCCGGAGCGACTGGAGCCGCATGCTGAACACGTGCAGGTCGTGCTCGCGAGTGAAGCCGATGGCTCCAGAGAGCTGGTGGGTCTCCCGGAACACCTGGGCGGCGGTGTCCGCCGCGTGGGCCGCCGCCACGGCGACGCGCTCCCCGGGTGCCCCGTGATGGGCCGCCTCGAGGGCGAGCCAGCGACTGGCCTCGGTGCGGATCGCGCAGCGCGCGAGACGGTGCTGCACCGCCTGGAAGGAGCCGATCGCACGCCCGAACTGTCGACGCTGCTTCAGGTACGCGACGGTCGTGGCCAGCGCCGCAGTCGAGGCGCCGGACAGCTCGAGGGCCAGCGCGAGCCGCCACCAGCGCAGCAGGCGCTCGCCGGATCCGGCGCCTAGCGCCTCGCCCGATCGCCGCAGGGCCTCGGGCACGAAGCCGAGCGGGTCGCCATAGCCCGACCGCACCGGGGCCAGTGAGCCCGGCTCCACGCGAACGAGGCGCGCGACCGCGCCGTCCGCAACGAGCAGCACGCCGGCGAAGGCGGCGTGGCGCACGGGGCCTCGGCCGTCGGCGTGCACCAGCGCGACGGGTACGTCGGGGACCTCGCGGAGCAGGGCCGGAGCGACCAGCGCGCGCGCTCCCACGTCGAGGACGGCCGCGGCCCGCGCGGCACGCTCCACCAGGAGCGCCGCCTCGAGCGGGCCCACCTCGGTCGCGAGGGAGAGGAAGCCGGCTTCGCGGAGCGCCCGCGCGAGGTCGTGGTCGAGCTCACCCTTGGCGGCCAGGGCGATGGCGCGCTCGGGCCCGGCACGGAGCGAGAGCAGGACGTCGACCGAATCGAGGATCGCCTGCTGTTCGCCGTCGAGCTCGAAGTCCATCGCTACTCCCGCGGCAGCTCGAGGTGGCGCGCGGCGATCAGGTTGAGCTGCACCTCGGTCGCGCCCACCGCGACACCGGCCGTCATGGCCAGGCGGAAGTTGGCGTCGGCGAACGATCCGTAGGCGAGCCCTTCCTGGCCGAAGAGCTCGAGGGCGAGCTCGCCGACGGCGAGGTCCGCATCGGTTCCGGCCACCCGCGCGAGCTGGGTGTCCGTCGAAGGCGGCTTCCCGTGGGCCCGTTGATCGATCACGCGATAGGTGAGCACCCGCGCGGCCTCGACCAGGGTGCGCGCGTGCCCGAGCCGCTCGGCCACGTGGGGATCCTCGAGCCAGCCGCGCTCGCGGGCCCGTTCGGCCAGGCGGTCCAGGGTGAGCGCCGCGCGCGCATAACGCGCGGCCCCCACGCGCTCGTACTGCAGCGCATGGGTGACGACGTTCCAGCCCTCGTTCTCGGGGCCGAGCCGGCACGAGACGGGGACGCGGACGGCGTCGAAGAAGACCTCGTGGAAGTAGCGCTCGCCGACCACCGAGGGGATCTCGCGCACGGTGATGCCCTCGGTCCGCATGGGGACCAGCAGCACGGAGATCCCCTTGTGTCGGCCGGCTTCGGGATCCGTGCGCACCAGCAGGATGCAGAAGTCCGCGTGCTGGGCGTAGGAGGTCCAGATCTTGCTGCCGTCGACGACGTACGCGTCGCCTTCGCGCCGCGCCCGTGTGCGCAGGGCGACGAGGTCCGAGCCGGCCTCGGGCTCGGAGAAGCCCTGGCACCAGATGACCTCGCCCCGGGAGATGCGCGGCAGATGCTGCGCCTTCTGCTCCTCGGTGCCGAACTCCATGATGGCGGGGCCGATCCAGTTGACGTTCATGTACTGCGGGCCCCGGGGCTCGCCGATCGCCCACAGCTCCTCGCCCACGATGGCGTGACGCCAGGGCGGCGCATCGCTGCCGCCGTAGGCCGCCGGCCAGTGCTGGGTCAGCCAGCCGCGCTCGGCCATGCGCGCGCAGAACTCCCGGGAGAAGCCGGCCTGGGCGTCGCTGCCCGGACCGTCGCGGGAGATCGTCTCCCAATCTTCGGGGAGCGTCTCGTCGAGGAAGCGCCGCAGCTCCTCGCGGTGGGCTTCGTCCTGCGGCGACCAGTCGAACTCCAAGGCGCCCCCTTGCCACCCCCGGCGCTCCGTGACAGCATATTTGACGGGCCGTCAGATCGCAAGGATCGGTCATGCTGCTCAACGTCGTGCACATCAACATCAACGTGGCGGACCTCGACCGCTCGGTGGCCTTCTACGAGGCCCTCGGCTTCTCGGTCATGCAGGTGTTCGAGGAGGACAAGAGCGCCGAGGAGATGGCCTCGATGGACTTCGGCGGCACCCGCATGCGCGGCGCGGTGATGAGCATCGGCGACGACCCGCGCGCCAGCACCAAGATCGAGCTGCTCCAGTGGTTCGAGCCGCGCTCGGAGCCCATGCCGCACCCGACGGAGACGAGCGGCGGCGTGGCGCGCATCGCCCTGCGCACGAAGAATCTGCTCGGGTTCGCCGAGGAGCTGCGCGCGAAGGGGATCGTGTTCGAACGCGAGCCCCAGGAGATCGACATGGCCGGGGCGAGCCGCTTCTGCACCTTCCGCGATCCCGACGGCGTGCTGCTGGAGCTGCTCGAGTTCTGACCCGAGGCAAGGAGCGAGGCATGCTGCTCGAAGGAATCCGCGTGATCGAGATGGGCTTCTGGGTCGCCGGGCCCGCGGCCGCCGGGCTCTTGTGCGACTGGGGCGCCGACGTCGTGAAGATCGAGCCGCCGACGGGAGACCCCTACCGTCGCATCTTCCAGGCCCTGGCCGGGATCGACATCGGAAGCCCGCCCTTCAATCTCGACAACCGCGGGAAGCGGAGCGTCGTCCTCGACCTCTCGAAGGACGAGGGACGCGAGGCGGCGCTCGACCTGATCGGCGGCGCCGACGTCTTCCTCACCAACTACCGGCACGGCGCCCTCGAGCGGCTGGGCCTCGACTCCGCGACGCTCCGCGCCCGCTTCCCGGAGCTCGTCTACGCCCACGTCACGGGCTACGGCCAGGAGGGGCCGGACCGGGATCGCGCCGGCTACGACATGGGCTCCTTCTGGGCGCGGGGCGGCATCGCGCACCTGCTGGCGCAGCAGGGTGCCGAGCCGGTCGCCTCGCGTGGCGGCTTCGGCGATCACATCACCGCCACCCACTGCGCCGCCGGCGTGCTCGCCGCCCTGCTCGCGCGCCATCGCACCGGCGAGGGGCAGCTCGTCGACGCGTCGCTCCTGCGAAGCGGCATCTACACCATCGGCTTCGACGTGATGCAGCAGCTCGAGCTCGGCTTCACCCTCTCGGCAGGCAAGCGCGAGGAGTCGATCGTCCCCACGGTCTCGAGCTTCCAGGCCGGCGACGGGCGCTGGGTCTGGCTCCTCGGCGTCGAAGCCGACCGCCACTGGCCGCGACTGTGCGAGGGGCTCGAGCTCGGCGAGCTGCTTTCCGATCCGCGCTTCGCGAACGCGGCCGCGCGGCGCGAGAATGCCCGCGAGATGATGCGCCTGCTCGACGAGCGCTTCGCCACCCGCCCCCTCGACGAGTGGCTCGAGCGCTTCGACGCCGTCGACCTCTGGTGGGCCCCGGTGCAGACACCAGCCGACGTTGTGGAGGATCCCCAGGCCCGGGCCGCCGGCGCGTTCGTGGACGTCCCGCAGCCCGACGGCACCACCAAGCAGGCGGTCGGCAGCCCGATCCGCTTCGGGGACGCCGAGGTGGCACCGCGCGCCGGGGTTCCCGCCGTCGGCGAGCACACCGACGACGTCCTGCGCGAGGCCGGCTTCGACGCCGAACGCATCGCGAAGCTCGCGAGCGCAGGAGTGACCGTGGCCGCCGGCAGCGGGGAGCGATGAAGCGTCCGGGCGAGCCGCCCGCCTTCCGCCTGCTGCCGCGCATCGACGAGACCAACGCGCACTTCTGGCGCGGTGGCGAGCGGGGCGAGCTGCGCTTCCTGCGCTGTACGGCGTGCCGCACCTTCGTGCATCCGCCGGCGCCGGTGTGCCCGGAGTGCCTGGGGCGCGAGCTCCGGGCCGAGGCCGTCTCCGGCCGGGGAGAGGTGCTCACCTTCACGGTGAACCACCAGCCCTGGATCCCGGGCTTCGACCCGCCCTACGTGATCGCGATCGTGGCGCTCGACGAGCAGGAGGGGCTGCGCCTCACGACGAACGTCGTCGGCTGCGAGCCCGAGGACGTCTCCATCGGGGCGAGGGTCCGCGTGGTGTTCGAGGAGCGGGACGACGTGTGGATTCCGCTCTTCGTCCTGGACGAGGACACGGGCTCGTGACGGAGGCCGCGATCTCCGGGATCGGACAGTCCGAGGTCGGACGACGCCTGGGGCGCGATCCGCTGGCCCTGACCGTCGACGCGTGTCTCGAGGCCATCGCCGACGCCGGGCTCGAACGAGGCGACATCGACGGGATCGCGACGTATCCGGGCTCCGGCTTCGGACCGAAGGGCTTCTCCGGCGCGGGCGTGGTGGAGGTGCAGGACGCGCTGCGGCTCTCCCTCGACTGGTACTCCGGCGGTGCCGAGACGTCGGGGCAGCTGGGCTCCGTGATCAACGCGTGCCTGGCCGTGATGGCGGGCATGGCGAACCACGTGCTGTGCTTCCGTACCGTCTGGGAGTCGACCGCCCAGGGGGGCGGTGGCCGCGCCGGCATCGGCACGTCGGGCAGCGGGGGCGGAGGAGGAGGCGGAAGCGGCGGCTTCCGCGCATCCGGCCCGATGCAGTGGACGCTCCCCTTCGGCGCCGCCTCGGCGGCGACCTGGATCGCGATGTTCGCGCAGCGCCACTTCCACGAGTACGGAACCACGCGGGAGCAACTGGCCCAGATCGCGCTCAACGCACGCCGCAACGCCGCCCTGAATCCGGCAGCCGTGTATCGCGACCCGATGAGCCTCGAGGACTACCTGTCGGCGCGAATCATCTCGACGCCCTTCTGCCTCTTCGACTGCGACGTTCCCGTCGACGGCAGCGTCGCCGTGATCGTGTCGCGCACCGACGCGGCCCGTGACCTGCGGAAGCCCTGCGTCCGGGTCGAATCCATGGGCAGCGCGATCCGCGGGCGACCGTCCTGGGACCAATGGGACGACCTCACCACCATGGCATTGCGAGACGCCGGCGCCATGCTGTGGGAGCGCACCGAGCTCGGACCCGGGGACGTGGACGTCGCCGAGCTCTACGACGGCTTCAGCTTCATCACCCTCGCCTGGCTCGAGGCCCTCGGCTTCTGCGGGCGCGGCGAGAGCGGTCCCTTCGTGGAGGGCGGGGCCCGCATCGCCCGGGACGGCGAGCTCCCGCTCAACACCCAGGGCGGACAGCTCTCCGGCGGCCGCCTCCACGGCTACGGCTTCCTGCACGAGGCCGTGGTCCAGCTCCGCGGCGAAGCCGGCGAGCGCCAGGTCCCGAACGACCCCCGCGTCGCAGTGGCCGCCGCCGGCGGCGGCCCCCTCGGCGGCTGCCTGTTGATCGTCCGCGACTAGACCCGAGGGGTGGGGACGGTCCTTGCCCTCAGGGGCGAGGACCGTCCCCACCCTGCGGGGGGTCGAGGCGGAAGTACTTCGTGATGCCGCCCGTCGCGCGTGCGTGGAAGGGGAAGCCGTACTTCGCCTGGCCTTTGGCCACCAGCTCGAGGCGCTCGGCCTCGTCGTCGATGGGGACGGCGCGTCGCTCGAAGAGACGGCCGTCCGCGCGCAGCAGGATCCGCGGCTCCTCGCGCACCACCCACTGCCAGCGCTTGAGCGGCGACCACGTGACCGGCAGGTAGGGCACGCCCTCGTGGACGACGATGCCCGTCCGCACCGTCCGCGGACGCGACGAGAAGATCTGGATGTCGACGGAGTCGAGGTCGGTGGCGAAGGACCAGTCGGGCTCGGGGCCCGTCTCGAGCTCGCCCGAGAAGGTGCCGCCGGGAATCGGGCCGGCGGGACCGTCGGTGATGCAGCCGGTGAGCAGCAGAGCCAGCAGCAACGTGGGCCACCGCGCGCTCACGACCCGCTCCCGATCGGCACCGCGGCACCGAGCACCGCCTTGGGAGGCCGGAGGCCGGCGACGAGGCGTGACGCCAGAGCCGCAACCAACAGCGTGAGCGGCGCCTGCAGGATCCCGTAGGCCGCGGGAGCGATGGAGAGATCGGGGCGCTCGAGCAGCGCGATCGCGACGAACATCGCGAGCGGCGCGTTCTGCATGCCGCACTCGAAGAAGAGCGCCACCCGATCCCGGCTGTGAAGGCCGGCCAAAGCGCCGAGGCCGAGCGCGGCGAGCAGGGTCGCCACGTTGAGGCCCGCAGTGAAGACTCCAGCGGCGCGCAGGAAGGGCAGCACGTCCTGCTTCTGGCTCAGGATCGCGCCCACCACCAGGGCCGCGAAGAGCAGCGTGGCGGTGATGCGCGTCGGGCGCTCGACGCGGCCGGCCATGCGCGGGCCCACGGCGCGCACCGACATGCCGAGCGCTACCGGAAGCAGCGTCACCCCGAGCAGTGTCTGCATCGTCTCCCCGACGGGCAGTCGCAGCCCGGTGAGGCCGTCTCCGACGAGGTTGGCGAGCCCGCCGAGGACGAGCGGGACCGTCGCCACGCTCATCACGCTGAAGGCGGCCGTCATGCTGATCGAGAGTGCCGTGTTGCCGCGGAACAGCGAGGTCATGAAGGCGGATGTGACGCCGCCGGGGCAGACGGCGAGCACCAGCAGTCCGAGGGCGACCTCGGGGGGTGGAGAGAAGAGCCGAGCGATCCCGAGCGCGAGGAGCGGCAGCATGAGCATCTGGCCCAGCGCGCCCACCCAGAAGGCGCGGCGCTGCTGGAACACGCGGGCGAAGTCCGCCGGGGTCAGCGACAAGCCGAGGGAGAACATGATGAAGCCCAGGGCGATGGGGAGAACGATCTCGACGATCGGGTTCATGGGACGTCTCTTGGGCGCGGAGGGGCGGTCGGGGGTGGAGCTCCGAGGCGGGCGTCTCGTCAGGCGTTCCGCATGATGCGACGGGCAAGCGCCGGGGAGATGCGGAAGATCGCGGCCAGGAGCTTCGCCTTGCCCGGATGGGCGTCGGATCTCCCGGCGCGCACGGCGCGCAGGATCTGGCGGCTGCAGTCCTCGGGCTCCATGGCGTCGTCGTTGCGGCCCTCGGTCATGGGCGTGCGCACCAGCGGAGTGATCACGTCGAGCACCCGTACGCCGCGCGGCTCGAGCTGGTAGCGGAGGGTGCGCGAGAAGCTGCTGAGGCCGGCCTTCGTCGCGCAGTAGACGGGCGAGGCGGCCTTCGGCGCGAGGGCGAGGCCCGACGAGACGTTCACGATCGTGCCACCGGCGGACTCGACGCGATCGGAGAGCCCGGCGGCGAGCTCGATGGGCGCCAGGAGGTTGATCGCGATCTCGCGAGCGGCGCCGTCGACGTCGAGCTCCGGATCGATCCGACACTCGATCTGGATTCCGGCGTTGTTCACCAGAAGGTCGAGGTGCGGTGCCTGCTCCTTGACCCAGGCGACGAGCTCCGCGCGCTCCGACGGCAAGGCCAGATCGCAGCTCCGGTAGGCGACGTTCGCGAGGCCGACGAGCTCGTCGGGCAGCTTCTCCCGGGAGCCGCAGGTGAGCACCTGGGCTCCTTCGGCAGCGAGGGCCCGCACCAGCTCGAGGCCGATTCCGGAGGTACCTCCGGTCACGAGGGCAGTCCTGGCCATGTCCGCTCCTTTCCGGGCACGCGACGTTCGCAGGGTGCCCGGCGCTCCGGCGGCCGGCTTGAAGGATCACGCCACAATCGGCCGCAAGGCGCGGAACAGTTGGGCCCCGGATCGGCCGGCTACGCTCCGGCCATGGCTCAGGAGCCCGAACCGCCCGCCTCGGCTGACGGGGAGGACTTCGCCAGCGCGGCCCTCGTCGCGCTGGTGGCGGCCTCCCTGCGCGAGCGGGCCCCGGAGCTCCTGCCCGACGATCTCGGCAAGCTCGACCCCGTGCGCCAGGCGCGCAGCCCGCTCGCGATCAAGCGCTCGCTGCTGGAGCGCGCTTACCAGGAGCTCGGCCCGGGCTTCGTGTTCGAGATCGGGCCGAGCATCCGGATCTTCGAGTCGAACCCCCTGCTCGAGGCCTTCCTGCGGTCGCCCGACGGCGCGGTGCTGCTCGCCAAGTGGGCCCGCTTCGAGCGCTACGGACACGGCCTGCACCGCACGCGGATCGAGAACCCCGAGCCCGGGCTCTACCGGCTCGAGCACTACGCCACGCGCGGCCCCGCCCCGGGCGCCGCCCACGACCTCTTCGTGCTCGGCATCCTGACGGCGCTCCTCGAGCGGGTGGAGCCGCGCGGCCTCTCCGTCTCGCTGCTGCCCGGCCCCCGGCCGCTCCTGCACGATGGAACGCGACTCGAGACCCGTGAGACGAGCTTCGAAGCCGGGACCTCTCGCTGGGAGCTGCGATTCCCCGGCATCTCGCGCGGGGCGCGAGCCCGCGACTCCGAGCTCGAGGAGGCGGCCGGACCCTCCGGACTCGTCGAACGTCTCCGCGCGCGGCTGGCCGACGACCCGTCGCGCTCCTGGTCGCTGGCGGAGGTCGCCCGCGCGCTCGGCGTCTCGGCGCGCTCGCTCCAGCGCCGGCTGGGCGACGCAGGCACGTCGTTCACCGAGATCGTCCGGAGCGTGCGGGTGGGCTCCGCCTGCCGTCTGATCGAGACCACGCGCTACTCGATGACCGAGATCGGCTACCTGTGCGGCTTCACCGATGCGGCGCAGTTCTCGCGCGACTTCCGCGCCTCGGTGGGGGCCAGCCCTTCGCAGTTCCGCGAGGTCGTGGCGCCCGACTCCTGAGGCGACGCGCCCGCTACTCCGCGGGAGTCTGGAAGGCGCTCATCAGCTGAGTGGTCACGTCGTGGACGCTCACCGGGCGATCCCGGTCGGCGCTCGGCGGCTTGCCTCCCTGGCTCGCGACGCGGAGGTCGACGTCCCCGGCCTCGGCGCGGAGCGCCTTCACCGTGCACTGCTCGCGGGAGCGGTGGGCGAAGGGATCCAGCCGGAAGTGCCGCAGCGCGTTTCCGTGGGTGATCTGGTCGATCTCGTCGCCCGGGATGCCCTCGAGACTCTTCCACAGGATCTCGGGGGCGTTGGGCCAGGTCGTGTCCGAGTGCGGGTAGTCGCACTCCCAGGTGATGGTGTCGAGGCCCACGTCGTGGCGATTGCGCAGGCCGGTCGCGTCGTCGATGAAGCAGGTGACGATGTGCTCGCGCCACACCTCGCTCGGCAGCTTGCCGCCGAAGTCCTGACCGGTCCAGCGGTGGTGGTGCGCGTAGACGTAGTCCGCGCGCTCGAGCAGGTAGGGCACCCAGCCGATCCCGCCCTCGGAGAGCGCGAACTTCAGCGTCGGGTAGCGCTTGAGCATGTGCGACCAGAGCAGGTCGGCCGCGCAGTGCAGGATCTGTGCGGGCTGGGTGCTGATCATCACGTCGATGGGCGCGTCCATGGACGTGAACTGCATGCCCTGTCCCGAGCCGATGTGGATGCAGACGAGGGTTCCCTCGTCGGCGCAGGCCTGCCAGAGCGGATCCCAGTGCAGGTCGTGGAGGCTCGGCAGGTCGAGCTTGGTCGGATTCTCCGAGAAGCTGATCGCGTGGCAGCCCTTGCGGGCGACGCGGCGCACCTCCTCGGCCGCGAGCGCAGGGTCCCACATCGGAACGATCGCCAGGGGAATGAAGCGGCCGGGGTGCGTCCCGCACCACTCGTCGATGTGCCAGTCGTTGTAGGCCCGGAGCATCACGAGGCCCGTGGCCTTGTCGTCGTCGCGCAGCCAGAGCTGGCCGCAGAAGCCGGGGAACGAGGGGAAGCACATCGAGGCGAGGACGCCGTTGGCGTTCATGTCGCGGATCCGCTCGGACAGCTTCCAGGTGCCGGGGCGGAGCTGGTCGAAGGCGGTGGGCTCCATCCCGTACTCCTCGGGCGGCCGCCCGACCACCGCGTTGAGGCCGATGTTGGGGATCTGCTTGCCGCGGTAGACCCAGACGTCGCTGCCGTCCGCCTTGTGCACCACCCGGGGAGCATCGGCGCGATGGGCCGCTCCCAGATGGCCCTCGAAGAGGTCCGGGGGCTCGACCACGTGGTCGTCCACGCTCACCAGGATCAGGTCTTCGGGTCCCTCGGGTTGCAAATCTGACACCTCGTCAGGTACTGTAGACTCTCGAACCCGGCAGTGTAAAGGGGCCTTCGCGCCCCGC
>JAAUYD010032729.1_pt1 | contig 26259 bp, 22 predicted proteins | sample 7278101 | NCBI WGS metagenome assembly JAAUYD01 (sample SAMN14350128, study PRJNA611818) | marine sediment metagenome | isolation source: surface marine sediment (0.6m) | place: French Polynesia: Moorea | collected 2018-08
AAGACTCGGCCCGATCCCCCGCCGCGCACGCCGGAAGAGGTTCTGCGCCTGTATGAGGCGGAGGATATCCTGGATGAGGGCGAATCCTACGCCCTATTCTCGAAACGCTTCACGCCCCGGCCGTATCCGATCGACGATGCGCCGCTGTCGGTCTTCACCGATCCGGCGCAAGTGCGGCGCGACTCGCTGGCGCATTACACGCGGGAATATGACCGCGCCGCCAAGATCCACAGCGCCCTCTGGCGCGAGGTCCGCCCCAAGCCGGCGCCGCCCTTCCGCCTCACCCCCGACCCGGCCCCGTCCGGTCCGACCCCATCCGAGCTGGCCCCCTCTGAACGGGCAAACGCGTTCATGTACCGCCACCCGGACAAAGGCGCGCCGGTCTCCGACCCGCTCCTGAAGACGGGCGCCAGCCAGTCGACCGCCCCCCTCGGCCCCTTCGCCCAACCGCTGTCAAACCGCCCAATTTCGAGCAGCGTAACGGCGTGGCGCAACTAAAGCGAGCGCGCGGCGGCGGAAGCGCGCGCCGAAACAGAGGCCAAAGCGGAGAGGCTCAAAGCCAATCAGGCGCTCCATAACCAGAACACCCAGGCCGATGAGAAGGTGAAGACACACCGTGAAGCGATACGCGTTCGCGGCGTTCTGCAGACTCTGCTGAACAGCGCCGAAAGAAGCGCCGACCCTGAACAGGTCGCAAGGTCGACGCTGAGATCGAGGCTACGGCGCCGAAAACAGATATGGAGAAGGCGATTTTCGAGCAGACAAAGCACATGCCACAGAGCATCGACGTGAAACCGCTTCCCGCTACCCCCCGGAAGGAAACCTATTTCTGTCGCGGTGCGGGTATGGAGGGCGCCTACGGTGAAGATTTCGCGCAGAAATTTAGAGAAGCTGGTCTGGAGCACGCCTATGTCGTCGACCCTGATGATTGGTCGACAAATGGGCTGTGGGACGCGTTTAGTGTTTTGTGGGAGAGAGACCTCGACAAAGACGCCACCGACATGACGCGCTTCGGGGACCAAGGCGAGCAATTCAACCTTGTGGGTTATTCCTATGGCGGTACGCAAGCCGCTAATACAGCCGCCGACTACGCCGATCGGGGCGGGACGGTCGACAACCTGGTTCTGGTTGGGACGCCCATCAGTCGGGAATTCTTGGAAAAGTGGGAAAACCATCCGAACATCGGTAAGGTGATCATTGAAGACTTACCCGGTAATCCGATCTATGCCGGTATGGGCTTCTGGGAGACCGCTAGAGCCGGAGCTACCTTGCAGTCACAAAATGATGGTGACAATGGGCTGCTTGGCGAAGGACATTACTTCTACAGTGGAGATGATGCGATAAGCGAAGAGCGTCGCAAGGAGTTCGTGGGGCGGTTGGTCAAGACTTTTCGTGAAAATGATAACTGACAGAAAGGTGGGTATAGAGTGAAACAGGACGCCCTTCGGCGGCTTTGGCCCGAGCGACTCGGTAAGGTGCTTCAGGTCATGGCCTGTCTCGGATTGGCGTTGAGCGCCATCTTGCTCTCGCTCCGAACGCGGGCAAGTTCCTATCTATCTTTCCATAATTGGGGCTATGAGGGCCTGTTTCACGGATCCTTGATCGTAGCGCAGTTTGCAATCTATTTACCCCTTCTCTTAATCGGGCGGCGCCTTTCGGGATATGGCGGACCTCTCCCGGTAGTTTGGTGGACGGCCACGTTCTATTTGTTGGTACAGCATTTGTTTTATTTCTTTATAGATGGTCATGTGGGACCAGCGTAGAAATGAACCGCCGTCATAGATTGTATTTTGAACGCTATCGTCGGCCCCGATTCATTGAGGCGGGCATATGGGGGGTGTACGACACCGCTAAGAAACTGCGTTTGGGCGCGTTCGCGGCGGGAGCGTCCACCGCTCTGGTGATCCCGCATCTCTGGGCCTTCGCGCCGTTTGGCAAAACGGTGGGCTCCCCGCAGGACTTGAGCATCATCGCCGGCGTCGGCGCCGTGGCCGCGTTAATCTCTTGGGCGCTCCTCCGCGCCGCGCGCCGGGTCTCGGGAACCAAGAGCCCGCTCGAATTCGCCTGCGCGTCTCTCTATGGGATGTATGCGATTCAAGCGCTGACGATCGTCGTCTGCCTTCAAGGGTGTTGACCACTCTGTAACCTAAGCCTGTATAGATGACCTCGGCCGATCCGCCGCCGCGCACGCCGGAAGAAGTTCTGCGCCTGTATGAGGCGGAGGATATCCTGGATGAGGGCGAATCCTACGCCCTATTCTCGAAACGCTTCACGCCCCGGCCGTATCCGATCGATGATGCGCCACTGTCAGTCCGAGGCGATCCGACGAGTCCCGAGGGCGGTTGTTTCTCGTCCCTTCAGACCAATACTCTCGTTTGTGTTTTCGAACCGCCCGCCGAAGGAGAGCGCCCATGTCTGAACGTCCGCCATTTCCACCGTTCAACCGCGAAACCGCGACGCAGAAAGTGCGCATGGCCGAGAATGCGTGGAACCTGCAAGACCCGGTCAAGGTTTCCCTAGCCTATACCGAAGACAGCCGTTGGCGGAACCGATCCGAATTCTTCTCCGGGCGCGACGCCATTGTCGCGTTTCTGACTCGGAAATGGCAGCGCGAGCTTGAATACCGATTGATCAAAGAGCTATGGGCGTTTGACGAGGCGCGGATCGCCGTTCGGTTTCAATATGAGTACCGCGACGATTCCGACAATTGGTTCCGGGCCTATGGCAACGAGAACTGGGAATTTGATGAACGCGGTCTGATGGCGTGGCGCCAAGCCTCGATCAACGATTTCAAGATCGCCGAGGCGGATCGCAAATTCACCTGGCCTTCGGGTCAGGTCCGACCGGACGACTTCCCGGGGCTGTTAGAACTAGGGCTCTAGGCGCCTTACAGAGTCCGGAGTTCCCCACGCGGGCCGATCCTAATTGCGATCCAACGCCTAGGACGCCGATCCGGTCTCGACCTGTGGGCGGCGCCACTCCGGCTGCGGCGACGGTACGCGCATCATCGCGCGCGTCTCTTGCACGACATCCGCGTCGGTCAGGTCTTCCAATAATTCGAAGGCGATCTCAACGGCGGTGCCGGGTCCGCTCGACGTGGTGATATTCCCATCCCGCACGACCGGCTGGTCGAGAAAGACCGCGCCCTGCGCCTGTAGAGTCGCGGCGTGCTTTCCGGTTTTCGAGTGATAGATCGAGGCTTTCCTGCCTTTCAGGGCGTCCGCATGGCCAAGCGCCAGAGACGCGACACAAACAGCCGATAACGGTTCGCCGCGCCCTGCGAAATGCTGGATTGTTTGTTTGAAGTCTTCGCTATAGGCCGCTTCGAAGAAGCCGGCCCATTCCATGCCGCCCGGAATGGCCAGCGCATCGAACAGGTCCAGGTCGAGATCTGACAAGAGCGCGTTGGGGGTGACCGTCAAGCCGCCGAACGCAGTCTTGACGCTGGGCGTTGACGCGGCGCTGACGACCTCGATATTGACATGATCCTGAAAACTCGCCCAGGCCATGACATCCGTATAGCCAGAGGTTTCGATCAGTTCGAACCCATCGGCCAGCAGCAGAAGCAGTTTTTTGTTATATGTCGCGCGCGCCATTGTTTTCCTCGGTTTGCAGATGATGGAAACTAGGAACAGCGCACAGGTTGGCAAGCGGTCGTGCCGCACTCTGCGCCACGCTGCGAAGATCGCCTTACCAAGAGAAGCGCCCTTCTCGGTCTATCAATTCGGCGTGTCTCTCTGATGGTCGCGCAGACTCCAGCGTGTGCCGCTTCGGGCGGAGGGGTGCGGATAATGAGGACGGTTGGGCAGAACCGAGCCTACGACCATGTCGACGACGTCTATGAGGCGACAGCCAAATTCCGGCGCATCCTTGAACCCGGCGCCGTCTCGGTCGTTTCAAAACAAAAGAAAATGAATATTCGTCCTAGGGTTGCGCGCCGGTGAACGCCATCCATGCGTGCTGCACATAGGCGCGGGAGAAACTGTGGCCGCCGGGGTGCAGGCAGAGCTGCATGATCTTATCGGCGTCGTTCTTATGGCTGTCGCAGCGCGCCTTACCGACGGTCGCGACGCCGACGGGTTCGAAACCGCCGCGCTTGAGGAAAAAGGCGAAGGCGGCGCGCACGTCGCCTTGCCGCGTGTCCGCGATCGGGCGTCCGGCCAGGGGCACGACCGTATCGCTTTCGCCGTGAAAATGGATCAGATCGACAGGCGCGCTTGGGCAGGTCGGCGGATGGCTCTTCCAGAACGTCCCGGCGATCGGGGCGAAGCCGATGAAGGCCGCGCCGCGCCGACAGGCCAGCTCCCAGACAGCCATCCCGCCGGCTGAAAAGCCGCTGGCCATGACCCGATCCCGATCGATCGGGAAGCGGCGAGCGGCGTCGTCCAGGACCGCCAGCATGAAAGCGCCCTCGTCGATCTCCGGCCTTCTGTTCTGCGCCGGGGCGTTGGGGATCGACCAATCGTCCAGCGCGGATTGCGGCGCGATCAGGGCGACGCCCAGCGTGTCCGCCGCCGCGCGCAGTTCCTTGTTCCGCACCGTCCGCGCCGCCTTGCCGCGATAGCCATGCAGAAACAGAATGGCGCCGATTCTTTCGCCGGCCTCCATGCCTGTCGCGCTCTGCGTTGGCAGGGCGATGCGATAGCTCCGCTGGCCGATCGGGCAATCGCTCTCGACGCCGCAGGCCAGGACGTCGCTAGGCGCCGTCAAGCCGAGCGCCAGCAGCATGATTGCGACGGTCAGCCTCCAGCGCTGCACCGGACGCCGTGCAAGGCCGATCAATTCGGCGTCTCGTTCGGATAGAGCCCCCAGACGCCCGCGCGCCGGAGCCATCCGTCATAGCCCTGCACCGAGACGGCGCACCAATCCACGTCGCACGCCTCGATCGTCGCGACCATGCCGGGGCCCAGCCGCGCGACGGCGGGGGCGGAAGGTTGCGGATCACGGCGCAGGGTCAGGATCGACTCTTTGACCATAACGCTGCGCCGGCCGCTGAGCATGGCGCGATGCACCCAGCCTTCAACGCCTTCCGCATCCCGGACTTTGCGCCAGGTGTCGTGTTCGGCGATGATCTCGACCGGCGTGTGTTCGCGCTGATAGACCCATTGCACCGGATAGCGCACGCCGGGGCCGGTGCGCATATTCACCTCGTCGGAGCCGAGACTGACAAAGCGGGGAACCGGCAGGCCGCTGTTCTGCTGCGCCAGGGCGGGTCCGAGCAGGGTCAAGAACGTGAGCAAGAAGAATAGAAACGGTCGTGCGACGGTCATGGAAAACTCGATCGTGTCCTTCGAATAGAGCGATGGGTCAGCCGGCGCGCATCATAGGGTGCCCTGTCGGCGAAGCGAAGCGCAAAACGCAGCCGGGTCGTGCGCCGCGTCCGCCGTCCGCCGTCCGCCAGTCGGGTTGGACGCGCAATTGGCAAACGCCGCCGGGCTGGTGTAAGACCGGCCAAACCGAGCATCACAAGTGAAGCGGACCGTCCCATGGCTGCGAAACCCGTCGTCATCGTCACACGAAAGCTGCCGGACATCATCGAGACCCGGATGATGGAGCTGTTCGACACGACGCTGAATCTGACCGATGAGGCGATGTCCGCCGAGCAACTGCGTGAGGCGGCCGCCTCGACCGATGTGTTGGTGCCCACCGTGACGGACCGGATCGACGCTTCGGTTATCGAGGCGGGCGGCGCGCGTCTGAAGATGATCGCCAGTTTCGGCACCGGCGTCGATCACATCGATTTCCAGGCCGCCAAGAAGCAGGGGATCATCGTCACCAATACGCCCGATGTTCTGACCGAGGACACGGCCGACATGACTATGGCGCTGATCCTGGCGGTGCCGCGGCGGCTCACCGAAGGCGAGTTGCGGCTCAGGGCCGGCGAGTGGAAGGGCTGGAGTCCGACCTCGATGCTCGGCCACCGGATCTGGGGAAAGCGGTTGGGTATTATCGGCATGGGCCGGATTGGTCAGGCGGTCGCCCGCCGGGCGCGCGGTTTCGGCCTGTCGGTCCACTATCACAACCGAAACCGCGTGCATGAAGAGATCGAGAATGAACTGGGCGCGACCTACTGGTCCAGCCTGGATCAGATGATCGCCCATATGGACATCATCTCGATCAACTGTCCGCATACGCCCGCCACCTATCACTTGCTGAACAAGCGCCGGCTGCAATTGATGAAGCCGCACGCCTATGTCGTGAACACCAGCCGAGGCGAAGTGATTGACGAGGATGCGCTGATCGCGGCGCTGGAGCGCGAGGAGGTCGCCGGGGCCGGGCTGGATGTGTATGAATCGGAGCCGGCGGTGAATCCCAAATTGCTGAAACTGAAAAGCGCCGTCCTGTTGCCGCATATGGGCAGCGCGACCATCGAAGGCCGCATCGCCATGGGCGAAAAGGTGATCGTCAACATCCGCACCTTCGCCGACGGTCACAATCCGAAGGACCGGGTCATCGATATGATGTTCTGACCGGCGTAGCGCGTCTTTGCTGGCCTAAAACTCGAACGCCGTCTCGAGCGCCGCCGGCGGTGGACCCGCGCTCGCGCCATAACGCTAAGGCCTCGTACTCGTGACCCGAAAACCGGCGACTCCGCAATACGCCTATCAAGGCGACCCGAACGCCAGTTGGCTGCGCAACCGGGTGCGGCGGCATATCGGCGAACTCGCGCGGATCGCGCCTTTCGTCATTGTCTCGCGCGCCGGGATCCTGCTCCTGCTGACCGCCGATTTCATCATGCTGGGCCAATCGGATGCGCGCGAGACAGGCTATTACTCACTGGCTTCGGCCCCGTTCATTTTCTTGATGGTGACCGGGATCGGCACGGTTCAGGGTGTGATGATTGTGACGTCGCATCGGTTTGGCGCCGGCGATCTGACGGGCTGCGGCGCGGTCTGGCGGCGGGGTCTGCTCTGGGCCTTCCTGATGGGCTCGCTCCTGACAATTTTGTCGATGCAATCGGGGACGTTCTTCCATTTGATCGGTCAGGAGGCGAGTCTGGCCGACGGCGCCGGCGAGGCCGCCTTTTGGATGAGCCTGGGCCTGATGCCCAACATGCTGTTCGCCACCTGCTCCTTCTGGCTCGAAGCGATCAAGCGGCCAAAGCCGGGTTTGGCGGCGATCATCGCCGCCAACATCGTGAATATCGCCCTAAATTCCGTCCTGATCGAAGACAGCGGCGCCGATGGCGCTGCGCTGGCCACCTCGTTGGCGCGCGTCTTCATGGCCGCGGCGCTGATTCTCTATATCTGGAATCTAAGGGATCGAGACGCGTTCGGACTACGCGAACCGGCCGATCCGGGGCGCGGTCTGTTCTTGGCGCGCTGGTGGCGCGGCAGCCGCGAGCAGCGCAAATATGGGTACGCGACCGGCGTCGCCTATGGTTTCGAAAGCGCCAGCTTCAGCGTTATGCAGCTCTATGCCGGCTGGCTCGGCTATCAGGCCGCCGCCGCCTACGGCATCGGCATGAACCTGACCGCCTTGTTGTTCATGAGCGCCCTGGGCATGGCGGCGGCGACCTCGGTCCGGGTCGGCATCGCCCACGGTCGCAGCGACTACCCCGACCGGGCGTTGGCCGGTTGGGTCGGGCTCGGCGCGACGACTGTGATGATGGGGATCGTCTGTTTGGTGCTGACGACCTCAACCGGTTGGGTGGTCAGCCTCTACACTGACGCGCCGGATCTGATTCCGCTTTTGCTCCCAGCGGTGTTTCTGGTCGGTTTCATCATGCTGGGGGACGGTCTGCAAATCGTGCTGTCGAACGTGATCCGCGCGTCGGCCGAGCCTTGGATCGCCACGTTCCTGAACTTTGTCTCTTACGCCTGCGTGCAAATCCCGCTGGGTTATATCCTGGCCATCACGCTGCAGCGTGGCGTGCAAGGCCTGTTTGAAGCGATCCTGATCGCCGCCATCGTCTCTGCTTCCTTGCTTGGAAGCCGCTGGACCCTTCTATGCTGGAAGGCGTCGCGCGGGACATCATAGTCGGCCCAAACGTCCGCCAAAAGGCGCGTGGGCGCTTTAGTAGGTCGGTTAGGCGGCGACTTGCCCGTTGTTGTCGCCACCGTCCCCCGCATCGCCATCCGCGGTCTTTTCCGTGTCGATCAGCCGGCTGCGCGGGAGGGTTAGGGTTACGGTGGTGCCGACGCCCTCTTTGCTTTCCAGCGTCAAGCCGCCGTCATGCAGCTCCGCAAGCCGGCGGCTGAGGGCCAGGCCGATTCCGGCGCCCTGATCCTTTCGGGTCAGGACGCTGCCGACTTGATGGAAAGGTTCGAAAACCCTTTCCTGCTGCGCCGCGGGAATACCAACGCCTGTGTCGCGCACTGAAATCTTCAGCCCGGTCGGGCCGGTCTGCGTCTCAATCTCGACCGAGCCGCCGCGTTCGGTGAACTTGATGGCGTTGGAAAGGATGTTGAGCAGAACTTGCTTTAGCTTGCGCGCGTCGCCGCGCGCCGACAGCGCCGTCGTCGCCGATCCGTTGATCAGGTCGACGCCCCGCTCGGTCGCGGATTGGCGCACCAACCGCAAGGCGTCTTGGATCAGCGCCCGCAAATCGACCGGCTCTTCCTGCAAGTCAAACTTGCCGACTTCGATCCGGCTGATGTCCAGAATATCGCCGATCAAAGCGAGCAGGTGGTTGGCGCTGCTGTGGATGTCCTCGACATAGCGTGTGTATCGCTGGTTTTCGATGCTGCCGAACAGGCCGAGCTTCATGGTTTCAGCGAACCCGATGATGGCGTTGAGCGGCGTCCGCAACTCGTGGCTCATATTCGCCAAGAATTCGGACTTGGAGCGGTTCGCCGCCGCTTCAGACCGCAAGGCGTCCATCAGCTTATATTGCGCGTCTTTCTCCTGGGTGATGTCTTGGCTGGTGCCGGAGAAGCCTTGAAACGCGCCCTCTTCATTCTGAACAGCGACGACCTTCTCCGCGATGTGCCGAACCCCGCCCGCGGCGTCGATGATCCGATATTGGATATCGTAATCCCGCCCCGTCTCGCGCGCGGTGGCGATGCAAGCGGTCAGCCTGTCGCGATCTTCGGGGTGGATATGAATTCCCAGTCGGCTCCAGTCCGACAGGTCCGCTTCTGGCTGCAAGCCATAGATCTCTCGGAAAAGGCCTGAGGTCTCGACAATGCGGCCGTCGGGACGCGAAATCCAGTAGCCGATATGAGCGGCGCGCGCCGCCTGCTCCAGTCGCGCCTCGCGATAAAGCAGCTCAAGATTGTTTTGCCGCAAGTCCCGGGTGCGGTCGTCGACGCGCTGTTCCAATAGGGCGTTTTGGCGCCGGTACTGGACCAGGAAATAGGCCGCCATCGAGGCCAAACCGACGCCGGCCAGCACCAGAATCGTCCAGGCGAACACAATGCGTTGCAGATTCCCGCGTGTAGCCGCCTGATCGTCGAGTTTTTGATCGTGATACAGTTTGACGGATATATGCCAGAACCAATTCGCCTGCGTGATGAACTGATCGAGAACCGGTTGAAAATCTTGAATGTCGGCCTTTGTGAGGATCGGCTTCTGGATCAAATCGACGTCGATCCGGCCCGCGACCCGGTCCAGCGCCGCTTGCGCTTCCGCATAGCCGTCCGCCGCGCTCAGCACAGTGACGGTTCTCTCGAGGCTGAGAATATCGAGCCGACCCAGAACGATCTCCGCCCTCAGGGCGATCTCGGACCGAAGCCTTTCGGAGACCGGGGCGGCGGGGTCCTGCGCCGCTGCGGCCTCGTTCGTCGCGGTAAAGAGGGCCTGTTGCAGCGCCACGGTTTCATTCATCAACTGTCCGGTGCGGAAGACTAAGCCGTCATGCGGATCCGGGTTCGTATTCTGCAATTCCGTCATGGAATTGGAGTAGATCGTCACAACGCCGACGGACATGACCACAAGAACGCCCACCAGAAAGAACGCGGCGAAGCCCGAGACGAACGGGCTGATCCGCGCTCTGAGCCCTGGGGCTTTGCGTGGCGTCGATTGGACGGATGGCGGCATGACGTGAAGACCCGGCGACGCGTGATGAAGCGGTTACACTAATCCGATCATGCCAAAGTGTAACGGATGATTTCTTAATATCCCGTAAATACGGATCGGCGGCGCTGACACACCCGGACGCCAACCAGAGGGTCGGTATTCTTGATCCGCGTCAATATTGCACCCCTTGGCGCCGCTCCCCATATCGAATGTGCGAAAAAGGGAAGGCCGGGACCGGCTTCCTGCGTCCTGTTTTGGGTTCTGAAGAGCCCGTCGGCGGGGCGGCGCGCGCGGCGGTCGCTTCGGGGCCGGCGCGGCTCTTTCAACTCCATCCGCGTTTGCTGGCGCCGGCCGGGAATGCGAACCGAGAGGGTGACGCATGAATATCGAGAAATTCACGGACCGCAGTCGCGGTTTCATCCAGGCCGCCCAAACACTGGCGGCGACCTCAAATCATCAACGCCTGACGACCGAGCATCTGGCTAAAGTCCTGCTGGACGACCAGGAAGGTCTGGCGGCCGGGCTGATCAAGGCCGCCGGCGGCGACGCGAAAGCGGCGTCAGAGGCGATCCGCGCCGAGATTGCGAAAATCCCTCAGGTCCAAGGGCCGGGCGCAGGCGATCTGCATCTCGACACGGGCTTGGCGAAGGCGCTGAGCAACGCTGAAACGCTGGCGGAGAAGAACGGCGATTCATATGTCACCGCCGAATTCCTGTTGCTGGCGCTGGTCATGGCGGAAGAAACGGCCGGTGCGCAGGCCTTGAAGTCGGCCGGCGTGACGCCGCAAGCGCTGAACGGCGCGATCAAGGAAATGCGCAAAGGCCGAACCGCCGACACGGCGGGCGCGGAAGCAGGGTTCGACGCGTTGAAGAAATATGCGCGCGACCTGACCCAGGCGGCGCGAGACGGCAAACTCGACCCGGTGATCGGGCGCGACGAAGAAATCCGCCGTACGATCCAGGTGCTCTCGCGCCGGACCAAGAACAATCCGGTACTGATCGGCGAGCCGGGCGTTGGGAAGACGGCGATTGTCGAAGGCCTCGCCCTTCGTGTCGTGAATGGCGACGTGCCGGAAGCCTTGCGCGACAAGAAGCTGATGTCGCTCGATCTCGGCGCGATGATCGCCGGCTCGAAATTCCGGGGCGAGTTCGAGGAGCGGTTGAAGGCGGTGCTGGAGGAGATCGGCGCGGCCGCGGGCGAAATCATTCTGTTCATCGACGAGCTGCACACGCTGGTCGGCGCCGGCAAGGCCGATGGAGCGATGGATGCGTCGAATATGCTGAAGCCGGCTTTGGCGCGCGGCGAGCTGCATTGCGTCGGCGCGACCACGCTGGACGAGTATCGTAAACATATCGAGAAGGACGCGGCCCTGGCGCGGCGTTTCCAGCCCGTGGTGATTTCCGAGCCGACGGTCGAGGACACGGTCTCTATTCTGCGCGGCTTGAAGGAGAAGTACGAAGTCCATCATGGCGTGCGCATCACCGACGCCGCCATTGTCTCCGCGGCCGCCCTGTCGAACCGCTACATCACCGACCGGTTTCTGCCGGACAAGGCGATCGATCTGGTGGATGAAGCGGCCAGCCGTCTGCGCATGGAGGTCGACAGCAAACCGGAAGAAATCGATGAGCTGGACCGCCGGATTGTTCAGTTGAAGATCGAACGCGAGGCCTTGAAGAAAGAGACCGATCGCGGCTCGAAGGATCGGCTGGAGAAGCTGGAGCGTGAACTCGCGGATCTGGAGAGCGAGTCCAATCTGCTGACCGCGCGTTGGCAGGCCGAGAAACAGAAGCTGAGCAGCGCCCAGGACATCAAGGAACAGCTCGAGGCGGCGCGTCTTGAGTTGGACCGGGTCCAGCGCGAGGGTCGGTTCGAGCGCGCCGGCGAGTTGACCTATGGCGTGATCCCCGATCTCGAACGTGCGCTGGTCGAGGCCGAAGGCGAGTCCGAGGACCATATGCTGGAGGAAGAGGTTCGCGAAAACCACATCGCCGGCGTCGTCTCGCGCTGGACCGGCATTCCGGTCGATAAGATGTTGGAAGGCGAGCGCGAGAAGCTGCTGCGGATGGAAGAGGCGATCGGCGCCCGCGTGATCGGCCAGGAAGAGGCCGTGGCGGCCGTCTCCAACGCCGTGCGTCGGGCGCGCGCCGGGCTTCAGGATCCGAACCGACCGATCGGCTCTTTCCTGTTCCTGGGCCCGACCGGGGTCGGCAAGACCGAACTGACCAAGGCCTTGGCCGAATTCCTGTTCGACGACGATCAGGCCATGGTCCGGATCGATATGTCCGAATTCATGGAGAAACATTCGGTCGCCCGATTGATCGGCGCGCCGCCGGGCTATGTCGGCTATGACGAGGGCGGCGCCCTCACGGAAGCGGTGCGGCGGCGGCCTTATCAGGTCGTGCTGTTCGACGAGATCGAAAAGGCGCATCCGGATGTCTTCAATGTGCTGCTGCAGGTGCTCGATGACGGGCGCTTGACCGACGGTCAGGGCCGCACGGTCGATTTCAAGAATGTGCTGATCGTGATGACCTCCAATCTCGGTTCCGAGTTCCTCACCAATCAGGGCGAAGGCGAGGATGTCGAAGCGGTGCGGCCGCTGGTGATGGAGGTCGTGCGCGGCTCGTTCCGGCCGGAATTCCTGAACCGTCTCGATGAGCTGCTGCTGTTCCGCCGCCTCAGCCGCGATGATATGGGCAAGATCGTCGACATACAGCTCGACCGTCTCGCGGGTCTGCTGCAGGACCGGAAGATCGCCTTGAACGTAGACGCCGCGGCGAAGGCCTGGCTGGCGGACAAAGGCTACGATCCGGCCTATGGCGCCCGGCCGTTGAAGCGGGTGATCCAGCGAAAGCTGCAAAATCCGCTGGCCAGCCTGATCCTCGAAGGGGCCGTGTCTGACGGCGAAGAGGCGAAGGTCGGCGTCGCCGCCGACGCCTTGGTCATCAACGGCCATGTCGAAGCGGCGGAGGCCGCCTGACCCAGCCGTCCAAGCGGTGGAAGGGTCTGGTATTGGAAAGGCGGTCCTTCGTTGACCGCCTTTTTCCTTTTTCGCGTTGCATCTTTTTTAAACCTACCGGATGCTGCGGCTTGAGCGATGATCGGCGCGGGGGGCGCCGAGACGCCGCGTCCGGCGATATCCGCACCCAAGACCCGCCGGGCCGCGCTTGCGGCGAACCCCTGACGAACCCAAGGGCGATCATCGAAGAGCGTTCCGCGCTGATGACGGGACGATCCTTGAAGTCGAACAGGAGGTTCACGATGACAACAGATATCGCATTGGACGGCGGCTGTCGGCGCTTGGCGCTGCGAACGGCCGTCATGGCGGCGGTCCTGGCCTTTGCCGGACCCTTGATGGCGCCGTCGGCGCTCGCCGAGGTCGTGTATCACCGGGGCAACACCGGTGAACCGGAAACGCTGGACCAACACAAGACCTCGACCACTTATGAAGGCCATATTCTTCGCGACCTCTATGAAGGTCTGGTTGTCTATGACGCAGCGGCCAATGTGGTGCCGGGCGTCGCGGAATCCTGGACCGTCAGCGATGACGGGACGGTCTATACGTTCAACCTGCGCTCGGACGCGAAATGGTCGAACGGCGATCCGGTAACCGCCGAGGATTTCGTCTATTCGTTCCAGCGCATCATGACGCCGGAAACGGGCGCCAAATACGCTAATATCCTTTACCCAATAAGGGGAGCGGAAGCCGCGAATACCGGCGACGCGGGTGTGGACGCGATGGGGGTCCGGGCGGTGGACGCGACGACCCTGGAAATCACACTGGAATCGCCGACGCCCTATTTCATCGAGTTACTGACCCACCAGACCGGTCTGCCGGTTCATAAGGGCTCCATCGATGAACATGGCGCTGAGTTCGTACGGCCCGGCAATCTTGTCAGCAACGGCGCTTATGCCTTGGCGGAATCGGTGCCGAACAGCCATATCAAGATGGTCAAAAACGCCAACTTCCACGACGCCGCCAATGTCCAGATCGACACGGTGTTCTTCTACCCAAACGAGGATCGCGGGGCCGCGCTGAGGCGGTTCCAGGCCGGCGAACTACATTCCAACAATGATGCGCCGACCGAGCAGATCGCGACAATCAAAGAACAACTCGGCGACCAGTTCCGGGTCGCGCCCTTCCTCGGCACCTACTATTATGCAGTGAAGGCGGACAAGGAGAAACTGGCGGATGTACGCGTACGCCAAGCTTTGTCCATGGCGATCGACCGGCAGTTCCTGGCCGAGGAAATTTGGGCCGACACGATGGTCGCGGGCTATAGTTTCGTGCCGCCGGGCATCGGGAATTACGGCGAGCCCGCCTATGCCGACTATAAAGATATGTCGATGATCGACCGCGAGGATAAAGCCATCGCCCTCCTGGCGGAGGCCGGCTATTCGCCCGACAATCCGCTGACCATCGAAATCCGCTACAACACGTCGGAGAACCACAAGAACACGGCTCTAGCGATCGCGGATATGTGGAAGCCCTTGGGCGTCACGGTTGAGCTGCTGAACACCGATGTCTCAACCCACTATGCGCATCTGCGCGACAAGGGGGACTTCGATGTCGCCCGGGCCGGCTGGATCGGCGACTATTCCGATCCGCAGAATTTCCTGTTCATGGTCGAATCCGACAATGACGGTTTCAACTACGCGAATTACAATAATCCGGACTATGACGCGTTGATGGACGCCGCCGCCGCCGAAACCGACCTGCAGAAACGGGCGGAGATTCTGTTCCAGGCGGAGACGATCTTCATGCGCGATCTGCCCTTCATCCCGATCCTGTATTACGGCAGCATGAGCATGGTGTCCGACAAGCTGATCGGCTGGGAGGACAATATCCAGAACGTGCACGCGACCCGCTGGATGCGGATTGAGGGCTAAGCGGCTCTGGGAAGGGGCGGCGTCAGATCGGCGCCGCCCCTCTTCCTTGTCGGTTCGGCATCCGTCCATGTACAGCTACGTCTTTCGACGGGTTTTCAGCGCGCTCCCGACGCTGTTCGTCGTCATCACCATCTCCTTCTTCCTGATGCGCGTCGCGCCGGGCGGGCCGTTCAATCTGGAGCGGCCGCTGGAGGCGAAGGTGATGGAAAACCTGATGCGGATTTACAATCTGGATAAGCCGCTTTGGGAGCAATATGCGATCTATCTCTACAATCTGTTCCAGGGCGATTTGGGCCCCAGCTATTTCTTTCGCGATTTCTCGGTCGCCGAACTGATCGCCCAAGGCCTGCCGATTTCGGTGCAATTGGGCGGGCTGGCCTTGCTGCTGGCCCTGACCATCGGCTGCGGGTTGGGCGTGATCGGCGCGATCAAGCAAAACCAACCGGCGGATTTCGGCGTCATCGCGCTCGCCACCATCGGCATCACCATTCCCAATTTCGTTGTTGCTCCGGTCCTGACGCTGTTCCTGGCGGTGCATTTCGACATTCTGCCGGCTGGCGGCTGGGGCGACGGCGCCTTGGCGAACAAGGTGCTGCCGGTCCTGACTCTAGCGCTGCCGCAGGTCGCGGTGATCGCGCGCTTGACGCGCGGCAGCATGATCGAGGCGCTGCATTCCCATCATATCCGCACCGCAAGGGCCTACGGCCTGCCCGGGCGGGTCGTTGTGGTGCGGCACGCCTTACGCTCGGCGCTGTTGCCCGTCGTCTCCTATATGGGGCCGGCGGCGGCCGCCTTGCTGACCGGTTCGGTTGTGGTCGAGACCATCTTCGGAATTCCCGGCATCGGCCGCTATTTCGTCCAAGGCGCGCTGAACCGCGACTATACGTTGGTCATGGGGACGGTGATCGTCATCGCGGTGTTCGTCGTGCTGTTCAATCTGATCGTCGATCTGCTCTATTCGCTGCTCGACCCGCGGGTGCGTTATGACTGACGCGTCCGTCACTGCGCAATCGAACGGCGCTGTCGCGCAGGAAGGGCGCTCCCTGTGGCAAGACGCGATGCGACGGCTGCGGGCGAATAGGCCGGCCGTCGCCAGCATCGTGATCCTGATCCTGATCACCATCGCCTGCGTGCTCGGCCCGACCTTGTCGCCGCACACGTTCGACGCAGTCTATCGCGACTATGTGAAAGTCCCGGCCAGCCTGTCTTCCTATCCGCGCGATGAACAGATCGAGCCCGCCATGCGCACCGCCTTGCGCCGCGCCCGGGTTGAGATCGGGGAATGGACGGTCGAGGATGACCGGATTCCCATCGTTATCACCTCGACGCGTGAGATCGACCCAAGACTCAACCGGTATCTCGACCGCGCGGCCCTGTTTGAGAACGCCCAGGTGCTCGATCTGTCCGACGACAAGAGGTCCGCTCGGTTGGTCGCCGACATCACGCGCCTTTACTTCTTCTTCGGCACTGACGCGAATGGCCGAGACCTGATGACCCGAATCCTGAAGGCGGGTCAGATATCGCTCTCGATCGGCCTGCTCGCCACTGTCGTCGCCCTATCGATCGGCGTCGCCTATGGCGCGGCGGCGGGCTATTTCGGCGGTCGCATCGACAGCTATATGATGCGGTTCGTCGATATCCTCTATTCGCTGCCCTACACGTTCTTCGTGATCCTCTTGGTCGTCTTTTTCGGCCGGAACTTTGTTCTGATGTTCATTGCGGTCGGCGCCATCGAATGGCTCGATATGGCGCGGATCGTGCGTGGCCAGACGCTCAGCATCAAACGCCAGGAATATGTCCATGCGGCCCAGGCCATGGGCGTCGGAACGCGCGGCATCTTATCGCGGCATATCGTGCCGAACCTGTTGGGGCCGGTGGTGATCTACATGACGCTGATGGTGCCGAAAGTGATCCTGCTCGAGAGCTTCCTCAGTTTTCTTGGTCTCGGCGTCCAAGAGCCTTTGTCCAGTTGGGGCGTCTTGATCGCGGAGGGATCGCGCAATCTTCAAGGCGCGACCTGGATGCTGATCTATCCGGCGCTGTTCCTGACGACGACGCTATTCTGCCTGAATTTCATTGGCGACGGGTTGCGCGACGCGCTCGACCCGAAGGACCGGTAGGCGCGCATGTCGGGTCCCTTGCTCCAAGTCTCCAACCTCGTCGTCGATTTCGATACGCAAGACGGCGTCGTCAACGCCGTGCGCGGGATCGACCTTTGCGTCGCCAAAGGAGAGACGGTCGGCGTGGTCGGCGAATCCGGCAGCGGCAAGAGCCAGATCATGCTGGCGATCATGGGCCTGTTGGACCGGAACGGCCGGGCCTCGGGCGCCGTGCGGTTCGACGGCCAAGAGATCCTCGGGCTGCCGAACCGGCGGCTGAATACCATCCGCGGCAACCGGAGCGCCATGATTTTTCAGGAGCCGATGACCTCGCTCGACCCTTGCTACACGATAGGTGATCAAGTGGCGGAGCCGATCCGGTTTCATCGCGGGGCCAGCGCCGCCCAGGCCCGGGCGCGGGTTCTCGATCTATTGGCGCAAGTCGGCATTCCCGACCCCGAGGAAAAAATCGAGTCATACCCGCATGAACTCTCCGGCGGGCAGCGGCAGCGGGTGATGATCGCCATGGCGCTGGCGAACGAGCCGGACCTGTTGATCGCCGACGAGCCGACCACCGCGCTTGATGTCACGATTCAGGCGCAGATCCTCGAACTGCTGGCCGAACTGCAGGCGCGCTACGGTATGGCGATCGTCTTCATCACCCATGATTTGGCCGTGGTGCGTCACATCTCCGATCGGGTCTATGTCATGGAGGCGGGCGTCGTCGTCGAAGAGGGCGCGACGAAAACGATCTTCGCAAACCCGACCCACGACTACACCAAGATGTTGCTGGCGGCGGAGCCGAGCGGCGTCAAACACCCGCCGGAACCGGACGCGCAGACGGTGATCGAGGCGGCGCATGTCGATGTCATTTTCAGCAGCCGCACTGGACTGCTCGGCTTCAGCAAGACACGCAACGTTCACGCGGTAAAGGATATCAGCCTGCGCCTACGCCAGGGTCAAACGCTTGGCGTCGTTGGCGAAAGCGGGTCCGGGAAATCCACGCTTGGGCGGGCTCTGCTGCAATTGCTGCCGAGCGCAGGCGAGGTGCGTTATGAGGGACGGGCGCTGCACGGTCTTCCCGAGCGCGACTTGCGTCCCTTGCGACGTGAAATGCAGATCGTCTTTCAAGACCCGTTCGGCTCCCTAAGTCCGCGCATGACGGTCGGCGAAATCGTCACCGAAGGCCTGCTGGTGCATGAGCCGCGTCTAAGCCGAAGCGATCGCGAGCGGCGCGCCGATGAGGCGCTGCTCGAAGTCGCGCTCGATCCGTCGATGAAGCGGCGCTACCCGCATGAATTTTCCGGCGGGCAGCGGCAGCGCATCGCTATCGCCCGGGCCATCGTCTTGAAGCCCCGCTTCATCCTACTCGACGAACCGACCAGCGCGCTCGACCGCTCGGTGCAAGTACAGATAGTAGACTTGTTGCGCGATCTGCAACAGACGCATGGGCTGAGCTACCTGTTCATCAGTCACGATCTCTCCGTCGTTCGCGCCATGGCGGACGAGGTCATGGTGATGAAGGATGGCGCGCTCATCGAGCAGGGGCCGACCGAGGCGATCTTTCAAGCGCCTAAGACCGACTATACCAAAGCTTTGATCGCCGCCGCCTTCGATCTCAAGACCGCGGCCTAGCGGCCTTTCTCGAACGTCGATCACCGCTGTATTGACGGGCTTCGGCTTGTGCGCCGGTCGGATGCCGCCTACACCGATCTCAATTCCCCAAGTGTGAAGCGGATATGGAGTTCGTCACGCCCACGATCATCGCCGCGCTGCTAGGCGGCGCCTTCGCCGGCGGGTTCGTCGCCGGGCTCACCGGGTTCGGTACGGCCTTGGTTGTCTCGGCGATCTGGCTGCAATTTTGGGACCCGCTCTTCGTTGCGCCCCTGGTTGCGATCTGTTCCGTCGCCGGTCAGGTGTCCGGCGCGCGCACGACTTGGCGGTTGTTTCAGTGGCGCGCGGTGACGCCGTTCCTGCTCGGCGCCGCCTTGGGCCTGCCGATCGGGTCCTGGTTGCTGGACCATGTTTCGGCGGAGGGTGTGAAGATCGCGACTGGCCTCTTCCTGACCCTTTATGCCGGCTATTTCCTGCTCGGACGCACCCTGCCGAAGATCGCGATCGAGAACCGGGCGGCCGACGCAGGGGTCGGCATGGTCGGGGGCGTGATGGGCGGCATGGTCGGCCTCTCAGGCCCGGCCCCGATCATCTGGTGCCAGTTGCGCCAGCTCTCGAAACAGATGCAACGCGGGATCTATCAGCCCTTCAACACGATCGTGCTGGCCGTAGCGGTGGCGTTGCACGCACTGGCCGGACGGGTTGATGCGACGGTCGGGATCGGATTCGCGATCTGTCTGCCGGCGACGATCCTGGGCGCGACGCTAGGCGAGCGGCTCTATCACACGCTCGACGATCGGTTGTTTCACCGCGCCGTCCTGGCGTTGCTGCTGCTGGCGGGTCTCGGCCTGCTGATCCGCACGGCGCTGGAGTCCTAGCGGGATCGCCTCATGGAGCTTTGGGTCCCGATCACGATCGCCGCCGCCTTCCTACAGAATCTGCGCTCTGCGTTTCAAAAGCATTTGAAAGGCGTGCTTTCGACCGGCGGGGCGACCTTCTCGCGCTTCATCTTCGCACTGCCTTTCGCGCTTCTCTATGCCGGGGTTTTGTGGCGGCTGCATGAGGGCGCCGCACCCGTCTTCGGTGCCGCCTTCTTCCTCTACGCGGCGATCGGCGGATTGGCCCAGATCCTGGCGACCGCCTTGCTGGTGGCGCTGTTCTCCCATCGCAATTTCGCAGTCGGCACGGCGTACTCCAAGACCGAGACGGTTCAGACCGCCTTCATCGGTGTGATCCTGTTGGGCGACGCAATTTCCGGGCAAGCCGCAATTGGCATACTGGTCAGCCTCTGTGGAGTGATCGCCCTTTCGGCCGGTCAGACTGGATTCAACAAAGGGCTCGTGAAAGACCTTGTCGGCCGTTCAGCACTGATGGGGCTGGCGTCCGGCGCGTGTTTCGGCGTCGCGGCGGTCAGCGTTCGTGGCGCGTCCCTGTCGCTCGGCGGCGACGGGTTCGTGTCCCAGGCTGCGACGTCGCTCGCAGCGGTCTTGATCTTTCAGACCGCGGCGATGGCCGTCTGGCTTCGCTGGAAAGAACCAGGCCAGATCATGGCGACGGTGCGAGCTTGGCGCCTCGCCCTGCCGGCGGGGATCAGCGGTTGGGCCGCCTCGGTCGGCTGGTTCACGGCGATGACGATTCAGAACGCCGCCTATGTCCGCGCACTGGGCCAAGTCGAGCTGGTCTTCACCTTCCTGGCGAGTTGGTTCCTGTTCAAGGAAAAGTCGCAGCCGGTCGAGATCGTTGGGGTTGGTTTGGTCTGTCTGGGCGTCGTCCTGTTGGTCTTACAGTCTTAGCCGTTAGTCACCCTCTACGTTTTAGGGCCGACTCGAACCCAAGCGCCAGCAGACCAGCGACCAATCCCCAAAAGGCGGAGCCGATCCCGAATAGGCTCAAGTCCGACGCGGTGGCGCAGAGTGCGATCACGGCCGGTATCCGATGCGCATCCTCGTTCAAGGCCGTCGCCAGACTGCCGCCCAGCGCCGCCACCAGGGCCAATCCGGCGATCGTCGCGATCAGGGCGCCCGGCAAAGCCGCAAACAGGGCGACCAGAGAGGCGCCGCCGATCGCCAGGAGGAGATACAGGAACCCGTAGATCGGCCCCGCCAACCAGCGTTTCGCCGGGTCGGGATGGGTGTCAGGCCCGGTGCAGATCGCCGCCGTGATCGCCGCCATATTGCTGGTCACGGCGCCAAAGGGTGCGCTGGCCAGCGCGCACAGCCCCGTCACCGAAAGGCCGGTCCGCACCGGCGGTTCATAGCCGGAGGCTTTCAGGACGGCGAATCCGGGCAGGTTCTGCGCCGCCATCGTCACCAGATAGAGCGGCAGGCCGAGCCCGATCAAAGCGGCCCAATCGAATTCGGGCGTGATCACGCTCCAATCGGAGAGCCGAAGCAGGCCTTCCGGCAACGTCGACTGCGCAACGCCCAACGGCGCGCCGAGCCCGAAGACGAGTGCGATCCCGATGGCGAGCACGCCGATTACCGCCCAGCTCGGATTGATCGCGCGCAGCAGCAGGAACAAGCCGATCAAAGACAGGACCAGGATCGGCGCGTCGGAAGCCTGATCGAAGGCGCCGATCACGAACTTGATCAGAACGCCAGCCAGCATGCCCGCCGCGACGCCGGTCGGCAGCGCTTCGATCAGCCGCGTCAGGGGGCGCAGATAGGCGGTCGCCAGGATCGCGACGGCCACCGCGATATAGCAGCCGACCGCCTCGGCCATGCTGATCGATCCATCGGTCGCCGCGACCAGGGCGGCGCCGGGCGTCGACCAGGCGGTGATCATCGGCATCCGTGTCTTGATGCTCAGAAAAGCGCTGCTGACCGCCAAGGCCAGACAGACCGCCGAGACGCCGGACACGGTCTCGATCGGGCTTGCGCCAAGCGCCTGCGCCGCCGCGACAAGAATCGCCAGCGTCCCGCCGAACCCGACCAGGACGGCGACAAGCGCGTTTATGACCAGACTGGCGCGCACGCGCCGGCTCAGGCGACGCCCAGAAAGGACTGTACCAGGTCGAGGAACGGACCCGGCGCTTCCGCATGCACCCAATGGCCGGCGCCGGGTACGATCTCGATCTCTGATCGCGGGAACAGTCGGTCGATCTCGGCCTGATGATGCGGCTGGATATAGTCGGACTTGGCCCCGGCGATAAACAGCGTCTGTTTTCCGAAGGATTTGCCATGGGGGAAGGTGGGGAACCCCATGATCGCGTCGAAATTTTCCTCCAGCGCCGCCAGATTGAGCCGCCATCTCAGCGCGCCGTCCGACACTTGGATATTGTGCGCCAGGAACGAGCGGATCGCCGGGTCGTCGATCTCATCCGCCAGGGCCTGTTCGACATCGGCCCGTTTCGAATAGGCGGCGAGCGGCAGGGCGCTCATCGTTTCAATATAATCGATCAGGGTCCCGCCGGACGGGGCCGGGGCGATATCGACGACGACCAGACGCTCGACCGAATGCGGATGCGCCAAGGCCAGAGCCATCGCCGCCTTGCCGCCCATACTGTGACCGACCACCGAAGCATGGCCGCTGCAGCGCCGCTTGATCACCGAAGCCAGATCTTCGGCCAGGCTCTCGTAGCGGTGATCCGAGTCCCAGGGTGACTCGCCGTGATTGCGCAGATCGACCGTCAGGACCCGGTGGCGCCGCGACAGGCGCTTGGCGATCGCCGTCCAATTGCGTTTGGATCCGAACAGGCCATGTACGATCAGAACCGGCGGTCCGGCGCCGAATTCGGAAACCGCGAGTTCTAAGGCGTGAGCCATCTTGATCCCTGGTGCGTCGAGGCGGGCTAAGGATTTACTGTCGCGTCTACACCGGCGAATTCCAAGCATTCTTTCCTGTCGCACCGCTTGCCACAGTGTTCTGCCGCGATAGGGTCGCAGCCGTTGACTTCACTTTGCGAAACGAGCCCGCCCGATGCTGACGATTTCTTCGAATTTTGATTCCGGCAATATCCAGGTCGTCTCTCAAGAGCGGCCTGATGCGATCCGCCTGCGCATCGAGAAGGACGCCGGCCCGGACGGGTTCTTCCAATGGTTCCATTTCCGCGTCGTCGGTCACGCGGGCGAAGCGCTGCGCATGGTGATCGAAAACGCCGGCGAGGCCAGCTATCTGAAAGGCTGGGAAGGCTATCGCGCCTGCGCCAGCTATGATCGCGAAACCTGGTTCCGGATCGACACCGACTATGAGGACGGCGCACTGATCTTGTCGCACACGCCCGCCTGCGACAGCATCTATTACGCCTATTTCGCGCCCTATGGGCGAGAGCGGCATCACGACCTGATCGCGCGTTGCCAGACTGATGCGCGGGTCTCGGCCAGCGTCCTGGGGCGCTCAGTCGATGGCGAGGATATCGATCTTCTGACCATCGGCCGACCGGCGCCGGAGAAACGGGTCCTGTGGACCATCGCGCGCCAGCATCCCGGCGAGACCCAGGCCGAGTATTGGATGGAGGGATTCCTCACCCGCCTGCTCGACCGCGACGACCCGATCGCCCGCACAATCCTGCAATCCGCCGTCCTTCATGCGGTTCCGAACATGAACCCGGACGGGTCGCGGCGCGGCCATCTGCGGACCAACGCCGCCGGGATCAATCTGAACCGCGCCTGGGCCGATCCAAGCGCCGAGACCAGTCCCGAAGTATTTCACGTCGCGGCCAAGATGGCGGAAACCGGCGTCGATTTCGTGCTGGATGTGCATGGCGACGAAGGGCTGCCCTATGTCTTCATCGCCGGCGCCGACGGTATTCCCGATGTCGAGAAGCGCCAGATCCATCTGCGCGAACGGTTCGAGGAAGCCTATGAACGCGCCAATCCGGACTTCCAACGGATGCACGGCTATCCGAAAGCGCCGCCGGGCCGGGCCAATCTGACCATGGCCGCGACTCAGTTGGCGCATCGTTATCAATGCCTGGCGATGACCTTGGAGATGCCGTTCAAGGACAACGCCAATGCGCCGGACCCCGATTACGGCTGGTCGCCCGCGCGTTGCCGGAAAATGGGGGCCGCCGCCTTGGACGCCATCGCGGCTGTGCTGGGCGGGCTGCGCTGACGCGGGCGCCGCTGTCGGATTGCGCGCGGGACCTTCCAATGATCACTTTCGCCGTCGCAGTCTTCTTTCTGCTGATCACACCGGGGCCGGGCGTCCTGTCGACGGCGGGGGTCGGATCCGGCTTCGGCTATCGCCCAGGCGTGGTTTATATCGCCGGCCTGTTTGTCGGCACGAATTTGGTCGCTCTCGCCGTCGCCACCGGCCTAGCGGCGGTGGTGTTGGCGGACCCGGTGGTCCGAACCGTTCTGACCTACGCCTCGGCGGCTTATCTATTGTACCTGGCGCTGAAAATCGCTTTCGCGGGCAAGCGGATCGCTTTCATCAAAAAGCCCGCGCCGCCTGGCTTCATGGGCGGCCTGTTGCTGCAGTTCATTAATCCGAAAGCCTATGCGGTGAACACGACGCTTTTCTCCGGCTTTCTGTTCTGGCCGGAAAACTATGCGGTGGAGGCGGGGATCAAATTCCTAATTCTGAACGCGATCTGGCTGCCGATCCATTTTCTCTGGCTCGGTGCGGGCGTCATGCTGCACCGTTTGAATTTGCCCGAAAAGACGGTCTTCGCGATCAATTGCCTGATGGCGACCTCGATGTTGGTCGTCGTCGCGCTCGCCGCCTATTCAGCGGGCGGCTCGCCGGGCTAGGGCTGAGCTGATACCGGGGTTAGTCGGCGCTGGCCAGTTTCCGGCGGGCGGGCAGTGCGGCGAATTGCGACTCGAGCCGGGCGACATGGTCTTTGAACGCAGCCAGTTCCGAACCGGACAGGGTGCGGCCGGTCGGCAGTCTGACGCCCAGCGGATTCACTTGCCGGCCGTTCTTATGCACTTCGTAATGCAGATGCGGCCCGGTCGAGCGGCCCGTCGAGCCGACGTAACCGATAACCTGACCCTGGCGCACGCGTTTGCCGCGGCTCACCGCGATCCGGGACATATGCCCGTAGGCGGTCTTATAGGTGTCGTTATGGCGCACCCGGATATATTTGCCATAGCCGCCGTTCCAGCCGGCCGCCTCGACCACGCCATTGCCGGCGGCGTAGATCGGCGTCCCCGTGGGGGCGGCGAAATCCGCGCCTTTGTGCATCTTATTATAGCCAAGGATCGGATGACGCCGCATGCCGAATTTCGAGGAGAGGCGCGCCCCGTCGATCGGGGTGCGCAGAAGCGCTTTCTTCGCGCTGCGTCCCTGTTCGTCGAAATAGTCCCAGAATCCGTCCGAACCTTTGAACCGGTAATAGCGTTTCGGCTCTCCGGCCACGGTCATCTCCGCCATATGCACCGCGCCGGTCCCGACCGTCTCGCCCGAGACTTGTTCGATATCATAGAGCAGCGCGAAAGTGTCGCCGCGCCGGACCTCGCGCTGGAAATCCACATCGAAGCTGAAGACCTGGATCATGTCGGCCAGAACCGGCAGCGGCACGCCGGCTTCGACCGCCGCTTCATACAGGCTCGAGGAAATCGTCCCGTCGGCGCGCATCGCCGTTTTTTCCGTCGGCGTGTCGATGATGCGGGCTTCGAACCCGCCCGCATTCAAGGCTGCGACCTCGACGCTCCGGACCGGCGATTCGGTCAGGCGCAGGCTCGTCAGCGCCGGCGCGTCCGTTTCCGCATCGGCGGGCGTAAGTTCGAGCGTGATGTCATGGCCGGGCCTCAGCTTCCGCGGGCTGAAGACCTCAGACAGCGCTTGAATGGCGGCGTGCGCTTCGCCGCGTGTCACGCCTTCGCCGGTTAGCATCTTCATCAGCGTGTCGCCGGACCGAACCGTGAGCTGGTGCGACACCGGCGCCTTAGCGGTCGTGCTGATAGCGGGCGCTGCGTCGAACGCCGGCAAGGGCGGGGTCGTTTCGAGCGCGGCCTGCAGCTTCTGTGTTGCACTTTGTTCGGACAGACCGCGCGTCTTGCTTTGGAGCGTGATTTCCGCCTCTGCGCCCTCCGGCGGAATGGCGGCCAATTGCACAGGCTCGGACGGGTGCGCCGCCGCTGGCTTCATGTCCGCTAAACCCTGCGAACCGCCGCCGGCGACGACCGCGCCCGCCAGCAAGGCCCCGGCGCCGACCAGACACAGCATACCGATCAAGCGTGCTCGTCGCACCGTATGGGCCGCGTCAGGCGCGACTGAATCTGGGGTGGCTCTATCACTATCGTCACGATGCGTCACTGTATTGTTCACCCATCTCGCTGCACAGCGGAAGTAAATGACGACCTACGCGCTGAGTTAATAAGTAATGCCTAAATTAAAGCTGCGTTTGGATTCAGGATAACACGCCCCTATTCGGTTTTCTGCGGCTTTTCGCCTTTTAGGTCAAGAGAAACGGCCAATTCCGTTAGTATTTGCGCCGATTCCGCCATGTCGTTAGAGAGCGGAGGAATTTTTGCGAAACGCCTGCAAAAAATTCGTCACAAAGGGTTTGACAGCGTTAAGGGCCGGGCGTATACACCGCGACCTCAGCGCGGGCCAGGGGCTCAAGAGCCTCGCCGCGCTTTAGTTTGCCGGATCGGTTTTTTCTGAAAACTCAAGCCCGGCAAACGCGTTATTGAACAACAGAATCTGTATTTGGAAGGGATGCCTGGGCGGTGTGTTTGGGTTGGTTTGGTTTGCTTTGCTTTTGTGGGGCGGCTGGATTGATTTGGATGCTTTTATTGAAGTCTGGGTA
>JAAUYD010268868.1_pt1 | contig 26257 bp, 30 predicted proteins | sample 7278101 | NCBI WGS metagenome assembly JAAUYD01 (sample SAMN14350128, study PRJNA611818) | marine sediment metagenome | isolation source: surface marine sediment (0.6m) | place: French Polynesia: Moorea | collected 2018-08
AGGCATTTAAAAGTTAAATAATCCTATTTTTAAGTTTTTTCCCTCCCTTCTGCCTCCTGCCCCCTGCCTTCTGCCTCTAATCATTAAGTATTTTTGTTCTGATGCAAGATGTGAGTCTACTCTCTTAATTCACGGGACTGACGGGGCTCGAACCCGCAACTTCCGCCGTGACAGGGCGGTGCTCTAACCAGTTGAACTACAGTCCCTTGTTTTTTGAGCCGATTATAATCATAACAAGTTACAGAAAATTTTGTCAAGTGTTTTCCACAAAAAAATTTGAAGGAGTCAAACTCAGAAGCGTAAACCTTTATACTGCCAACGTTAGAGCATAATTTGATGTTAATCACTGTTTAATTAAGAAAAAGCAGTGATCTTCAAAATAAGATCACTGCTAACAAGGAGAATTAAAACATAAAGAATGCAATTTTTTGAGGAAGTTTAACCTAATATAGAGATATTTTCTTGACTATCAATCTCATCATCAAATAAACCACCAACTGTAACTAAATCTTTTTGCTCTGGTGCCATTTTTTCGCTCATTTCTTCTTGAGAATTTATTGTTTCTGCTGTTGCCTCACTAACCAGAGAATAGCGAACTTCATAAAATTCTTTGCTGAGATTTCTAGCTTGTTCATAGCTTTCGATATCACCTTGTTCAAAGTAATATTTAGCAGCCAAGCGTAAATCTTCCACTGCCTGTTTTTTGTTGCCAATATCTGCTAAGAGAACCCCTCGGTTATGATAAGCTTTAGGATGAGTAGAGTCTAAATGTAAGGCTTCTGTATAGTCTTCTATTGCCCCTGTTTTATCCCCTAATTTTTGATGATTTAATCCCCGTTGATAATAAGCTTCTGCACCCTCTGGGTTAGTCCGAATCATTTGAGAGAAGTTTTCAATGTTTTCTAGGGTTTTAACAATAGTTTGCACTTGTTTTTGTTGAGATTCTAACTGATGACTGAATTCATGAATTTCCTGGTGTTTTATAGTTAAAATAGCAATAGATTCCTCATTATTTTTCATATTGTTTGATAGTTCATTAACTAAAGTTTTAAATTTTTGATCTTGCTGATTTAACTTATTTTTTTGTACTTCTCTCAACTGTTGCAATTGTTCTAAAAGATTAGAATGATTATTATTAAATTGTTGCGTCATTTCCATTGTGGAACTTTGCTGCATTTGCGACAATTCTACTTTTAATCGACGACGGTTGGCAATTTGTAAAGCGAGAGAAAAAGAAAGAGGAATGGCAGCAAAAGCTGCATTACCTAAAAAAGAACCAACCGCACCCCCAACTAATCCAACCCCCGATAAGATATCAAATATTTCAGCTAAATTACTGTTACTTTCTTGGGTTTCTAATTTTGGTTGTTCTACTTGATTTTCCATGATCTTAAATCCTGTTTTAAGTTTAATTAACGGTGAAGATTTAAACTAAATATTCTTCTTCTTGATGAGTTAAAATGGTGCAATCGGAACTCGGAGAAGCTGCACAAAGTAAGATATATCCTTGATCTAATTCATCTGGTTTAAGGAAGGATTCTGCTTTTTCAGTTTGTTCAACTTTCCCAGAAATAACTTTACCTAAACAGTCAAAACACGAGGCTGCACGACAAGAACAAGGGTGTGGAATTCCTTTACTTTCAGCAATATCAAGAATGTACTCACTGGAGGAAACTTGTATCGTCTTGTTTAACTTTCTTTTAGGGTTAACTAATGTTACTTGAAAAGAACCATTACTTTCACTCATTTTTAGCTCCTTGATGATTAATAACTAAATAATTGACAAGAAATTTTAAGCACCTAAAATAGTACAATCTATTTGCAACGCAGGTAAAATAAATTGGGCTTCCTCAGGGGTTAAATATTGTTGAATTACTTCCTGAATAATGGGATAATGGGTGCGAACAAAATGTTCGTATCCTACAGCACGAACAATGGTTTGTAACCAAATCAAAAGACCATCACGTAAACGATCTAAATCATCGATTAACATCGCTGCACTGGTATATTTAATAGCATTTTTACGGTCACGTCGACAAACTTCTTTGCCGTGTTCATCCATTTTATACAAGCAATTATTTTCATTTAGTTCGTGCATTTTTGCATCAACTTCTTGCAAAATTGCTTCTTGATTAGCATTGATTTTTTCGTAGGTTTGAATCCGCATATCTACTGATTCTAAATAATCATTAATAAACTGTAATTCAGAATCACTTGCGTAACGACCATCGGTATCTAAACTAAGTTTTGAAAATTGTGTTAACATTGTTTTTCTCAATATAATAATTAGGGTTAAAAGGAATTAAGCATCTTGAATTTTTGCCATGTATTCAGAGACTTCGACTTGAGTATCTTTTAGTTGAGTAATCATAGTCCGAGTGACTAATTTTCCTTGTTCAACTAGAATAGAGCCATTGATAGGATGGAGAATATTTTCTTTAGCACGATTGCCAATTAAATCTTCAATATTTTCGATTTCACTGACATACATTCCTGAAGGAATTTCTACTACAACTCCTTCTCCAATAACCCTTGCTTGACAAGCTAAACGAGAGCATTTATTAGCAGTGGTAATCACTTCCATCGTGCGAATTTCTCGTCGGTTAACAGGGGATAAACCCTCCATTCCTTCGGTAATAAAAACATGGCAAGTGGAACACATTCCTCGGCCTCCGCACTCTTTCCAAACGTTCAAATCTTTGGCTAATAAACCGCTCAAGAGATTATCATTAGTTTGTATATCAACTTGTTGATTAATAGGGTCAAGTTTTACTTTTTTTGCCATGTTCTAAGTCTCCTATTTTAGTTAGCTATTATTGGATTAATTGCGACATAATAAGTCCATAATCTTATCATGATTATGACCTTCTTCTTGCCATGCTTTTACTGGTTGAATTCGCTCAGCTAAACCAATAACAAAGTAATTAGAATTAGCACCCATCGATTCACAAGTCGTTTGAATACAGTGTAATGCTTGTCCTGTTAATTTACTGAAAAAAGCACTCAAAATTCCAGCTTCTAGGAAACACATAGGACGCTTATTTTGAGGAGCAAACTGAGCAAAAGGAGAGTTGAAAATTTGAGGAACTAAGAAACCATTTTGATAATATTTGAGGTCAATATCAAGAACTCCCCAACCATGAGCTTTCCAGCATTCTTTTAAACATTGGATGAATTGAATCATCTCCATTTCTGCTAGAGGTTTACTGTAATATTCCCCTAATTCATCAGCAAATCTCTGATAAAAATTTCGTCCCCACCAACGACCACAACTGAATAAAGCAACGCTACTTCCTTGGCCTAATTCATCTTCTAAGGTGGCATAAAGTGCTTCTAATAAAGGTTGGGGTAAAGCTAATAAACGGGAACCACTTCGATTCTCTAATAATCCAAATTCAAAGTCCCCTTGAAGATAAATATCGGGAGAAAAATAATTCCCCTTCAAGGAAGATTGTTCGACTAAATTTGCAACATCAATCATCAGTTTATTCTCCCACTTTTAAGGTATCACATTCAGGTTTTGTTTCCAGTAGCATGATTTTGGCTTGTTCTAGAAATGGAGTTAAAATAGCCATTTGTTCGGCGGTAAATATGTCTTCTAAGCTTTGCATTAAGCTCTCAAAAATACGGGTTTCAATTGCTACCATTTCTTGAGCATGAATCATATCGGTGAGCCATTCCAAAATGCGATGTCTGAAATAATCAGGATTATTTAATAACATGGCCATTGCTCCATATCGCATCACTGACATCCAGTGTTTTAAAGCTTGCTCCAAACGCTGTATGTTTTCATCAGGAAAAGCTTCAACTAAACTGTCAGCAACAAATTGGAACATAGGCACTTCTTGATCTCGTAAATTCTGATAAATTTTCAGGCGTTTTTTAAGGGTTTCTGACCCTTTTTTTAGAGATTGTAAGTCTGAAGATTGAAGATAGTGATCTTCAGCTTCATAGAATAAGGTTTCAAAATCTTTCTGCATGATCTTTGTTCTAGAATAAATCAGATAGGTTGTTTAAATCTAAGTTAGAAGAAGTCTTGTCATCAGGAGGTTTCAAGGATAATTTATTAGAAGTGGGAGCGATTTCTAGCGGTTTTTCCCACCGTATTTGTCGAAAACAATTATTAACCGAAAGCCTGAGTAAAGACTGATTTGACGGTTGAATTGATTGAGAAAAGAAATAAGCTTTTTTGTCTCCTTTCCAGTTAGATTGAATCAGAAATTCTCTCAAATTTAGGGATAATAAAGACTGAGACTTTTGGAAAAATTCAACGGAATCAAAAGGGACTAAGTCTGTAGTTTCTCCTGTCCAATTATAGGTACGAAAAAAATCATAAACACTGATACTAGCCCATGTTTGTCTACTCATCATTTAAGATACTCCCCTTGATGTAACCGCTTTTCAATATCTTTAGCTAACGCGCCTTCATTTAACCAGAAAGTTGCAGCATCAATGCGGTCTTTTTTACCTACCAAAAACTTACAATAGGTTTCTCCCATGGCATAGCATTGAATCTCAATACAATTCAAATCTTTTTTCACTAAATTACTGAAAAATCCAGCTAATAAACCAGCATAAATATGACAAACTGGTTTACCCACATCGCCTAAAGTTCGTGCAACAGCAGAATCAAAAATATTGACAAACATAAAGCCATTTTTTTGTTCGCTCATATCCACTTCCCAGTTACCCCAACCTTGAGAAGTAAACGGCCACCACCAGGCTTCTAAAATATAGTTAAGGTTCATTCTATTTAGGGGTTTATCATATTCATATTCAGAATAAAGCCATTGTTGAAAAAAGTCTGCGTCTCGTTTTCCCCATTCTTTACCAATATTATAGGTAACCACGCCGGCAGCACTACCAATTTCTTCTTCTAGTCCTTCAATTAACCCTAAAATAAAATCTTCGCTGGTGAGAATATTACGAGATTCATTCCAATCAATAATAGTCCCTGTTTCTGTCTGAAAACAGAAGAAATCTTTTAAAGCATAATGGTGATGTCTTTTAGGATATTTCTTTTTTAAACGATGCTCAAATTTGGTGACTAACGGTTTCGTTTCTTGTTTGCTATCACTTGAGGTGAAAACCATCTTATATAAACCTCAATACTTTATCGAATGTGATTTCATTGTAGGAAGATCACTTGAGTCCTTCCTCGGTAGTTATGAGGAAATTACCAGGGTTTTGTCTCTTCGGTTCAGGGGTTATACGGACTCATAAGAGAAACCTAGGAAAATAAGTTATAGAAAATACACAAGATTATACCAAATCTGGTTCCGGGACCCATCTTATCTTCTAGGAGAGGCAGGGGGCAGAAGGCAGAAGGATTTTCAAGCTTTAAAGCTATCAATTTTAAAAGGGGGTATCTAAATCGGATTTGGTATTATTTAGCGTTTCCGTACTTTGATCGAAGATTTAGGAACAATTTCATCGGGATTAGTGGCCTAGAAATCACAGTGGGGAAGTCCAGTTTTAAAAAGTTTCAGGATTATCTTCTTCGCTAAACTCTTCTAAATCTTTACCAAACTTTTGTTGAGGAGGGATAGCAGCAATAATGGCATCAATGACCTTGCCAACGGGTATAATTTCTATGCCAATGTCATCAGCAAAACTCTGTCCTTTGGGAACAATTGCCCGTTTAAATCCTAATTTAGCTGCTTCTTTTAGCCGTAATTCCATTTGTGATACTAAACGAACTTGTCCCCCTAACCCAACCTCACCAATCAATACGGTTCTGGGGTCAACCACCCTATCCCGAAAACTGGCTACAACAGCGATCGCAACGCCTAAATCAGCGGCCGGTTCTTCTACCCCTAAACCGCCAGCAGAAGCTACATAAGCGTCTAATTTGGATAAAGGAATACCCACCCTTTTTTCTAAGACAGCTAAAATTTGTTGTAAACGACTGTATTCCACTCCTGTGGTAGAACGACGAGGGGAAGCATAGCTAGTGGGACTGACTAACGCTTGTAACTCCACCACAATGGGACGGGTTCCTTCACAAGCGACAACGGTAGCAGTTCCGGGGACAAACTCATCTCGGTTGCCCAAGAATAATTCTGAAGGGTTATCCACTTCCACTAACCCATGTTCTGCCATCTCAAAAATACCGATTTCGTGGGTGGCCCCAAAGCGATTTTTTACCGATCGCAGCAGACGATGGGAGGCATAGCGATCGCCTTCAAAATATAACACGGTGTCCACTAAATGTTCGAGTACCCTAGGTCCTGCGATGGCCCCTTCTTTGGTGACGTGGCCGACAATAAAGAGAGTAATATTATCCCGTTTAGCCACCTGCATTAAAGCGGAAGTACATTCTCTTACTTGGGCAACGGAACCTGGTGCAGAGGTCAATGCAGCGAAGTATAAGGTTTGAATACTATCAATAATAGCGACTTGAGGTTGTAAGGATTCTAACTCCCTTAAAATTTCTTCTAAGTCCGTTTCAGGGAGGATAAAAAGATTAGCTTTATCGGGGTTGTCTTCTTTCTTTTTTTTACTTTTGACCTTGCCATTTTTCCCATTAGTTTCTGCTTGTTTAGCGGAGGTAACACTACTGGCTTCTGCGACTCCTAAACGAGAGGCCCGTAACTTAATTTGTTGGCCTGATTCTTCAGCAGAAACATATAAAATACGGGGTAATCTTTGGGATAATTGGTTAGCGGTTTGTAATAATAAAGTGGATTTACCAATGCCGGGATCACCCCCGATTAACACCAAAGATCCAGGAACCACCCCACCCCCTAACACCCGATCTAATTCTCCATAACCCGATTGAAAGCGCGCTTGTTCCTCTTCTGTAATATCATTAAATGAGACAGAAATGCGTGGTTTGGGGGCAACGGTCGAACGATGATCACTACGGGTATTGGATTGCCAGCCACCTCTGGCCGCCCCCACAGGAGAGGCTGACGTGCTTACCATTTGTTCTTCTAGGGTTCCGTATTCCCCACAAGCCTCGCACTTGCCGAACCATTGAACCGCTTCTGCCCCACAAGCACTACAAATATAGATAGTTCGTGTTTTAGCCATAATGAAATTTAAAGAAACGTTAAAAAAATTAAAAAAATACTGGATATCAACAAAAAAACCCTAGAAAATGATAAGAAGTATTAAGAGGATAACCCTCTTTAAACTCGGATTATGTTTAGATTCTAAAGCAAGAATTTAGGCTTAAGAATAGCAAAAAAGGGATATTCTGGATCTGAGAGAAATCAATGGGAAACCATTCAACTTAAAGATTAGCAATTTTACTTAGTATTAGGGAGCGTGGGCGCAATTGGAAACACATAAAGAGAAAATTTTAGTCGTTGATGACGAAGCAAGCATCCGTCGTATTTTAGAAACCCGTCTTTCTATGATTGGCTACGATGTGGTCACTGCTGCTGACGGTGAAGAAGCTTTAGATATTTTTCATGAAGCCATACCGGACTTGGTGGTATTGGATGTGATGATGCCTAAATTAGATGGTTATGGAGTCTGTCAAGAGTTACGCAAAGAGTCAGACATCCCCATTATTATGTTAACCGCTTTAGGAGATGTGGCTGATCGGATTACGGGGTTAGAATTAGGGGCTGATGATTATGTGGTCAAACCTTTTTCGCCTAAAGAGTTGGAAGCGAGAATTCGTTCTGTCTTAAGACGGGTGGAAAAAAATGGCGTACCAGGTATTCCCAGTTCTGGCGTTATTTCTATTGCTTCGATTAAAATTGATACCAATAAACGTCAGGTTTATAAGGGAGATGAACGCATCCGCTTAACTGGGATGGAATTTAGCTTATTAGAATTATTGGTCAGTCGTTCTGGAGAACCTTTTTCCCGTTCTGAGATTTTACAAGAGGTATGGGGTTATACCCCTGAACGTCATGTGGATACGAGGGTGGTGGATGTCCATATTTCTCGTTTGCGGGCAAAATTAGAAGATGACCCCAGTAACCCTGAATTGATTTTAACGGCTAGGGGAACCGGTTATTTATTTCAACGTATTTTAGAACCAGGAGAAGAACCTTAACGAAGTCAGAAGTCAGAAGTCAGAAATCAGAAGTTCCTCACTACGTTCCGGCGCTATCGCACAGAAGTTAGAAGTCACAAGCAGTTACAAGAAATCCTGTTGGCTGTTTCCCGTTTCTCGTTTCCTCTCTAAACTAGCTAGTTTTATCGAGTTTTATCGAAGGTGCAAGATGTGAGTTTAACATTAATCAAAAAAAGGATAAAAGTGGGAACTATTTATCCTGAATTGTTGTCTTTTGGTTTCTGATATTTTGATTTTATCTAACAATTGACATTAATAATTGACAGATCAGAGTTCATATTGTTATAGTCTTGGGAATAAAATATTTGCTCAATTGTGGTGTGTGGGAAGTCTAAACAATGAAATTATCAGTAGTTATTCCCTGTTTTAATGAAATTGGAACCATTGGTCAGGTGATTGAAGCAGTTAAAGCGTCCCCTGTGAAAAATTGTGAAATTATTATAGTAGATGATTGTTCAACGGATGGAACGAGAGAACTTTTACAATCTAAGCTAGAATCATTAGTTGCTCAAGTGATTTATCATCATAAAAATAAGGGAAAAGGGGCTGCATTAAGGACGGGTTTTACAGCAGTAACAGGAGATATTGTTATTGTTCAAGATGCTGATTTAGAATACGATCCACAAGAGTATCCGTTAATGATAGAACCGATTCTAAAAGGTAAAGCTGATGTGGTTTTTGGTTCTCGTTTTCAGGGGAGTCGTCCCCATCGAGTTGTTTATTATTGGCACATGGTGGGTAATAAATTTTTAACCACATTATCCAATATGTTGACTAATATTAATCTAACGGATATGGAAACTTGTTATAAAGCCTTTAAACGAGAAGTGATTCAATCGATTAAAATTAAAGAAAGTCGCTTTGGTTTTGAACCAGAAATTACGGCTAAAGTGGCTAAAATGGGATGTCGTATTTACGAAGTTGGTATTTCTTACTATGGTAGAACTTATAAAGAAGGTAAAAAAATCGGTTGGAAAGATGGATTTCAGGCGATTTATTGTATTTTAAAATATAATTTGTTTGGTTAGTAAGTACCTGAACAAAAATAAACGTTACAGTTGATATGAGGCAGGAGGCAGGAGGCAGGAGTAGGGTTAAAGTTTTGTTTACATAAGTTTATACAGTTGAGGTATTGAAAATGGTTGCAACGCCGCAAATCAAACCTGTAAGTTTTGAGGAATTTCTAGAATGGTATCCAGAAAATGGGAAAGGCTATGAATTAATTGAAGGTGTAATTGTTGAAATGCTTCCCACCGGTTCTCATGAAGATATTAGTGGTTTTCTTATTGCTGAATTAAACTTTGAAATTCGTAAACAAAATATGCCCTATTCCCTTCCTAAAAACTGTCTGCTTAAACCTCTTGCCCCTCGTTCTGGATACTTACCCGATGTAGCGGTCATTAATCGAGAACAAATCAAGAATGAACCTCTCTGGGAAAAATCATCTGTGATTCAAAATGGTCACACGGTTCCCTTGGTAATTGAAGTTGTTAGTACGAACTGGCGAGATGATTATGGACATAAATTTGTTGAGTATGAAGCAATGGGAATTTTTGAATATTGGATTGTTGATTATCGGGCTTTAGGGGCAGTTCGTTATATTGGTAAACCCAAGCAACCAACTATTACCATCTGTCAGTTAATTGAAGGGGAATATCAGATGGAAAGGTATGTTAAAGGCGATCGCTTAAAATCGAGCATTTTTCCTCAACTGGAATTGACGACTGATGTCATTTTTCAATCAGCATAATGAAACGGCAATCCCTTGAAAACATTGTTAAAAACATCAGTTTTTTTTGATAAATTAGAAGAGGGTCAAAACAAAAGGAGACACAACATTGCTCACATTGGGTGTTAATATTGATCACGTTGCCACGATTCGCCAAGCTAGACGAACGGTTGAACCCGATCCTGTAGCTGCGGCGGTACTGGCAGAATTAGGGGGCGCAAACGGTATTACAGCACATTTAAGAGAAGATCGCCGTCATATTCAAGATCGAGATATCCGCTTACTCAGGGAGACTGTACGCACTCATCTTAACTTAGAAATGGCAGCCACCGAGGAAATGGTCGCGATCGCCCTCGATGTTAAACCCGACTATGTTACCCTTGTCCCAGAGAAACGAGAAGAAATCACCACAGAAGGGGGCTTAGATATAGCTGGAAGCCTCGAAAAATTAAAAAACGTGGTGGATCGTCTCCAAAGTGCAAACATCCCTGTAAGCCTGTTTATTGACGCAGATGCGGCACAAATCAAAGCTTCTGCTGATACTCAAGCTAAGTTTATTGAACTTCATACTGGAAAGTATGCCGATGCACCTAATGGAGAAATCCGCCAAAAAGAATTAGAATCCTTAAAAATAGGCTGTGAAAAAGCACTCAGGTTAGGTTTGCGTGTCAATGCTGGTCATGGCTTAACCTATATTAATGTTTATCCTGTCGCTTGTTTACCGGGGATGGAAGAACTGAATATTGGTCATACCATCGTCAGTCGCGCGGTGTTAGTGGGGATGGAAAGGGCGGTTAGAGAGATGAAACTAGCCATGAGGGGGGAGTTATAAAATCTGTTTGAACAGTATATTATCTGGTGATATGGGCAGGGGAAGCAGGGGGAGCAGAGGAAGTAGGGGAGGAGGAGTTTGTAGTTATGATGGGAGTTATAAATTATTAATTATTAATAAACCCTGACCTATAATGTCCCCTTAAGTTAAATAATGGTAATTGGGTAAATAGCAATTAATTATTGAGTAATGACCACCTATTATTACGTTTTAGCCAGTCAACGCTTTCTTTTAGAAGAAGAACCACTTGATGAAGTGTTGAGAGAAAGAACCAGAAACTACCAAGAACAAAATAAAGAAATTGACTTTTGGTTAGTCAAGCAACCGGCTTTTATTGAAGCTCCGGAATTTGCTGAAATTAAAGGAAAATGTCCTCAACCTTGTGCTGCCATTATTTCTAAAAATTCTGAATTTATTACATGGTTGAAATTACGTTTAGAATACGTTGTTAAAGGAGAATTTGAAGCCCCTTCTTCTAGTATTTCTGATCCTATTGCTTCTTTAGAACCTGTTTCATAACAGTTTTCTTGTGACGTTCTCCCGCCGTTAACCGCTTAGGCGGTATAACGGGGGCTTCTAAAATAGAGATAACTGCATATACTCAGTTCTAGAAGTTTCCTGCTTCACAGGCTGTCCACTGACGAAACCTCCACAGGCAGACGGGATGAGACCCACCCCATGTTTTTCTAATGCCTTTTTGAGAATATTTACTGCGGCGTTTTCATCACGATCCATCGTTAAATTACATTTCGGACATTCATGTAATCTAACTGATAGAATTTTCGGAACTTTATGACCACAGTTTGAGCAATTTACAGTCGTGCCATGAGGACTAACTTTAACGAACCAGATACCGCGTTTGACCGCCACTGCTTCTAGTTTTGTTAAAAAATTTCCCCAAGCGACATCTAAAATACTCTTCGCTAATTTAGTTCTAGCTAAACCTTTGATATTTAAGTCTTCACAAGCAATAAAATCATAATTGTTGACCAACCAATGTGCTATTTTATAATGCCAATCTTTTCGATAGCGTTGAATTTTCTGATGAGTTAAAGCTATTCTTTTTTGTTGCTTTTCATAGTTTTTTGAACCCTTAACTTTTCTGGCTAATTTTCGTTGCTGCCGAGCTAAATGGTTTTGTCTATTACGATAAATCTTTTTAACGGCAACTGTTTCTCCTTGACTGGTAGTCAAAAACTCTTTCAATCCCACATCAATTCCCACTGCTGATTGGATATTGTCTATGGGTATAATATGGGGAATTTTATCATCTTCTGCTGTTAAGCAAACATAATATCCATCAGCTTTTTTGACAATTGTAGCTGTTTTAAGGATAAAACTGTCAGGAATCGGACATAGAAACTTTTTAGCTTTGAGGCAGAAGGAATTAAGAATTAAGAATTAAGAAACAATTAAATTCTAAATTCTAAATTCTAAATTCTAAATTCTACATTTGCCTCTATGTTGTTAACCTTAACTATCAGGAGTCACTTCCACGGTTTTTACCTCTCCCAACTCTCCGATAACTTCTGCTGGTTTATTGTTAACGGATAACTTAACAACCCCTGCATTGCCAGCACGAATGGTTAAGGTTTCTTGAGCATCCCAACTTTGTTGCTCTCCTTCTTGTAGAATTCCCTCATATTCGACTTTACCATCCACTCTAACCTGTAACCAAGAGTCTCCTTCCAGTTGCAATGCAGCAGTAATGGGTTTTTCCATCGCAGGTTCACTACTGGTATTATTGGCAGTTTCTGTGGGAGTAGGTGTGATATTGTTAGTCACCTCTGGGGTTTCTTGGGGAGATTCTAGAATAGGGGAAGGTTCCTCAGAAGAGATAATGGTTTCTGGTTGGATAATGGTATTAGAATTTTCAGTGGTTTGAGAGGTTTCTTGTGGTTGAGTGGATGGGGAAGTTGCTTCTGGTTCGGTTGCAGTGGGAATTGGTTGAGTCTCTTGGGAGGTTGTTTCTGGTTGGGATGATATAGGAACGGTTTGATTTTCTTGAGTTTGCGCCGTTTGTTCGGTAGCAGGGGGACGGGAAAAGAGATAAAATAACCCTGCAATTGCCCCTCCTAAAACCACCAAATAAATCCAGTATAATTGCAGTTGTTTGAACAAGGAAACCCCAGAAGGTTCAGCAGTCTCTTCAGAAGGATGAACTAAGGTACGCGGTTTAGATTTAACCCCCACAGATTTATGCTTATCTTGATGAATAAGGGTAGCAGGAACCTCTTGACCTAGGTTGGACTCTTCCGTAGGAGGCGCGACTAAATTAGCAGAAATGGTCGGTTTTTCCACCTCAGAAGCAGTAATCTCATGGGATAAGCTGTGTCCGTCTATTCCTAATGCTTCCCCGTAACGACGGATAAACCCTTGTACATAAATCAATTCTGGTAACTGTTCAATATTAGCACTTTCTAAGGCTTTGAGCATGGGTAAACGGATAAATGTCATCGATGCTATTTGTTCAATACTTAAGCTCTGTTTAACTCGTTGTTCCTTGAGATAAGTGGCAATTTTTTTAATTTGTTCAGCTTGCGTGGAACTATATTTAGTCATCGGTATTTTTATCGTTAATAGGATTTTAAGAAGGGTGACGAAGAATTATGGAAAGTAGATTCCATCATTTTAAGTTATCAGTTATCAGTTATCAGTTATCAGTTTTCACTGTTATAATTTAATGCCTAGAACCTGAGTATAAGCCCCTCTCGCTTGAGTTACGCCGATGGTTCTTTGGGAGGCTTCAATCATGGGACGACGTAAACTAACAACAATAAACTGGGCTTGTTGTGCTTGTTGTTGAATCATTTTTGAGAGTCTTTCTACATTAGCCCCGTCTAAAAACATATCTACTTCATCGAAGGCGTAAAAAGGAGAAGGACGATATCTTTGTAGGGCGAAAATGAAGCTTAAAGCAGTTAATGATTTTTCTCCCCCCGACATCGAACTTAACCGTTGTACGGGCTTTCCTTTGGGATGTGCAACGAGATTTAATCCTCCTTGAAAGGGGTCTTCTTCATTCTCTAATTGTAGATAGCCGTCTCCTTGGGAGAGGGTGGCAAAAATGTTTTGAAAGTTCTCATTAACCGCGTCAAAGGATTCTTTAAAAGACCTAAATCTTAGGGTAGTAAAGTTTTCTATCCTTAATAATAATTCGGTTCTTTCTCCTTGAATTGTGGTTAATTTTTCGGTGAGTTCGTTTAATCTTTCTTCGGTTTTTTGATGTTCTTCTAAGGCCAACATATTAACGGGTTCCATCGCTTCTAAGCGTTTTTGTCCGTTACGAATATCTTTTTGTAATTGTTCAATATGAGGGGTTAAGTCTGTGGTAGTTTCATCAATTTCTGAGAGTAAGGGAACTTCTGGTAAGGGATCAGGTAATTCATTTTGTTGGCTTTGTTGTTCCTCTTGTAAAGTAATTAACCTTTCTTTTCTTTCCTGTTGAGTGGTTTGTAGTTTCTCTAGGTTCCAGATTTTTTGTTGATGATTTTTTTTGATGGTTGTTAATTGTTCTTCGGTGCGATCGCGTTCTTTTTTGGTTTCTCCTAATTTTTGGGTTAATTCTTCTAATACAGTTTCTAGGTTACTAATTTTATGGTTAATGGTTTCTAGCTGTTGTTTGATCTCAATTTTATCATTATTTAACTTGACAATTTGATATTTTTGTGCTTCTATTTTATTGTGATTTTCTTTAATTTTTTCTTCTAAAGAAAACAATTGACGATTAGTTTCTTCTAGTTTATTTTCTCCTTGACGCAGTTCCCTTTCCCTTTCTTGTAGTTGGGTTTCTTGACTTTTTATTAAGGTTTGAATTTCTTGCCATTCACTGTGGGTATGAGATTCTTCTAACTTTCTAAGTCTATCTTGTTTCTGTTGTAGTTCTGTGGTTAAGGGGGGAATTTCAGCAGCTAGAATTTTTAATTGACTGTCTAAGGTTTCTGCTTCTTGTTTATGACGAGATATCTGTAAGCTCAACTTTTGTTGTTGTCCTTGCAGTCGTTGGATTTCTTTTTCTAACTGTTGACGTTTTAATTGTTGTTCTCTTCCGCTTTGTCTTGCTTCGGTTAATTCATGGGATAATTGTTTAATTTGTTCAGATTTTTGGTGTAATGTTTCCTGGTTATGAGATAGTAACTTTTCTAAATCAGTTAATCTTTGTTTCAGGGATTTAATTTCTTGAGACTCTCCTTGGACTAAAGTTCCAAAGCGAATCGATGAACGTTTTGGCCGACTTCCTCCTGTCATCGCCCCACTGGTTTCTAATAAGTCGCCATCGAGAGTAACAATACGCTGTTTTCCTAAGTGATATTTGGCATCATTTAAGGTTTCAAAAACAACCGTGTTACCAAAAACATAGGAAAAGATTTTTTCATGTTCAGGTCGACACAGCACTAAATTAACCGCTAAATCAATAAACCCTTGTGCATGGTGTAAACTATTATTATTTTGTCCACGATAGGGCTTAATTTTTGTTAAGGGTAAGAATGTGGCTCGTCCTGCTTTTGCTTGTTTTAAGAGTTTAATTCCTGCAGCAGCGATAGTATCGTCTTCCACTACTACATACCCTAAGCGTGAGCCGGCTGCAATTTCTAGGGCTAATTGATAAGTGGGTTTAACCTGTCCTAATTGTGCCACTAAACCGCAAACTCCAGGTAAATCAGAGTTTAAAATTAGTTGGGTTGCGTAGGTTCCCTGGGCTTCTTGTTGGGCTTGTTGAGAGGCTTCTAAACGGTCTAATTGTCTTTGTTTTTCTCGGTACTCTTTATCTAGACGAATTTGGGTTTCTTCGAGAATACTTTTATCTTGTTCGGCGGTGGCTAATTGTTGAGCAAGCTGTTGTATTTTTTCTTCATGAGGAATGGATAACTCACTGAACTTTTGTTGTTGACTGTTTAATTCTGCTTCAATACTTTCTAATTGTTGGCTTTCATCACTAATGTTATTTTGTAACTGTTGATATCGTTCCGTTAGCTGTGCTTTTTGAGTTAACTGAGGGTTTAATGTATCCTGTAAAGTAGAAATTTGACGGCTTAATTTAGCTTGTTCTTGTACCCAAGCATCAGACGCTTCTGCTACTGCTGCTGCTTGTTGTCTTACCATTTCTAGGGTGTGATAGGTGCGATCTCTTTGTTCTTTTAAGAGGGGTAAAGTTTCTTTTTGCAGACTATTATTTTCTTCAGTCAGTTGGCCTAAATTTTGCTGTTGTTGGCTAATAATTGTTTCAGTTTCGCCTATTTCTTTTTCTATTTGTTTAATCAAATTTTCTAATTCTTGTTGTTTTTGTTGTCGTTGGTTTCGTTGTGCTTTTTGGGTCGCTAGTTGAGACGCAACGGTCAGCTGTTCATCTTCTCCTAATGCTTTGACCTGACGGTTTAATGCTTCGAGTTTACTGGTATTTTCCCTGATCTTTTCAGCCAGTTCATTAATCGTTCGATTGAGTTTTTCTTCTTCCTGTTCCCCTGTAGAAATTTCAGCCTTAAGACGGGATATTTTTTGCTGTAATAACTTCCAAACTAAGACCGTTTCCCATCCTTGTTTTTCTTGAATTTGTTGTTTTAATTTTTGATATTTTTCTGCTTTTACCCTATCAGCAGCTAACCGTTCTAAAGACCGTTTTAACTCGGTTTCAATAATCTGACAACGTTCTTCCCTTTCTCTAACTTCTTCTAGAGTTTCTTTTGTTTTTTCTATTTTGCGATCAAACTCTGCTACCCCGGCCAATTCATCAATAATATTTCTTCTTTCTTTACCATTCATACTAATAATGCGGGTCACATCTCCTTGCAAAACCACATTATATCCTTCAGGATAAATTCTCAAACGGTTTAATTGTTCATGGAGTTGACTAACATTACAAGGTTGCTCATTAATATAATAAGTAGAGGAATAACTTCCCCCTTTTGTCACTCTTAAGCGTCGGGTTACAGTCCATTCACTGCTAGTAATTAAACCATTTTCTATGTTTATTTCTTCAACATGATTACCATTGCCATTATTGCTATTTTCTTCGGTTAATGCTATCTTAGTAACAGGAGGATTATCTCGACTAAATTCTTCTATATCTGTTAAATCAGAGACATCAAAGGTAACAGAAACATAAGCTTCCTGAGTTTTACGATTATTGCTATGATTATGGTTAATTAAATCCGGTAACCGTTCAGCGCGCATTCCCTTAGACGTAGCCAAACCCAAGCAAAATAACAAAGCATCGAGTATATTAGATTTACCCGACCCATTGGGACCCGAAACCACCGTAAACCCAGGTAAAAAAGGAATGGCAGTTGTGCCACCAAAAGATTTAAAATGAGACAGTTCGATGCGCTTAACGTGAACCATAGGCGCGGTAAGGATAATCTAATAGAAGGCTAAACTAAATGCCTAATCTATCTAGTTTAACAATTTACGACTCCTTTAGGGGTACAAAAGTTTCGGGATACGAAGATATGTGTTCATATTGTTTGGATAATGTATCGCAAGTTGAACAACAACTAAAAGAAGGAAGATTTTATCATGTCTACTCAAAATTCAGATGTTCCACCAGGATGGGTGGGCGGATTTGAAGAGTCCAATCCCGCATTTGCCTATCCAGATCCAAACCTCAGTTCCTTGCCCATGTTGGATAATATGGCCAACATTCCCAGAATCAAACGGCAGCAACGTATATATTGGCCTGAGTTCAGTTGGGAAACCATTAAAGGAAACCCTGATTCCAGATGTTTTCAGAGGTTCGCCCACGACATCTCCAGCATCGGTTATGACAATACAGGGAGAATCTGGTCTATCATCTGTCCCCAACAAGGCGCTTGTGCGAAGAACATAGGTTGTCTAAATGTAGAAGTTACTGTGCAAGCGCAGAGAGGTTGGGTTAACGAGACAAATCGAGAGTTAGCAGCGGATATGACAGTTGAAGCTAAGATTTGGTTTAGTCCGAGTTCCCACCAAAATTGGCTTGTTCGGCAAGCATGGGATCTTTTTGAGAAAGAATCTCTTCCCTTTCCTTCAGACAAAGCAAACGCCATTCAGGTTGCTACCAATAAGGTTGGAAACCCTGATCAACCCATCTTTGCAATTAGCACTGGCCAAAGTACACTATTTGAGGCTCCTGAATTTGCTAAACACCTAGACAAAGCATGGGCAGTTGGCAATATAGAAGTGCAAATCGGCGAAATCATCCCGACAAATTACCCGAAGGTTGATACTTTCAACCAAAAAATTCTGGATATTTTCAACATCGCTTCTGGCAATATGCTCCTCCAGGGCAATATACTAACTTGGAACCTTTGGTTCACAACTCCCCAACTCGTCAACACGGAACGGTGGATAACCCACGCAGAAAGATGGCGCAAGTCCATCGATGCAGATCACGGCAGACATTGCCCAGGCCCTGCGAGATACGCCGATGGTTCTCTCTTTAAACCCGAACACGACTTCCTACAGGAATTCGATGACCTGATTAAAATCATAGAATCACTGCTTTAGCTTACCTAATTTACCTACGTTCTTTGTTTCGGAAACCCCGTTGTTAATGGCGGGGTATTATTAACTTTTAAAGCTTAGGGAAATGAATAAAACTTTATATGAATCAGACTTTGGAGCGTGGATAGAGCAACAGGCGATCGCACTCAAAAATCAAGATGCTAGTGCTTTGGATTGGGGTAACTTACAAGAGGAAATAGAATCATTGGGAGCTAGTGATAAGCGAGCAATTAACAGTCTTACTCGCCAATTATTGATTCATTTACTGCTATATGCTTATTGGTCTATTAATCGAGATTTTTATCTCTCTGGTTGGAAGATTGAGATCAATAATTTTAGGAACGATTTATCTGATTTTTTAGATTCTAAAAATTATTATCAGCATTTTGAAAATAATCTGGATAAGAATTATAGTAAAGCTTTCAAACAGGTCAACTTAAAAGCTGAAAATGCTAATTTCTCTTTTAATTTACCCTTAAAATGCCCATTCACCATTCAACAAATATTAGACGATGATTGGTATCCACCCTTACTCAACATTGACTCAAAATAACGTTTAAAGCTTGTTGATGTAAGTTTAGGTTAGAAGCGGCCAAAACTTCTGTAGAATGGCTATTAAGGGTGTTCCCTGACCAGTCTGTAATGATTCCTCCTACCCCTTCGATGATAGGAATTAACGCACAAAAGTCATAATATTTTAAATCTGATTCTAAAACAATCATGGGCATAGCAGTCCATCCCATTGCTAATGATAGATAATTGTAACAATCTCCCCCAAACGTAGTGCGACGACACACCGTTTGTAAACGAGAGGCGATCGCTTGTTGACGAGGGGTAATAAACATTAGGGGAGTGGTGGAAGTCAGACACGCTTCTGCTAAGGGATAATCATGGTTATTTTTGTAAGGATTATTGATAGTTTGCTGGTTAAAAAGACTGGTTTTTCCTCTTATTCCTAACCATCTTTCTTGCAAGATCGGTTGATTGACACAACCTAATAAGGGTAAGTTATGATTGAGGTCAACTAAACCAATTAATGTGCCAAAAATGGGTAATCCTTTGACAAAAGAGGAAGTTCCATCAATGGGATCGAGTACCCAAGCATAACCATTTTTTGAGTCTATGTTATCTCCTTCTTCACGGATAACTCCATCGTCAGGACATTCTTTTTTAATCAGATCAACCATTGCGTTTTCTGCTAAGCGATCGGCAATTGTTACAATAGAGGAAACTTCTGTTATTTTCGTTTCTGACTCCAGATTACTTTGACGAAAATATTGTTTAATAATCTCCCCTGATACATCAGCTAACTGATTAGCTAATTTGACTCTTAATTCTAAGGTTTCATGATTCATTTTTTAGCTGTTTAATCACTTCTAATAATCGGTCAATTTCTGCATCAGTTCCGACGGTGATCCTAACATAGTTACTGATACGAGGCTGTTTAAAATACCTAACTAATACTTTGCGCTCTTTTAGTTTACTGTATAGTTCTGAGGCTTCAATCCACTGAGGAGACGCAAGGACAAAATTTGCATCGGAATCAAACACAAAAAAATCTAGGTTTCTTAGGGAAGTAATTAAACGATTCCGAGTGGTTCTTACTTTCTGCCAAATGCCTTGAAAATAGTCTTGAAATTGAAAACAATTAGCCCCTAACGTCTGAGCAATTCTATCTAAGTTATAAGAGTCTCTAACTTTATTCATTTGCTCAATAATGGCTAGAGAACTAATACCAAAACCCACCCGCATTCCTGCTAAACTGTAGCTTTTAGACATGGTACGAGAAACAATCACATTATCATATTGTTTAATAAACTCCCAATGATTTTCATCAGAAAAGTCAACATAAGCTTCATCAATCAACACCACTCCTGTTGCCTGTTTACAAGTTTCTTTTAAGTATTGACGGTTTAAATGTTTACCGAGGGGAGGGTTAGGAGAAGCAACAAAAATTAGTTTTGCTTCAGGACAAATTAAAGGACTATCTAACTCAAAGTTTTCGTTAGTTGGAATCGTCTTAATATCAGCCCCGTGTACCTTAGTAATGGTTTCGTATAAGGAATAAGTTGGGTTCAAAAAAGCTACAGTTTCTCCAGGGTTAACAAAGGTTCTTAGGGCAATATTCAAGATATCATCTGACCCATTACCAGCTAAAATTTGTTCGTATGGAAAGCCAAAAACTTGACTTGCTGCTTTACGGAGTTTAGTGGAAACTGGATCAGGATATAACCTAACTTTTTTTAATTCTTCTTCTAAATTATCAAATATTTCACTAGGAGGAGAATAGGGATTTTCATTGGTATTTAGTTTAATATAATCCGTGGTTTGGGGTTGTTCTCCAGGGAGATAACCAGAAGTTTGTTGAACACAGTCTCTAATGGGTAACATATTAAGAAGTCAGAAGTTAGAAGTTAGAAGTCAGAAGTTTTTCGTAATTAAGAGTTACAAACTTCTAAAAAAAGATTGGCTTTTAAACACAAGGTTTTAGAAGCACTTATCCATCTCAAGAAATTTCATTAGGTATGATTCATTATTATAACTTTAACTTAATCATAATCTTCTTAAGAAAAAATAAGTAATTTGAGCCAATTCCAAAGGTTTAATTACCATTTTTTGATAGAACGTTTCTCACCCTGGAGTTAAGGAGGAAGAATTAGACTTTTTAGCAAGGGTTTCTTAACATATTGAAGATAGTTTTAAAGCATTTTTTGCTAATAATGAACAATTCATAATTATTAACTTGGCTTGACAGTTACCAGTCTGGTTACTGATAACTGGTTTAAACAATTACTTGTAAAGCCTTAATATTATGCCATTAAAACCCCTTTAGAACTAGGAATAGAATGGGCCCGACGGGGATCAATTTCTAAGGCCATTCTCATGGATCTTGCAAAGGCTTTAAAAGTGGCTTCTATGATATGATGAGAATTGATACCATCCAGTTGCTTAATATGTAGGGTCATCTGACTGTGATTAACAATAGCCACAAAAAATTCTCTCACTAATTGTGTATCATAAGTCCCCACTCTTTCGGTGGGAATTTGTAGACCATAACTTAAATGGGGTCTTCCGGAAAAGTCCAAAGCAACTTGAATTAAAGCTTCATCTAAAGGGGCTAAAAAATGACCAAACCGGACAATTCCTTTGCGATCGCCTAATGCTTTTCCTAATGTTTGACCTAGGGTTATTCCGACATCTTCATTGGTGTGATGATCATCAATTTCAATGTCTCCTGTTGCTTTAATTTCTAAGTCAATTAAGCCATGAGAAGCAATTTGATGTAACATATGATCAAGAAAAGGAATACCCGTTTGGGCTGTGCAATTTCCTTGACCATCTAAATTCAAAGTAACTTGAACATCCGTTTCTTTGGTAGTACGAGTTACCGTAGCGACTCTATCAGGAAAAGGAGGAATAATAGGGGAAGAACTGGTATGAGAAGTATTTTGAGTTTGCATAAAGTGTCACTAACTTAAAACAGTAATCTTAGACCTAAGTATATTATGACATTTAACAGGGTTCTGTCTCAGGATCACACATGGTATCCGGATCTTCTCCCACACCAGAAACCGGATCAATATAATAGTTATAAAATTCCTTTCCTGTGGCAACATTAAACACCATCACATGACCATCATAAGGATTAAAAACCACACGAGATTGCCGATCATTGCCGATAAATTCTCTCGATCCGATACGTTTTAATATACCTCTAAATGTATATTCTCCCTCAGTTATTTGCATCACTAAACTATTCATATCTTGAACCTTAACATAGGTTTCTGGATCTCGATTTTGAGCAATTTCTATGGGGTTAATAGTAACATCACTTTCTACAGCTATCCCAGGAAAACTAAAGGGTAAAATTGTCGATAAAATCCCAATAGACATAATTAATTTGATGTAATTCATTTAATAAACTCCTCCCAATTGATTAATTATTTATGTTTAGAATAACAATTTATCTGGATTTCGGGATACTTTTGAGATCATCAACCGTCGTCTATATTCAATGGGTAAAGACTATGATAGAATTGCTGCAATTTGTCTTGTCCCCAAAGGCTGAAGACAGTTGACTATCTTGTTATAACCCTCCTTTTCACACAAACTGAAGTATATTTATGAAACTATTAGATTCTAAAGGCCGTTTATTGGGAAAAATTAGTATCCTGGATTTAGGGGCTGCTTTAGCCATTTTTTTAGTAATTGTGGGTATTTTTGTCGTTCCTGGAAAGTCCGGAACCAGTACCATTGCTCAAGTTGCTAGTAAACCCATCGAAGTCGATGTTATTGTTCGGGGTTTAGGAGTTAGTGATCCTCAAGCACTCATTAACCAGTTTAGTGAGGATAAAAAGACGAATATCGTTATCCGTAATCAACCTTCTGGATCGTTCGAGATCAAGGAAATTAAACCCCTTCCTCGAACCACCGTCGTTCCTCAACCGGATGGCTCCGTTAAAGCTCTTCCTGATCCTAGACCAGAAGTTGTTTATTTTCAAGACATGATTCTAACCTTAAAAGGTGATGCTCAAATTACCGATACGGGTGCAGTTGTGGGTCAACAAAAAGTTAAAATTGGTACATTAATCGAGTTAGAAGGCAAAGATTATAACTTTAATACCAGTACCATTGCTGTCAGAATTATGAAATAAAAACATGATTATTTTTTGATCATTTAGTCATGAACTGATCAAGGTTCATGGCTTCTTTTTTTTCATTCTTATTGAATTAATAAGACAGTACAAGGCGCGTGGTGAACCACATAGTTACTCACACTTCCTAAAAACATTTCTGATAAACCTGTTAACCCTCTATGTCCCATAATAATTAAATCAGCTTGCCAATTTTTTGCTAATTTAATAATAGAAGAACTCGGATTTCCCATTAGACACTCCCATTCTGCGCTAAGGCCTTTTGAGGATGCTTTTTGAGTGTATTCTGTTAACCATTGTCTTACTTTTTCTTTTTCTTGTTCTAAATTTTCTCGTAATTGAGGAACTAATTGATTGACTTCGGATGTGGTAAAGGTTCCATAAGGGGTAAAATACACCTCTGAATGAATACAGTGAAATAGCCTTAAACGACTGTTATTTTTCTCTGCTATTTGTAATGCTTGAGGAAAGATAATTTGACCCTCATCAGCAGAAGCTAAAGCCACTAATATTTTTTGATACATAATTATCCTCTGTTTCTCTTCTTTCTTTTTCCTGGTGGGGTTCGATGGGAACCAAAATACTTTTCACTACGATAACGAAGCCAAACTCTTAACACTTGGGGAATTTTTTCTTTCTCTTGTTTACTTAAACGATTATATAATAATAATGCCTGTTCTCGTTCTCGTCGACAAGCTCGATTATTATGAGCATCCCAGTAACTTCTCGCTACTCGAATACGACGGCAAACTTCTTTAATTAAAGCGTCTCCTTCTAAGGATTTTTCTTCTTTAAACATAGGTATTAACGAGACTGTTGAGCGTCACTGACAGGAAAAATCTTATCCCAATTACTCAATAAAGCCGGACTCACTACCCCCACTAAACCAATTAAAGCGACAATAATTTGAGTTTGATTACCTGAATTTTTATCCTTTTCAGCCATTTAATAAAATTGGGTCAAAGTTATGACAAAAATTATAACCCAAGGAGAAACCATCGCAGCGATCGCAACGGCTATTGTTCCCCAACAAGGCAGTATTGGGATCATCCGCTTATCCGGTAATAAAGCCCTAAGTATCGCTCAAACCTTATTTATCGCCCCAGGAAAACAAAAATGGCAGTCCCATCGCATCCTTTATGGTTACATTCGTCATCCCCAAAGCCAACAGGTGATCGATGAAGCCTTATTATTATTAATGTTAGCACCCCGTTCCTACACCCGTGAAGATGTGGTTGAGTTTCACTGTCATGGCGGTATTATGCCGGTGCAACAGGTGCTACAGTTATGTTTAGAAGAAGGTGCCACCTTAGCCCAACCCGGCGAATTTACCCTGCGGGCCTTTCTCAATGGTAGAATTGATCTGACCCAGGCTGAAAGTATCAGCGAATTAGTGGGAGCGCGATCGCCTCAAGCGTCTCAAATGGCCTTGGCCGGGTTACAGGGGAAACTGGCCCAACCGCTCCAAAAATTACGCCATCATTGCCTAGATATCCTCGCTGAAATTGAGGCCAGAATCGACTTTGAAGAAGATTTGCCTCCTTTAGACGAAAAAGCCATTTCTCAGGGGTTAGAGACGATTTTAGAGCAAGTAGAGAGCATTTTAAACACTGCTGAACAAGGGGAACTGTTACGCAATGGCTTAAAAGTGGCTATTGTGGGCCGTCCCAACGTAGGAAAATCAAGCTTATTGAATGCGTGGAGTCGCAGCGATCGCGCCATTGTCACCGACTTACCGGGAACGACTCGGGATGTGGTCGAGTCCCAGTTAGTGGTAGGAGGTATTCCCATCCAAGTCTTAGACACCGCCGGTATCCGTCAGACAACGAACCCAGTGGAAACAATTGGGGTTGAGCGATCGCGTTTAGCGGCCAGTCAAGCGGATCTCATTTTGCTCACCGTTGATGGCACTATGGGATGGACCAGTCAAGACAGTGAAATTTATCAACCAATCCAACATCGTCCCGTTATTTTAGTCATTAACAAAATTGATTTAGCCACCCCAGATTTATCTCAATTTCCAACACAAATCACAGAAATTGTCAAGACTTCTGCTGCTAATCATCAAGGAATTGAAGCCTTAGAAAAAGCCATTTTAAAAGCCATACATCAGGAAAAATTAACCGCTAGTAACCTAGATTTTGCCATTAACCAAAGACAAGCAGCCGCCTTAACCCGCGCTAAAATTGCCTTACAACAAGTACAAACTACTATCAGGGAAGAATTCCCCCTAGATTTCTGGACTATTGACTTACGATCCGCCATTCAAGCATTAGGAGAAATTACAGGAGAAGAGATTACTGAATCGATTTTAGACAGGATTTTTAGCCGTTTTTGTATTGGCAAGTAATATCCTGTTAGTATAATTATATGACATGACTATCAAAAAATTTGAGCAGGAAATGTTCTTTCCTAACTCCTATTGAATGAAGTCAGAAGTCAGAAGTCAGAAGTCAGAAGTTCCTCACTACGTTCCGGCGCTATCGCACAGAAGTGTAATTTATAGATAAGGACTTTTGCCGACATTTTGTTCAAAAGATATCTAAAACTATTGTTTCCTATAATATTTGCTATAATAATTGCGTTATTTTAATCATAATCTTTGTATGGAAACCCTTTCCCCTTACCTTAAATTACCCAAAGATGAACTGATTTATGATGACGGAGAACCCTTGGAAACCAACCGCCACCGCATTGCGATGAATGTCTTAATAGACTCTGTTTATCAAGCATTTTTGCCCCGTCAGGACTTTTTTGCCGGGGGTAATATGTTTGTTTATTATAGTGCCACCCAACGCATGAACCGAGATTTTCGGGGGCCTGATTTTTTTGTGACGTTGAATGTGGATGGTACTTTAGATCGTAAAGCTTGGATTGTTTGGCAAGAAAATGGACGTTATCCCGATGTGATTGTGGAATTAATGTCTGATTCTACAGCTAATATTGATAAAACAGACAAAAAAACCCTGTATGAGCAAGTTTTTAAGACAAGAGAGTACTATATTTACGATCCCTATGATGCCACTTCTTTACAAGGATGGCGATTAAATGGTCAGCAAACCTATACCGAGATCATAGCTGATCAAAGAGGCTGGTTATTTTGTGAGACGTTACAGCTATATTTAGGGACTTGGGAAGGTAAGGTGTTAAATGAGTCCGCTTTTTGGCTGAGATTTTACGATTTACAGGGAAATTTAGTCTTATTACCCAAAGAAGAGGCAGAAATTGAATATCAACGGGCAGAAATGGAACGTCAACGGGCAGAAATGGAACGTCAACGGGCAGAAATGGAACGTCGACAGGCAGAAATGGAACGTCGACAGGCAGAAATGGAACGGCAACGGGCAGAAACTGAAAGAGAAAGGGCAGAACGTTTAGCTGCAAGATTAAAAGAATTAGGAGTTGATCCCAATGAAATTTAACAAAAATGTCAAAAGAAGTCCCCACCTAAAAATACTATCAGGAACATTCACATTTTAGGTGGGGATGAATTTTGACCAGTATATCAACGTGCGACAGCACAGCCT